>Ga0114920_10000493_pt1 | contig 17158 bp, 15 predicted proteins | sample ChitaG_FD_88683 | JGI IMG/M metagenome (GOLD analysis project Ga0114920, IMG submission 88683) | Deep subsurface microbial communities from South Pacific Ocean to uncover new lineages of life (NeLLi) - Chile_00310 metaG | ecosystem: Environmental > Aquatic > Marine > Oceanic > Sediment ... | reverse complement strand
CTCATATACGTTTCCAAGGCCGTATCCCAAAACAGGGCTTTCCTCTAGCTTTCCTAGCGCAACCCTCCATCGCTCAATCATCTTATCACCCGTCCCCCCATACTCCCACAAGGAAGTCCAAGCTTCATCCAGCAGTGAAAAAGGCGGCTTTCCCATGAATAGCGAAAAGCTGGTGAAAAAAACCAGGGCCAATACACATATCACGATGGCAGCTTTCCTGCTTATGAACAAGAAGATAAAGAGCACCAGCAAAGCAGCAGCAACATAGGCAGTCCTTGAAAAGCCAAGGGCAAAGTGTAGAATTAGCGTGCCTATCAAAACAGCCAGCCACCCGGGCGATGATTTGGATACAGGCAGAAAAGGCTTAAAGCGCGTCTGCCTCTTCATTGTTGCCCGGACTCCCATCAATAGTGGAATCATCCCTAACAAGAACCCTCCATACCCCTTGGCCTCACCAAACGTAGCAAAAACTATGTAGAAGGGACCACGTAGGCTGTCCAAGTAGTGGATAGAGAAATACGTCCCGACGCCGTGCAAAGTGTTGATGTTGGCCAAGGGCAGATCAAAGCGCTGGGCAAAGAACTGGTAACTGCCGTAAACGGCCGGAATCCAGGCGGCCACTATGAGCCCCTTGTAGAATAGGTGCTGACGACGCACCCAATCTCCTGTGCTGAGAAACTCCTTGAATGCCTTGTAAATCATGTAAAAAATTATAAAGCGAAACAAATGGACATATTGACGCGCCGAGAACCGCAGACCGATCCCGAGAGCACTGGTATCCGAGATTTGGCCCAACATCAGATTATAGCCCAACGAAATCACGGCAACGAACAAGAACAAGAGATAAATCTTATCCTGCCGATCCACACGGAACGGGGGGATGTTCCAAAAATAAATCAATGAGAACGCAAGAACGCACAGATACGACACCTCAAGGGTAATACCATAAGGCTCCACGCCCTGCGCGCTGAAAGGCAACGCGATCAGGGCAAGCATGAAAAGAGCCTGCCCCCGTCTCTCCTGCCGCCGCAAGGTTGAATCAGGTCTATGCAAAAGAGTGGGCTGCTGATAAACTTGCGTCCCGTTCATTTAGGAAAATGCCTCCGTATGTGAATCGTTGTTCTCCCAGATCATTGAGGTCTCACCGCAGGCAATTCGACGAACAGGATGTTATCAAAACACATCATGCCAGTACCCTCAAAGTTGACAAGCCATAAGGGATCATTCAGACTGGCCTCGTCAATTGCGGCCATGATCCTCGTTTCGGCCACTCGACTTTGATTCGGACGCAGGTGAACGCGGATAAACGCTGATTTTTCTTGTTTTATCTGCGAAAATCTGCGTTAATCTGCGTTCTATCCCAGATTGCCACTTGAGCTTATGGCCGAAACGAAGACCAACACCTTAATTGCTATGTACCTACATTCATTGCGTCTTACCGATTGTATACGCTCAAAACAGCAAGATTGTCATAGCACAAGACTTGCTGCGAATAGTATCCATTGTTCCCGAGCATAACACCGACAAAATGCTGTGCTTCTATCTCGATCTTAGCACTGAGAAATTGCCACTGACTGTTTGGATCAAGAGAATGCGCCGTGAAGCCAACAATGTCTTGGTATTTCCTGATATCGTAGGATAGGATACGGTCAGTCTCATAGACAAATGCCCAAGGGCGTGCACCGTGTGGGTTGTAGATCCAAACACCCACCAGAACCTGACAATGGGTACCTGAGTGGCAATCTGGCGCGAGCCATGAAAGCAATCCAGGAAGCCGTGCTGATGGGGGGGGACCGATACACATAGCACGCGAAGTGGTATCGTCATCATGACGAATATTCTCGATTTGGTAGACGCCACTTGTGTATGGAACCTGAAATGTACCATATCCAGGCAGCCAACCCGCTACCCCCTCAGGTAACAGATATCCAAGCTCGAATCCTCCATTGACAGTAGAATTGCGACCGAAATCTTCATGCCTGTATACGCCCGGGGTCTCGCTACTCATAAGACTTGCTTGACTTTTGGGAAACGCAGGGTGCAAACGCACTTTACCTATTCCAGGAAATTCATAGTCTACAGGTAAGCTCGCCTGAACCAGGAAGCTTTCTATCTCCTTTGCTACACGATCCGCTCTACTCTCAGAGGGCAATTGGGTTTTGTCCAGAGTATCAACAGCGTTCCGTAATAATGCCAAACGAGTCTGATCGCTAGCGTCCCATCCCATAATCGCTTTGCAATATTGGACCACAGCGTAGTTGACAATGAGAGGCGTATGGAGCCTCGGCATCAGCAGTAACAGTGCCAGGGCCAACAAAGAGTTCACAAGTTTGTTATCCACTCTGTTATCTGTCCTTGAAGTCGGGTGGCCAGCCGGTTTTGCCCGGCGGCGGTGGCGGAAGCTCACTTAGGATTGGAGAATGCAAACCTCGAATCATTGTCACACCGATTTCCCTGACGGGGTAAACGCCCGGCTTTGCTACTCCGAGTAGAGCCCCGATCTGCCATGCGCAAGGCAACACCTCTTGACTAACTCGCCGGCTCCCAGCCTTCCGGGTAACTCCTAACTCTTCCGGCTTACCCCGCGAAACTGACATGCGCCATCATCCCTGACGGTCTCCCAATCTGTTCGGGGAGTCCGCCAACCCTCTCCATATCTATAAGCCAGGTATCCTTCTGTTTCAGCAGGCACTTTAAACTCCATGCCATAAAATCTCATTGTTGACAAATCTGAGAAATATCTACTCGGGACTATCCACGGAACGTCCTCAGATCCAATCTTTTCATAAACTGCTGATACAATTTGAGCAAGTCGCTCTCTTAACAAAGATGGCATCGCCCGGCTAATATTAATTAAATTCTTCACTATAAAGCGTTTCACAGGAGACTTTATTTTACTAACTCTCCGAGGATGATATGGAGCCCATAGTGCAGGCAACCAAGCACGCAAGAATTTACCAAACAAATTCTTGGGGAACAATGTAGGCTTTATCGCCTGGTCGTTGATCAGGCGATAAAAATTAATATCTGCACAGAGGTCGTCTTCTCTTTTTGTACTCATATGGTTTTCAGCGATCCATACCTTAAAACCTCTATCACAGAGTGCTTTGGATACAGAAATCTCTACGGTCTCGGGAACTTTTTCACACCATGAGCCCAGATCTATATCGTGCTCCCAGGCAATGAACTTCCCATCTCTTACAGCCCCCAATAAAGTTCCGCAATCCAGCCAGAACTCAACATTGTGCTCGTCCAATACCTCTTTTACTTGCCGCAAGAGGTCAATTAGGGCATCTTCCTGTTCAGGTGACATTTAACCCCCTCGTCTTCTACTTAATGCTCTTTCATACAGCTCTGTTATTTTAGAGTGTGTTACATCAATGTGAAAGTTATTTACCACATTCTGATAACCGTTTTCGCCCATCTTGCGAGCTTCTGTTGGATTATTAATAACATATTCCATAGCCTCGGCTAAGGCTTCCGGGCTATTAGGTTCTACCAAGATGCCCGTTTGGCCATCTATAACGATTTCTGGTGTTGGCGGGATGTTGGTGCTGATTATGGGTTTTCTTAGAGCGCCAGCTTCAATTAGAACTCTACCGAAGGGTTCAGGAACATAGTGCGGAGCAACTACGGCATCAGATAAGGATATGAAATTGGGTACATCATCCCGGTAGCCTGCAAAAATTACTCTCTCAGCAATTCCTTGATCATACGCAAAACTTTCAAGCTCTTCCTTTCTATTTTTTGTTTGATGCCTCAATAAATATTTGACCACAGCTTTAGCCTTCGCAGCAAGTGACGTACTGGAGCTGCCGGTTGGACGACCGCCAATTACAAAGAATCGCACGTTATAACCAGACTCAACAAGTAGTTTAGCCGCTTTCAGAAAAATAAAGGTTCCCTTTACAGGATTTAGTTGGCCAATGTGTGTGAATACCGCTTCCTCTTCATTGAGCCTGTATTTTTTTCTGATTACTTCCTTCTCTGAATTAGGCTTGAATTCTTCGGGATCTATGCCATTGTAAATTAGTGTGGTTTTCCGTTTATCGAATTGTTTCTCTACTTCCTTGGATATTGCGACAATGTCCGAGGAGATAAATTCTATGAGTCTTTTTTGCAGACGTCCTACTCTGGTATTTGGTATTATTTCTCGTATATACCAGACCGCTTTTACTGCGGCAAGGCGGGATGCTATTGCAGAGGTGACCAAGACCGAGGAATTTAGATGTACCAATTCTATTTCTTCATTTCTAATAATTCTATAAACCGCGATGATATTCGGTAAAAACCTGATAAGAAAAGAGAGAATTTTTATAGCCGAAATTTCAGGCGAGTGAGTGTTATAGCTAAAAGTACTTAGTCTTCTGATATACGTTTTTATGTCTTTTCTCTCGAACAACTCTACTACGGGACCATATCTCCCGAGAAGAGCAACCGGCTCATATTTGCTTCTATCGAGGGAACTCACCAAAAGCGCCAAGCTATTTGAGGCCCCTCCGCCCCCAGCACTCTGGTGTATATATAAGATCTTCCTTGTTTTCATCTTTTGTATCCTGCTGGTGTGGCCATGTGCGCGGCCAGCGGGCTTGCACCCTCAACAACGATGATCTCGTGCGCAAAGGGGTACAGCGTGCGCAAGTTGTATCGAGTAAACGGCTCGCCGTTAAGCACAATCATGCCAAAGGTAATCTTGGGTGGCGCCGCCATTATTCCCCTCCAAATGCTCGATCCAACCGAGCGCGCAAGCGGTCAGTGTTGAGCCAAATCCGCCACATCAAACGCACAAGCCACTCCATCGAGCGCATGCGGGAGTTCCCATATTTCTCAATGAGGGCAGCGCTTTCTTCGGCGTGAACATCCAGGATCGTCGAGCTCTTGGTTTGATCATGAATGCGAAAATCGGCCAGGGGCGGTTCGGGGATTCTTGCGCTGGGACCGAGCCTGGTGAGACGTATGAACAGGTCTCGGTCCATACAAAACCGCAGCGAACTATCTATACCGCCAACCTGCTCATAGGCCCGGCGGCGCCAGAAGCATCCTTGCTGAGGCCAGCCGTGAGCTCCCAGGTTAGCCGTCAAGAACCAGTTGGGGCGGATGGCGTGAATACGCCTTACGAAGCGCCCATCAACGTCAATGTAATCAACATCTCCATTGGCAAAAACAATGCTTGGATGGCTGACGAAAAAACGGGCAGCCCGCGCTAAAGCCCCTGGCCAATAGCGATCATCCGAGTTTAGCCAAGCCATGATCTCGCCCGTGGCCCTCTGGCAGCCTTTGTTAATCGCATGGCTCTGCCCCCTGTCCGGCTCACTCACCCAATAAGCGAGCCCCCTCTCGTACTTGCGGATGATGTCCACGCTGCCATCGGTAGAGCCGCCGTCAATGATGATGTATTCCAGATTCGGATACCCCTGCAGCAGCACCGAGCGAATGGTCTCCTCGATGAACTGCCCCTGGTTGTACGAGGGCGTGACGATGCTCACCCGAGGCCAGGGAGAGCCATCGGGCATGGTATCCGACAGTTGTGGGCTCTCTTCCGCCCACGGCCAGCCGGTTTTGCCCGGCGGCCGGGGTGGGAACTCACTCAGGTTTGGGAAACGCATGACGAATCTCGAATTTGGGATTGCGAATTTTGAGTTGCAATGTTCACAAGATTCTCCCAGCAATTACTACCCACTGCTTCCCTTGCAATACCCTCCTGACGATCGCGAGTCGATATTTTGCCTTCTTGGCCATCGCGCGAAAGACGCTGTTGCTTACGGTCGTCCCTGGGCCTCTGCCTCGAATCGAGGCCATCTGAACATGAGACTGGTCAACAAGCCCTGACAGCCAGCGGGTAATTTCGTGTAACTCCCGGATGTAGGGGCTGTAAAGATGCCGTTTGAGCAGAGAGTCAACGTGCACTCCATACTTTGCTAAATTCGGGTCATATAACCACCGACTCTTGTGTGTGAGGCCCTGAAAGTGAAAAAACACTAGAGGCTGTGAGTCAACCAAGACCTGCCCATTTTCCAAACTCAGGGAATAGCGTTCTACATTCCACGGAGCCAAGCCTGCACCTTCATGCTGAAGCACCACAACTCCCGGAAAACGGGTGGGCCAATCGTCAAGGTACTTTTGATCGGCAAAGCGTCCATCTTCCACGCGATCGTAGCACCATTCCAGGCATTGTTCCCGCCACCAATGCAGGCACTGTAGTCCCACATCATTCCTTCGAAAAGAAAGAAGACCCACATTGTAGATACCGTGGACTTCTAAGCGCCTAAGACGTGGTGGAAAACGGTGCCCCACAATGAGCACTGAACCGGCGCCCAGTTCCTGGTAAATAGGGGATGGACCTGAAAAGAAGAATAGGTCAGCATCGAGATGAGTAATCACATCCACTTCGGGGTGATTTCTCAAAATATAGAGGGGCAGAGACGGTGTGCAAGTGAAGTAATACTCAATCTGTGAACGGTTGCCTTTTGCCTGAAGAAGTTCTTCATCCCCCTCTTCAAAAGCTCTCAATGAGATAGGGTCAACCTCAGGAAGCGCAAGTTTCTGGAGGATCTCATAAGCCAGATCATCAAAGCATAAGACCCAAAGACGAAAAGGCGTGGCATGGCGGATCAATGATCGGTAAAGCGCCAATCCTTTGGTGAGATAGTTGGAATCGAAATAAGTGCAAAAGTAATACACGTTCTGTCTCACGCTCCCTGGCTACGATCCCACGACATAATTGCGTCGGCAACTTGGCGAACTTGCTCAGAGGTCAACTCAGGATACATAGGCAGGCTAAGAACCTCTTTGGCTACCTTTTCGGTATTCACCATTGAGCCAGCACATCGCAACCGACCCTGATACGCCGGTTGGCGGTGAATAGGGACAGGATAATGAACCTGTGTACCAATCCCCCTCTCCCGAAGAAGCTCCCTCAGGGAGTCACGATGTTCAGAACGCGCCACATATTGGTGATAAACGTGGCTTGCCTCTGGAACGCATGCGGGGAGCATAAGGCTTGTAGCCGAAAGCGTCTCCTCGTAAATCTTTTTTAAGGCTTGCCGCCTCCGGTTCTCTTCATCTAGGTAACGCAGTTTTACCCTGAGGATTGCTGCCTGTAACTCATCCAGGCGTGAATTCAAACCGGGAAGGTCGCTGATGTAGCGCTGACGCCAGCCGTACTGCCGTAGTAACCTCGCCCGCTCTGCCAGCTCGGCGCTGTCCGTTACAATCACACCTGCGTCGCCTAATGCACCCAGGTTCTTGGTAGGGTAGAAACTGAAAGCAGCGATGTCGCCCCATGCTCCCGTCTTGCGACCTTTGTAAACCGCACCATGAGACTGTGCACAATCCTCAATGACCCGCAGCTCGTGACGATGGGCCACCCTCATAATGCTCTCCATATCCGCCGGCTGACCATACAGATGCACAGGGATAATTGCCTTGGTCTGCTGTGTAATCGCGGACTCTATCTGGTTGGGGTCTATTGTGTATGTGTTTAGGTCAATATCCACCAGCACCGGGGCCGCTCCGCAAAGTTCAATCGCCGCCACGGTCGCCACTGCCGTGTGGGATACGGTGATGACTTCGTCACCCTTCCCGATGCCACACGCCCGCAGGGCTAAATGGAGCGCCTCGGTGCCACTGCCCACTCCAATAGCAAAGCGGACGCCGATATAGGCAGCGAACTCGTTTTGAAATGTGGTGACCTCTTGTCCCAGGATATACCAGCCGCTGTCCAAAACGCGGGCAATAGCCGCATTGATTTCGTCTTTGTGAGCCAGGTAATTGGCTTTCGGATTGCTTGGGAGCAGTTGGATCGGTGCGCTCATGTTATCGAACCATGCTAAAGGTATTTGTCAAGATGTTGTTTGTAGTATTGCAAAATCTTCCCCAAAGCCTCTCGTAAGGGCACTTTCGGCTCCCATCCCAGGGTAGACCGAAACAGGCTGTAGTCAGCGTAGTAATCACCGATGTCAATTCGCTTTCGGTCTGGTGGGAATTTCCTGACAATATACTCGCCACCGCCATTGACCTCAACCAGAAGATCCGCCAGGTCCTTTAGACTTATGACACAATCCCCACCCAGGTTGAATGCTCTGCCATTAGCATCGTCAGCAGCGGCTACCAGAAGAAAAGCATCCACCGCATCGTCCACATAGGTGAAGTCACGCAATTGGTGCCCATCCCACACTTCAAAGGGCTTCCTCTCCAACAGAAACCGAACCCATATTCCCAGGAAGGTCTGGCGGGCATCTTTAACCCGCATACGCGGGCCGATGGTGTTCGTCAAGCGCAGAACGGACGTTCGGATGCCATACACATCGTTGTAGAGCAGGTGATACCACTCCCCGGCCAGCTTATTGACGCCATTGATGTCCACTGGGCGTAGCGGATGCTTCTCGTCCACAGGGAGGTATTCGGGTTTACCGTAAATCTGCCGGGTGCTGGCGAAGACGATTTTGATATCCGGGTTGTATTTGTGGCAGGATTCCAAAATAAAAAGTTGGGCTTTGGCGTTAATGTCCAAGTCTGTAAACGGATCTTGCATGGAATCCATGTGACTCGTCTGGCCGGCCAGGTTAAACAGGTAGTCCTGGCGCTGCACCAGGTACTTCATACTATACTCATCCCTGACATCGGAGATGTTCACCCGCACTTTGTCCTCAATGCCGGCGATGTTGAACAGGTTGCCACCGTATTCAGGTATCAGGCTATCTATCAATGTCACGTGCGCGTCCAGGCCCACCAGGCGCCGGGCCAGGTTGGAGCCGATGAAGCCCAGACCGCCGGTAATCAGGACTTTACGGCCAGAGAACGTTTCTCTATTCATCTTTTATGTTGTGGTGCATAATCATCTGGGAGTTGTTGCATCGGTAAAGAAGAACTCCCTATCACAGTTTTTGATTTTGACTGCGAAGGTAATCTGAAACTCTTTCAAAGATGGTAACAAACCAAAAACCAACTTCTTAAGCAAATTCCTTGGCCTTAAAATGCTACTTAAATCTATAATACTAAAGTAATACTGTTTTGATACAGCAAATCCCAACGGTTCTAGCATCTGTTTTACTTCACCTATAGTATATTCCCTCCAGTGCAAACCCACAATCATATTATCATTTGGATCAAGTTGTTTGAAATAATACTCAATCGGATCATGAATTGACTTTCCTTTAAGTAATCTTATGCGGTTACCCCAAGATGCGATATTCGGAAGAGATAAGTATAACAAACAACCAGATTTACTGACCCTATTTATTTCTTTTATGACAGGAAGTGGATTAAAATTCAAGTGCTCTAAAACCTCACACATCACAATTATATCGAACATTTCATCTGCATAAGGTAAGGAGTAGCTATTCAAATTGGATGCACTAAATCTTACATTAAAAGTATGAAATTTCATCTGTAAATTCTTGTTGGATATAAATTCAGGTATATCGGTGGCATATACGTCATAACCTAACTTTGAAAGGCATATGCTTACCAAACCCAAAAAAGTACCAATCTCCAAAACTTTAACTTTCTGAGATAGCCTCGAGTGATTCAGAATATCGCTAATCGTTCTAGTATACGTATACTTTAAGCTTTGCAAATATAGCAGTTCACCTTCTGCATCATTGATGCTAAGCAAGTCAACTGGCGATGTTTTATAGCCATTTATTACTTCATTCACTAAACTAGCCATTTCTTTTTTATCCATTCTAATTATCCGAGACGTCTACATAAATCAGGTAGAATCTTTTGCATAGTTCAATGAGAGAAACCACCTTCTCTCCACCAAACGTCGAGCCAGGTTGGAGCCAATGAAGCCCAGGCCGCCGGTGATGAGGACGTTTTTGCGCTCAAAGATTTTAATTCTTACCATCTCTTCACAGACCAATGAGTTGCCGCCCAACCCTCCTGACCCGCCCCATAACTGGGGCCGCGAAACGAGCCAAGAACATGCGTGGGTAATCTCGTTTCATCAGCAGGACAGGCTCATTTTTCAGGGTATCCGATATCTCCCCCTTGCCAAAGAGGCGCTCGTATTCAATACCCAAGTCAAAGGCAAATCCAAGCTGACCGTCCAAGAGCGCAAACACCCATAACAGGACGTATTCGCGTTGCGTAAAGCCATCTTGGGCCAACCAATCTAGCGTTCGCAGATACCTTGCATTGACCCAACCGGGGCTCGGCCTCACGGTTTCGTAAATGAACCTATCATCGCTCCGACTAGCTAAAGCCATTGCGGTGGGCAAACTAGACCTTCGTATCTGAACAGAGCCTCCAACATCTAGGCGCGAAAGCCAAAAGCCCGATCGCACAAACTCCCGATGTGCATCCACAAACAAGTCTTCCCCCAGGTAAGCGTCCATCAATCCCGGTTCAATGTCAACTGCCAACACGCGAGAACGAACTATGTCTTTTATACTCTTGAACAGGCGTAGATCAGTTCCCTGTGAGTCCGTTTTGAACCAATCTATACGGGGTAAAGAGAGACGCTCCATAACCGAATCTAAGGTTGCTGCTCGGACTTTTGCTTCCTTTTCGACGATGAAAAGATCGGAGAAAAGATAATGGGAAAGCGACTCAGAGTCAGGTCTCAGTGTGCTGGAACAACGCGGTGATTTCGTGAAATAGAATAATACCTCATCACTGCCTTCGTCGCTCGTGACAGCCTCATTTACGATTATCGCTTTATAAAAACGACTCTCCGGCACCTCGTGAATCTCCCTCAGATCCGGATCAAAGCCTACATATATTGAGTGCTGAGCAATCCTCTCCCAAATCTCAGGTGGTGCACCTGACGCACCAACGTCAATCAGAACGGGATGGATGTCCAATTTCGATAGTAAGTGATTGACAACTTTGCTTCTCATTTTAACAACACCTTAAGCACCTTCGTGTTTGAGCAGGTTGTAAATACGACTGACCAATTGCATCCGCAGGTTCCTCCGTACCAGCCCGAATTATGTGACCTCGCATAAGTATGTTCCAACAGAGATAGATTCGTCCAGTACATGGCTCAGGTAATCGTGAGGGACACTTTCTAAGACTTGGCGCAGAGCTAATCCGTTATTCGCAATCAGTTTCAAGAACTCTTCTACATTGAATACAATCTCCACCACCGGACTGCCATAGGCGAACTTCTTTAGAATCGTCGTCGGGCGATTCCGTACTACGGGGACGGTGTGAAGAATGCACCATTTCCGAGCTACCCGCCGGCTCTCCTGAATCGCCTCCCGATGGCCCAGCAGGTGCATCAACACCGTGCCTGAGAGGAGAATGTCGCAAGTACCGTCCTGAAAGGGCAGTGCTGTGGCATCACCAAGGACGAATCGGGCATCGGGGTAACATTGCCTCCCCAAAGCGGTCATTGCTGGTGAATAATCCAGACCGATGTAGCGAATAGGACGTCTCAAGAGATGGACTAAAACTTCCGAATTCCACCCGCTACCACATCCAACCTCGATGATCAAGGGGTCTTCCAAGCCGGTCATTTGCACAGCAGTTGTCACCGCGAGAAAGTCCTCTCGTGGTTTCCCCTCATACATCTGTCGCAACAGAGGGGCAAAGGCTGCGTGCTGCTTCTCGGCGACCAGCTGGTCCTGCCACCCCTGGAGCAACTCTGGCGGAACCTCACCTTCTATAATTCCATAGTCATACGATACCGGCACGCCCTGCTGAGCGCCTCGGCTTCCCCTGAACCGGCGCCTCAATGCCCGCCGCACGCCAAAGGGCAAGACCTTGCGAGCAATGGCTTTCAGCATTGGGCTAAAGGTATTTGCGGACAATGCCCACGAACTCCTGCATACGCTGATCGTAGGTATGCTCCCGCAGCGTGCGCCGCTGGCCGGATTTGGCGATGGCCGCTCGTTCATTCTCGTGTTCCAGCAAATAGCGCACCTTCTCAACGCAATCTTCAGCACAAGTGTATGCCACCACCTCCCTGTCTGGCTCGAATAACTCGTGAAGGTTATCCTTCAAATCGGTCACCAGACACGTACCGACACCAGTCGCGTCGAACAGACGCATGTTGTTGGCATAAGATTGCGCTACATCAATGTGGCGATTGAGGGTCACGCGAGATTCCGACAAGATGCGGAACATCTCGATGCCCCATGCCTGGCCGCAGTGATACCGTCGCACCAGCGAGTTTTTTGGCAAGTTTTCCACTCCATAACCCCAGAACTTGACTGGAATCTCTTGCGCCAATTGTTCAAAGATTGCCGTACCCTGACTGTGTTGGGGGGAAAATCCGCCAACAAATGTTACGTTGTAGGTGGGATTGTGTACATCGAGGCGGTCCAGCACTCGCTCGTCAAAGGCGAAACGCAAATACTGGCTGTGCAAACCCTGACTTCTAAAACTATCAACGTAGTGAGGAAACGAGGTGATCACCACATCGTACGGCTGAAGGTCAAGACCACATCGTAGAGCATAAGCTGTCTGCCCCACAACAAGGCGCGTCTTTGCTTTTACAGATTTCAAGAGCGTCGCATCCGTCCAATTCATGTCCTGCACATACAGCACATCTGGCCTTAACTGCTCCACCTGCGCCTGCAAGACGGCAAGTTGCCAGGCTTTAACTCGCCTCAGGCAGCGGCAGATCGGGTAGGCGGCCCACAGATGCAAGGCATTCTCCCTGGCCCATTGGCGCTGCAAGGTCTCACAGTTGGCGACAACCTCGTGCGCATCATGGCCCAGCTTCTTCAGGTTGGCTGAGTAGAAATCTGCCGTACCGAAACATTGGTCCATGAGGATACGCCATTGCTCGGCATAAGGGCGGTGTGACAGGTCGGGATGCCGTGCATAGAAGCTGTGTAAGAAGGCAAGGTAGTAGGTATCGAGGATAAGGAAGCGCATCAACAGTTACTCCTCAGTCCATGCCTAAACCTCGATATTCTGAACTAGAAACTTAAACTTTCCTCTCTTAGTCAATGGAATAGAATCAACAAAGTCAAAATCTGTAGCTATATTACAGATACCTTTAAATTTATTCCTAATTTCCTCTTCATCTTCATTGGAGAAACCTTCTCCCTTGATAATTTTTATCACAACTTTTCCTGGAACATTTTGCACTAGTTGCCATTTTTGTATGTTTCCAAAGGCGTGATAGTGCTGCCCAAAAATCAGCGCCGTAAGAGCAACACGCTCGCGATCTTTTGTGTAGATGTAGTCTTGTGTTCTTCCTATGATTTTTCCCAGCCTGACAATACCATTCTCATCTCCATTGAAAACAGCTAAGTCTCCTGTCCGATACCTGATAAAGGGAAGAGCAAAATTATAGAAGCCTGTAACAACAATCTCGCCAATTTCGCCCTTATTTACTTGCATTCCCTCTGAATCTAAAACCTCGGTCAACCCATAAAAAGGAGAACAAAAATACTCATAGGTATCATCCACAGTATATCCAAAAACACTCACTTCAGAATGACCGTATTGGAAAAATACGTTCGTGTCAAATGCTTTCTTGATATTTTCGATCTGCCAGTCGTAGGCATTCTCAGCCGTCAATTCAACTCCCTTAATGTGAAAAGGAATTGAGATATTGTTGTTCAAAATGTGAGTAGCTATATCATTAAGAAAAGAAGGATATCCTCTCAGAATGGACGGCTTGTAATCTAAAATATGTTTAACATAAAACGGTGCAGTTTCTTTGGTTAGATATAATGAAGAATAAGATAATCTCCCATAAGGAATGTCGTTAGGGCCAGTTTCGATCCAATATACGTGATTTTGACGAAGATTCTCTGGGACGGAAGACCCATCAAATGCAACTACCTTGTCACCTGGTTCATACCCTATAATCCTATATTGAAATTCTTGATGTACGCCATCGATTTTTCCTGCAATAGAAGATACAGGGAATTCTAAGGGTTCTCCAGTGCTGCCACCTGTATTCATGGTATAGAAATCTAGATGGTTAATTTCATCAGAAATTATGTCATTTCTATGGCTTCTGATGATCGCTTTGTCTAAAAGTGGCAATCGCTTAAAATTACGCAAGCCCTTCGGATCAAGCTCAAATTGTTCAAATAGATTTTTGTAATAACGACAGTGTTGATAAGCATATGCCAATATTTCGGAGAGTTTTTGATGGCGATGGGCTGACCATTTCTGAGATGGATCTTGCTGCATCCTGATCAGCAGTGAAAACACAAGGTTAGCTTCACGGCGTGGTTTTCTCCTGGCAAAATGAGTAGAAATCCTTCTAATCCAATAGAATGGGTTTACCGCTCTTTGTATATACGAAAGGGGGTTTGATTTGATCCTTTGAATAAGCGCTGTTTTTGAAACAAGTGTGGAATTCATTGGTTTTACCTCACTGTATCACCCATTGCCTTGTCGCAAGCCCTGTCGAGGCCGACTAGCCTTGGGAAGCGTCCACGCCAAGCTAAATCCTACTGCGCCATGCGCGTTTTTTCCAATCGTGTCCATTTTACGTCTTGTCCTTTTGCCAATCACGCGACCATGGCATCATCTCAATCACATTTTTTATACCTTGTTTTAATTTTGTTTTAGGTTTCCAGAAGTTTAATATGTAATCATCTGGCTCATTCTTAATATTTCTTTGAAGATCGTCTCTTTTTGTACTCGGAAGGATTGGACAATTATTGAACTCTGCGCTAATTATAGTGGCAACATCTATAATCTTAGTCCACTCAAAGCTTGTAATATGCAAGGCTTTGCTTCTATCAATTTCATTATGCATCTTTGAAAGTATAAACAAACATTCAGCACAATCATCGCCATATAAAAACTGCCTTTCTTCTTGGCCATCTGTTTTCATAGTGATTTTGCCTTCATTTTTTGCCATTTCAATAAAGTCAGTAATTACATGCGTCTTTTCTGGATCTCTCTCATAACCATATACGTTCCAAAACTTTACAATGGCTCCATTGAGAGCTCTTGTATAACATTCACCTACAGATTTAAGTACGCCGTACGTTGAATGTAGCATGTTTGACATTTGACTGGAGGCAAAGATGAAGGGTTTATTGTAGTGCTTTAATGCATCAAATACAGTATTCATTATTTTGATATTACTTGCTATAAAGTCATACGAATCTTGATACTTTTTCATGTATTCAGAGCCACCAACATCAAATGCAAGAAAGTGGACTATGTCACATTCTTTTATTTTTTTGATCAATAGCTCATTGTCATAGATTCTTAAGTCTTCAGTTGGTGTTCTTCTAATATCAAACTCAATAAATTCTTCATTAACTTTTTTGAGATAGTTGACTAAATGTCTACCAATCTGACCTTCTGAACCTAATACTAAATGGTTCATGATTTATTCCATCCAGAACTATTGTGATTTTTCTACTTGTTCTTTGACCCAGAGATACGTTTTTTCCAAACCTTTGCGCAAAGGGTAATTAGGTGCCCAACCTAATTTCTCTTGAATAAGCGTATTATCTGATTTCCTACCACGTACTCCCAGAGGTCCAGGAATGTGTTTGATTGTTAGCTTTTTCCCAGCAATATCCATGACCATTTTTGCTAATTCATTGATGGATACCATTTCTTCCGAACCAATGTTTACCGGACCTAAAAAGCTCGAGTCCATTAAACGCTGGATTCCTTCTAAACATTCATCAATGTAGAGAAAAGAACGTGTCTGTTTACCATCACCCCACATCTCAATTTCACCGCCATCAGGCGTTTCTGCAACTTTGCGGCAAAGAGCGGCAGGTGCTTTCTCGCGCCCATCATTCCATGATCCTTCTGGACCAAAAATATTATGAAAACGAGCAATTCGAATATCAAGTCCATAATTCCTATGAAATGCTAAATACATTCTTTCACTAAATAGTTTTTCCCAACCATATTCGCTATCAGGACTGGCAGGATAAGCTGAATCCTCAGCAGTTTTGGGATTATCAGGATCCATTTGATTGTATTCAGGATATATACACGCGGAAGAGGAATAGAATATTTTTTTGACATTCCGCTTGTAACAAGCTTCAAGCATGTTCAAATTAATGAGTGCAGAATTATGCATAATATCAGCATCATTATCACCAGTAAACACATAACCTGCTCCGCCCATATCTGCAGCCAGTTGATATACTTCATCAAGAGGCTGATCAACCGCGTCACGACAAATTAATGGATCTCTCAGGTCTCCAATTAGAAAATCATCTGCATAAGTTATATCAAACTCTGGATATTTCAAATCTACACCTCGGACCCAATACCCTTCTCTTTTCAATCTCTTAACAAGGTGGCTCCCAATAAATCCTCCAGCGCCGCAAACTAATGCTGTTTTGATTCTTCCCATTATGCTCCTCCTGTTTTTCTAATGGCTACGGTTTTAATATTTGCTTTGTGAAGTTAAATCACCAGCGAACGACACTGTCACTCAAGCCACCAGGTACGCTCACCAATCTGTACCTCGTGAGCGGTGGCCAGACCCCAATCATCCGGATTGTGATAGGGCACACCCTCTCGAAAATCGAAAAGCTCTCCTTGATGTGGTTGTGCGCCATGACCCCAGGACTCAACGTGATCAAAATGGTAGCGATTGCCTAAAATTCGCGTCTGGATTCCGAAGGTATGCAGGTGCATCATCCCATGGTCGTCACATCCAACCCTGCGGTCAGTCAACGTTTCATCATAACCACGGGCTCGATGCCACAGGTAACGATGAGCAAGCAGGAAATTACCGCTGTAGCCCATCAGAGAAGGATGCGCCAGCTCACTAGACACACGACGTGCCGGGTCCAAGAGCAACGCTGCTGTGATTTGCTCGCCATTCCACGAGATCGTTGCGGCATTACCGCCATAGACGGTTGAAGGGTCACGCACAAGCGGCAAATGCCTAATCAGATTGGGGCCAAGCACCACATCAGCGTTAATCACAGCAATCCAGGGCGTCGTAGCCCGTCGGATACCGACATTTTTAGCAAAGTATTCCATAACTGGGATATTTGGGTTAGTGCTAAGTTGCTGATGCTTTTCCGGGCTGACTACGTAGACACGCAAGCTTGGGAAACGTTCAACCAGCCACGGCGCATCTGACGGAGCATCCGGAAGAGGATCCCACTCTACATAAATGGCCTGTCCACCTGTGGCGTTGAAATTCCACTCCACTGTTACTGCCAGACGCCGACGGAAGTCCCCCCCGTAATTGTCGTTTCTGCCAACCACAACAATCGTAATCTCAGGCCAGCCATATAGCTTG
>Ga0114920_10000492_pt1 | contig 17159 bp, 12 predicted proteins | sample ChitaG_FD_88683 | JGI IMG/M metagenome (GOLD analysis project Ga0114920, IMG submission 88683) | Deep subsurface microbial communities from South Pacific Ocean to uncover new lineages of life (NeLLi) - Chile_00310 metaG | ecosystem: Environmental > Aquatic > Marine > Oceanic > Sediment ... | reverse complement strand
GTGGGCTTGATGAATCAAGCCCCTACACACATATATGCCTATTAGCACATATATGCCTATTAGATTGTCACGCCTCCTTCTGTCGCTCGCAATAACACATTATTTTATTCAACAGGTGGGCTTGATGAATCAAGCCCCTACATTTCGGTAATAGCGAGCACAGCGTGGCAATCCTCTGTCGCGAGCAGAGCGCAGCGATCTCTCCATTATGTAAGATTGCTCCGTCGCAACGCTCCTCGCATGTATGAAAGCGCTGCAGTGCTACTTTGGTTATAATGGTGGCAAAAATAAACATAAGGAGGCACTGTAGCGCTTTCATATAATCAATGACAAAGTGGGCTTGATGAATCAAGCCCCTACGCTATTATGTGGGTTTGATGAATCAAACACCTACAATCAAACTCTGATAATCAAGTCCGAATAATTTTTAGGCGGGCATCGACAACAATTGCCCCTTTACCTTTCTCTAAAGCAACGACAGGGTTTAAATCCATTTCATCAATCTCAGGAAAATCAGAAGTCAATTGAGAGAGCCGGAGCAGAATCTCAGCTAATTTATTAATATCTGCGGGCTTTTCTCCTCTGGCACCTTCCAGAATAGGATATCCCTTGATGCCATGAATCATCTGTTGGGCATCTTCCTTGGAAAGAGGTGCTAATCTGAATTGAACATCCTTCAAGGTCTCTACAAAGACTCCGCCCAAACCAAACATGATCGTTGCCCCGAGACCTTCATTTCCTTTAGCTCCCACAATCACTTCTTTGCCGCCTTCGAGATATTTCTGGAGGATGAAACTCGGTTTTTCTTTGGCGAACTTCTTTGATATCTTCTTGAAAGATGCCATAAGTGCTGCTTTATCCCTGAGATTGAGGACGACGCCTCCAACTTCTGTTTTGTGAATAATCGATTCTGCATCAACCTTCAAAACCAGAGGATAGCCAATTTTCGCAGCTGCGCTTTCAAGTTCACTCTCTTTCTTCACTCTCAAAGTATCTACGGTTGGAATCCCATAACTCTGAAGGATTCCAAAGACATCATCCTGGGGCAGAAACTTTTCTTTGCCCTTATGGCGCTTGATAATCGATTCTGCCTTCTTCTTATTGACTTCATATTTTTTGTAAGTTGGAGCTTTTCTCTGGATAACCTTCCCGTATTCAGACATGGCAGAGAGAACCTTAGCAGCCGTTTCAGCAAAGTCATAAACTGGGATACCACTTTCTCTAATGAGACGGATAACTTCAGCCCATTTTTCTATTGTTATTACCTGACAGACAATCGGTTTTCTGGCGGTCTTTCCGATCTCACCCAGCTTCCGGGCTATGCCTTCACAATCAACAAATGGAGCTGTGACAAAAACAAGGAGTAAGGAATCGATGTTGGGGTCTTTGAGCAATGCCGCCACTGTTCCTCCATACTGTTCTGGACCTGCAGTAGCAACAACGTCAACAGGATTAGAAACAATAGCCTCCTGGAAAACAAGCTTTTTGAGAGTTTCTTTTGTCTTTGTACTCAATTCAGCCAGTTTAAGGCCGGCTGTGATACATTCGTCTACCCCAATAATCGCAGGTCCCCCTGTGTTAGTGATAATGCAGACTCTGTCTCCTTTTGGAATCGGCTGATTTGAAAAGGCGATTGCAGCGTTTACCATATCCTCCTGATTGTCAAAACGGAGAACACCGCTCTTCTTAAAAATCGCATCAACAATAGTCTCCTGCTCAACCATAGAGCCAGTGTGAGAAGCTACAGCTTTTGTCCCTTCAGATGTTCTTCCTGTCTTCAAAGCAAGGATAGGCTTTTTGGGAGTCACACGGTTTGCCACTTCGAGAAAACCAGCAGGGTCTTTCATGGTTTCAATGTGGACCATGATGGCTCTTGTCCCTTCATCCTGACCATAATAATCAATGATCTCATTCATGCTGACATCTGCCTCATTTCCAAAACTGGAATACATCCTTATTCCCTTTCCAATTCGGTAGAGGTGCAATTTCAGCGTCTCTCCAACTCCTCCACTTTGGGCAATGATCGATATATTGCCAGGAAACATAGGAACAAAAGTGAAATTGGCATAAACCGAGATTTCAGGATCAGAATTCTGAATGCCCTGTGAATTCGGCCCATAAATGCGCATTCCATATTTATGGGCAACTTCAACAATCTGCTTCTCAAGCGCAAGACCTTCCTCACCCACTTCTTTAAAACCAGCCGTATGGACAATGGCAAACTTCACTCCCTTCTTGCCGCATTCTTCAAGGACAAAGGGCACCAGAGTGTTTTTAATCGAGATATTCACCAAATCTATTTCGTCAGGGATATCTTTAACAGAAGGATAAGCTCTGAAACTTTTTATGAACTTTGATTTGGGATTAATGGGATAAATAGGACCTTTAAAATTGTGGTCAAGAAGGTTTTTCATAACAATATGGCCGATGCTTAAGGGATTATTCGAAGCCCCTATGATAGCCACCGATCTTGGTTTGAATAAAGCATCAAGCATTCTAGTCTCCTTTTTCTTCTAAAGCATATATGGCTGCGCCAAACGCGCCTGTCAATTGAGGAAGAGGGGGCATGAATATTTTTCTACCTAATTTCTTCTCAAACATTTCCACCAAAAACGGATTATGAGCCACCACTCCCCCACTCATGACTATATTCCCATCTAAAGGGTCCATCTCAAGAGCCCTTTTCATGACCGAGCCAAAAATACCTTTTACGATATCCTTCACTTCTACACCTTCTCTTATTTTAGTCAGGATTTCAGTGGCAGTAAACACAGTACAATAGCTTCCGATTTGAATGTTTTTTTCTGACTTTTTTGCCAACTCATTGAGCTTTCCGATATTGATTTGAAGGCGGTTGGCTATCTCTTCAAGGAAAGCTCCTGTGCCTGCAGCGCATTTACGGTTCATCTTGAAGCCTGTTCTTTTCCCTGATTCATTGACTTTTATGACTTTGCTGTCCTGCCCGCCAATATCTATCAAAGTGTGGGCATGAGGAAAATAAAAATAACTTCCTTTGGCATGGCAGCTGATTTCGGTCTTTATTTTGTTGGCGAATGGAACGTTCCTTCTTCCATATCCAGTAGCAAAGATAACACATTCATCCGAGACTTTTTTCTTGGACTTCTCTTGTGATTTTTCGAAGGCTTTCTCAGCGGCAGATTTAAAATCAGCGCCTGAATTGATTACTGAATGGCCGAGAATTTCTTTGATTTCATTGATAATGACAGCTTTTGTGGTGGACGCTCCGACATCAATTCCTACGAAATTACTCATTTTCTATTAGGCGTTTATCCGCAACATTTCTATACCCAAGCGGTGGGTTTGATGAATCAAGCCCCTACATCAATCGTGCCCCTACATCATTCTGAAAAGTGGGCTTGATGAATCAAGCCCCTACATTTCATTTTGCTTCTAGTTGTTCGATAAACGCTTCTATGTTGGTCTTTGCCTGCTCTTCAGAATAACAGCGCAGGTCATTCAAATCTCCATTTATGGTAATTGAAGGGATATTTAGCTTTTTCTCAAGCCTCTCGGGCATTCCATAGCGATTATTGGAGTTGTTCGGGCAGGTTTTGGCATCATGGAACAAGATACCATTTATCTTGTATTTATTGACCATATCTTCAATGTATTTCTCCTTGAAATTCTCGTTTCTCACAATGAATATTTCAGTATATGCACGAGCCATACTCATAAACGGATCACCAGGATCGAAACCATCAAAAATCCAGCTATTGCAGTATGTAGAAGCAATAACAGCAGTCTTGAGGTCGATAAATAATTCAGCAAGGTCTCTCAGTTTACCCCAGATAGGCATGCCTTCCCAGTAAAGGCGGAATTTTTCTCCCTCAATAGCTCCATCTTTATTTGCAATTTTATCTTCCAGTTCCTTGATAAGCACTTGATAGTACTCCACTGCCTGAGGAGATCCCCTTAGAACAACAGCTGGACCCATGTGAATGGTCCCGTCAAAGAAACTCATGGGAGCCGGGATAGCTGTGTTTGCCTCAAGAACTTTTTTCCAAAGCAAAGTGCAATCTTTAGAAAGCGAGAGAACTTCCCGAAACTTATCTATATCAAATTTATTACCTGAGATTTTTTCTAAAGGAGGAATTAATCCTTTTATCTGATAGGCAATACTATTGAGATGTTCTTCGGTTATCTCTCCTATATTCCGGTATGTGGATATTCCCAGAGCAGGGACGCCTAGCTCTCTGGAGTACCAGCCAAACCAATCCTGGACATCCCGGCATTGATTGGTGTTATAAACCAAAACATCAGGCTTGGGGAGTCCCTCGATTCCCTCATAAGCCTTGGAAAGAGGTGTTTCTTTTTTTATAAAGGCACCGATATCACTCGTAAGATAAGAACAGATATCCGGGGAATAGCCGACAGAGTTAGCGACGGGAATATAGTCCATGGCTGTTCGAGTAGAACCTAAAACGGCTCCATGGTTTTCTGGGTAATGGACAACAAATCCCAGACTTAATAAAAGCTCTGCGGGTCCAACGCTTGTGCACCAAGCAACTTTGGGTGATCCCTCCTTCGAAGCACGGTCCAATTCGTAGAAATAATCAGCCATTATTTTTCGCATATGGCCAGTAGCCTGAATCTTTTTTATTTTACGTATTTTTTCTTCGCCCATTTTCCCTCATCCAAAAAATAAAAATATTTTACACTTTCTGGAAGATGTAGTTTAATTGCCCATTTGGCAGCTTATTGACAATTGCCTTCAGTTCCATCCCCAACTGAATCTCACCCTCAGGGATATCACTGGCAATCCTGCCGAAGATTTTATAATCACCGTAGTCCAGAACAGCAATAGAGTAAGGCAAGTCATCCCCAAATCCTGAAGGAGCATACTCGAGCTTGCTGTATGAAGCTAGCTTTCCAGTTCCCGAGATCTCAAACCACTCCATGTCGCTGGAGAGGCATTTATAGCAGTCAGCCCTGGGGGGGAAGAAAACCAGGTTGCAGACCTTGCACTTTGTGCCCATAACTTTTCCCTCTTCCAGGTAATCGATGAAGTCATTGACCTTTGTGAGGGAGGTAAAGCTCACTGTCCCAAATTTTTTAAACCGATCATCTATCTCTTTTTTCTTTTCCATGTTTTACCTCCCGAGAATAGTGATGTTTCCGTAAAGACCCACGCCGCCGATGTTATGGACAAGTCCTATCTCCGGATCCTTGACCTGCATCTCTCCGGCCTCACCTCTGAGTTGAAGGACTATGGTCCTGATCTGGGACCCCCCAGTAGCACCTATGGGATGACCTTTGGATAACAAGCCGCCATCTACGTTAACTGGCAGGCTTCCTTCCCTGTAAGTCTCCTTGCTCTTTACCAGTTCTTTTCCCTCTCCAGGTATTGCAAAACCCAAGTCTTCGTAGGCTAAGATCTCTGAAATCGTGAAGCAATCGTGAACCTCAGCTACATTGATGTTTTTCGAGGTCACACCAGCCATTTTGTAAGCCTGCTCTGCGGCCTGCTGAGCCACAGCGAATCCCGTAAAATCTTCTCTGCCCGCCATGTTAACACTGGCCGATGCAGCACCTAAGCCAAGAATCCACACAGACTCCTTGTTGAACGCCTTAGCTTTTTCCCCGCTCGCTACAATAACACATGAGCTCCCATCTGCATTGGCACAGCAATCTCCAACGCGAATTGGGCTGGAAACAGGACCGGATAAGGGGCTCTCTGGATCGGTAAACATCTCAAATGTCACTGGTTTGCGGTATACGGCTTTTTCATTGAGCTGACCATAAGTGGCGGCCTTTACTCGGACAAGAGCAAGATCATCAAGAGTTGTCCCGTATTTCTCCATGTGGGCTCTGGCAAACATGGCATAATAAGCAGGCATCATGGTGCCAAAGGGACTTTCCCACTGGATATCAGCACCGCGGCCCATCCGCTCCTGAGATTCTGCCGAAGAAATCTCCGACATCTTTTGGAAACCGATAACTGCTACTACTTCATGCAGCCCTGATTTAACCAATGAATATGCCATCCTTACACCCATGCTGCTTGAGGAACACAGGTTTTCTAAATAAAAAGTGGGTTGAGGAATAAGTCCTAGATATTCAGCAAACACGCCTGATGGCGAGCGTTGCTTGTCGTATTCTGGGGCTGAGCAGATAATAGAGGCATCGATGTCCCCAGCAGAAATTTGGGCATCCTGCATGGCCTCCTTAAATCCCTCAAATGCAAGCTCTCTGATTGAGCCGGGATATCTCCGCACAAATTTGCTCTGCCCTACTCCAATAATTCCTACTTTTCCCATTAAGACCTCCTGTAAAATTTGCAGAAGCTAGATCATTTTCTCTGGTTACAAGCTTAGAACATATAGCACAGGGAAATTTCGAAGTCAAATCCAGTGGGGTCAGGCTTTCATAACTTTCATAACTTGAATAATGAGTAATAGTTTTGGGGTCAGGTCTATCCATTATGAAGAGAAATTCTTCTGCTCTAATATCTAGACATTTCAACGAGGATATCTTATCCCTAGACATATATTTTTTTAATTCTTATCAAAAAAATTCTAGTTGCTCAAGTTATGAAAGTTATGAAAGCCTGACCCCATTGCCTATTGACAGAGAGAAAGACAGGTGATATGTATTACACTTCAATTCCCATCGGGTAAAAATATAGGGACTCCAATCTATAATAGAGGGATGCTATGACTCAAAAAAACTACGAAAATATTATTTTTGAGACCAAAGATAATAAGGCTTTCTTAACCATCAATCGCCCCCCCATGAACATCCTGAATATTGCAACCATGGAAGAAGTGAACGATGTCTTGACCTCTCTACGGGAAAATAAGGATATCAAAGTCCTGGTTATATCCAGCACTGGAGAAAAGGCATTTTCAGCTGGAGTTGATGTAACTGACCACACAGAAGACAAAGTGGAAAGAATGCTCCAAGTCTTCCATAATATCTTCCGCAATATGTCCACACTAGATCAGGTAACTATAGCCGCATTAAAAGGATTGACTCTAGGCGGAGGGTGCGAAATTGCCATTTTTTGCGATCTGGCCATAGCAGCTGATAATTTGAAAATCGGACAACCTGAGATAAAACTCTCTGTCATAGCTCCTATTGCTCTTTTAATTCTTCCCCGTCTTATTGGATTAAAAAAGACTTCTGAGCTCCTCTTAACAGGAAAAATAATCGAAGCTGCCGAAGCCGAACAAATTGGTCTGATCAACAAAGCTGTACCCCTTGCTTCTTTTGATACAGAACTCGAAAATTTCATCCAGCCTTTTACAGAGCTAAGTCTTGTCGGGCTGAAGTTTTCAAAGAAAGGCATCAATCTGGGCCTTGAGACAAGCTTTTTGGAGGGGTTGGAGAAAATCGAGAAGATTTATATTGACGAATTGATGGTCTCTGAAGACGCTCATGAAGGATTGAAAGCCTTTATGGAAAAAAGAAAGCCCCTCTGGAAAAACAGATAACGGATAAAGGAGGAAGAATGAAAGCAGCCATATTTTATGAGCCCACTCAACCTCTGAAAATCGAAGAGGTTGAAACTCCCAAAATAGGATCCCACGAAATCCTAGTTAAGATCGCAGCTTGCGGGGTCTGCAACACTGACTTGCACTATATAGACCACGGTGTCTCTACCTTTAAAAAGCCGCCGATGATTTTGGGACACGAGCCTTCGGGCATTGTTGAGGAAGCTGGCGCTGATGTGAAAAACTTCAAACCTGGTGACCGTGTACTCATCCCCCCTGTCTTCTCTTGCGGTTACTGTGATAACTGCCGCCTGGGCCGGGAAAACATCTGCTTTAACATGGTCATGCTGGGAAATCACATCGATGGCGCTTTTGCTGAATACACCAAAGTCCCTGCTAAAGATTGCCAGCATCTTCCTGAAGAGTTGCCTATCCAAGAATCAAGTATCATTGCCGACGCCATCTCCACACCATATCATGCTGTCAAGAACAGAGCCCAGGTCAGGCCCGGAGATTCGGTTGTCGTCTTTGGATGCGGAGGAGTCGGGATAAATGTGGTCCAAATGGCAGCAGCTGCCGGCGGCTCTGTCATTGCGGTGGATATTGTGGATAATAAACTCGAAATGGCAAAAAAACTGGGGGCTCAGCATACGATCAATGCCACGGATAAGGAAAATAAGGAGCTTCTCAAGGAAATACGAGCGCTAACAGGCGGAGGTGCTGATATTGCCATCGAAGCCATCGGAAACCCGAAAACAATCGAGTTGGCCTCAAGCAGTGTCAAAGCAGGTGGGCTACACTGCCAGGTGGGCTACACTAACCACAGTGTGTCTATTAATGCGGGAAGGCTGATGTTTCGAGAGATCGAAATCAAAGGCTCCTTAGGATGCCGGCCCGTAGATTATCCCAAGATCATAGAGATGGTCAAGACTGGAAAAATTCAGCTCGAGCCCGTGGTCACCCATAAGTTCAAACTCGAAGAGATAGAGCAGGCTTTTAACTTGATGAGGAAGGGCGAATCCCTGAGATCTATCATAGTATTCTGACAAAAATCACCCTGAAAATCATCTCTAAAGGTGATTTACTTGTCTGCGCAACTCGAGTGAAATTATAAGTGTGATACCAGTGAAATCTGCATAATCTACATCCGGAAAAAGATAAGTGAGATTCCCAATTGACATCATTTTTTTTCCGTGATAAAAAAGTAGTGATGGCTTAATTTTTTGAAAAAAATGAACTATCCCTCAAAAAAATTAAAAAATCTTTGACCGAAGCGTACTACTCTAATGAGCACTGAAACAAAAGACAGAAAACTCATGAGTCTCATCTATAATGATGAGCTGACAAATCTCTTCAACCGTCGTTATCTAAAAGAAGTGATTCCAGGATATCTTACCCAAGCTGAAAAGGAAGGATTTCTCATTGCCTGCTACATGATCGATTTGGATAACTTCAAAGGTATCAATGACACGTACGGACACGATATAGGCGATAAGGCATTGATTCATTTCTCTGACATTCTATCGGAGAATGTCAAGGGAGAAGGAATTGCTATCCGTTATGCGGGTGATGAGTTTGTTCTGGTTGTATCTAAGGCAGAAAAACAAAAAGCAAAGGAAATTGGTGTAAATATTCACCAGAATGTAAGGCAACAGCCTCTGAAGTTTGACAGTAACGAACTCAGGCTCGCATGCAGTATCGGTATTTCCATGTTCCCCAAGGACGGTAAAAAATGGGATGCGCTCTTCAAAAAAGCTGACGAAGCCCTCTATACAGCTAAGAGACAGGGCAAAGGTCGGACCATTTTTGTTCCTGAGAGTGGAAAGCTTCTCACCCCTTTTAAACTTGATTCTATCCTTTCATCTCCCTATATAGTCGGCAGGGATGACATAATCCAATCCATTGAGAAGCATCTCTCAAGTAAAGGAAATCCCTCTGACTTTCCCGTGATTATGGGCGATGATGGATCAGGAAAAACAAGGCTCATAGAGTATGCCAAAGAAGTTGCCCAGAAAAAACTCGCCTTTGCTCTATTCGCTAAGGGCTTCCCCTTTTGGGAGACAGAGGGTTACGGAGCAGTTTTCGCAGCCTTGGGAGGCCTTTTCGGGGAACAACAATCAATCTCTGATGAGATGTTCTCCCGGCTCGACGATAAGTACAAGCAAATTCTCAAGCCACACCTGTTTCCCTGGGACGCGAAAGAGTTAGATATGCCAGAAGAGGCGGCTGAACCTGATAGCCTGGCCCTTTTTGAGGCACTAACTCAAGTTTTCGTGATTCTTCGTAAAATGGGAGATGGAGTTATCCTGCTTGATGGAGCAGGCCAAATCGATTCGCCCTCATTGCAGTTTTTCGATTCTCAGTTTGGCCAGAAGGATGGCAGCAAGCTTTTCTTCGTTTCATCGATCAATTGCCCAGATTTAACCACGGGCGATGAAAAGCTCCTACTCCTTCTCGATACGATGTCAGAGGTGGCAACGAACGGCAAAGCTCAAAAATTTCATCTTGGCCCACTGAAGCTTGAACATATCCAAGAACTCGTAACAAAGCTTTTTGAGGGGGAAACATTGCCCCCCGAATCTGCTGAGGCCTTGTTGCAGAACTCCGTTGGAAACCCACTGTTTATCGTGGAGGCCATATCTTCCCTCCTTTTGGAAGGCAAGATCGTAGCTGCAGGAGAAGAGTGGGATCTTACATTTGTGAAGCCTGAAGATATTCCAAGAAACCTCAGCAATATGCTCAAAGAGAGGCTGATGCGATTGGATAAAGAAGAGACAAGTGTTCTCAAGTTAGCCTCGATCCTGGGAGAGAAGATCAACCCGAACCAGCTTGCAGAGATTTCAGAACTCAATTTGCAGCATGTCCTGAAGCATCTCAAAAATGCGCAAAGAGTCCTGCTGATCGAGGAAACTCCTAATCCAAATGAGTTTATATTCAGCCATAGACTGGACCGTACTATTTTTTATTCACTCATGAGTGAAGAGGAACGCCATAAATATCACACCATTGCAGCGGAGATAGAAAGGAAATATGCCTCTGGTTCCTTGGAAAGGGTCGTGGGGAAACTAGCATACCATTTCCAGAATGCAGGCATTTTAGACAAGGCACAAGAGATGTTCTCTTCTCTGAAAGACCAGATGAACGTGGTGGCTATCTCAAAAGGTCTCAGAAAGACTCTGCAAAAGAGGATAGTAACGACCTCAATGGCAAAAGAGTCTCCTCTTGAAGAAGAAGACCTAGCCAGAGCCATCGAGATATTGAGAGCATTCAGAGCCGCCCTTCAAAATCTGCGACTGTATCCGAAAGAGCACAGGAATGTTGTGGAATCGGTTGGAAGATTCATGGAGCTTGTGGAGCCTTTTCTTACTCACAAGACAGAAGCGCTCTCAATCTCCTTGACCCCAGAGGCAACTCTTTTCAACGGGCAACCTGTTCCGCCAAAGTCACTTGACCGGCGACTAACCGAAGAGCTGTATCAAACCCTGAATAATTATGGACTTCAAGGAGTGATTCTCTTGCGCGGACTAACCCAGGAAGAGGCGGTTCGATTCTTTGAGGCATTCCAAATGCCTTCTGAAGAAGTCGCCAGTCAGTGGGATATACTAGTGGATCAGCTGAATTTATCATACATCCTTCCAGATAGAAAAATTTTTGTGGCAGTAGGTGAACGAAAAATAGTACTCGACGATCAAAAAGTCCTTGCTCAGACTCCTGGAAGAGAAGCCGCAGCTGCTCCAGCACAAGCTGCAACAGGTGCGACGCCGATGACCGACGAACAATTGGAGCAACTGCAGAACATACTAGACCAGTTCAGAAAAGAAAAGGAAGAACTGTTATCTTCTCTTAGGTCAGGAGAAATCAGCAAACAAGATATTCAAGAACTGGTGAATCTTCTGAAAAAGACCGACATTTCCCAGATAAGCAAATCTGTGATGGAGGGTGGAGGAGTTCCTCCCCCCAGTGTTGCAGCTGTTTCACCTCGGAAGGATAGGTACGCTGATGTGCAACCTGATTTAGAGATTGTGAAACAGACAGAGGAAGATATAGCCCTGGTCTTTGAGGATCTTAACTCCCAGGACATGAACACTCGTGCCAAAGCAGCGGCATGGCTAGCTGAACAGGAACCTTCAAAGCTCGCTGAGTTTGGACTGAAGATGATTACCTCTGATGCACCTCTCAAAACCCGGCGGCTTGTTGCAGGAATTATCCAAAAAGCAGGAGAAGATGCTGTAGAAGCACTTCTGAAAAAGATGGATATAGAAGCTCCTCTTGTTTCACTTCTCAAAGTGATTGAAGTAGCTGATATGTTTGTTGAAAATCCAAAGCTCGTTCGCGTAATTCGAGAGATAGTTCTTACAGGACAACCTGAAGCAGTTCCTGCTGCATTAGAAATACTGGAACAAATCCCCGGAACAGAGGTCAATTCGATTATTCTCGAACTATTTGAATTAGCCGTTGAAAAATTTAAACCGGATATTCTCAATTTGTTTGCTAAGCGAAGAATGGCTGAGGCACTTCCTCTACTTTTGGAGCTAACAAAACCAAAGAAGGTCTGGCAGAAAGAAAACAGAATTCTTCTACAAGCACAGGCTTGTAGAACTCTTGGATTAATAGGGTCTTCTCCACCTGTGGATCATCTTATTGCTATTGCCATACGACCCAAGCGATGGACACTCCAAAAATCCAAGCCCGATTCAGTCAGGGTAGCTGCAACCTGGGCTCTCACGCAGTTTCTAAAGACAGCGGAAATCAATAAGGCTCTTGACCGTCTGAAAAAAGACAAGTCTCCCCTTATCAAAAAGGCTGCGAGAGGGAGATAGAGAGTGAATATTTAGTAGATTTCGAGGTCGTGGCCGTAGACAACCTTGCCGCTGTAAATTTCCCGAATTTCCTTTAATAATTCCTCTTCCGTTGTTTCACTATGCAACTGATGGTAGAGAATAAGAAGACCTGGTTTAACTTTATTGGCAATTTCTGCCAGCTCGCATGAGGACGTATGAGAACTGGCATGATACTTCTTCCATTCGGGTTCTTTCTTTTTAAACCAAGCTTCAGCATAGACTTCATGAATCAATACGTCACATCCCTCGGCATTCTCTATGATTGTATCAGTCGGTACAGTATCCCCTGAGATGACAATTATCCTATCAGGCGTCTCAAACCGAAAACCATAGGCATACTTCCATGATCCGTGTTTCACTGGAAAAGATTTCACTTTGACATTCTCATCTTCGTAAATGAGTCCGCTGCCAATTTCGTGAACGTTGACCTTATATCCTTCAGTATTTATGGGCTCCGGGCCTTCAATCCTCACCTTGATGTCCTCTTCATAGGCTTTAAGGATATGTTCTGTCATCGACCGGATTCCAGGAGGACCGTAGACTTCCAGAGGCTCATTTCTCTCTAAGACCCAGGGCGTAAAAATAAGGTCAGGGTAGCCCACTGTATGGTCTGAGTGGAGATGCGTTATGAAAACGATTTTTAGATTACTAAGCTCCAAGCCTCTCACGCCTGCTTGATAAGCAGCTGAAGCCCGCCGAACAACACCTGGACCACAGTCGATGATATAGGGCATTCCGTTGACAATGATAGCGATAGAAGTCCCTGCGCGGTCAGGCTCAGCACTGGGAGTCCCTGTTCCAAGGAGCACAATTTGAGTTCTCTTCTGTACGTTTTCGCCTATAGAGGGTTCGGCAACATCTTCTTCTGAAGAGGAAGTTTTCAAAGCGCATGAAACCAAAAGTAAAATAAGTATTAGACTCCAAATGCGATATTTATTCATAATCTCACTCCAATACTTAAAATTATACTCAATGCTCTAACGCCATAAGTTCATGAAACCAGCTCTCGACCGGTTCCATACCCTCCAGCGATTATGACTGACTGGAATACAAAGCCTGGCAACAAATATTTTTTATAAAATGAAGATTTGAAGAAAATCATTTCTTTTTCTTTGTTACAGGAATTTCATTAAAGAGCTTAGCCACGTCGGGTTTGAAAACCTTCCCCATCACGTTTCGAGGTAGATCATCAACGATCAATGTTTGAGTTGGAACCTTGTGTGTGGCAAGTCTTTCCTTTGCCCACTTGCGAAGAGAGGCAAGGCTCAAATCTCTTCCCTCTTCAAGAATCAGTACAGCACTCACCCGCTCTCCCCATTCTGGATCTTCCACTCCAATAACCGCACAGTTTTTTATATCTGGGTGAGTGCGAAGCGCTTCCTCGATTTCTAAAGCTGAGACTTTATAACCGCCTGTCTTGATGATATCTACTGAACTTCGCCCGAGAATGCGATAGATAGCATTTTCCGTAACAGCTACGTCGCCCGTCAAAAACCAGCCTTTGCGGAAGGCATTTTTGGTCACATCTGGTTTCCTCCAATATTCAAGAAAGACGCCTGGCCCTCGAACCTGTATCTCTCCGGGAGTCCCCGGCTTTACCAATTTCCCTTCCTCATCCACAAGTCTCACTTCTATGTCAGGCAGTGGAGTTCCGACATAGCCAGGCACCCGTTGTCCATGAAAGGGATTGGATAAGGCCATTCCGATCTCTGTCATACCGTATCTCTCAAGAAGAACATGTCCGCTGATATTCTTCCACTCTTCAATCAATGTGACTGGTAATGCTGCTGAACCTGAAACCATGAGGCGCATTCCTGAACAGGCATCCAATATGGCTTTTTGGAGCTCAGGGGAAGCTCGTTTCCAGGCTGCAGCTAACTTGACATAAATGGTCGGGACAGCCATGAACAGAGTCAAGTTTCCTTCAGAGATACGTGTCCAGACTTCTTCGGCATCAAACTCGGGCAAGATCTCGCATGTTGCCCCGGCCCATAAAGCGCAAGTCAGCACATTAATAATCCCGTGAATATGATTGAGCGGCAGGACACTCAGAATGTGGTCATCCCGGGTCCATTCCCACGCTGAGATCAGAGACTCCACCTGGGCTTCTATATTTCTATGGGTTGTAACCACTCCTTTGGGTTTGCCTGATGTGCCACTTGTGTAAAGGATCATTGCCCGTCGATTAGCATCAACCTCTGGAAGATTAGCGGATTTGGAGCTTAGCACAGTTGTTGTCAGCAAAAACCGCCATCCTTGTGCCTCGGCAACGGCGTGAAGCCTTTCTTCAAAATCAGGATGCGAAACTAAAATCGCTGCATCCGAGTCATCAATCACATATTCTAATTCTGGCCTAGGATGGAAAAGAGACAGCGGGACAGCTATTCCGCCTGCACGCCAAATGCCCCACTGCACTGCAACATGATGAAATCCAGGGGGGATTAAAAAGCCAACACGCTTCTCTTTTAAATCATCCACGCTTTCAAGGAGAGATGAAGCCACTTTAGCTGAAGCGTCGAGCAACTCCTGATAGCTAAAGATGCCTTCTGAAGCTATGATCGCTCTTCTGTCTTTATTATTTTTTGCCTGTTGGATAATGAGTTTCACGAACTAATTCTATTTTTTTAATAATTCCCGGTCCAGGAATAGGAATAAGGAACATTGACTGCGAGTCCCCTCTCATTCCTCTTTTTATAATTTATATCGCAGGAGAGAACCGAAGTCAAATAGAGAAGACAATTTCCCCCATAACAATTAAAAACTAGCGATATTACAGTGCTGTAGCATTGGATTCAGGAGTATGGGATTGAGAGGTTATCTCTCCGTCCAAACCGACAACGACCTTCTTGATATTCATTTTTGTTCCTGACAATTCCGCTGCCTTCTCGACTATACTGTGCAGACCGGAACAGCAAGGGACAACCATAGTAGCCACTGTCAATGAATAAATGGTGTTGTTTTTAAGGATCTCAGCAAGCTTCTCTGCATAGCCTGTTGTGTCATCCAATTTAGGGCAAGCGATAATTAACTTTTTCCCTTTCAAAAGATCCTGATGGAAACTGCCTAATGCAAAGGCCGTACAGTCCGCGGCGATCAGAAGGTCACTCTCATTGAAATAAGGTGCATAGGGTGAAACAAGGTGCAATTGAATGGGCCATTGGCTTAATTCTGAAGCACCGGATACAGCGTTGCTTGCTTTTGGGGCAGACTGTTTGTGGATTTCCCTCGCCATACTTCCTGGACAGCCCATATGGAAAGGATGGGCCTCTGAGTGTCTCACCTTTACTTCGTTGTCATCACTATCCTTCTCCTCTTTATCAATCCCATGCACACTGGCAGCGGCTTCTTTACCGCGAGTCTCCAAAACATGTTCATAGGTAGCTTTGGGATCATAGGCATCACTATCTTTCTCTATGATCTTTAGAGCGTCGGTGGGGCATACATCCAGACAGGCTCCCATTCCATCACAATAAATCTCCTTTGCCAAAACAGCCTTGTTTTCCTCATCCAACACTAAAGCTCCCTCGGCACAAGCTTCGGTGCATAACCCGCATCCATCACATTTATCTCGATCGATTTCTATGATTGTTCTTTTTGCCATTGTATTTCTCCTTATTATTGATTTTGTCTTTCAAGAATATCTTATTTTATGGGGGAGTAAGATTCCTTGACTTAAGTCAAAAAAGGGGAATTTTTTTTATGGAAATTTTATAGGTTTTTATAAGGCTGGAAGTTGAAAAATCAATAATATAATTCTGCTCTTAACCTGTGGCAGTCTTTTACATAAATATCTTTGCCTTTAACTTCGATGAGTCCTTCATCTTGCATCTGTTTGAGATTCCGGGAGAGAGTTTCGCTGATAGTCCCCAGCATTTTAGCCAAATCAACCTTCTTTAGTTTCAATTCGATAAGACACTGTTTTTCTCCAGAACAATGCGAAAAGAAGTATTGAATCAACCTCTTCCGGACTGTCTGAAGCCCGAGAGACTCTATTCTAGTATTCAAAATCACGCATTTTCTCGCCAGTAAATTTAGAAAGAACTTACCCACCAGCGGGTTCTTTTCTATCTCTCTGTTAATCGCATTTTTCTCAAAAAACAAAACTTTTGAATCTTTTGCAGCCTGGGCGAAAAAAGGGAATGCAGAAGAGACAAACACAATCGCTTCTCCTAAAAAATCACCCGGCGCTATACGCACAACTTCAACTTCCTTTCCCTGCTCATCCATCCTGAAGACACGCATCTCTCCTGATAGGACATAATACATGCCATTAGCCTCATCTTGGGCATTGAACAACATCTCATCTCTATGATAGCTTTTGAGTATGCCTAACTTCTTGATAGAATCATCTAGAATGTCCATGATTGGATACCTCTTTCAAATTGCTTAAAACAGAAGTGCTGGCTTTTCTTGGCTACATTTATATCTTTGCTGCATTTATATAAAAAACATATCATATTTTTCTTCCCCTTTGATTATACACTTAAAAAACTTTGAAAACGATTATGATTTATGAATAACCCAGGTTATTTGAAAAAATGAATGTTTTTTTTAAGAATGTCATTCCTGCACCCGCTACCCGCCTGCGCGGGCACAAGCCTGGATTCCTGCTTCCGCGGGAATGACAAAAAGGAGTAAGGAGAACTTACTAAAACCCAAATAGGCTAGAAGGGTAGAGAAGGCAGAAAAATAGACAAATAAGGACTAAATAAATTCCCCTGCTAGATTAATCCAATAGAGTAATTCAAATTTTAGCTAATAGAGAAGAAGAAAAAAAGTTACATCAGTAACATCCAATCTTTAACGTCAACGTCTTCTTACAATAAATATGGGGTCATCGGTCCAGATATCGCTCCCATCAAAG
>Ga0114920_10000491_pt1 | contig 17167 bp, 14 predicted proteins | sample ChitaG_FD_88683 | JGI IMG/M metagenome (GOLD analysis project Ga0114920, IMG submission 88683) | Deep subsurface microbial communities from South Pacific Ocean to uncover new lineages of life (NeLLi) - Chile_00310 metaG | ecosystem: Environmental > Aquatic > Marine > Oceanic > Sediment ... | reverse complement strand
GCTTTGTGTTCTCTTCTTTGAGAACCGATACAATCGTTTGTTCATCTTGAAGTACTGCCATAGTTGAAGCATAGCAGATAGCTGTTGAAAAATCCAGTGCCTAAGGGATCTTCGAATACTTACTTTAGACCTTTGTAACTGTAAAAGATAAGTCATGGTGACCTCCTATAGTCTGAATGCTTACTAAGCATACAGATTATAGGGCAAATAAACAATTTTGTCAAGCTTACCCACATTTATGTCGTAGACCCGGAGCGATGTAAACAGTTGAATTTTGTGAGTTATTTTGGTATCTTATTTGTTTATAAGTTTTTGGTTGAAGAGAGAGGCGTCTTTGAAAACATATAGTGACTTTGACAGTAAATTCAGATTTGTGATAGTGGCAGCAAAAAGAGCTAAGCAGCTATTAAAAGGATCCAAACCCAAGCTGGAATCTAAATCTAAAAATCTAATCCGGGTTGCTCAGGAAGAGGTCCTGCAGGGATTGGTGGAGTACGAAATTATCGAGTCTCCTCCGGAAGAACTTCTGGTTTCTGAAGGCGATATGTTCATCGGTGAAGAACTCGGCATAGATGTAGAAGATGTAAAGGAAAAGGTGGAAGAAGCAGAAGCGAAAAAAGAAAAAAGCCTAAAGAATAGCCTTCAAGATACGATTAAGAAAAAAGTAAGCAAGAAAGTAAGTAAAAAAGTAAGCAAAAAAATAGAATAATCCTGTCTGTTCCCCGTTCAGAATTAGGATTCCGTTTTTTCCCCGAACTCGGTATAAAGATCGATGTAATTTTTTTTTATAAAATCTGCTCTTGAAAATCCTAAAGAAGACGCGAATCTTACGATGTGACTCTGTTCTCCTTCTAGTTCGATAAAATCTCCGACTGGAGTTTCGTCCAAACAAATTTTCAATTTTTTTTTTCTGAAAACGGTTCTGAACTTATCATACTGGAATTTTGGAACAAGGCCTAAAGATTTGATGATTTTTTTGATCTGATTCGCACTCTTGACTTCTGTTTCGTATTCCTCTCGGATCTTGAACTGTCTGGATTTTTGAGGAGAGCCTTTGAAGGTTAAATAGGCTTTTCTTTTAATTTTTCGCAGTCGAAAGGCCTGATTTTTTTTTGTTAAGGCTAAGTCAGAAAAATCATAAAGTGTGTTCTCTTCAAAATAGCGTGCCCTAACTAGCTGTGCTCCTAGTTCTACAATCTTGTGGGCCATTCCTTTTGGATTCTTGATTTGGATTTTTACTTCGATCTCGAGCATGGAGAAATCCCCTTTTCTTTTAATTGAGTTTCATAGAGATCTGTTTAATACAAAGTCTGAGACCATTTCGAGGGTGCTTCTGAAGATGGATTTGGGAAACGAATTTATCAAATCTTTAGACTTGAGCGCGAATTCCTCTGCCTTCTGGAATGTATACTTCAGAGCTCCGTTAGATTTGACCATGTTGAGAATTTCTTGTGTTGAATTATCGGACAGTTCTCCTTCCTCCAAGATTGTGGCGATCCGGCTTCTATTTTCTGTTCCGTCAACTCTTAAAGTGTAAATGAGAGGAAGAGTGATACGTTTTTCACTCAAATCTGAAAGTATGGGTTTGCCGAGAACACTCGCATCTCCAGAAAAATCGAGAAGATCATCGATCAGTTGAAAACTCATCCCAAGGTTTCTTCCGAATGAGATGAGACGGTTGAGCTCATCTTCAGAGGCTCCCCCCAGTATTCCCGCAATCTGGCAGGATGCGGCAAAAAGTGAAGCTGTTTTTTTGTCTAAAATTTCCAAGTATTCGTTTTCTAGGATGTTGAGGTTCCCACTCATGTAGTATTCAAACAATTCCCCATCGATCATTTCAGCTGAAACATCGGTCAGGATTTTTATAATGTCTTTAAAATTGCTTTCGAGAGAAAGCCCGAGAGTTTTTATGTATAAATAATCACCCAACAAGACTGTGATATTCGGCCCCCATTTGGTATGAACGGTTTCTTTGCCTCTTCTCGTGTCCGAATGGTCGATGATGTCATCATGAAGAAGGCTGGCTGTGTGAATAGTCTCTACCAACGCAGACATGCGGATGTGCTCTTTCCCTTTATACCCCAAGAGTTTTGCACAGAGAATGAGGAGAGCCGGCCGGATTCTTTTCCCACTTTTCTGAAAGAGATAAGAGCTGATCTCAGAAATGATCGCATTGGAAGACTTAGAAAAGGCCTGGAGGGTCTTTTCCACCTCATCTAAATCGCCTTTGATATTTTTGTAAAGCAATGCTAATGAAGGTTTTCCCTTCAAATGAGATGAGAAATAATCTTTAATTTCGTCTTTCATTGTCGCAGGACGGAATTCAGCTCGATCTTTCATGGCACGGCCTTATCTTAACATCTCAAATTTGATATTTCAATTCCAAAGAGAGAGGTGAAATTGAGGGTTGTCTGGTCTGAAAAATCAGACAAGGAAATGTTTTTTATTTCAGCAATAAATTGAGCGATGTCTTTGACGAATTTTGGTTCATTCCTTTTTATCTTTCCCCTGAAGGGGATGGGAGCCAGAAAGGGGGAATCGGTTTCTATGAGGAGGTGATCTAAAGGCATTTTTCTTACTACTTCTCTCAGATCATGTGCTTTTGGGAAGGTGACAATTCCTGAGAAAGAGATAAAAAAATTTTTGTCCAGCATCTTTTGGGCAAAATTCCAGTCTCCGGTAAAACAGTGAAGAACTCCTCCTCTGATGTATTTCTCTTCTTCAATACAGTCGATGATGCTTTGAGAGGCTTCGCGGCTGTGAATAATAACGGGCAAGTCCAGTTTCTGTGCCAGGTTGAGCTGCTGCCGAAAGGCAAGGACTTGATAATCCGGAGGGGAAAAATTGTAGTGAAAATCAAGGCCGATCTCACCGACAGCGTGAATCTTTTTGTCTTCTGCCAGGCTTTCAATTTTTGTCAATGATTCTGCCGTGAAATTCTTCGCCTTGTGAGGATGAACCCCTCCGGATGCATAAATATTTTGGTATGTTCTGGTTAGTTCTGTTGTGATGTGGATACTTTCGGGCTCTGTGATTTCTGCAGGACAGAGAATGGCTTTGATCCCTTCCTGGAATGCGGATTGGATCACATCAAAGCGGTCTTCATCAAAAGCGGACATGCTCAGATGAGCATGGGAGTCGATGATGCTGTGTTTGATGTCTTCGATTTATTTTCTAGCCTATTGAAGAATCATGCGTTTCAGAAATCTGAAAGGGATAGCTCCATGACTTAGCACTTCGGATAAAAAATCTTTTTGATTGTATGAATCGCCCTTAAGTTCCTTGTATTCTTTTTCCAAAGCCTTGTATTCCTGCAGTCCGACGTAAGCGTAAGCATTTGTCAAGGGATTGAGCAGAATTTCATCCCATACTCTCTCTGCTTCGCTCTGCGTGTAAAAACCGACTCGGGTCATGTAATTGACGGCATCCTCTTTTGTCCATGAGTCTTGGTGAGTATGGAATTCGACCATGAAGCTGACAACGGGACGCAAATCATATTTGAGCTGGTTGAGCCTGAGCTTGAGGTCATAGTTTCCGTATCCTGATTTCACCATCTGTTCTCCAAACATGTAAGGCCATCCCATAAGGACGGGCATATTTGGAAAAAGTTTTCTGACTAGGGATGTATTGGCGTGGGTCTTAACAGCAGGCACAAAACATCCTGGATAGATGGTTCCGGCTGTCCAGAAAGGAAGGAATGTATTCGTGTATTCTTCAAGAAACAATTCGAGATTATCTGTTTCCAAACCTTCGAGGAGAGGTGAGATCTGAAGAGAGAAGCTTCCGGATGTATCATAGGGGGCCGGGAAAACAAGTTTCAACCAGGATGTCTGCAGGGCTTCAGGTGGAGCAGCGATGATTTCGAGGTTGTCGGCTGGAAGGTCGACCAGCTGTTTTTCCTCAAGAAAACTTTTGATATCTCCTGCAAGTCCGTCGATTTTGTTTAGGAATTCGTCCTTTGTCGCATGGTCGTTTTTGATTTTATTTAAAACATGAGAAACGACGGAATTGATCAATTGATCTTCATTTGCATTTAGGTTGGCGGGTGGTTTTTCGATATCGAAAACGGGGTCCATAATCTTGTAAAAAGCAAAACAGGTTTTAAACATCTCCCGCCGAATATTTTTGGCATCGGCTTCGGACTGGGCAAGTAGTTCCTGGACAGGAATATTATTCTGAAAAGTTGTGCGGACGAGTCTGGCATGGGCTTCAACTAGTCTGAAACTTCCCGTCGATCTAGGCAGGAGTTCATTCTGAAGGAAATTCTGATAGTCGTCCAGAGCAGGGAGTATTTTTGCCAGGTTGGCCTGCAGTTTGGCCTTAACGCTTTCTGGAGCCTGGTCAATGATTCCAGGGAGTTCGTTTTTATAAAAGTTCTGTATAGTTGGGAATTGTTTGATAGCAGTCTGGGTGTAAATCTCGGCCGGAGTTTTCAGACTCTTTTTGGCCTCTTCGATAAATTTCTCTAAATCTTTTAATCGTGATTCAGCATTTTTTGCCTGTGCTTCCGTAGGTGCAGATCCTTCTGTAAAAAGAGCTCGAATACAGTTCATCAAAATTGTATTGTAAAAAAGAGGGTTGTATTCCCACGGGACAAGCATTTCGTGTTGCATGACGTCAATATCCAGAGCATTGACAATCAGAGCATGATCGATATAAAAATCCGGGCTTAATTTTTGGCTGTTAATCTCTACCACTATTTCCTTATTGAACGTGTCCATTTCATCGCGTCGCCTATCGATGATTTTTTCCCTGAAGTCCTCTAACTTGTTATTGTATTTGTTGAAACCGGCGAGAGTGGCTGCAGTCGGATAAAACTTCCAGTAGGCGTCAAAATAGGAGTCCAGGAGTTTCTGAAATTTCTCATCTTCAGCATTTTGCTGAGAGAAGAGCTGAGTCGTGCTCATAACTACAAAAATCAGCACGAATAACAGAATGGCTGTTTTCTTCATCGAATCCTCCTCTTCTAGATCTGTTTTCAGGATCTATGTGTTTATCTATAAAGCTAAAAGTTGCACATTATCAAAAATTTTTTGACAAGGCAACTGCACGTTTTTCCTCTAAAATGCACTACCACTTTATCACCGCAGAAGCCCAGGTAAAGCCCGAACCAAATGCCGTTAAGACAACCGTGTCTCCCTGCTGGATTCGACCACTTTTGACGGCTTCGTCAAGTCCTATGGGGATCGAAGCGGCCGTCGTATTGCCGAAGCGATCGATATTTCTTATAACTTTATCGATCGGGATATGCAAAATCTTAGCGACCATCTGGCTGATTCTATCGTTGGCTTGATGAGGAATCAGATGGTCGATATCTTCTACAGTCAGTCCGTTGTGTTTTAAAGCAATCTGAACAGCCTTGGGCATTTTCTCTGATGCATTCTTGAAGACAATCTTGCCATTCATCTTTGGAAAGTGTCTTTTATCTTCCATGAATTCAGGGTAGTAAGTGGGGCGGTCTTTCGGAGATGGGGAATCCATCCAGAGCTCAGTGGCAAATCTTCCGTCTGCAAAGAGATGCGTGGAAAGCACTCCGCGGCCATCGTCTTTTTCATTGGGCTCAATAATGACGGCCGCGCCCCCATCTCCAAAGAGTACGGCCAGATCTCTCCCATCATCAGAATAATCGAGGTTTGAGGATTGGACTTCCGCAGCAACGAGGAGAATTTTTTTGTACATGCCTGCCTGAATGTAACCAGAGGCAGCAGAAAGTGCGTAAATAAATCCACTGCACTGATTGCGAACATCCAACGCACCAATCTCTGTTAATCCCAGTTTTGCCTGGACAAGAACCCCTATGCCTGGAAAATAATGATCGGGAGAGAGCGTGGCGGCGATGATAAAATCAATGTCCGTTTTGTCAATCTGAGCGTCTTCGATCGCTCTCAGGGCTGCCTCGGTGGCTAAATCTGAAGAACCGACGCCTTCTTCTGCGTAGTGTCTTTCGATGATCCCTGATCTCTGCTGAATCCATTCATCGGTTGTGTTCATGACCTTTTCAAGATCATGGTTTGTCACAACTTTGGGTGGGACATAGTGTCCGGTCCCGGATATAATCGCTTTTTTATTCATGTTTTAATTTTAGAATGATTATAATAAAAGAAATAAAGAAAATAAAGCAAGAAAAAAAGCTTAACCGAGTATGAAGCGGGATACAACATATCTCCTCTTTCTTTAATCATTTACGTCTCTCCTCCTCCAATTGTTTACTCGGTGCTTTGTTTTGTTGAACTTTTTCTATGGTTGATTTATTATCGTTTCTGTGAGATCCATGAAAATGTTCAGGCAGCGTTCATCTTGGGATCGGAGGATGAATTGAGAAAGTATGTTCTGATTTCTCTTTTTGTTATGATGGTATTTTCTTATCTGGGGAGTCAGGAAGAGGATCTTATCATGATTGATGCTTCGATTAATCCCAGACGCCTTTCTAAAGGAAATGAAGGGAGTGTCGTTCTTAAGTTCAATGTAAAAAAAGGCATCACCATAAATCCAAAGCCCTCCTTTACTATAGAACTGAGTCCGTCGGAGGAACTTGTTTTCCCCAAAAATTTTTTTACGGCATCCGACCTCGAGATTGAAATTTTGGAAGATGAAGGAAAAGAATATCTGGTTCTAACAAAACAGATTGAGATTACTTTTACGGTCAGCGATGAGGCCGTGAGGGGGATGCATTCCCTTGAAGGGAAAGTCAAATATTTCGCTTTTTCCAAGGAAGAAAATTGGTGCTTGAAAACAACGACTTTGTTTACTGCTTCCTTTTATATGCGCTGAAAATTCATAAAACTGCCGACACTCTGACTCGTGAATAATTTGAGCTAGAGCCAGCCTTTGTTAATGTACCAATCTATCGTTTCTTTTATAGCCTCTTGAAATGATAGTTGTGGTGTAAATCCAAGTTTTTCTCGGACGGCATCTGTATTGACAATCCAGGCCGGTTGTTTCATTTCAAAATATTTCTCTCGACTGAGGATGCTGGGATTGTTGCTTATTTTTCCTAAAAATTCTGCGATGATGTACCCCGGGTAGAGGGTGCAGAGTGGCAGTTTTATTGTCTTAAGATTCACGTCCAGAGCCCGCCCGGCTGCCAGTCCCAGCTCGTCCCAACTGCGTGGGACTGGGTCAGCTACATGGAATATTTCTCCACTTTTTAAGGATTCCCTTATTGAGAGATCGAATGATTTGATCAGATCTTTCACATAACACAGACTGATGAGTCTCTGCTTTCTTCCGAGAGAGGGGAGGATTCCCTTTTTGATGAATTTAAAATAGGGGAGAAGAACAGGATCTCTTGGTCCAAAAATGGTGGGAGCTCTTAAAACGGTAAGAGGGAAACGTTCCTTAAATTTGAGGGCTTCATTCTCAGCTTCTAGTTTACTTTTTCCATAGGGAGTGATGGGAGCCGGGGGAACATTCTCCTTGACCGGCTGGCCGTCGAAACTGGGCCCGCAGGCGGCTTGGCTGCTTAGGAGAACCAGCCTCTTCAAGTTCATTTCTTGGGACTGCAGCGCCTGCAAAAGACTTGCTGTCCCATGTTGGTTTACTGTATAATAATGAGCCGATTTGTTGGCTTTTGTGATACCTGCAACATGAAAAACAAAATCGAGATCATCGGGAAGTGGAGGAATAGAAAATAAGTCTCCTTCAAGAATATGGAGATCAAGGCCCTCCAGCCATTTCAGGTTTTTTTTGTTCCGGACTAATGCATAAATGTCGGTGTTTTTCAGATCAAGAAAATACTCGATCAGTTGGCTTCCGATGAATCCTGTTCCTCCAGTGATGAAGATTTTCATTGGTCAAATTGTATGGAATTCAGCGAGTTTGGTCAAACAGCGATGGGACACAAAAGAAAAATATGATTATTTTTGCTAAAATGAAAATAAGAACCGAATCCCTTCATGGAGGTTTTAGTGGGTCTTTTTGATAAGTGTTTAAACTTTACTCGCGCGGATGAGGCCATGCGGATTGGAATGTACCCGTACTTTACACCGATTCAAAAAGTAAGGGGCAATACAGTCAGAGTTGACGGCAAAAAAATGATCATGGTGGGATCGAATAATTATCTGGGTCTGCTTGATCATCCCAAAGTTCAGAAAGCAGCGAGAAAGGCTGTAACGAGATACGGGGTGGCGACATGTGGGTCACGGTTTTTAAACGGAACTCTAGATATTCATGTCGAGTTGGAAAAGAAGCTCTCAGAATTTTTAGGGAAGGAAGATGCCCTTGTTTTCAGTACAGGATTCCAAACAAATTTGGGAATTATCTCGACTTTGGCCGGCAAGGGAGATGCCGTTTTTGCTGACCGTAGTGATCATGCGAGTATAGTGGACGCCTGCCGGCTTTCCTTTGCCACCGTCCATAAGTTCAAGCACAATGATATGAGTGATCTTGAAAGGCTGCTTGCCTCCGAAGAAAAGGAGGCCGGGAAGCTGATTGTCACGGACGGTGTGTTCAGTATGGAAGGGGATTTATCGAATCTTCCGGAAATTGTAAAAATTGCCAAAAAGTATGACGCCAAAATTTTGGTTGACGATGCCCACGGCGTTGGTGTTATGGGAAAACACGGAAGAGGAACGGCCGAGCATTTTGGTCTTGAACATGAGATTGATCTCGTGATGGGAACATTCAGCAAGTCTTTTGCTTCTTTGGGAGGGTATGTTGCGGGTGAGAAGAAAGTCATTCAATACATAAAACACCATGCTCGATCAATGATTTTTTCCGCCAGCATGACTCCATCCTCAGTGGCCACAGTTCTGGCCACGCTTGAAATCATCAAAACTGAACCTGAACGCAGGGAAAAGCTGTGGAACATAACGAAGAAAATGAAATCCGGATTTGAAGCCATGGGATTCAATACGGGGCCAACAGAAACACCCATTATTCCGGTGATCATTGGCAATGATGAATTGACATTCCTGCTGTGGAAAATGCTCAGGAACGATGGCATTTTTACCAACCCTGTCATCTATCCAGCTGTTCCTAAAGACCAAACTCTTATTCGAACGAGTTATTCTGCTTCACATACTGAGGTTGAGTTGAATAAAGTGCTTCATTGCTTTGAGAAAAACGGTAAAAAACTAGGACTTTTAAAGTCAATGGAACAAATTTAAAATCTTTGAGTTTAATAAATGATGAAAAAAAAGATAGCTTTAAGCATATTTATCTTTATCCTTGTTGCTGGTTTTTCCTTTTTGAGAGCAGCCCAAATATCTGCTCAAGTCCTCCCCGTTGACCAAATCAAGGCCGGTATGAAAGGGAAAGGCAGAACTGTGTTTGCCGGAACTAAAATTGAAGAGTTTGATGTTGAGATATTAGGTGTCCTTCATAACTGGCAGCCAAAAAAGGATTTGATCTTGGCAAGGCTTGAAGGGGATGTGTTTGAAAGAACAGGTGTTATGGAAGGGATGAGCGGCAGCCCTGTCTACATTGACGGCAAATTGATAGGAGCTATCTCCTACAGTATTGCCTCCTTTTCTAAAGATGCCTTGTCCGGGATTACACCTATCGGAGAAATGCTGAAGATAGAAGAGAGGGAGCTTCCCAAATCTTCATTTTCAGCCCGGATTCCGGTGAAAAAACACATGACTCTTGATGATCTTTTTGAGATTAACAAGGATTATTTCAGGTCCAATTCTGCGAGTGTGGTTCAAGGGCAGACGCTCACCCCTTTGAGTATCCCACTCGTTTTTAGCGGCTTTTCTCCAAATGTCTTCAAGAAGGCGGCACCATTTTTCACCCGTATTGGTTTTGCGCCCGTCAGTGCAAGTCCATCAGGACAGGTCCTGGCTGACATCTCTTACCAAGATATTAGACTTCGCGGAGGGGATCCTGTTGGTGCCCAGTTGATTTCCGGTGATATGGAGATGACTGCCATCGGTACGGTCACTTATGTCGAGGGCAATAAAGTGCTGGCCTTTGGTCATCCTTTATACAACCTGGGGGGTGTCGATTATATCATGACCAAGGCTAGAGTCTTGACTCTTGTTCCCAGCCTTCAGACATCCTCTAAACTTGCTGTCACGGACATTCCTGTAGGTCGATTCACTCAGGACCGCAATGCCGGTGTTTTTGGAGAATTAGGAAAAAGTCCAAGGCTTATCCCCATCAACATCAGACTTCTTAACGACCATGATGAAAAAAATTACACGGTTAATGTTGTCGAAGATAAAATTCTGACCCCTTCCTTGGTCAATGTTGTTATTACCAATATCCTGTATGCCGAAGAGAGAGCCATAGGAGATCTCTCCCTCGACCTCAGAGGGACGATTTTTCTGGAAAACGGAATGAACATTCGTCTTGAAGATCTCTTTTCCGGAAGTAATGATGCCTCAGCGACAAACCTTTCAAGCCTTGTGTCTTCGATCGTATTTTTCCTTACAACTAATGAGTTTAGAGATTTAGCCATCCACAGGATCGATCTTGATATTAGGGCCCATGAAGGAGTGAAAGTGGCTTTTCTGGAAAAAGTGATGCTGGACAAGTATGATGTTTCTCCCGGGGAAAGGATTCAAATTAAACTCTATACACGGAATTTCCGCGGAGAAGGCGCACTTCAGGATGGAATTTCGTTTCAGGTGCCCAACCTGCCTTCAGGATCAAAATTCTACCTTGTCGTTGCCGATTCAGCGTCTTTGCGGCAGGTTGAGTTTGAGCAGTATAAGACTCAAGCCTTTATGCCCAGGAATCTCAACCAGCTGATAAGACTTTTGAGCAGCCTGCGTAAGAATAACCGCATTTACATCAAAATCATCGGTTCAAAACCAGGGCTGTTTCTTAAAGGTGAGGAACTGCCAAACCTCCCCCCATCAATGAAGTCGATGTTTTCTTCGTCTCGAGCGACGAGTTCTGTTCCCACGGAACTCAAAACATCCACGCTCGGTCGATTTCAAATACCGGTGCCTTTTGTTTTCCAGGGACTTTCGGTGATTCCGATTAAAATAAAATAAAAAAAAAGAAAACAGAATGAGTATCTGGAAAAGTAGGAGACTTTGAGTATGAAAAAATTGCGTTATCTCTTCATTTGCCTGTTGTCGATCTCAGTTATAGCTGCCTTTGGGGTTATCCCTCAAAAATGGACACTGATTAATTTTGATGATTTCCTCACAGGAAAATTTGAGGGCATATCTGTCACCTATGACGGCGTTCTTTCTCTTTCTCCAAAAGAGGAGATTTTCGAAGGGCCTGACGAAGAATTCTACCTCTCACTCTTGGTTGATTCGGATGGTTCATCATTTCTCGGGACCGGCCATGATGGAAAGGTCTATAAGGTGACTGCGGATGAAAAGTTTGAACTGTACTTTCAAGTGCCCGAAATGGACATCACCTGTCTGGCCCTGGACAGAAGAGGAAATCTGTTTGCTGGAACTTCTCCAAACGGAAATATCTGGAGAATCACGGAAAAGGGAGAGGGAGAGATCTTCTTTAATCCTCAAGAAAAATACATCTGGGATCTGGAGTTCACAAAAAATGGAAATCTGCTGGCCGCCGTTGGTGAGGGCGGTGGAATCTATGAAATTAACCAGGATGGCCAAGGAGCTCTCATTTTTGAAGTGGAAGAAAATCATATCCTCTGTATGATGTGGGATGAAAATGAAAATCTTTTCGCCGGAAGCGGGGGGCGGGGATTACTCTATCGTCTTGCTGGCGGTAAAAAAGCGTCTGTTCTTTATGAGTCTCCGTATGAAGAAATAAAGGGCATCGCTCTGGATAAAGATGGAAACATCTATGCTGCCTGTGGTGGGAAGGTTACTCAACCGCAGCCTGAAAAAAATACGGGTTCTCTGTCGAGGGCTGCTACGGATATCACTATTATAGTGTCTGCGGAAGCCGCCAGCCCAACACCAGCGGTCCTCCTTGGGGACGATCAGCCCAGTTCTCTCTATAAGGTCAGACCGGACGGCGTCGCCAAAACTCTGTGGCAGTCCCACGATGAATTGATTTACACACTGCTCTGGAATGAACAGAAAAAACAGCTCCTTTTTGGGACGGGCAAAAATGGGAGAATTTATGCGATCGATTTGAATGAAAAGGTGTCTCTTCTCTGTCAAAGAGATTCTGAGCAGATCTATCTTCTCGAACCCTATGATAGTAAAATCTACACATTGTCGAACAATCCCGCAAGTTTTTTGGTGCTTCATCCGGAACAAAGGTTTGATGGTGTTTACACAAGTCGGATTTTTGATACGAAAAATATATCATCCTGGGGAAAAATCGATTGGAAGGCTGAAGTTCCCGACGGTGCTTCTCTCCAGATTCAGACAAGGAGCGGCAATTCTGTTGTACCCAACCAGACATGGAGTGAATGGTCTCCACCTTACAGTAACATCCAGGGAGAACAGATGCTCAGCCCAAAAGCGCGTTTTCTTCAGTTTAAAATTCTTTTCAAGGCCCTTTCAGGACGTGCCACTCCCCGGTTCCATAATGCCACATTTTTTTATCTTCAGACGAATGTGGCTCCCCTTGTTTCCAAGATCGAGCTTCTTCCTTCAAACGAAGTGTTCCTCAAACCTTTTAGCCAGGATGAAATCATCTGGGGGCAGCATGTTTCATCATTCGATAAGGCAAAGAACAACGAGAAAACAAAAATGTATATGGCAGCGAAAAAAGTCCAAAGAAAAGGATTCCAGACTGTTGTTTGGGATGCCGAGGATAAAAACGGAGATTCGCTTCTTTTTTCTATCTTTATCCGTAATGAGGAAAACAGCCGGTGGCGTATTCTTAAAGACGAATGGGAGGAAAAAATATTTGCTTTTGATACCCTTTCCTTCCCGGATGGGAATTATTTTATCAAGATAGAAGCGGGGGATTCCCCATCAAATCCTCTTGGGATGGATTTAAAATCAGAAAAAATCAGCCGCCAAGTTATAATCGATAATTCACTTCCTGTGATCAAGAACCTCCAACTGAAAAGGGACAAAGACAGAGTGATTATAAGTTTTTTGGCCGAAGATGCCTCATCTTTTATCAAGGACGTCCAGTTTCTTATCCGGCCCGACGAGTGGAGGACGATATTTCCAAAGGATGGCATCTGTGATTCTAAAATAGAAGAATTTGAAGTGACTGTGCCTTTGCCTCTAAAAGCCGATAACCTTATCACGATTAAAGTGAAAGATAGTCGGGATAATGTTGGCGTTGCCCGCCAGATCTTCTAATAATCCTAATTATATCCTGAATTATTCAGATTATTTGACGCGTTCGAGGTACGTGTCGTCCCGCGTATCAATGCGGAGAACGTTTCCCTCTTTTATGAATTGAGGGACATTGATAGTGATGCCTGTTTCCAGGGTGGCCGGCTTGTTGCTTGCCGTTTGGGTGGCTCCCTTAAGATAAGGTGCGGTTTTTACAACCTTGAGTTCGATAGTCAAAGGAGGATTAACTCCAATGGGAAAACCCTCAAACATCTCAATGGAGAATACCACATTGGGTATCAAATAATTCACAGCGGTTCCCAGTGTGTCGGAAGACAATAGAATTTGCTCATAATTGGACAGATTCATGAAAATGTATTCATCACCTTCCTGATAAAGATATTCCATTTCTATTCCCTCGAGATAGGCCTGTTCAACCCGGTCTTTCGAACGAAATCTATAGTCGCGCAGCGTTTTATCTTTGAGCTTCCGCAATTTAGTCTGGATGATGGCCTGTCCTTTTCCTGGAGTGATGTGTGTTGTTTCCAAAACCTTGTAGAGTTCCTCTTCAACTTTCAAAATCATGCCTTTTCTTACCTGCGTGGCATTAATCATGATCCCTCCCGATTTGTCCCTTAAGATTCAATCCTGACTCCTTCTCCAATGTGTATGATAAAAGGTTTGGTATCCAATCTCCTCAATGCTTCAGCCACCTCTTCCGCTCTATCCGGGGCATAGGCGAAGACGCAACCGCCGCCTCCTGATCCGTTGCCTTTCCCACCCAGTGCTCCAGCCTGAATTGCGGTATCGAGCATCTGGTCAATTTTTGGGGTTGAGATTTTCAGGTAGTTCTTGAGTACTCCTTGCTGGCGGGAAAGAAGATCTCCAAATTTAACATGATCGAATGCCTCGGATTCAAACAGAGATTCTCCTTCTGCGGTCAGATCCCGAGTGAGTAAAGTTCCTCTTATCAGGTCTCTCTCTTCTTTGTCCAACCGTTCGATGTCCACCATATATTCCTGCAGAGGTGAACTATTGAGTTGAAACTCCGTTTTCTCCTTTTGGATTTTTTCCGCCCCATTGAGAACATGGGTTTTGATATACTCGAGAGTTCCAGTCGTGTCTTTTCTCTGCAGGGAGTCAGCCAGTACAAAAGATCCAAGAGTGTTTTTAAGTTTTCTGACCTGAATCTGATTTTCAAAATGGATAGAGATCACGCCTCCCAGTGCAGAGGAGTAATGATCCATTTTTCCGCCGGGCTCTTTGAACTCAGCCACCTCTGCCATAAATGCCATATTAGCAATAGCATCTGGTTCTCCGGCTCTTTGATCGTGGACAGCTTCGAGAAGAAATTTCATCCAAGCTACAACAAGAGCAGATGAGCTGGCTGTTCCAGAATTGATAGGAATAGTCCCCCGGATCAGGCAGTCCCAGCCGGAATCCAGTATCTTGCCTTCTCTCTGTAATATATTGATACCACTTTTCAGATAATCTCTCGCCTTGCTGTATTCCAGTTCTTTCCTCAGCTGAAGATGTTCTTCCTCTCCGATGTCCGGCATGTCGACGTCTATAATTGGATCACGCCTTGTCTTTCCGGAGATGGTGATACGAAGGTTGATGGCCGCTGCAATTATGGGAAGACCAAAGTAATCCTGATGTTCTCCAAACAGGCAAATGCGTCCTGGGGCCGATACTTTTAACTCTCGTTCATTCATGGTCTCTTATTATGCAAAGTCAACTCTCCCTGTCAAGATATCGTTGGTTGAGTTGAGGAAGAGTTGATTTTGGCCGGATATTCTTTTATTCTGGCTCAAGAAGAACAATGACTGAAATTTATTTTTTAGGAACAGGGGGTTGGATCGCCACCCGGGAGAGAGACAATACATCTTTGTTGATCCATCACGACAAACAGCTTGTCCTGGTTGACTGCCCCGGCAGTGTTATCCAGAAAATTAAAAAAGTCGATCTTGAACCTGAGATGATGGCCTCTATTGTGATCACACATGTGCATCCTGACCATATTTACGGCCTGCCCTCATTGGTACACAGTTTGATGCTTGTCGAATGCACGATCAATCTGTATGGAACGGAGGAGAGTGTTCATTTTTGCCGCAATTTGCTCGATCTTTTTCACCTCCGGGAGGAAAAGATAAAATGCCGGATAAATTTTGTTCCTTTGAAATCCGGTGAGGATTTCCAGCTGCAGCCATCACTTCACTGTTCTTGTCTGGATGTGCCTCATCACCGGTCGTCTCTCGCTTTTATTTTTGAATTCCAGGAACCAAACAAAAAACTGCTGTTTTCTGGAGATACACCCATCCACTCTCCAATTTTTGAGGCTGCCAGAGACATCGATTATCTTATACATGAGTGCAGTGCTCCCAAAAGCTATTTTGATTTGTACCCCATTCTTTATGATATACACACCAATGCATATGACTTGGGCCGTTTGAGTCAGAACAGCGGCGTGAAGTGCCTTATTCCCTGTCATATTTTTGGTGATCTTGAATTTTCTGAGTCAGAAATTGAACAGGAGCTTCTTGAAAATTATTTTGGCCGTCTTGTTTTGCTGCATGACTTAGAGAAGGTGATCATTTGATTGAAGTCGATCTTATCCTTTTTAACGGGGTCATCTGGACAGTTAATCCAAACCAGCCGTGGGCGGAAGCCATCGCTGTTTCAGGAGAAAAAATATTTGCTGTCGGTTCTTCAAAGGCCGTACAAAAGTTAAAAGGATCGGCAACAAAATCTATCGACCTCCAAGGTGCTTTTGTACTTCCAGGATTTATCGATAGTCATACACATTTTTTGAATGGAGGATTTTCTCTGTCCAGCATTCAGCTGTATGAGGTCAAGAGTCGGGAGGATTTTGTTTCCAGGATAAAAAATAGGGCTGACTCTCTTGGGAAAGGGGAATGGATTCTCAATGGAGACTGGGACCATCAAAAGTTTGATCCTCCTCAGCTGCCGCACAAAGAATGGATCGATTCTGTCACACCAGAAAATCCTGTTTGCATTAACCGTCATGACGGCCATATGGTTCTGGTCAACACGGTCGCGATGAAGATGGCAGGGATTACCAAAGATTCCCTCCCTCCCCCTGGTGGAGAAATCATCAAAGACCGCGTGACAGGAGAACCCACAGGAATCCTGAAAGACGCGGCTATGGGTCTTGTCACTCAACACATCCCGGAATCCTCCTTGGATGAAAAAATAAAAGCTGCTGAAGCCGCCCTGGAACATGCGGCACAAATGGGCGTGACCACTATTCATGATATGAATTATGAGGAAAGTGCTCTGGCTTTGGAACAACTCTTTAAAGACAAAAAACTTACGGCCCGCATTCATGGATATACCCCCATATCTCAACATGAATATTTTTCGACAGTCAAATCAAAAATCCCTCCAAATCAATTTTATTTAACACTGGGAGGATTAAAAGGTTTTGTTGATGGCTCTTTGGGATCTGCAACGGCTTTTTTCTTTGAGCCGTATACCGACAATCCTTTGACATCGGGTCTTCTGGCTCCGGATATGTTTCCAGACGGGGAGATGGATAACCGGATTTTGCAGGCAGATAGAGAGGGGCTTCAACTGGCCATCCATGCGATTGGCGATAGAGCGAATCATCTCATCCTGGACATTTTTGAAAAAGTTATAAAAGAAAATGGTGTACGCGACCGGAGGTGGCGCATTGAACATGCACAGCATCTCCTTCCTGAGGATATGGAACGATTTGTTGAACTTGGAATTTTGGCTTCGATGCAGCCCTATCACGCCATCGATGATGGACGATGGGCCGAGAAAAAAATTGGGGAAGACCGTGCTCGATTCACGTATGCTTTTCAATCCCTATTGGACAAGGAGGCTGTTTTGGTTTTTGGGTCGGACTGGACAGTTGCCCCGATGAATCCCCTATTGGGAATCTACGCGGCCATCACACGAAACACGCTCGACGGAAAAAATCCCGATGGCTGGTACCCCGAACAAAAAATCTCTTTGGAGGATGCCATAAGAGGTTATACAGTTAACGGAGCTTATGC
>Ga0114920_10000490_pt1 | contig 17169 bp, 14 predicted proteins | sample ChitaG_FD_88683 | JGI IMG/M metagenome (GOLD analysis project Ga0114920, IMG submission 88683) | Deep subsurface microbial communities from South Pacific Ocean to uncover new lineages of life (NeLLi) - Chile_00310 metaG | ecosystem: Environmental > Aquatic > Marine > Oceanic > Sediment ... | reverse complement strand
TTCTTTTGCAGCGCCTTCCGTGGGTGAGTTCGGGAAGGGGCTCCACATCGACATGGCCTGCTCGAAGATCGCCATGTTACGACGTGCATGTTCCTGGTAGGCCTCAAACGGCGTTGAGTGGGAACCGAAGGTCGTCGAAATCTGGTCGCGAAAACGTTCTTGTTCGCGAGCCAGCGTCTCCATGCTGAACTGCAAGTAGGTTGGAACCATACGTGAGATGCTGTCGCCGTAGAAGCGGATCAGCTGCCGCAGAAACGGCACCGGGAGCAGGGTTTGGCCTTTGCTCTCCTGGTCAACGATGATCTGCGTCAGCACCGAATGCGTCAGGTCGTCGCCGCTCTTGGCATCATAGACGACGAAATCGCGGTCCGAGCGGACCATTTCAGCCAGATCGTCGAGTGTGACGTACGTGCTGGTCTCCGTATTGTAGAGACGCCGATTTGCGTATTTCTTGATGACAACTGCTTCGCGTTTTTCGTTACGCGCATCCGGCTTGTTCAGCATCTCAAACTCAGCTCACTTCCGACTGTTAAACGTTCGCATCGGCGGCACAGCGCTGTTGCGTTGCACCAAGGTATCACAAGCGCCAATTGAGTTTAAGTCGTTTATGCTGGAATTTCGAGCAAAGTGAGCCAACTTATGACTATTCACTGTGCCACGCGTTCGTCTGATGTCGCGATTGCGGCCGCGAACCTGGAACTGATATGACCGCTTCGGCACTATCTAGCTTAGCAAAGCTTTGCTGGCATTGGTGCTGGACCCCGCCCATAAAGAGACCTCAAGCGGATCAGCCGCAGCTGAGATCCGCGGAAAACCCAGGAGAGCCCCCCAAATGAGTCAGGATAACGAAACCATCGTCATCGCCAGTGCGGCGCGTACGCCCGTTGGGTCCTTTAACGGTGCGCTTTCGTCGCTGCCGGCACATGAACTCGGCAAGATCGCCGTCGAGGCTGCGATGGAGCGTGCAGGGGTTGCGCCAGCGGATGTCTCTGAAGTGATCCTCGGGCAAGTTCTTTCGGCCGGCGCCGGACAGAACCCGGCCCGCCAGGCGGCCGTTAATGCCGGCATCCCATTTGAGAGCCCTGCATGGGGCATGAACCAACTGTGCGGCTCAGGCCTTCGGGCGGTGGCGCTTGGAGCTCAGCAAATCCGCGATGGCTCGGCTACGATCGTTATCGCCGGCGGCCAGGAGAGCATGAGCCAGGCTCCGCACCTGGCGCAGCTGCGCAACGGCACAAAAATGGGCGACATCAAGTTCCTGGATAGCATGCTGCGGGACGGGTTGATGGACGCCTTCCAAGATTATCACATGGGCACCACCGCCGAGAACGTCGCCCGCCAATGGCAGATCACCCGTGAGGAGCAAGACGCCTTTGCGGTTGCCTCTCAAAACAAGGCCGAAGCCGCACGCAAGGCTGGTAAATTCAAGGACGAGATCACTCCGGTCACCGTCAAGCATCGCAAGGGCGACATCATTGTCGACACCGACGAGTACATCAAGGACGGCGTCACCTTAGATGGTATCGCCAAAGTTCGCCCGGCTTTCGACCGCAAAGAAGGCACCGTGACGGCTGCCAATGCCTCTGGCATCAACGACGGCGCCGCCGTTGTCTTGCTGATGACGGCTGCCGAAGCAAAGCGCCGCGGTATCGAGCCGTTGGCCCGCATCGTGTCGGCGGCCTCCGCCGGTGTCGATCCAGCGATCATGGGTACCGGGCCGATCCCGTCGTCTCGCAAAGCGCTTGAGCTAGCGGGCTGGACGACAGACGACCTTGATTTGGTCGAAGCCAACGAGGCCTTTGCCGCCCAAGCCTGCGCCGTTAACAAGGACCTTGGCTGGGACACTTCCAAGGTCAACGTCAATGGCGGCGCCATTGCCATCGGTCACCCAATCGGCGCCTCCGGAGCCCGGGTGCTCAACACGCTGCTATTCGAAATGAAGCGCCGCGACGCCAAAAAGGGCCTCGCTACGCTGTGCATCGGCGGCGGCATGGGTGTCGCGCTCTGCATCGCCCGCGACTGAACGTAGCCTTGCAATTGAACTGGCCGGCGGCACTGCGGGGCCGCCGGTTCCCACCTCGCGCGAGATCGATGGCACCACTTCCAGCGCCTTTGATCGGACAACCCTTTAGAGAAACGAACTAGGGAGACACCCCCATGGCTCGAGTTGCCATTGTCACCGGCGGCACCCGTGGTATCGGCCACGCCATTTCCATCGCACTCAAGGCTGCTGACTGTTCTGTCGCGGCCAACTACGCCGGCAACGATGATGCCGCCAACAAGTTTAAGGAAGAGACCGGTATTCCGGTCTTTAAATGGTCGGTCGCCGACTACGATTCTTGTGCTGAAGGCGTCAAGAAGGTCGAGGCGGAACTCGGTCCGGTCGACGTTCTGATCAACAACGCCGGCATCACCCGGGACGGCATGTTCCACAAGATGACTCCGCAGCAATGGCAGGAAGTCATCAATACCAACCTCAACGGTCTGTTCAACATGACCCACCAGGTTTGGCCCGGCATGCGCGACCGCAAATTCGGGCGCATTGTCAACATCTCGTCGATCAACGGCCAAAAGGGTCAGATGGGCCAGGTCAACTACTCGGCCGCCAAGTCAGGAGACCTAGGCTTCACCAAGGCACTCGCCCAGGAAGGTGCCTTCAAGGGCATCACCGTCAACGCGGTTTGCCCTGGCTACATCGGTACCGAGATGGTCCGCGCCATCGATCCGGAAGTGCTGAAGGCAAAGATACTGCCGCACATCCCAGTCGGCCGCTTGGGTGAACCGGAAGAGATAGCCAAGATCGTCGCTTTCCTGGCGTCGGATGATGCTGGCTTCATCACCGGCTCGACCATTTCCGCCAACGGCGGCCAGTACATGGTCTAAGGTTGGTGCTGACACCACCCTTGCGGGCTGGCCCTCGGGCCGGCCCGTTTTGCTGATTGGAGTCGCACTGCCGCTGAAGAACCCAGCTCGGATTCGGGCGCTGCGCGGATCGGTGCTTCGCGACCAACGGTTTCGTTTGCAACGCGGTGTTCCTTAGAGAAAATCTTGCGACTTCACTGGCGCTCTAGGTGTTGGCCCGCACCGCAGCTCCGGACAGCGGTAATCGCTAGCCATCACAGTGAATCGATTTGCGTTTCCGCATCCGCTGGTGCATTTCACCACGAAGCGCATTGCCGTGCGTTTTCACCCCCCGCGAGTAAGAGGCAAAGCCATGTCACTCTCGATCAACGATGTCGCCCCCGATTTCGCAGCCGAGACGACGGAAGGCCGAATAAACTTCCATGACTACATCGGCGACGGATGGGCGGTCCTGTTCTCCCACCCCAAGGATTTCACGCCGGTCTGCACGACCGAGCTCGGCACTATGGCCAAGCTCAAGCCTGAGCTCGACCGCCGCAACTGCAAAATCATCGGCCTCAGCGTCGATCCGGTGCTCAATCATAACGAATGGTCCAAGGACATCGCCGAAGTCACCGGCACTGCGCCGAACTATCCGATGATCGGCGATACCGACCTCGCCGTCGCTAAGCTCTACGGAATGCTGCCGGCGGATGAGCCGGGCACTTCCGAGGGACGCACCGCGATGACCAACGCCACGGTGCGCACCGTATTCGTTGTCGGCCCCGATAAGCGCATCAAGCTGATCCTAACCTACCCGATGTCGACGGGCCGCAATTTCGATGAAATCCTGCGCGTTCTCGACTCGCTGCAGATGACTGCGGAGAAGAAGCTTGCGACGCCGGCCAACTGGAACCCCGGCGATGACGCCATTATCGTGCCGGCGGTTTCCGATGAAGACGCCAAAGCATTGTTCCCCAACGGCTGGAAGACGCTGAAGCCTTATCTCCGGCTTGTGCCTACGAGCAAGTGAGCCAAGCAAGCTCTGCAAGGGTGACAGACTCCGCCGGCGGCTGCCGGCGGAGTTTTTTTATCGCGAAAAAGTGCGTCCCATTCGGGCTGTGATGATGTCGATGACGCTGCTGCCCGACTTCGTCGGTTGCGCCAAGCCAACGAATACCCAACAAAAGCATCTGAAACGAACAGGCCGACGTCCGCCGATACAAGGAAGCGCGGTCGAATTATAACTCCGTACTCGCGTCAATAAACACGTGACAGTTTCCGTTGCGTTTCGATTGCCTCACCGGTACACCCGAGCCGTTAACCGCATACTAATCCGACAGCGAACCACTTATGCGTTGTCCATCATCGAGCTTGCTGAGAAGTCGGGACCGGCTGATGTGGCGAACGGTGACATGCTCATTTCCGAGCTGAACCGGCGTCTGCAGGACGCTGTATTCTTAAAGGGCTATGACGCTGTTATCGCACCGACCTAGGCGACCTTTGGATTGCGCGCCGATTACGATAAGTCGGGGCATAAGCCCGTTATCGAAGGCCAAGAAGTCGACCCGCTTATGAGGCCGTTGATGACGCCGGAATTCAACCTTTTGAACCGCTACCCAGTCGTCGCTGCTCCGACCGGACGGGCACGCAACAATGTGCCAACCGGCATGCAGATCATTGCCAATGGTTATGATGATCTGACGGCCTTCCGGATCGCAGCGGCCTATTCGCAAGTCGCACCGCCATTGTTTGTTGGCGACGCCTTCCCCGACTACCGCGATCAAGAAGTGAAGTGATGCAACAAGCATCGCCCCGGGCTCATGTGGTGTCCGGCGCGGGCAATTGCTGCAGCCGAACCACTCACCCCAGAGTCATCCCGTTGCTTGTCGACGGGATGATCTCCTTTTGAGCTCCGCTAATGCGCGGCTTCCCAGTTGTCGGCGGCTTTGGCGTCGACCTTGATCGGCACGGCAAGCTGCACCGCGGGCAGGCCGGCGTTTTCCATCACGTCGCGTGCGACAGCGATAGCCTGTTCGGTTTCCGTCTCGGTCGACTCGAAAATCAGTTCATCGTGCACCTGCAGCAGCATTCGTGCTGACTTCAGTCCGGCTGTTTCAAGCGCCGCCGGCATGCGCACCATGGCACGGCGGATGATGTCGGCGGCGGAGCCTTGGATCGGCGCATTGATGGCGGCCCGCTCCAAGAAGCCGCGCATGGACGGGTTGCGCGTGTCGATTTCCGGGTAATGAACCTTGCGTCCAAAAACGGTTTCCACGTAACCGAATTCGCGGGCGAAGTCCTTGGTCCGCTCCATGTAGGAACGGATTCCGGGAAAACGCTTGAAATAGGTCTTGATGTAATCGGCGGCTTCCTGGCGCGGGATGCTAAGCTGATTGGCAAGACCAAAAGCCGAGATCCCGTAGATGATGCCGAAGTTGATGGCTTTCGCCCGCCGGCGCACTTCACTCGGCATTCCCTCAATCGGCACGCCGAACATTTCGGATGCGGTCATGGCGTGAATATCGAGGCCATCCTCAAAGGCTTGCTTAAGTTGCGGGATATCGGCGATGTGCGCCAGCACCCGCAATTCGATCTGCGAATAGTCCGCCGAAACAAGCTTGCAGCCCTTCTCGGCAATGAAGGCGGTGCGGATTTCACGGCCTTCTTCCGTGCGCACGGGTATGTTTTGCAGATTGGGTTCTGACGATGCGAGCCGTCCGGTTGTCGTCGAGGCCAGCGAATACGAGGTATGGATGCGGCCGGTATCGGGCACGATATAGCCTGGCAGCGCATCGGTATAAGTCGATTTCAGCTTTGACAGCTGCCGCCATTCCAGCATCGTCAAGACGAGCTTGCGGGCGTCATCAGGTAATTCCTCGTTGCCGGCAAGGTCGTCGAGCAAACCGGCACGCGTTTCCCACTGTCCGGTCTTGGTCTTCTTGCCGCCGGGCAGCTTGAGCTGGTCGAACAGCAATTCGCCGAGTTGTTTTGGCGAGGCGAGATTGAACTTGCTGCCGACGAGTTCATAGACTTCGGCTTCCAGCGCACCAATCCGCTGTTGGAATGTGCCTGACAACCGCGCCAAGATGTTGCGGTCAACCTTGACACCGGCCCGCTCCATGTCGGCGATCACCCGCACCAGTGGCCGCTCCAGCGTCTGGTAGACGCTCATCATCTGCTCGGCAACCAGACGGGGTTTTAGGATCTGCCAGAGCCGGAGCGTAACGTCGGCATCTTCGGCGGCATACTCGGTTGCCTTGTCGATCGGCACCTCGGCAAAGGACTTATCGGAGACCTTCTTCCCGGGTGCATGGGCGATGACTTGTTTGAAAGAGATCGCCGTGTGGCGCAGGTGGCGCTCAGCCAAGTCATCGAGGCCGTGATTGCCGCGGCCGCCGTCGAGCGTATACGACATCAGCATCGTGTCATCGATGCCGTCGATCTCGATGCCGTAACGCCCCATAACCGTGATGTCGTATTTGAGGTTTTGTCCAATCTTCAGGATGCTGGGGTCTTCCAAAAGCGGCTTCAAGCAATCAATTGCCTCGCGGATCGGCATCTGCTCCAATCCGTCACCGTCGCCGAAATCAAGCGCACCATCGCCGCCACGGTGACCAACGGGGACGTAACAAGCGCGCCCCGGCGCGGTCGCCAGCGAAACGCCGACAAGCTCCGCCTTTGCGGAATCGAGATCGCCGGTCTCGGTGTCAAAGGCGACCCGACCCGCATCCAAAGCCTCCGCTATCCAGCCCTCAAACTGTTCGCGTTTCGTCACCGTCTGGTAGGCCGAGCGGTCGAACGAAACGGATAAAGCAAGTGCACGACCATGTGCGACGGCTTCTTGTGGCGTTCCCGCTTCCGCGGCCTTCCCAGTATCCTCACCAGTCGCCGCAGCGTCCGCCTTGCGCCCCTTGGCGACGGTCGCGCCAAGAGATACGGCTGGTGCCGCAGGCGGCTCAGCTCCCAACGCCTCGGCAATCCGCCTGGTGAGGGTGTTGAATTCCATATCGCGGAGAAATCCGAGCAGGTTTTCTGGAGCCGGCTCCTGCACCGCGAGGCATTCAGGCGAGACCGAGAGCGGGACGTCCTGCGCCAGTGTGACCAGATCGCGGGAGACGCGTGCCAGGTCGGCGAACTCGACAAGCTTTTCGCGCCGCTTGGGCTGCTTAATCTCACCGGCTCGCGCCAGCAATTCGTCGAGGTCGCCGTACTCCGTGATCAGCTGCGCTGCTGTTTTGACGCCAATCCCGGGGACACCTGGAACGTTGTCGACCGAGTCGCCGGCGAGCGCCTGGACATCAATCACCTTGTCCGGTGGAACGCCGAATTTCTCCATGACCTCGTCCGGACCGATCCTCTTGTTCTTCATGCCATCCAGCATGATGACGCCCGGCTGCACGAGTTGCATAAGATCCTTGTCGGAGGAGACTACGGTAACATCGCCGCCTGCTTCAGTAACCTGCCGGGTATAGGTAGCGATGAGGTCATCCGCCTCAAAACCTTTCTGCTCGACGCAGGCGACGTTGAATGCCTTCACGGCATCGCGGATCAAGGGAAATTGCGGAACCAGCTCTTCCGGTGGTGGCGGCCTGTTGGCCTTGTAGTCGTCGTAGATGTCGTTGCGGAATGTCTTTGCCGAGTAGTCAAAAACGACGGCGATGTGAGTCGGCGCTTCGGATGCCTTGGTGTCGGTCAACAACTTCCAGAGCATCTGACAGAAGCCGTGGACGGCGCCAACGGGCAACCCATCGGATGGTCGGGTCAGCGGCGGCAGGGCGTGAAAAGCGCGGAAAATGTAACCTGAGCCGTCAACCAGATAGACGTGCGAACCCTTCTCAATGGGTGCCGTCTCGCCATCCGGGACGCTACAGATCTCTTCGCGGTGTGGGGTGTCATCAGCATTGGTCATGGGCCCGGACTATAGAGCCAAACTTTCGCGCCGGTCACCCGCCGTTAGCAGACACTTTTTAAGGGCGCTCAAATTCACTGAGTGCGTCGCGTGCGACTTCGGCAACATCCGACCAGTTCATGGGCTGGTAGCGCGGGTTTCCCTCGGCGGCGCTGAGAATCCGCTGCAAGGCATGGCGCAGGCGTGTCTCACGTTTGCGCTGTGACTGAAGGAAATCTCCCAGGTCTTTGAGATCGGCTGAATGGTGCATCGTCATCGGCAACCCCGCTTACGGTCACAGTTCGGTCAAACGCCAGTGACGATCACCTGATTCCCTCACGACACAAAGATGCGCGCAGGCCACATTGGATAACCCTGTGTATGACTTGGTAAAAACTCAATGATTTCAGCTTCCGGAAAAACCGCAATCGGGCCCCGGATAGAGGTTTGCGCGCAGCCTGGGAATGCGCTAGAAGCAGTTCTCCTCAGGCACCCGTAGCTCAGCTGGATAGAGTGTCGGATTCCGATTCCGAAGGTCGTAGGTTCGACTCCTACCGGGTGCGCCAATCAAATCAACGACTTGATCGACACTTCCTGGAACAAACCGAGACCCTTGCGGGAGTGGGCCGAAATCATGCCCCGCAAGACCACTAGTTCGAGTCTTTGTCCATTATGCTCAGCAACGCTGTCGGCCGCCTCAATCAGCCGGCTTAACTCCGCTGCCGAATAGTGGGTCGTGATGCGCCCGGAGCGATGTCCAAGCAAGTCCTGGCGATCTTCAAAGCTGACACCGGCCGCCCTCAGCCTGCGGCCAAACGTGTGCTTCAAGTCATGAACCCGGACATTGGGCAGTCCAGCCTCAATACGCGCCGTCTTTCAAGCCGTGGTCAGCATCTGTTTTACGGGCTTGCCATCGTTGCTAAACACATGAGTTGCATGCCCACTTCTGCGCGCCTCAACAACCGAGCGGGCCAGCCGATTGAGCACGATGAAGCGCGGCTCGGCGTTCTTGACGACCTCACCGGGGACAATGCAAACCGACGTGCCCAGTTCAGGCACCGCAACATCGCAACACTCGACAGATTCAGCGTTTATCACGAGCCTGCGAAAGCGGTTGTCCGCTTCTGCTGATGCCACCCGGATTTCTTTCTCATCTTTGTTCCTTCGGAGCTACGATGAACCAGAATGCCTCCGTTCTTGATATGCCTCAATACGTCTCTCAATTGTTGGCGGGGCGCGCCTTAGCCAGCCTTGCAGTTGTTCGACGATCAAGGAGGACAGCAGGCCGAGCGAGGCCTCGCTTCGGTTGAGGCAGGGAACGTGCGAGAAGTTACTGCCGCCATGCTGGCGAAAACTCTCGCTTGCCCTGATTGCGATCTCTTCCAGCGTTTCCACGCAATCGGCAGCAAAGCCTGGGGTAACAACAAGCAAATTCTTCACCCCCTGCTGTGCCAACTGGACCACTGTTTTGTCCGTGAATGGTTCATGCCACTCTTTGCGGCCGGTTTGAGATTGGAATGTAAGAACCATTTTGTCCGGCCCAAAGCCGAGTGCGTGGCGCAGCAGGCGGCCGGTTTTCTGGCACTGACAATGGTATGGATCACCTTTGACCAAAAAATCTTTCGGCAACCCGTGGAACGAAGCCAGGATCATCTTCGGCTCGAATGACAATGTTGTAAGGTGCTCGCGCACGCTTTCGGCCACCGCCTCAATATAGCGTGGATGGTCGTAGTATGCCGGCATGGTTCGGATCGACGGCTGCCAGCACATAGCTTGAAGCGTCTCGTAGGCCTTGCCGAGCGCTGTCCCAGTTGTTGCTGCGCTGTATTGTGGGTAGAGCGGAAACAGGAGGATGCGATCGCAGCCACGCTGGTGAAGCTCGTTCAACACATGCGCAATGGACGGTTGGCCGTAGCGCATCGCCCACGCAACGTCGATGCCGGTGTTCGTTTCGATTGCACTTAGCCTGGCGCCGATCTGTTCGGCTTGACCGCGCGATATCGTCTTAAGCGGAGATTCGTCACGTTCCTGGTTCCAGATCTTCGCATAGGCCCGCCCGCTTTCAGCGGGTTTGCGGGTCAGGATGATTGCATTCAGGATAAACCACCAAGCTAACCCTTTGGTGTCCACGACACGAGGGTCGGACAAGAACTCTTTGAGATAACGCCGCATGGCCCAATAGGATGTCGACTCCGGCGTGCCGACATTGATCAACAAAACGCCAATGCGCCCGGTTTTCAACGCCATGGGATCGCTTGGAAATCGAGCGCTCTCGGGTCGGGTCAGATTGGTCATAGGCCCCCTGGGTCGCAAGAGTGGCTTAGCACGGCGTCGGAAGGCGCTTCAATCGGCTCCTAAATCCACCTCGATGAAAGCTAATGGATGAACGACGAGGTTAGCGCTCGATTGCACCGTTTAAACCCGGCTTGCTGCCGCCGGCGGCAAGTTCCTTGAGCCTGACCAAATCCCGAATGGTGACAAGGTTGCCCGCCGATGTCTCGATCAGTTTCATATCTTCGAGCTGGCGCATACAACGGCTGACTGTTTCGGGCTGCAATGCCATGTAGTCGGCCAGACTGATGCGTGGCATTGGAATGGCAATCTTAGCCGGCTTTGAATCGTTGTAGCCACTGCGGATGTGGCACTCGAGCAAAAAGGACGCGAGTCTTTCGATAGACTGCTTCTTGCCCAGATCTGCTGCATGTTCGCCCATCAAAGAAATCTGCTCGCGCAGCTTGCTCGTTAAGGCGAAACAAGCCTCGTGATTGGACTCCAAGACAGATTGGAATGCGGCTGTCTCGACCCGGCAAACTTGTGCTCGCGTTAGTGCTATAAGATGGGCATGCATGTGTGTGGCGGCCCCACGCAGATCTACGATGTCGCCGCGGGTGTAGTAAGCTGTGATCGTCTGTCGCCCATCCGTCAAGGTATTCTGCGTTCCAACGACACCGTCAATGACAATGATCACCGCCCCTTCTTCAGATGGCATGGGATCAAGCGTTGCCCTTCGCTTCAGGGCGAAAGTTCCGGAATGGCGACTGATCTCTTGAAGCTGCTTGGATGTCAGGCGCCCGCAAAGCGAATCGCCATTATCAATCAGCGGACACGATTTGCAATTGCACACTGACACGAGCGATCGATCCAAGTTCGAGAAATAGAACCTGTTGGATGGTTGAGAAGTTGATCCAGATCATCCTTAACATTAGTCAAGTTGCAGCTCTAAAACCTTGTTTCTAAGGGTCTCATCGACGAAGTGTTCTGTAGGATAGGCCAAATTGCATAGAATTGCTGCGGTATTCGCCGTCACGGCTGTCGCGATGTGGCTGACCTTCGGCGCTGCACAATGGTACTCGGATACCTCCGCTCTACCCCGCTATTGCGAAGAACCAGCCGCCCCGATCGAACATGTACGGAAGATATTGACCACCAAAGAACCTGTTGGGAGCAGTAGCAAGCGGCCATTCGCTGTTGCCGCAAAGCTGATCTTTTTGATACCGCGCGCCGACGGTGAAACAGTCGACAGTTATCTCGATCGCTTGCGGCAGCGCATCAATGAAAGTTGCCGAACCTGAATCGGCACCATGCCCGCAGACCAGCTAAGCGGGAATGCTCCAGACAATCGAATTGGCTCGGCCAAGCCCCAAGCCCGGAATCTTGACGCGCGTCAATGACGCGCCGCGGCGCTTCGTGGGAAATTGCAGCTCGACTGGGGGCATGATTTGGAGCTTGAGATATGCGGAACGGCAGTGGCTCCGAGCTTCTCGGCAAGCTCGTCTTCTACGCAACGCTTCTCGCCATGATCGCGTTCTTCTGGTGGCTTCTTATTTATGATCACGGCGCTGTCCCGGCGCATTGATCGGGTTCGGTTCGAATGGGGACGAGGGCAAATTGATGCTGGCCAATCGATGGATCGTTCTTGCAGCCGCCCTAGTATTTTGGACCGTGTACTTTCACACAATTGATCGTCTGGTCATGAACGCGCAAGGCCTGCCCGTAGGTATCGATTTGATGCCGAAATAGGTGAGGCCAAATAGATGAATGCCAGCGCCAGACAGCATTTGATCCTCACTTCGTTATGCGTGTTCGCAGTCGCATGGCCCGATCTTGCCCTTGCCGCCGAGCAGGCCGGCCAGGTCGCCGCCAATGCACCGGCACCGAAGCCAACACGCGCCGATTACCCTGTTATCGCCGGCGTTAGCGCGCGAACGCTGGCCTGGGGGCTGGCGCAGATGCATTTGTATCTGGCTGCATTCGTGCTTGCCGTGCCGCTGTTTTCCATCGCCACCGAATTCCTGGGCGTCGTCACAAAGGACGAGCGTTACGATACGATGGCCCGCGAGTTCATGAAGATAACCATGGCCGCGTATTCACTAACAGCACTCGTCGGTGGCGCCCTCACTCTTGCGCTGTTCGTTTTCTATCCTCACCTTATGGGCTATCTGCTCAAGGTCTTCCGAGGCCAGGTGCTGGTCTATGCCCTGCTCTTCTTGCTCGAGTCAGTTACCCTTTATCTCTACTACTACTCATGGGACGCCCTGCGTTACGGCAATCGCAAATGGTTCCATATGTCGATCGGCCTCGTGCTGAATACGGTCGGCCTGACGTTGATGTTCGTCGCCAATGCCTGGGCGGCCTTCATGATGTCGCCAGCAGGCGTCGCCGCAGACGGTGCCGTCACGGGAACGGTCTGGGAGGCGACGCGCAATCCGCTGTGGAACCCCCTCAACCTGCACCGATTCCTTGCCAACATCGCCTACGGCGGTGCAATCGTCGGCGGCTATGCGGCCTACATGTTCCTGAGCGAGAAGGATCCCAAATCCAAGGCCCATTATGATTGGATGGGCTACACATCCAACTTCATCGCCATCATCGGCTTCTTGCCGTTGCCGTTTGCCGGGTACTGGTTGATGGCCGAGGTCTACTCCTATTCGCAGCAGATGGGGATCACGGCGATGGGAGGAGTGCTTGCCTGGCTGTTCATCATCCAGGCCGTCCTGATCGGCACCATCATGCTCGCCGCCAACTATTATCTCTGGTGTGGGCTGATGCGCACCGACCGCGGAGCCCTATACGCGCCATACGTGAAGTATATCGCAGTCGTCATCGTTGCCGGATTCCTGGTCTGGGTCACACCTCACTCACTCATTTTGACGCCAGCCGAGGTGCAGGTGCTTGGCGGAAGCCATCACAAGCTTCTCGGCCCCCTCGGCATCATGCCGGCCAAGAACATCGCCGTGAACCTGATGCTCGTCTTCACGTTCCTATCGTTCCAGATGTTCTATCGCTCGAGCCGAATTCCCACGGTTTCGTGGGCCAAGGCCGGCAATATGGCGATTGTCGCTCTCTATATCGTTGGCTGCCTCAACATCATCGGTGCCGGTATCTACGGATACATCACACCAACCGTCTACAAGGTCGGTGCATCCGTACCGCAGGTGGCGACGACGCTTTCGATCATCGTATTTGCCGTCATCATCGATGTCTTCATGCTGCGCGGAGCCAAGACGACGACCGTCTATTGGGGGCGAATGTCAGAGCGCTCGCAGTACGCATTGTTCGTTCTGCCGGTCGCATTCACGTGGCTGATGGGGCTCATGGGTTATATCCGATCGAGCCTCAGGACGCATTGGCACGTCTACACCATCATGAAGGATAACTCTGCTGAGGCTTACATCCCGACAATTGGTCAGGCTGGAAATACAATCACTGCAATTACGTTGGCCTTCATGGCCGTGATGGTCTTCGTATTCTGGTTGAGCCGGTTGGGGACTATGAAGCAGGCCGCTCCACCTCAGGCCGCGGAAGCAGGAGGTGTGGTTACATGACCTTCCTGCGCGTAATGGCGTTCAGCATCGCCGTGCTCTTATGCTTTACGCTGTTCGCCGCCATTCTTCCACAAGTCCAGTCCGATCCGCCCTCCGAAGAAGAAGGCCCGGTCGGCGCCCTCGATATGGCTGGCCTCGTCGCCTATGGGGAAAAACTCTTCTCCGGCAAGGGTACCTGCACGCTTTGTCACAACGATCTCGGGCGCGCCCCCGACCTTTTGAAGCTTGATCTGGCAAAGACGTTTGCCGACCGGCTTGCCGACGCTGGCTATGCCGGCAAGGCCAAAGCTGAGACAGGCGCCAAGGCAGTCGAAGTATATCTGCGAGAATCGCTGCTCGACCCGTCCGCCTATGTCGTCAGTGGCTTTGGAAAGAAGGGGACGAACGACAAGGTATCGCCGATGCCCAAGGCTGATGCAGCACCCATCGAGCTGACCGAAGTGCAGGTCGCCGCATTGATCGCTTTTCTTCAAAGCAAAGCCGGGATGGAGCCAAGCGTCGCCGTGCCGAGCAGTGCCGATACCGTCAGCGAGACGGCCTCTACAACAAGTGAAGACTCTGAGGAAGAAGACGGGCCGGCGACAACTGCCGTAGCTGCGCTAGAGAAGTTCAGCTGTGCCGCGTGCCACGATATTGAGGGGAGCGCTGCCGAGTTAGGGCCAAAGCTGAATGGCATCGCCGACAGGCTGAGCCGGGAAAAGATCATCGAGTCGATCGTCAAGCCCAATGCGGAAATCGCCGAGGGGTACGAGGCGGACATGATGCCTCAGGACTTTGGCGAGCAGATGCGCGTCAGCGAACTCGATCTGATCGTCGACTATCTTTCGAAGATGAAAAACTGAGGCGCGGTTGAATGTGGCGATTCCTGAAGCACCCACTCTTTCTTTCCGTGCTCACTTTGGTCGCGCTATATGTGCTGTTCGCCTTCGTCCTTCAACCTCCGCTACCGAAGTCACTGCTGATTCAGTACATGGTGATTTGCGCCGCTGGTGTCGTGTTGGTGATGAGCTTCGACGACGCAACGGCAGCGCGTTGCGCCGAACCCATCAAGGCATTGCTAGGTGACCCAGATCTCAAACTCGCCCGCATGACCGCGCTTGCGGTTGTTATGATTGGTACGGCAGCGCTGACTTACACGTTCCTTAAGCCGAGCAACGCCGCGCCAGTTGAACTGCGCACAGTACACCCCGCCCCACCCTCAAGCCTGCGCGCATTCGGCAAGACCTATGACTTGTTGAAGCTCGAAAACCCCGTGCGCAAAGCCAATCCGAAGGGGACCCCCGGTTACGCCGAAGTCGTGAAGACTGGTGGCGACCTCTATTACAAGAATTGCATGTATTGCCATGGTGATTTGCTCGATGGCCAGGGACATTTCGGTAAGGCTCTAAACCCGCGCCCTGCCAACTTCCAGGATGTCGGAACGATCGCACAGCTGCAGGAATCATATCTCTTCTGGCGCATCTCGACAGGTGGGCCTGGGTTGCCTCGCGAAGGCTCGCCATGGGCTTCCGCCATGCCCGTCTGGCACGAGATGCTCAGCGAGGAAGAGGTCTGGAAGATCATCACTTTCCTTTACGATTATACCGGCCACGTGCCGCGATCCTGGGAGTTGGAATCAAAAACGGATCAGGAGTCGAAAGCAGCGGCCGAACCCAAAGGCGCTGAAAGTGATACAGCGGCGTTGGGCGAAGAAGCAGTTGACAGGATCTATCAAAAGCGGTGCGCCCATTGTCATGGCGAAGAGGGCGATGGCGCCGGCCCCGCCGCCGAATTCATGTATCCAAAACCGCGCGATTTCACGCTCGCTGTCTTCAAATACAAGACCACTCACGCTGATAGCGAGTTCCCTAAAGACGAGGATCTTCGCAAGACCATCAAGGAAGGCCTGACAGGTAGCGCCATGCCAGGCTGGAAGACCATATTGAGCGATGCCCAGATCGATGCCTTGATCAAGAAGATCAAGGTGTTCGGTGAATGGGACGAAGAGGAGCCCGAGCTCACGCCAATTGAAGAAGGCAAAAAAATCGCCAGTTCCAAGACGTCTATCGAAAAAGGACGTAAGCTGTTCTTAAAGGCGTGCGAGAAATGCCACGGCGATAAGGGGCGGGGCAACGTCACGTCCGGTAAACGCCTCAAGGATGACTGGGAGGATCGGATCTGGCCGCGCAACCTGACCCGACCCGAGACCTGGCGATACACCAAGGACGCCCGCAATATCTTCCAACGCATTTCTGCCGGCATTCGCGGCACGCCCATGCCCGAGCACACGGCCACGATGAGCGAAGAAGACCGCTGGCACGTCGCCAACTACGCCATGACCTTGAGAAACAATGCCGTTCCATTGAGCGAAGGCGAAACGGTTATCCGCGCCATGCGCGTCGACGGCGACCTGCCTGATGACCCAAGCGACGAAGTCTGGGACGCTGCACCGGCCATTACGTTTGCGCTCGCTCCAAACATCATCAAGGAACCGCGGCTGTTCTTCTCATTGAATGATACCGTCACCGTGCGAACGCTTTACAACGATAAAGATGTTGCGATTCGCGTTGACGTGGACGATCGAACATTCTCAGTTCCTGGCGACAAACTGGAGCAGCAGTACCGCCTCGATGACGTTACGCCAACGCGCGATGCAGTGGCGATCCAGTTGCCCGTTAAGATCCCGACCACAAGCGAGAAACCGTGGTTCCGGCACGGCGACCGAAAGCTCGGCGTCAACATGTGGCACTGGACGGCCCCAAGCGTTGAGCCCAAAGCTGACGAACAGGTGGCGCTGCTCGATGCATCGGGGCCTGACAAGCCGCCAAAGCCGCGTGCTGACCAATCCGGACTTTCCGGCAGGGGTACTTGGAAGGACGGCCAGTGGAGCGTCGTCTTTAGGCGTGCACTGAAAACAGAAAATACCGCCGACATTCAATTTGAGAAGGCGCGCTACATACCAATTTCATTTGCCAACTGGGACGGCTTGCGCGGAGAAAAGGGCGGCCGGCACAGTTTCACCGGTTGGTACTGGCTGCTGTTCGAGCCCAGGCCAAACCTTGCCTTCATCTACGGTGCTCCTGTCGGGCTGGGACTGCTTGCAGGTGGCCTTTTCCTGCTTGCTGCAAGACGCCAGCGCCGCGCGTTCAACTCTTGATTGGATGCCTCTAGTCGCCGGTGAGGTCTCAGGGCACCGCTGACAAGTCTCTTGAACTGGATCACGATAACAACCGCATTCTGACGTTATCCTCAGCCTCGCGTTCAGCGGGGGCAGGGCGCGACTGATCCTTACTGGTTGCCAAACGTGTTCGAAGCTCATTTTTCGGTCGCAAGTGCGAACCGCATTAGCGCGCGCACATTCTCTGATCTAGGCCATGCAAGCATTCCAGATTCTTGACGGGCGTCAACGACAACCCGTCGCTTGCGGGGCAGACTAAAGTGCTCGAATTTCGACTCTTTGCCCGATCGGCATGGGGTGGGGATGCTGTTGGAGAGGAACTACGGATGGTCTTATCACGGTTAAAGGGCAGGATGCTATGCGCGCTTCTCTTGGCGGCTGGTGCTTGCTTACTTGTCACGCCTGCAGCTCTCGGTGAGGAACGCATCGGCCCGGTCAAGGCGCCGAAATTTGAT
>Ga0114920_10000488_pt1 | contig 17213 bp, 12 predicted proteins | sample ChitaG_FD_88683 | JGI IMG/M metagenome (GOLD analysis project Ga0114920, IMG submission 88683) | Deep subsurface microbial communities from South Pacific Ocean to uncover new lineages of life (NeLLi) - Chile_00310 metaG | ecosystem: Environmental > Aquatic > Marine > Oceanic > Sediment ... | reverse complement strand
CTCGAATCAGCAAAAGGTTCACTGATTGGAAATCTTAATAACCCGCGGCCCATTAAAAATACCGTATTTTCATCTACTAATCCATCATGATTCTGGTCAAGGCCCAGAAGATCAATAAAAGCAGTATCATTCTGCATATCTTTATGTTCGTTTCCAGATGTTATATAGTATATGCGTAGTGAATCGAGTCGCGAACCAGGTGATACGATCTGATAATAGTTTTTCCGTTCATAGTTCCAAGTATATGATAATGTATCGAGTCGTTCAGGGCAGATAAGTTTAAGCTGAATTGTATCGAGTACAACACCGGCACTATCTACTCTTCCAACCTCAATTGTATCACCATTCACAATCTTTTTATAATGCACACCGAGAACATAATCTGTGGGAAGACCATAATTAAGTTCGATAATATTACTTCCAGGCACAAGCTGATAATATTCACTAAACCCCTCTCTTTTAAGTGTAAAATAACCTTTTTTGTAATTTGTCGGATTTGCCGTATCATCCGGTACATTATTGTCATTAGTATCAAGATATGCCTCGCCAAAATATGTTATGTTCCCATAAATGTTATTATTCTGGACAATATTATCATCAACATAAACTTCGAGGTCAATAATATCATTATAATGCCCCAGCCAGAAAAAACGTCGACGTTGATATTCTTTTGCCCAGGTTGTATCATATTGCGCTTGCTTTGAACCCTCAATTTCTATCTCCTGTGTCTGTGTTTGTTCCTGTGATGCAATGGCAACTATCTCGAGCGGTCCCAGTTTTGCTGTTCCTTTTATGCCAAAAAGACCTCGATGTGAAGGAATATCTCCAGTATATGTTGTTGGTGGAATTGATAACCGTGTGTCGCCAGCTTCGATCTCCTGAATTATTTCATCCTCTCTTCCCATATATGTAACAGTAATTTTATTCTGAGACTCAGTGATCCTTTCTGAATTGTGATCAATATACACCCTCATTCTATCGCCAACCTGTCCATCAAGATTGATCGCCATCTCCTGTTTCATTTCTAATTCTGGAAGTAACGAAGGACCTGATTCTCCAGGCAAATTCGATATAAACGTCTCGCTACCGCCAATGGTAATCTTCACATGACCACCTACATCAAGTTTACCAGTCTCACCCATAAAATCGCTGAAACCACCTTTTGGTAGAGGAATTTCAAAAGTACCAAATAGACCCTGGCTTGCATAACCGCCCCGCTGCACCAAATCTCTTTTCAACTCATGCAAAAGTAAACCACGATTATGCTTCATAATGCCTTCGTCAAGGTAATCACAAACACTCTTTATACTATCTATGCTTATAATCTCATCCTGATAACAGCGTGCGTAGATTAAAAACTCACCATCTGCATCCAAAAAAATTTTTGTATCATAAGGAACTATAAATTGTGTGAATAGAATAACAGAAAAAATTGAAATCATGAAATAGATAATATCTTATCTGTTATACCCTTTGCATCAAGACCTGCAACTTTCAATAGGATATGTCTTTCACCATGTTCAATAAATTTATCAGGCAAACCCATACAATATACCTTAACCAAAGCCTTAATTTTTGAACAGTATTCATTAATTCCACTGCCAAAACCACCAATAAGCGTATTTTCTTCGACCGTGATAATTTTATCCACACTTTTAATAATATCCTGAAGCATTTTGACATCCAGCGGTTTAGCAAAACGTCCATTTATTAAAATTGGTCTCAAACCCTTAGCTTTCAGATTAGAAAGGGCTTTCTGGCATTCTTCAACCATCGAACCTATAGCTATTATTGCCAGATCTTTTCCATTCCTGAGTATTTCCCATTTGCCTACAGGTATTTTTTTCGGGTCATTATTACTAATATTTCCACAGGCTCCTCTTGGATAGCGTATAGTAAAGGGACCTTTCCTGTAATTTACTGCGGTCTTTAATAATGCTATAAATTCTTCACCGTTCTTTGGCGCGCTTACTACAATATTTGGTATACATCTAAAATAAGAGAGATCGAAAGGTCCATGATGGGTTGGACCATCCTCCCCAACAAGACCTGCTCGGTCTACCGCGAAAATAACAGGCAGATTTTGTAAAGACACATCATGCACAATCTGGTCATATGCACGCTGCAAGAATGTTGAATAGATCGCACAAATCGGAATAAACCCCTCTATGGCAAGTGCCGCAGCCATAGTTACTGCATGCTGTTCAGTAATTCCGACATCAAAAAACCGCTCAGGAATTTCTTCTCTGAATTTTTTTAAACCTGTACCGAGACACATTCCTGCTGTTATTGCAACAATTTTCTTATTTTTCTTGGCAAGCCTTACAATTGTATCACCGAAAACCGAAGTCCAGGATTTTGTTTTGGATTTTACTTCACCGGTTTTAATACAATAAGATCCAACACCATGAAATATTTCCGGGCGTTTTTCAGCCGCTTCAAATCCTTTACCCTTTTTTGTTACGACGTGAATGAATCTTGGGCCCCTCATTTCCTTAACCCTGGTAAATGTATCGATCAATTCATCAAGTTTATGGCCATTAAGCGGACCAATATATCTAAACCCTAATTCTTCAAAAATCACTGCAGGTGCGTATAAACCCTTAAAGCCTTCCTGCATTATTTTCGCCAGATTTCTCGCACGATCCCTGAAATAGGGAGGAAATCGACCCAAGAATTTCCATAAATCATCACGAAAGCGGTTATATGTTTTCGTAGTAATAACCCTTGTTAAATACTGGGAAAGCGCGCCAACTGTTTCGCCAATCGACCTCTCGTTATCATTCAAAACAACAATAACATCTTTTTTAAGATGACCAATATGATTTAACGCCTCAAAAGCCATGCCTGCACCTAACGAACCATCGCCGATTACACTTATAATATTATGATTTTCGCCCTTAAAATCCCTTGCCAGTACAAAACCCGTCGCTGCGGAAAGCGAGGTTGAAGAATGACCTGTGTTAAATACATCATATTTTGATTCCTTTGTTTTGGGAAAACCGCTTATCCCCTTATAAGTTCTCAGTGTATGGAATTTATCATAACGGCCAGTAATCAATTTCTGGGCATAGGTTTGATGACCAACATCCCAGATTATCTTATCTTCATCTGCATTAAAAACTCTATACAAGGCAATTGTCAATTCCACAACTCCTAATGAAGGCGCAACATGCCCACCAGTCTTTGCACAAGTATTAATGATTTTATCTCTGATTTCACGAGCAAGAATATGTAATTCTTCAATGGTTAGTTTTTTTAGATCATTAGGTACTTTAATTTTTTTAAGGTAAGACATATTTATATAAGGCAACTCAAGGCAATTGAAGGCATTACAAAATAAATCATATCAAAATGTTCGATTCAATATGAAATCTGTTATTTGATTCAATATTCTAAATCTTTCACCGAGTGCAGAAAATCCTGTCTTCGCTAATTCAGCATATCTTTCTGCTCTAAATTTCGCACCTTCTAAACCATAAATAGCAGGAGCAGTCAATTTACCAAAGGCTACGTCCTTTCCAGGAGTTTTACCTAATTTCTTTTTTTCACCAATAACATCAAGTATATCATCAGTATACTGAAATAGTATACCCATATATAACCCTGCATTGTATGATTTATCTATTATATGTTCGGGCGCGCGAGCCATTATTGCACCGCACTTAATTGAAACAGCAATAAACTTTGCAGTTTTATTTACATGAATCCTTCTTAGGGATTTTGGCGTAGCATCTATCTCATTATTAATATCAAGAGATTGACCAAAGACAATACCTTTAGGTCCTACTGCCTCACTAACCGATTTTATTACTGAATATTTTTCTTGTATTAAACCATTACCCTGTGTAAAGAGTTCAAAAGCATAGGCAAACAATCCATCTCCAGAAAGGATTGCCATTGCTTCCCCGAATTTTTTATGTGCAGATGCTTTCCCTCTTCGAAAATCATCATTATCCATTGAGGGCAGATCATCATGAATCAATGAATATGTATGTATCAATTCAAGTCCACAGGCAACAGGTAATATGATATTCATATCCTCACCGCCATTGGCATCAAAACTCATAATTGCAAGAATCGGTCTAATTCTCTTACCTCTATCAACTGAATAGTGCATTATTTCAAAAAAAGAGTTTGTATTTGCAAAATAATTTTTAAGTGCTTCATCAACAAGCGCCTTTTTTTCTGCTAAATATTTAACAATATCAATATCTTTCATATTTCAAGAACAATAATTCTAATGCAAAATAACTATTTGTCAATAGCAAGTCATCCAATATTGTAAGAATTAATTTAGTTTTATGGGACATCAAACATCTTATGCGTCGCTAAATACCTCCTTAAGCATATTAAATTATACCCAAAACAGAAAATATGTCAAGACGTATTAGTGAGATTTCTGAAAGGGTGCTGAAGATTTTTTCAGCACCCTCTTAGTGATTTAGGGTTGACTTAAGGGTTTTGTCTATTATAATGAAACCAATGAAAAATAATGATAATATCTTAGAAAAATTGGAAAACCGAATCTCAAAAATTTCCTTATTTTCTTCAAAAATAGTACACTTAATAATAATTGGTATCGGGATTATTTTAAGGATTGCCCAGTTTCTTTACAACCGCTCACTTACAGAGGGTGAGGCAGCCCTAGCACTAAATATTGTACAGCGGTCATATTCAGAACTACTCAAACCCTTAGATTATGTGCAGGCAGCACCTGTTGGATTCTTAATCCTGCAGAAATTTGCAACAAATATCTTCGGCACTAATGAATATGCTATGCGCATTCTTCCATTAATTGCCGGTATAATCTCTTTATTCTTATTCTTTGAAATCGCAAAGAAAACAATAAACAACAAAGCAATTCCTATTGCCCTTATCCTTTTTGCAGTTGGTGACCATTTAATCTATTTTGCTTCTGAGGTTAAACAATATTCATGTGATGTTGTTCTGACTCTATTACTGATATTAATCACTATTAATATTATCAAAAATTTTAAAAATAAATATATACTATTGTTTGGATTTGTTGGTGCAATTTCATTCTGGTTTTCACACCCTGCTGTATTTACTTTTTATGCTGGTGTAATGGTTCTGCTGTTTACTATAATTCGCAATAAAGATTGGAAATTCCTTATGTGGCTATGTATTGCCAGTATAATAGCAACAACGAGTCTCTGTATTAACTATTTTATATCACTCGAATCATTGAGCATAAACAAAAACCTGTCAGATTTCTGGCAGCACAGCTTTATGCCGTTTCCGCCAACCTCTATATCTGACATAAAGTGGTTTGGTTATGTCTTTTTACGCACCTTTAAATTCCCGGTTGGATTATCCATGTATGAATTATTTTTGGCAGTCTTATCATTTTTCTTTGGTTGTATTATTATGTTCTACAAAAAAAGAAAAATATTATTGATTTTAATATTACCCATAATATTAACACTATTCGCCTCAGGTTTACACAAATATCCTTTTGAAGGAAGACTTTTACTCTTCATTACTCCATGCATGATTCTTATCATTGCTCAGGGTATAGATTATATACAAAGAAAAATGGCTCAGAATTCACGTCTCCTTGGCTTAGCATTGGTTTGCATTCTTTTAATCCAACCTGTGATACTGGCTGGCTACCGCTTAATAAAACCACGTGCTCCAGAGGAACTGCGTCCAGTAATGCATTATCTCAATGAACGCCATGAACAAGGAGATGTAATATATGTGTACTATGCATCATTAAATGCCTTTCAATACTATTCAAGTAGATTTGATTATACTGATGATTATATTATAGGTATCGAAGCAAGAGATGATCTAAGTAAATACTATGAAGATTTGAAAAAACTTAAAGGAAATAAAAGGGTTTGGGTTCTCTTTTCACATATTGCTGTGAGCCATGATACGGATGAAGAAAAACTAATTGTTTCGTACTTAAACATCCTGGGCACTCAACTCGATGAATTCAAAACTTCAGGTGCATCTACCTATTTGTATGATTTAAGTAATTAAAAGGGACAGGCTACTTTTTATAAAAATTTTTCCTCTAACTATTGATTCTATTATAATATATATAATTAAAAAGTAGCCTGTCCCCTTTATTTCCAACCGAGTCTTTGATATTCCTCATATATTTTACCCATAATACACCTTGGACTACAAAAATCCCTTACCCATTTAATCCCCTGCTCACGTTTTTTCCTTCTCAGTTCAGCACCAATCAAAAGATTATATAAGACATCTTCAAAATTCCTTTTAGTTGCCTTAACAAATGGATGGCCAGGCAAAAGTTTTTCATATTCATCTGGGATCTCTGTTATTGTAGGAATCCCCAAAGCCAGAAATTCCAGACCACTTCTGCCATATCCAGTTCCAGCATAATTGCCAATCTGATCAATGCCAATATCACAGGTTCTTTTAAGTTCCATGCATTTTTTGTGTGAAACACCTTCAATTAACAGAAATTCGAGTTTTATTTTCTTTTTTAATTTATTGATAGCTTCGACTATATCTGCTGTTCCTTTTGCTGTTCTGCGTGTAGGTGAATGGCAAATTCTCAAGACCGGATTTTCATGCCTGCGCGGTAAGATTTTATCCGCCTCAAATGGTATCGGTGCAAAGACTAAAGATGGATCTATCTTTGTATGATCCAATTCTGATGTTATTCTTAGATTTGCATATTCTTTTAAAAATGGATTCATACCCCATTTTCTTAATTCGCTGCCAAAAAAATGTGTAACAATACGTTTATGTTTTAGTTTCTTTAGAATCCTATCACCATATATAAATGGTATATCTCCGTCAAAATGAAAGATGTCAAAATCACCAAATTCATAACGATTCCATTTCGCATGCAATTTGTATAACCAAATTAAATCCCTTGATTTAAAGAATATACGCTGTAAAGGATTTGCTCCCTTTATTTTTAAACTCAGCGCATGTTCGAGTACATTCACGTTTTCCCGCCCAGTTATCTTTCTGAATTTTCTAATTAAATTCGAGTTTAACAATGGGTAATTCAACGTAATTCCATTAGGAAATCCTAAGGTTGACGGGCTCATGGTTGCCAGAACCCCTTCATCGCCAAAAAATCTATGGCTTCGGCTCAACAATCCTGGCACATCCTGAAAATTTTCAAATGTTAAATGCAGTATTCTCATTGATACTACTTCGTTTTGCTAAATAGACGCTTAAATCGTATTTTCGAAAGTTGCATAAGCTTTTTCAATTTTTCTTTATCAGTGATCTTTCCAAGACCTCGTTTCAATCCATCCCAACCGCTGAATCTTCGACTGTAAATCCTCAGCGCAATCTTTTCTAGTTCATGGAAACCTAATCCGGGTTGTATTAATAACGGCACACATCTTGTCTGCAGAATTTGTTCAAGACGTTTATCATTATAAGGCAGGCTCCATTTAAAATTTAGAGGGAGCAACCCATTTTTGCAGGCATATTCCTCCAAATATGTCCCTGGATATATTCTTACACCTGCTCCGCTTGCTACAGTTGTTATCTGTTCCTCGTGCTTATCAATAAACAAAAATGTCTTCTCAACATCCTCTATTGTCTCACCAATATGGCCGAATGAGAAAAAGACCTTAGTTTTAATTCCAACCCTATTACATAAATCCAAAAGTTCTTCTGTCTGTTCAACTGTAAAACCCTTGCGCATCAGGTTTAAAATTTTCTGGCTTGCTGATTCAATCCCGAAACTTACATAATAACACCCTGCTCTTTTCATCTTCTCAAGAATTTTCTGGTCTACTGTCCCAACCCGAATTTCACACTCCCAGGGAAAGTTGAGGTTACGCCTCATTATCTCATCACAGATTGCATTAATGTGGCTTCTGTGCATAGTCAAAGTACTATCAAAAATCTTTAAACCGTCAAAACCGTAATTCTTGAAGAGAAATTCGATCTCATCAAGCACATGTTTGGCAGAATGGGTTGTAACCTGATGATTGAACATCCTGCTCGCTGAGCAGAAACTACATTTTGCAAGACAACCGCGTGAGGTAATTATTGATATACCTTTTTTGTTCACAAATTCCATATTAAGAGAATATTTATTCATATCAAGAAGATGATACGCAGGATTAGGAAGACTATCAAGGGGCTTGATTCGTTGTGCGAGTGGATTTTCTTTTACACCATCATCACTGCGATAAGCTATACCTGTTAGACCGACAATACTTTTATTCGTTTTAAAGGCGTCAATTAATCCCAAGACCGTATGTTCACCCTCACCTCTAACTACATAATCTATTTCTATGATGTTCTTTAATGTATCAAATGCAGTAAAGGTTGCATGTACACCACCATAGATAGTAATGATCTCTTTATTAAAATCTTTTGCTTGCTTTGCCAATCTGAAAGACTCAAAGCGCGTATGTGTGGTTCCAGAAATGCCAAGAACCTTAGGTTGAAATTTATCTAACCAGTAATGAAGATCTTTACCTTCTATTTCAAAATCAACAATTTTTACTGAGTAATCATATCGTTCTAGGTTTGCTGCAATATACGCCAGACCCAAGGGCGGCATTCTTTCAAAAAAACCACCTTTTTCTTTGGGATTAACAAACAGTATATCGATCATGTCAACATAAAAAATATCAGGACATCAGAATATCAGGCAATGCATGTCGCAAGACGAAAAATTTTCAACAAAGTATACCATGTATCGATTATCTATATCCCGAATGAGCTCTTTAATGCTTCATTAAGGAATGTCTCCCTATATCCCAGTATTTCTTTTGCTTTTGAACTATCTCCAGTAAGTTCTGTTTTACCTACGCTCACCTTTTTTGGTGATTTACCGCAAATCTTCTTGACTTCATCAATAAGAACCTCGATCTTAACAGGGCTACCACAAATGTTAAAGATTTGATTGCCCTTAATTTCGCGAAGCTTTATCAAAGGCTCAATAGTATCATTAATAAATGTTGGGCTAATTACAACATATTCTGTTTCTATATTATCGCCAGATTTTATTGATTGATGTAAATTCGAAATATATCCCTGGCTCAGGCTTTTACCAAAAGGAAAAAATATTCTTACTGTATTTATTCCAAGAGATTTATAATAGTATCTAAAGAGAATCTCGGTTTCAAACTTTGTTGTCGCATAAAAACTACGTGGATTATACGCACTTTTCTCATCCTGGTTTTTGCCATGACCATAAACTTCACCGCTGGACAAATAAATAAACTTTGAAACACTATTTCTTCGCGACCAATCTAATAGTAGCAAAGTTGCGCCTGGATTGGATTTGAATATCTTTGTAAATGCACCCGAGTAGACTTCGTGAAGATGGAATACATTCCTAACTTTCTTGGGAAGCACCTTTTCCAGATTCACGTCACGGTCAAATTTTATAAATCCATATTTGAGGTTTATCTTACCTAAAAAAGACATGGGCACATCCTTAGGTGAAGAAAAGATTGTATATACCGACTCCCCCCTGTTCAACAACTCAAGAATTAATTTCTCACCAATACCAAATGGATTGGTAACCAGATTTGCTGTTTCCATGATTTATTATACACAAAATTTTCCGTTTCGTCAATCACAAATGTCCAAAAAATCCACACCTCTTAAACTTCGCAAAATATGCCCTGTCGAATATGACACAAAACTCGGCACTATCTTTTTGTTAAAATATAGATTTGCTAAATTATATTCTTTAATCTTTAAAAATCTTTTAGAGATATAATAGTCAAAAAATGAAGGGCGATTAAAAAAGACCTGTGGTATATTCATTATTGCTGCTTCAAGTGATGCTGTACCTGAACATAGTATAAGCATGCTGCAATTTTTCATTATCTGATAACGGTTTTCCGTAATAATTTTTATTCTATCCGGGAGTAGAGCCTTTAGGCTCGTAAACAACGGGAGTAAACGCCCTACTCTACAAATGCTGGAATGCAAAATCAGAGTAAACTCCAAATCATGCTTTTTCTGCCCAATTTTCCTTATTATTTCAATCATTATCGGCAAATTTCTTTTAATTTCGCTTCTGCGCGACCCGGGCATAAACCCAATTCTTTTCTTAAAATCATTTCTATTATAATTTTTCAATTCCTTAAATAGTGGATTTTTAATATACACTGTATCAATACCCATTTTTTTATAGAATTCGCACTCAAATGGAAAGATTGAAATAACTCTATCAACCCATTTCTTTATAAAATATTTCCTGAATTCTCCCCATGCCCAGATTTGCGGCGGCAAATAATAGTAAGTGTTACAGCCCAAACTCTTTGCATATTTGCACAGCAAAAGGTTCATCCCAGGATAAGCAACCGCAATAAAGGTTTTTGCCTTAACCCGGTACATTACGCGGCACATCTTTTTATAAACTTTATAATTTCTAAAAGAAGAAATAATTCCTCTATAAAATCCGAATGTCATTAATTCATTATAACCTTCAACAACCTCTACCCCGCTCTTGCGCATCTGGTCACCACCAACACCATAGATTTTTAGATTTGGGGTCGCTTTCTTTAATCTTTTTATCAAAAGCGCACCATACATATCACCTGACGGTTCACCAGCGCACATGAATATCGGGTTTTTAAAAATCCTCTTTCGCATCATACAAATTAATCATACTAAATTTTTTGGGAAAATCAATTGTTATGGTTTTTATTTTTTAAAAATGAGGTTAAGAATAATAGTCAGGTATAACAGAAAATATGACAATTGTCACAAAATATTTTATATGGCCGAAATTTTTAAGGGATTATGATTTTTATTGATTAGGTTCTTTTTTTACTAATGGTTTTGGTTTATCTGAGACCTTTTGTAAATCCTTTTTCTTTTTATCTCTTATCATTGGCAAATTTGATTTCTTATAGTCTGTTACATAAAAACCATTACCTTTAAAAATTAAACCGACACCACCAGTAATTATACGCCTCAATTTACTTCTGCACTTCGGACATTTTTTTAGAGGTTCGTCAGTTATCTTCTGAAATTCCTCGAAAGTATATTTACATTTAGTACATTCATATTCGTAAGTAGGCATAAATTATTGAGTATGGGAGAACCGGGGAAAGGGAGAAACGGTGAAAAAACCTGTGTTTATTTGGTTATATAAATCACCGATACTCCCCATCCCCCTTTCTCCGTGTCTCAATTAATATCCGCCGTAGCCGCCACCAGGTGGCATTGGAGGACCTGCTTTTTCTTCTTCAGGTTTTTCAACAATAACCGCCTCAGTCGTAACCAGAAGTGCAGCAATACTTGAAGCATTCTGCAGTGCAGTACGTGTAACCTTTGTCGGATCAATAATTCCTGCTGCAACCATATCTTCAATTTTTTCACTCATCACATTGTAGCCATTAGCGCCTTCTGCTTTCTTAACCTGCTCAACAATAACTGAACCTTCTTTACCCGCATTTTTAGCAAGCTGTCTTGTTGGTTCTTCAAGAGCTCTCTTAACGATATTAATACCGATTTGCTGGTCACCCGGCAATTTCATCTTCTCTAAATCCTGTAAGGTCCGTAGAAATGCTACACCGCCACCAGGCACAATACCTTCTTCAACTGCCGCCCTTGTAGCGTGAAGTGCATCCTCAACCCTTGCCTTCTTTTCTTTCATTTCTATTTCTGTTGCTGCACCAACATTCAACACTGCCACACCACCTGCAAGCTTTGCCAATCTTTCCTGTAATTTTTCCTTGTCATAGTCTGATGTTGTCTCTTCCATCTCATTTCTTATCTGCTGAATTCTTGCCTGCAAATCCGTCTTTTTGCCAGCACCTTCAATTATTGTGGTATTTTCCTTGTCAATTGTAATCCGCTTTGCCTGGCCAAGATCAGAAACCTGGACATTCTCTAATTTTAAACCAATATCCTCGGATATAAGTTTACCATTAGTGAGTACTCCAATATCCTCAAGCATTGCCCTTCTCCGGTCACCATAGCCAGGAGCTTTTACTGCAGCACACTGCAAAGTACCTCTAATCTTATTAACAACCAAGGTTGCAAGTGCTTCACCCTCGATTTCTTCACAGATGAGCAAGATCGGTTTTCCTTTTTGCGCAGTCTTTTCTAAAAGTGGTAAAAGGTCTTTCATTGCACTTATCTTCTTTTCATATAACAGAATATAGGCATCTTCAAGAATACATTCCATTCTTTCAGGATTAGTTATAAAATAAGGTGAAAGATAACCACGGTCAAACTGCATTCCTTCGACAACATCTACTGTTGTCTCTATACCCTTTGCTTCCTCAACAGTAATCACACCATCTTTACCAACTTTGTCCATTGCTTCGGCAATCTTTTCGCCGATTGTCTCATCATTGTTTGCAGAAATAGTGGCGACTTGAGAAATATCCTTTGCTCCTTTAATCGGATTGGAAATTCTTTTCAAACCTTCAATGACTGTCTCTACTGCCTTTTCAATACCTTTCTTAACTTCCATTGCATTTGCACCAGCAGTCACAGTCTTCAGTCCTTCACGGTAGATCGCCTCTGCAAGTATTGTCGCAGTGGTTGTTCCATCACCTGCTACGTCAGAAGTCTTTGATGCAACCTCCTTAACCATCTGCGCACCCATATTTTCGAACTTGTCCTCAAGGTCAATCTCTTTAGCAACGGTCACTCCATCCTTGGTTATCGTAGGTGCTCCAAATTTCTTTTCCAGAACCACGTTTCTTCCTTTTGGGCCAAGAGTAATCTTAACTGCATCAGATAATATGTTGACGCCTTTTAAGATCGACCTCCGCGCATCTTCGCTAAATTTAATCTCTTTTGCTGCCATATTTAAATCTCCTTTTGCTTACTTTTCTTTCTCAACAATACCTAAAATATCATCCTCGCGAATGATTAAATACTCTTTGTCAACAAGTTGAATCTCATTACCAGAATACTTACCAAAGAGAATAATATCTCCCTTTTTCACAATGAGTGGAATCTTGTTTCCTTTTTCGTCTCTACGACCATCTCCCACTGCAATTATTTTACCCTGTTGTGGCTTTTCTTTTGCCGTATCAGGGATAATAATACCACCTTTTTTTACTTCCTCTTCAACTCTTTCCACAAGGATATGATCATGTAGCGGCTTTATTTTCATTTTACCTCCTTCTTTTCTCTATGCCAAAAAACCCTTGCCAATTTCTGTTCATCAGAAAACTTATACTCAACATCACCACCATAAGAGTGATAGAGCATTCGACCGAGATGAACTGCTAAACTTTCCGATGTAGTCTCAACCCTCACACCATCCTTGTCTTCAACAATACCCATAATTCTATCAAGAGGGTTGTGATCAACCTCTTTCTCTTCTTCATTCTTCAACATATTAACAATTTCATCACGTCTTTGATTAAAAAAATCACCACTTATATAAACAATCCCCATTACATAATGGTCTTCTTCTTTTCGACAAGCAGGACACTTATGCTGCTCTACTGCCAAACCTGGATCAAAATCAGACATTCTCTGCCAACGTCGGCGTCTATAAACAAGCCCACAACGCGGACATAATGTCGGCTCTTTATAACTCTTTCTTAGCAAATATGGATCCTGGAGATGGGGTTTTAACCCTCCTCTAATACCTCTATGACCCTTTTGCATATTAATCTCCTTATTTACTTTAGAAACCAATTTTTATTACTTTTACGGCAAAAAGACTCGGTTATGGGCGAAACCCGACTTGAACGGGTGACCTTCTCCTTGTAAGAGAGACGCTCTCGCCATCTGAGCTATTCGCCCTTTAGACACCATATTATATCTAAAAGTTTATTTTTGTCAATATGATACTATCGTTCATTATGATGAGCATACTTCAGTACGATAATTCTAAAATTCTAAAATTGTCGAATGATCGAGCAAACATACACATAGTCAATCATTAATCAACAAATCTTTTAGATATTTCCAACAGTTGACTTTTAACATATTTTTGGGTATAATAATAATTCTGAAAGGAGGAATTTTTATGCGACGGATTATAATCATGGGAGCTGCGGGAAGAGATTTTCATAATTTTAATGTTTTTCTCAGGAATAATAATAAATTTAAGGTAGTTGGCTTTACTGCCACCCAGATACCCAATATTGAAAATCGGAAATATCCAAAAGAGCTTGCCGGTAAACTGTATCCACACGGCATACCGATATTTCCAGAAACGCAGTTAACGCGTTTAATTAAAAAATATAAAGTCGATGTTGTCATCTTCTCATATTCAGATATATCACATAATTATGTGATGCATAAAGCATCAGAAGTCATTGCTGCTGGAGCCGACTTCTGGTTGTTAGGATTACAATCTTCTGTGCTGAAGTCCAAACGGAAAGTAATATCAATATGTGCATCGAGAACTGGCGCCGGCAAGAGTCAAACAACGCGCAAAGTCTGTGATGTACTACATTCCCTTGGAGTCAAATTTTCAATTATTAGACATCCTATGCCTTATGGAAATTTGAAAAAACAGGTAGTACAAAAATTTTCAACATTAGAAGATTTAGAAACGCATAAATGCACTATTGAAGAAAGAGAAGAATATGAACCTCATATTAGAAACGGAAATACGGTCTTTGCCGGAGTGGATTATGGTTTGATTTTAAGGCAGGCTGAGAAAATTTCAAAGGTTATAGTATGGGACGGCGGGAATAATGATTTACCATTTTACAGATCAGACATACATATTGTAGTAGTTGATCCATTCAGGATTGGTGATGAAAGTACTTTTCACCCTGGTGAGGCGAATATCAGATATGCCGATGTTGTAATTATTAATAAAGTCAATACAGCACCCCGTAAGAAAGTTACGTCCTTGAAAAAGAATATAAAAAATCTGAATAAACGTGCAATAATAATCGAAGCCGCATCACCGACTTATGTAGATAGACCTGATTTGATAAAAAACAAAAAAGTTATTGTCATTGAGGATGGACCAACCCTAACCCATGGCGGAATGTCATTCGGTGCTGGCGTGGTTGCTGCAAAAAGATTCAAGGCAAAGAAAATTGTCAATCCACGACCATATGTTGTAGGATCAATAAAGCAAGTTTATAAAAAATATCCACAAATCGGCAATATAATACCAGCATTAGGGTATGGCCAGAAGCAAATTAAGGAACTCGAAAAAAGCATCAATAGAATACCAGCAGATTCAATCATTATAGCAACACCTGTTGATTTAAGAAAATTCCTAAAATTTAACAAACCTGCTGTAAAAGTGGATTATGAGTTAAAACAAAAATCAGGACCAAAGCTTGAGCTGCTTCTTAAGAAGCAGCTAAGAATTTAAACAGATGGTTATGGATGCAAAGAGATGAAAATGGAAATCCGTCTAAATCAAATTTTACGGAGTAAAATGAAAGGAGTAATAAGATGGCAAAAAGGTTAGTATATAATTTTGGTGGTAAAAAAGCCCAAGGCTCAGCTAATATGAAAAATGTACTCGGTGGTAAAGGTGCAAACCTTGCCGAAATGACAAATATTGGTGTTCCGGTTCCTCCGGGATTCACTATTTCATCAGATCTTTGTATTGAGTATCTGAGAAGAATGAAATATCCAAAAATCTTAAAACAGGATGTTGAAAAAGGTATCAAAAGAGTGGAAAAACTAATGGAAAAGCTATTTGGTGATAAAAACAATCCACTCCTTTTTTCAGTACGTTCTGGTGCTCGCGCTTCAATGCCAGGAATGATGGATACAATCCTTAACCTCGGGCTCAATGATTCAACAATTGATGGGTTGATTGAGAAAACAGGAGATAAACGATTTGCATATGATTGTTATCGAAGATTTATTCAAATGTATTCAGACATTGTCCTTCAAATCCCAAGGAAAAAATTCGAAAAATTGCTTGATGTACTAAAAGAGAAAAAAGGTATAAAATATGATATAGAACTTAATGGTGATGATTGGCAAGAGATTGTTAAAAAATTTAAGAAACTTGTTATAGCCGAGAAGAAAAAAGCGTTTCCCGGTGATCCCCGTGAGCAGTTATGGGGTGCGATTGGCGCTGTATTCAATTCCTGGAATACCCCAAGGGCAAAAGAATATCGCCGAATCTACAAAATCCCTGACGACTGGGGAACAGCAGTAAATATCCAGGCTATGGTATTTGGTAATATGGGTAAAAAATCAGCAACAGGGGTAGTATTTACACGTAATCCGGCAACTGGTGAAAATAAGATATACGGTGAATTTCTTCAGAATGCTCAAGGTGAAGATGTTGTTGCTGGCATTAGAACACCCTGGAAGATTATCGAACTGAAAAAAATAATTCCAGACGCATATAATAAATTGGCGAACATTTTAAAGAAACTCGAAAATCACTACCGAGACCTACAGGATGTGGAATTTACTGTAGAACAAGGCAGGCTGTGGATACTTCAAACTCGAGCCGGTAAAAGAACCGCTCTTGCAAATATTAAAATTGCCGTGGATATGACAATGCAGAAACTTATAAAAAAAGAAGAGGCAGTGCTACGTGTAAGCCCAGACGAATTAAACCAGGTTCTACATCCTATGATAGATCCAACAGTCAAGTATGAAGCTATTGCTACAGGTTTACCTGCATCACCAGGTGCGGCAGTCGGTAAAGTCGTTTTTGACCCTGAAGAAGCAGTAAATGAGGCGAAAGATGGAAAAAGTGTTATACTAGTCAGACTCGAAACATCAGCCGATGATATTCATGGTATGGAAGCAGCAAAAGGCCTTCTCACAGCACGCGGTGGCATGACATCTCATGCTGCAGTTGTTGCCCGAGGAATGGGTAAACCCTGTATAGTAGGATGCGAAGAGATCAATATAGATTTGAACGCAAAAACATTTACTGCAGGTGGTGTCACGGTTAAGAAAGACGACATTATCAGCATTGACGGAACCGAAGGAAAAGTGATTCTGGGTGAAACAAAACTGATTAAGCCAGAAATGACAAAAGATGTCATCCAGTTATTAAAATGGGCAGATTCGTTTAGAAGACTTGGGGTCAGAACAAATGCGGACAGGCCAGAGGATGCAAAGATTGCCAGAAATTTTGGTGCAGAGGGTATTGGACTCTGCAGAACTGAGCATATGTTCTTCAAACCTGAACGAGTTGCCGCAGTACGTGAGATGATTGTGGCTCAGAATGAAAACGGAAGAAGAAAGGCACTTGCAAAACTGCTGCCTATGCAGCGTGACGATTTTATTGGCATATTCAAAGCCATGCATGGATTACCAGTAATAATAAGAACACTTGATCCACCTCT
>Ga0114920_10000487_pt1 | contig 17222 bp, 20 predicted proteins | sample ChitaG_FD_88683 | JGI IMG/M metagenome (GOLD analysis project Ga0114920, IMG submission 88683) | Deep subsurface microbial communities from South Pacific Ocean to uncover new lineages of life (NeLLi) - Chile_00310 metaG | ecosystem: Environmental > Aquatic > Marine > Oceanic > Sediment ... | reverse complement strand
ATTCAACCTTCAGCCCAAGCTAACGTTCCTGCTCATTCAGGAATGGGAATGGGTGGAGGATCACCCGTGGGACCTGGCGGCGGTATGGGAAGAGGTATGGGAGGAGGAATGGGAAGAGGCATGGGCCGAGGAATAGGAAGAGGCATGGGTCAGGGAATGGGATATGATCCCGCCTTTCAAGCTCCAGGAATGCCCCCTTCAAGCCCAAGCATGCCGCAGTTATCTCCTGAAGAGGAGCTTCAATATTTAAAACAACAATCAGAGTTCCTCCGCCGGCAAATAGAAGACATCTCAAAAAAAATTGAAAAATCTGAGAAAAAGAAGTAAATTTAAATTTGCTTGAATTCTACAAAGGAGTCAAAAATGAAAGTTGCGATCTCAACAGACCAAGGACACGTCTCAGCACATTTTGGCCGCTGTTTGTCCTACACGATTATCGAGATTAAAGAAGGGCAGGTCTTAAGCAGGGAAGAAATTCCTAATCCAGGGCACCAGCCCGGATTCCTCCCTCAGTACCTTTCTGAGAAGGGAGTAAACTGTATCATAGCCGGCGGCATGGGCCCCAGAGCACAGGACTTATTCGCTCAGAAAACCATAGAAACGGTTATAGGAGTCCAAGGTACAGTCGATGAAGTTATCGAAAAATTCGTAAATCAGGAGCTCGAAGTGGGCGATGATTTATGCGGCCACAAACATGGACTGGAAGAGCATCTTCCACATGAAAACCATGTTGAACACATCCTTCAAACAGCAGGGATTAAAATCTGTATCACCTCAAAAGGAAAAGATCTTGATTCAGAAGTTGACCCCCAATTTGGCAGGGCACAATATTTTCTTATCGTAGACCCAGAAACTATGGATTTTGAAGTTGTTAATAATCCGAATATTGAAGCAGCACACGGAGCCGGAATACAGACAGCCCAGCTTATATCAAACAAAAATGTTGGAGCTGTACTAACAGGAAACTGCGGCCCTAATGCTCAAAGGGTTCTTCAATCCTCGGGGGTCAAAGTGATAACAGGTGTTACTGGAAAGATTGAAGATGTCCTCTCAAAATACAAATCTGAGGTTAAATAATGTCTACCAACAAAAGGGAAGAAGAAATCAAGGAAGCAGAAAAAAAAGTTGCAGATACTTTAGCTAAGATCAAAAACAGGCTTCTCGTCTTCAGCGGAAAAGGGGGAGTTGGGAAAAGTACTGTCGCAGCCAACCTTGCTCTTGCTTTTTCCCAGAAAGGATTAAAAATCGGACTTCTGGATGTAGACATTCATGGCCCGAATTTAGCCAAAATGCTTGGAGTTGAAGACAAAAAATTGGATGCATCACCTGATGGCATAAAAGCTGTAAGTGTCAAAAACAATTTAAAATTGTTTTCTATGTCTTTCCTCCTTCAAGATCCCAACATGCCTGTTATCTGGCGGGGGCCGATGAAGATGAAAGCCATCCAGCAATTCCTTGGGGATGTGGATTGGGGGGAACTGGATTGGCTTATCATTGATTCCCCACCCGGCACAGGCGATGAACCCCTCTCTGTCGCACAGCTTATTCCTGCTACAGGGACAATTGTCGTAACCACTCCTCAAGAAGTTTCACTGATGGATTCCAGGAAAGCCGTTGCCTTTGCCAAAAAGCTCAACCTAAAAATACTTGGCATAATTGAAAACATGAGCGGAATGATCTGCCCTCACTGCGGGAAAAAAATAGATCTCTTCAAAGAAGGGGGAGGCAAAAGAGCTGCCATTGAATTGGAAGTTCCTTTCTTGGGGAATATCCCCATTGATCCTCAAATTGTTATTTCCGGAGACGAGGGAAAGCCATTTATCGCCACGCAGCCTGATTCTAAAGCAAGCAAGGCTTTTCTAAAAATAGTCGAAACATTATTAAAGTAAAAGTACACATATAGTTGTTTGTCATAAATCTTAATAAATTCTTATCCCTGAAAAGGAGGTGAAAATTATGCCAGGAGGAGATGGAACAGGGCCTCAAGGACTAGGTCCAGGAACAGGCCAAAGAAAAGGAGGAAAAAGTACTTTTGGCACAAATTCGCCTTTTCAAAAATCAACGCTGGGGGGAGCATTTTTCGCTTTTGCTTCTTTGTTTATCGGCAATTGGCTTGATAAGAAACTTTCTCAAAGAAAAACAAGGGAAAAATCCGAGCAAGATGAACCTAAGTAGAAAAATAAATTATAAAAAAAACTCTGAGAAGGAGTCATTCATGAAAAAGATCGGAATCATTATTTGCGGTCGATACCAGGATTGCGGTGGTGGAAAATGTTTTAGATCAATAAGAGAAAGAGTTGGAGGCTTTTCACGTTACCCAAAAGAAGAGACTGTTGAAATTGTCGGTTATTCCTATTGTGGAGGATGTCCAGGAGGCAATATAGAATATGTCCCTGAAGAAATGAAAGAAAACGGAGCCGAATTTATTCACCTTGCCACAGGTTTAGTAGTCGGTTATCCTCCCTGCCCCCGAATTCGCCATTTTAAGGAATTCATAGAGACTTACTATAATGTGCCAGTAATTATCGGAACTCATCCTATTCCCTTAAAATATTTAGAGGCACACGATAAACTATCCTTCTGGAAAAAGATGAATATGGAGGAAATCGCAGGAGATTTGATGAAAGAAGATAAAAAAATCATGGAAGCTTACAATTAAGATAGGAGGTTAAAATGCAAGGAGGAGGACAAGGGCAAGGCCGAGGCGGTGGTCGCGGTCGGATGGGAGGTCAAGGCTTAGGCACTGGAGGTTACTGTGTTTGTCCTTCCTGTGGAGCAAGAATTCCGCACCAGAGAGGCATTCCTTGTTACCAGAGGACCTGCCCTAAATGTGGAACTAAAATGACTCGTTAGAGAAAAAAATGCCTATTTATGAGTATAAATGCCAGGAATGTGGAAAAGTCACTGAATTTTTCGTGCGCTCGCTTCATAAAAAAATTGATTTATTCTGTTCTCACTGCAATAGTAAAAATCTTCAAAAGATATTCTCTACGCCCTCTTTTGTCAGGGTAGGCAGCTCACCTTCAAAAGGCTTGACATGCTGCGGAGAGACCGAGCGGTGCGAAACTCCTCCCTGTTCAGAGGGAGGGACATGTCGGAGAGACTAGGCAAGGCAAAGATAAAAAAAACCCAGGTGCAATCCAAATAAGCTATTTTGCATAAATATTTCTCCAATCTGAAAGCTAAAACACAATTTTGACAATACGTTCTTAAGGAGGAAAAGAAGATAGAGCCTACATCAAGTACTGACCCGGACAGATTAATACTATTTTTTTTGCAAGCAAAAAAATGAACAACAAACAACCACTCCTTATGACTATTCTTTACGACAATAATCCCTTCGATGAAAAGCTCGAGAAGGACTGGGGTTTTTCATGCTTTATCAAAGGCTTGAAAAAATCGATCCTTTTCGATACAGGAACAAGCGGGGATATCCTGCTTTCCAACATGAAAAAGCTCGGGATTTCTCCTGAAGATATTAATCTTGTATTCCTTTCCCATGAGCACAGAGACCACACAGGTGGTCTAAAAGCTCTTCTTACACAAAATCCCAAAATTGAAGTCTGGCTTCCGGAATTCTTCTCTTCAGGCATCAAGGATGCCATCAAAAAAAAAGAAGCAGCCATCGTAGAAGTCAAACATTTCCAAAATATCTGCGATGGAGCCTATACTTCAGGGGTAATTTCTGGGTGGATTAATGAACAATCCTTGATAATTAATACCAAAAAAGGCCTCATTGTGATAACAGGCTGCGCGCACCCCAGAATCATTAAGATTATTGCCTTATCAAAAGAACTTTTAAAAAAAGACATTTTTTTGGTTTTTGGAGGCTTCCACATGGCCGGTTTTAATAAGGGCGAAATAACAGAAATCATAGACATTTTCCAAGCTTCAGGAGTAAAAAAAGTAGGTCCATGCCATTGTTCCGGAGATGAATCCCGAAGACTTTTTGCTAAAGAATACAAAGATAATTTCGTAGAGATAGGGGTAGGGAAAGAGATTAAAGTTTAATGATTATTTCAGTTGCCAGCGGTAAAGGCGGAACAGGAAAGACAACAGTCGCTGTTAATCTAGCCTTATCCCTAATAGATTCCCATTCCGTGCAATTTTTAGACTGCGATGTAGAAGAACCCAATGCTCATTTTTTCCTGAATATTCATACTCTCCAAAGTAAGCCTGTTTTTCTCCCAGTTCCTGAAATTATTGAAGAAAAGTGCACTTACTGCGGAAAGTGTGCTGAAGTCTGCGTCTACAATGCTATAGCAGTTCTTAAAGATAATGTCCTGGTCTTTCCCGAGCTCTGTCACGGATGTGGAGGCTGCACCCTCCTTTGCCCTGAACAAGCCATAAAAGAGAAAGGGCAGAAAATAGGAGTCATCGAGTATGGCTCAGACAATAACCTCCAGTTCATCCATGGAAAACTCGATATTGGCCAGGCTATGTCTCCTCCTATTATAAGGGAAGTAAAAAAACATATAAATGCAGCTCAAACAATCATTATAGATGTTCCTCCGGGAACGTCTTGTCCGGTGATAGAGGCTGTTAAGGGAAGTGATGTCTCTCTTCTTGTTACCGAACCAACTCCCTTTGGCCTCAATGACCTCCGCCTGGCTGTTGAGACCTTAAGAATTCTAAAAATCCCATTCGGAGTTGTCGTTAACCGTGCTGATATCGGGGATAGGCAAGTTCAAAATTACTGCCTTAAAGAGAATATCCCTGTCCTTATGACAATACCTATGGATAAAAATATTGCAGTAGCCTACTCTGAAGGGAAAACCATCATCGAAACCCAGCCTTCTTACAAACAAAAATTTCTTGAATTATTTAAAAAGCTCAAAAAATTAAAAAAATGAAACAGATTGCTATTTTAAGCGGTAAAGGTGGCACAGGAAAAACAATCGTATCTGCTTCCTTTGCAACCCTCGTTCAAAAAAAGGTCATGGCAGACTGCGATGTTGACGCAGCCAACCTCTATCTCCTCCTACATCCTGAAATTCAAGAGAGCCATAAATTTTCTGGCGGCAAAAAAGCAAGGCTAATAACAGAAAAATGCACTTTATGCGGTGAATGTGTAGACATCTGCCGATTCTCAGCAATCAGCGAAAAAGAAGACGGCGAAATAATTATAGACCCCATATCCTGTGAGGGATGTGGAATCTGTTCCCATATCTGTCCTGTTGAGGCAATAGAAATGGAAAATAGCATATCAGGAGATTGGTTTGTATCCCGAACCAAGTACGGTCCTTTTGTGCACGCCAGATTGGGGATTGGCGAGGAAAATTCAGGAAAACTTGTTACTGAAGTCAGGAAAAAGGCTAAAGAAATTGCTGAAAAAAATAACCTGGATTTTGTCTTTATCGATGGACCTCCTGGAATAGGCTGTCCGGTTATTGCTTCCCTCTCAGGAACAGATCTGGCATTAGTAGTAACAGAGCCCACTCTTTCCGGAATCCATGATATGGAACGCGTCATTCAAATGGCTCACCACTTCAAAACTCAAACAGCCTGCTGCATCAACAAATACGACATCAACCTCAAAAATTCCGCTCAAATTGAGACCTGGTGTAAAAAGAATAGAGTCCCTCTTCTAGGGAAAATCCCTTTCGATGATGATGTCACAAAATCCATGGTTCAAGGAATTCCCCTGACTGAATATACAAATAATTCAACATCAAAAGAAATAAAAAATATGTGGCAAAAACTACGTAATTTATTTGCCAGAGAGGAGATTTAAAAATGAAAAAAACAGATTGGCAGTATCTAATTGATACCCTTCTTTTTCTCTGCATGGTAAGTATAGTTTTTATCGGCTTTCTCATGGGCCTTTTTCTTCCACAAGGCCCCACAGCCCCGGAAAGCTCAAAATATTTCCTCGGCCTTCACCGGCATCAATGGGGAAACATTCACCTTTACCTGTCTATCATCTTCACTGTACTCATAATAATTCATCTTATTTTTAGCTGGAAGTGGATCAAGGGCAAAGCCCGTCAGATATTTAAAAAAGGATGGACTACAGGATTGATACTTACAGCAGTTGCCTCAATCCTTGTGCTCTTTTTATTCTGGTCTTTCTATCCAAGGTATCCAGGTGCTTATGATGGTTATGGTGTGGGATCCGGAAAGAGAGCAAAGCAGCAACAGTTATTGGATGAAGGATCCTCTCTGCCAGGAGAAAATATTTACTACGAGGACGGAACAGTGGATATCGTTATAACCGGGCAACTGACACTCCGGCAATTGGAAAAAGCTACGGGCATCCCTGCAAAAAAAATCATCGCTGAATTGGAGCTTCCTTCAAAGACTTCCCATGATGAAACCTTAGGCAGGCTGAGAAAAAAATACCTTTTTACATTACAGGACGTAAGAGACATCATTACTGACCTTTTAAACAAGCAAGCCGTTTCTCTCGAAAAGAAAGAACTTCAAGCAAAACTGGAGAAAAAAGAAGGTAAGAAGCAAGAGGCAATTCATGCTGAAGAGCATGAAGAAAAATTAACCAGGGGGACAAAAGCTGAAGATAAATCAGCAATCTTTATTTCTGGCAGAATGACTTTCCAGGACATAGAAAACGAAACCGGCATTCAGGCACGCAAAATTATAGAAAAACTGGGTCTTCCCTCGAATATCCCTCTAAATGAAACCCTTGGCAGGTTGAGAAAAAAACATGTCTTTACCATACAGGAATTAAGAGATGTTATTGATTCTTTAATAAAAAAATGAAGATAAAAAATATTAATATCACATGTTTTTGATTTGATTTTCTTTTTGCTATAATTACATTTCTATTTCAAAGAAAATTTTAGCTTAGATTTTTTATAAGTTTCGAGGGAATTACTCAGATCTGAAATTTTAAAATGACCAAAAGTAAAAAACCCGCTGTTGAGGAAAAAGATATCGATAAATTTACGCTCGAGCTCCAGAAACAAATTATGGAGCAAATAAGGAAACGATACTCTGAAACCGCTATTGATCACTGGCAAAACCCTAGAAATTTTAGAAAAATTGAAAACCCGGATGGATATGCTAAAGTAAAAGGCCCGTGTGGAGATACGATGGAAATGTTTTTAAAAATGGACAAAGAAAATATTTCAGGATGCGGATTCCAAACTGACGGTTGTGGAACAACTATTGTCTGTGGAAGCGTGTCCTCAGAATTAGTTCTGAATAAATCCTTTACTCGGGCTCTGGCTTTGGTCAGTGCTGATGAGATTTTAAAAGAACTCGGGGGACTGCCTGAGTCCGATGTTCATTGTGCACAGCTCGCTGCAGAAACTTTAAGAAGGGCGCTGGCAGATTATCTTTACAATAAAAAATCCCCATGGAAAAAACATTACAGGAGAACTTAAGTTAAAGCTTTAGTCGGAGTTTAAAATGAAAGAATGTCAAAGTGAAAAAAATATCAATAAGTGTAATTGTACCTGGGAACCATGCAGCCGCAAAGGAATCTGCTGCGAATGCATTCAGTACCACTGGAATATGAATGAACTACCAGCCTGCTTATTTCCTGATGATGTTGAAAGAACTTATGACCGCTCTTTGAGAAGATTCATCGAAACTTATAAAAATAGAGTCTGACAATAAATTCCTTGAGCACAGAGCAAAGTAAAAACTATATTATGCACATTTACGGCCCTGTCCCTTCAAGACGCCTGGGATTTTCTCTCGGGATAGATATTATTCCTTTTAAAACGTGCACGCTCGACTGTATATATTGCCAGCTTGGACTAACCATACAAAAGACTATCCGTAGAAGAGAGTTTTTTTCTCCTTCAGAAATCCTCTCTCAAATCAAAAAGAAACTTTCCTCAGGCCAGAGGATTGACTACATAACATTTTCCGGCTCCGGAGAGCCAACCTTAAACTTGGTTTTGGGACAACTTATCAGAGAAATCAAAAAAATTACATCTGTTCCTGTGGCTGTTTTAACCAATAGTACACTGCTTACCCGAAAAAACGTAAGAAAAGTTTTAATGCCTGCGGACTTAGTAGTTCCTTCCCTGGATGCAGCAACACAGGCTATATTTCATAAGATCAACAGACCTTATAAATCCCTAAAAGTTAAAGAAATCATCGATGGTTTGTCGCAGTTTCGCCAGGAATTTACAGGCTCGATCTGGCTTGAAGTCATGCTGGCTAAAGGAGTGAACGATTCTCTTACTCATATCAAAAAGCTTAAAAAAGCCATTTCTAAAATAAAACCTGATAAAATCCAGCTTAACACTGTTATTCGTCCTCCGGCAGAAATGTTTGCCCGTCCTTTGGACATTAAAGAGCTAAAAAAAATAAAAAATCTTCTGGAAAAAAATTGCGAAATTATCGCTGAATTTGATAAAAAAGAACAAATTCCTCCTTCAGAAAATCTGGAAGATTTAATTCTCACTATGATTCAGAGAAGGCCCGTGACTCTTACTGATATCTCTATCTCACTTGGAAAGCATAAAAACGAAATTCTAAAATATCTGAATTTTCTCCTAAAGGAAGGCAAAATTCGGTCTGTTAGTCACAAGGACCGGAAGTATTTCGAGCTATTATGAAATCTAATATCGATGATTTATAATCTAATGAGGAGTGAGGATGAAAGAAGTTAAGGACCTATCAAAAGAAGAGCTACTGGAACTCCTGGCAGATGCCTCAAAAAATTGGCTTGCTCATGATGGCCTCTGGTTTCGGCTTGTGGAGGATAAATTCGGCATCGACGCGGCCATGGAACTCGACAGAAAAGCCTGGGAAAAATTTACTGTTATTGAAGCTAAGAGAATAATAAAAAGACTCGGGATAGAACCAGAAGGAGGGATCCCTGCTCTCGCCCAGGCTCTCAAATTCAGACTCTATGCTCACATCAATGTCCAGGAAATAAAGGAAATGAGTGATACCCGCTGTGTTTTCCGTATGAAAAGCTGCCGCGTGCAGGAGGCCAGGAAGAGACAGGGGCTCCCTGATTTCCCATGTAAGTCAGTGGGGATTGTTGAATACAGCGGCTTTGCTAAAACAATAGACTCACGGATCAAAACCACATGTTTGACCTGCCCCCCTGATCCTCATCCTCCAGATGCCTGGTGTGCCTGGGAATTCAAACTCGAATCTTAAATTCCATGAGCAGAGAAAAAATCAGGATTTATGATAAAACCTGGAAGGAATATGATGAGTGGTATGACTCTCATCAGGCCCTATATCAATCGCAGATAAAAGTGCTCAAGAAAATTGTGCCTTCAGGTCTAGGCATTGAAATTGGAGTAGGAACGGGAAGATTTGCCTCTCTTCTTTCTGTTCAGTTTGGCCTTGATCCCTCGCTCAACATGTTAAAACTCGCAAAACAAAGAAATGTCAAAGTTGTCCGTGGTTTTGGTGAAAATCTTCCTTTTAAAAATGAATCTTTTAATTTTGTTTTAATTGTGTATACTATAGAACTTGTTGATGATCCCCTTATTTTTTTAAAAGAAGCGCTCAGAACTCTTAAAAGAAAAGGAGTGCTGATTCTAGGTATCTTAGACAAGAATAGCTCATGGGGAAAGTTTTATATGCAGAAAGCAGCTCAGAGTAAGTACTATAAAACTTTCCACTTTTTTTCCCCATGGGAAATCCTAAAAATATTTAAAAAACTTCCATTAGTATTTAAGGTTGCTTTCCAGACACAATTTTGTCCTCCTCCTGACATTAAAGACATAGAAGAGCCAAAAAAAGGATTTGGACAGGGAGGATTTGTTGTCCTTAAGGCTATTAAGACTCAATGATGTTTTAAATTTTTATATGTGTATTGTTTTTGCGAGGAGTGAAGAAGATTGCCACGCTGCGCTCGCAACAAGCTATACAATCTCACAATATGTATTGTTATAACGAGTCTGAAGCGACGCGGCAATCAAACAATATAAAGGTAATTATTTTTTTAACACATAAAACAAATAAAAGGAGTAAAAATGTTTGATAATACCCACTTCCCCGGGGCAAAAAAGTTCTGGCACCAGGGAAAACTCTATGATTGGTCTCAACCTACCATTCATGCCATGTCTCATGCCCTTCATTACGGCACATCAGTATTCGAGGGGATTCGTGCATACAGCACCTTGAAAGGACCTGCTGTTTTCCGCCTTCCAGAACATATTGACAGGATTTTTCATTCTGCTTCAACACTTTCCATGAAGGTTTTGTATAGCAAAGAAGAAATAATCAACGCCATCATGTCAGTTATAAAGGAAAACAAACTTGAGTCTGCCTATATTCGGCCTCTCTTGTTCTATGGATATGGAAACCTGGGCCTCTTGCCTAAATTTTCACCTGCAGAATTAACTATTGGTGCATGGAAATGGGGAGCCTATCTGGGAGAGAAAACTGAAAAAGGAGCTCATGTCTATATCCTTCCATGGAGACGGGTTCATCGTTCCCAACTAAAGATGACTGCAAAACTCGGCGGTGTGTATGTCCAATCAGCCATCTGCGGTATGGAAGCCCGTTCACTCGGTTATGATGAGGCAGTTTTTCTGAACCTTGAAGGGAACATCGCTGAAGGACCGGGAGAGAACATTTTTACCGTAAAGAGCGGAGTCCTTAAAACTAATGATAAAACAGAATCCGTGCTTGAAGGAATCACCCGTGAAAGCATACTGGAGATAGCCAAAAACCTAAATCTTGAAACCATTGTTGGACCTATAACAAAGGAAGATTTCTTCCAGGCTGATGAAATCTTTTTTTCAGGGACAGCAGTTGAAATCGCTCCCATTATTCGTGCCGCTGACGGCTCAAACCCTGAGGAAGAGAAAAAAGAATACATCATCGGTTCCGGAAAAGTGGGGGATATCACACTCCGCCTGGCCAAATATTACAAGGATATTGTGAGCGGAAAGATAAAAGAATATGAAAACTGGCTGACTTACGTTTATGACTAACAGCTCCTTTTTCTTCAAGTTGAACATGACTAAAAGTCTCTACTTATAAGCTGTAAAAACTCTTTTTGAAAAGGTCGACATCCATGGAATTCAAAATTAAGCCAATTGGAGTTATCCATTCTCCATTCAAAAAAAAAGAAGATATTGAATCAAAAAAATACGCAGATTCCAGGGGATTTGACTCAGCCCAGGGAGAGCTTGAAATTTTTAAAGAATATGATAAAGGATTAAAAGATATTGATGGTTTTTCCCATCTTTCAGTCCTCTTTGTTTTCCATAAATCAGAGGGATACAGACTTCATATAAAACCCTTGCTTGAGGATACACTGAGAGGAGTCTTTGCCACTCGAAGCCCCAATCGACCCAACTTTATAGGTTTGACAGTTGTGAATGTTATTAATAGGAAAGGGAATATTCTTAAAGTCTCAGGAATCGATATGATTGAAGGCACACCTATCCTGGATATTAAACCCTACACATCCAGAGACCAAAAGTCCCCCATCAAGCTCGGGTGGCTGAAAAAGAGAATGGAAAAATAAAATCTTTCTATTTATAATAATTGCCACTTATTTTTATAGCCTTTCATGATTATTTCTGATATATATTTTTGCACGAGTAAAATTGATAAAAATATCAATCCTAAAAAATCTAAACAGGAGGTAAAAAATGATTAAATCTATTTCTTTTGTCCTCTCCCTTTTCCTTCTTCTTTTAATCCCATCCATGCTCCAGAGCTCTGATATCTTTCCCTACAAATACAAAGTAGAGCAGCTGGAAAACGGACTAAAAGTCATCTCCATTCCTCTCGACAATCCTAATATTATCTCCCATTATGTTATTGTTCGTTCAGGATCAAGGAATGAAATCGAGCCCGGAAAATCTGGTTTTGCCCACTTTTTTGAACACATGATGTTTAAAGGCACAAAAAATTTTCCCCGTGAAGTATACGATGACTTCTTGACTCACTTAGGAGCAGGAACAAATGGCTACACTACCGATGACTACACATGCTATTTTGCTGTTTTTGCCGGAAGAGAAAACCTGGAAGAGGTGGTTAAAATGGAAGCAGACAGGTTTATCAATCTCTATTATGATGAAGAGATGATTAAAACCGAGGCTTCTGTTATCGAAGGAGAGTACTACGCGAGTGTCTCCAATCCATCCAGACGGCTCTTCGAACTTCTAAGAGATACTGCCTTTGAAAAACATTCATACAAACACACTACTCTCGGTTATCTTCGAGACATCCTGGACATGCCTAATCAATTCGAGTACAGCCAGCTCTACAAAAAACGTTTTTATGCTCCAGACAATGTCATTCTGCTTGTTGCAGGAGATTATGACCATGACCAATTGATGGAATACGTGAGAAAGTACTACAGCGGCTGGGAAAAATCCAATTATACTCTGGTAACCCCCGAAGAACCCCCCCAGACAAAAGCTAAACGAGCCCATTATGACTGGCCGACCAAAACTCTTCCAAGACTTGTTATCGGATTTCATGGGCCAGCTTATTCAGACGAAAACATTGATAAAGCAGCCCTCGACCTTCTGGCTGAAACAGCTTTCTCCCGCTCTGCTCCCCTTTATCAAAAACTGGTTATCGAGGAACAAAAATGCCTCTCTCTTTATGCAAGTTTTGCTGACCGGCGCGATCCATACCTTTTGACTTTTAATGCTATAGTCAAGAACGAAAAGGATCTTTCTTATGTAGAAAATGAAATATTTAAGGAATTAGAAAGGCTCAAGAAAGAACTAGTCTCAGATGAGCTTTTAGCCATTGTCAAGTCTAACCTGAAATATTCTTTTGCCAATGCACTTGGTACTACAGATGGAATCGCCAGCTCTCTCGCCTATTATATCAACCTGACAACTGATCCGGGAACTATAAACAAACTTTTTTCCCTCTTTGAACAAGTTACGCCCAAGGATATCCAGGAAATGACCAAAAAATACTTCATAAAAACAAACAGCACTGTGGTGACTTTAACAGGAGGAAAAACAAAATGAGAAAACATATTAAATATTCCCTTTCAGGAATTCTTATTCTGACTGCTTCATTCATAATTTTCTCTTGTGCAAAAGTCAGCCCTGACAAGCTCTCAACTGAGTTCCTCCCTCTGGATGGAAATCCCCTTGTCAGTTTTAGAATCCTTCTTAACGTGGGCTCTGTTAATGACCCTGCAGGTAAAGAAGGACTCTGTACGCTCACATTCAGCATGCTTGCCAGCGGCGGCAGTAAAAGCTTGGCCTACAAGGAAATCCAGAAGAAATTTTATCCCATGGCTACTTCTGTAGGAATCAGTGTGGAAAAAGAGATGTCTGTTTTCACTGGAACTGCTCACGTGGATAACCTGGAAAAATATTATGCTATCTTCAAAGATATGCTTCTTAACCCTGGTTTTCGTGAAGACGATTTTAAAAGGATAAAAACTAACCAGTTGAACTTTCTGGAAAAAACTTTAGTTAGCAACATGGATGAACAGTTTGGCAAGGAAATCATGAACCTTATGATGTATGAAGGCCATCCTTACGGCCATCATGATGCAGGGACAGTCGAAACGCTCAAGGCAATAACTTTAGACGATGTCAAGGCTTTCTACAATGAGCATTTCTTTCAGGGCAACATCACTATTGGAATCATAGGCGGTTATCCTGAAAACTTTTCTGCAGAAGTCTTGGATGATTTTTCAAGTCTCCCAGAGGGACACACACCTCTGCTGAGCCTGCCTGAACAAAGGATGCCTTCTGGCCTTGAAATCGTCATCGCTGACAAGAAAACTCCAGCCACTGCCCTTTCCATGGGATTTCCTGTCTCTATCTCCAAGGCAGATGACGACTACTTTGCCCTGTGGATTGCAATATCTCATTTCGGAGAGCACCGGCAGCATTTATCCCTCCTCTTCCAGAAGATCAGAGAGGAGCGCGGACAAAATTATGGGGATTATGCCTATGCCGACAATTTTATTCAAGGACGACGCAAATTCCCTGCTCAAAATTACTGCCGGCAACAACAGTTCTTCTCCATTTGGATCCGCCCACTGGTCAACTCTAACCGCCATTTTGTTCTTCGCCAGGCCCTGCGTGAGCTCAAAAAACTCGTGGAGGAAGGCATCCCAGAAGAAAGGTTTGAATTAACCCGCACCTACCTCCTCAACTACACCAAGCTCTATGCCCAGACACTTGGAGAAATACTTGGCTGGAAAATGGACTCCGAATACTATGGCTACAAAGATTTTCTGGCTGAAGTCCAGAAGAGACTCCCAAAAATTACACATGAAGACGTTAACCTTGTTATTAAAAAATATTTAAATTTTGAAAATCTCTACATAGCAATCATCACCGAAAATGCCGAATCACTGAAGGATGCCTTAGTAAAAAACACTCCTTCCCCTATCTCCTATGCCAATCCCAATATGCCTGAGGAAATCCTGGAGGAAGATAAACTTATCCAAGTTTTCCCTCTTGATGTAAAACCGGAGAATTTAAGAACAGCCCCGGCTACGAATTTTTTCAAAAAGTCGGGAGTCCCTAAAAAATAATATAAAAAGAAAGCTTTAAAGAAGAAGAACTTCGCTGGAGTACTGAAGAAAAAAATAGCCGCCGGCTAAATCTCAACCTCTCTTTGTGCTTTGTCTAGAATAACTATTTGAGTTTCAGATTTACAGTGCTCTCTTATTAATCCACATAAATCCTCTGTAATCTTTAATACATCTTCTCTATCCACAGGTGGGAGCCCTTCAATAACCAGAACAACTTCTTTTGTTCCCTCTGTCATTTTGGTTTTATCACACTCCCTCCAGTTCCATCTTCTGCAGAGCACTTCTTTATCATCCACATATATAACTTCTCCTTTTTTGGCCACCTCTTTCTCCCTGGAATTAAGGGACACAAAAGGCTCTTCTCCACCGGCAAATTTTAAAACAATATCTCCTTCGACCTTTGCCCTGTCATCCCCTCCTGCTGGAATCACATGCTTTATGGAAATATAGTTGTATATATCAACTATGTTATTGATATGCCTTAAATCCACTCCTTTTAAAATCATCCTGTAAAGGCTTTCAACCGAACTCTTGTATTTCTTGGGCGTTGCACCAAAAGATGAATACGCTCTCCTCCAGGACTCGATTCTTGGAATCTGGGAAAGAGTCTCCGTGTTATAATTTGCTCTTATTTCTTTTTCTTTTTCTCTAATTAACTGCAAAACTTCAGCATCTTCCCCCTCGTTATCGACCTGGTTTGCAAAAACAACTCCCAGGATTAATCCCGGAAACTTTTCAAACACATTAGGTTCAATTTTAAATTTCACTATTTATCTCTTTATATTATCGTATTTTGTTTTGCTATCTAAGTCCGTAATAATAACAAAATGCTAAAATTTACTTTAATAATTCTGCAGCCTTTTTAGTAATCAGTTTCCATGCTTCTTGCACATAAAACTCCTCAGTTGTTCTTGATGCTATGGCCATCCGAAGCACATATTTTCCCTTTAACGTCGTGTGCGTCAAAAAGACCTTTCCAGTCTGATTCAGGCTCTCTAGCAGCCGCCTGTTTAAACTCTCGAGAGCTTCCTCATTCCGCCCGTCATTTAAACGAAAGCAGACTAGACTCAATTCAACGGGAGCCATGAGCTCAAAAGCTTCATGCTTTTTGACCCACTCCTTGAACATCTGGGCAAGGCGGATGTGCTCTCGCACTATTTTTTGAAGCCCTTCCACTCCATAAGAGCGAATCACAAACCACAGTTTCAGCGCCCGGAACCTCCTCCCCAGTTGAACACCCCAATCCCGGAAATTTTTTACCTGGCTATCTTGTCCAGTTTTTAAATATTCCGGATGAATTTCAAAGGTTCGAATCAGCATTCCAGGGTCCTTTACAAAATAAGCTGAGCAATCAAAATTTGTAAGCATCCATTTATGAGGATTAAAGACAAAAGAGTCGATATTTTCTGCTCCTTCAAGCATCCACTTTTTCTCAGGAAGAATTGCAGCTGTTCCGGCAAAAGCAGCATCCACATGGAGCCAGATGTTTTGACTGTTGCAAATCTTTCCAATAGCAGCCAAAGGATCAATTGCTGTCGATGAGGTTGTCCCGAGAGTAGCCACAACACAGGCAGGCTTTAATCCCCTTTTTTTATCCCTTTCCACTGCTTCTTCAAGCTTTGATGGAACCATAGCAAATGAGTCGTCTGTTGGGATATAGCACAGGTTTTCCCTGCCATATCCAGCAATTTTCACCCCTTTTTCAATACTTGAATGGGTCTCTTCTGAAGCATATACAACCAGGGATTTTTTCAGCCCCTTTTGATTTGCTTCAAAATTTGTTGCCTTTTCTCGGGCAGTGAGAAGAGCTACCAGAGTCGCAGTTGAGGCAGTATCCTGGATAACACCTGCCATCCCTTCAGGAAGACCCAGCATCTGACGCAGCCATTCCAGAACAACTTCCTCAAGCTCAGCCGCAGCTGGAGACGTCTGCCATATCATACATTGGGCACCAAGACCTGCGGTCAGCAACTCTGCCAGAATTGATGGAGGGCTGTTGTTAGCGGGAAAATAGGCAAACCAGGAAGGATGCTGCCAGTGGGTTATTCCAGGTAGAATAATTTTCTTAAAATCGAGGAAAAGTTTCTCCATAGTCTCCGCTTGAATAGGCGGATTTTGAGGGAGTTTACTCCGAATCTCACCAGGCTTAACCTGGGAGAGAACAGGCAGCTTTTCCAGTTCGTCCATATAATCAGCCACCCAATCGATAAATCTATAGCCAAATTTCCTGAATGTTTCTTTTTCCATAATATTACTCCATTTTTTTTAAGAAGAGGCCTTTATCTCATTAAAATTTTTTTCTGTAAGTTATTCTAAACAATGTCCTTCTATTAGTCAAAACAACCTTCAAAATACAATTTTATTCATTACCCTGAAAAAATTGCTAAAAATGCCTGATTTAGGGTAAAAAACGTGTCAAAAATTGCTCAAAACAGACAGTTTTAATAAATTAGAAGAAATTTGTTGAAATTTAATAAAAATTTATGATATAATATAGGTTAAGCTTTTAAAGGGGAACATCAAACTAAAGTTATAAGAATTACTCTTATATCTTCTGTCTTAAAATCCAGATAAATTTCCTCCTTCAATAAACCATTCTTTGACATATTCCAACCAGAAATATTTGCCCTGTGGATCGCTGTCTCTAAACTTGATAAAGCAAAAACTTTCAAGGAAAAATTAAAATCTAAGAATAATTTCAAAAATCCTGCAACTTTTTTATGATTTGAACCGTATTAATATATGGAGAACAAAGATGAGCCTGATAGAAGAGCAATTTAAGAATAAAACCCTCCTTTTT
>Ga0114920_10000486_pt1 | contig 17244 bp, 16 predicted proteins | sample ChitaG_FD_88683 | JGI IMG/M metagenome (GOLD analysis project Ga0114920, IMG submission 88683) | Deep subsurface microbial communities from South Pacific Ocean to uncover new lineages of life (NeLLi) - Chile_00310 metaG | ecosystem: Environmental > Aquatic > Marine > Oceanic > Sediment ... | reverse complement strand
TCGGCTTTTAATTATTGGTGGTGTTTTTTATTTTTTGGTCTGTCGACACCCCTTATGCTCAAGTATCTGCCAGAAATACTCAGGCTGGCCGGAGAAGATGTAGTAATTGAGTTTCCCGCCCCTACGGCACTGATGTCGCTTCAGGAGTATAGTAGCACCCTTGTTCAGGTGGGTGTCCTGATAGCCGTTCTGATGGCTATGGGGGCCATAGCCAGGGAGCGGGAGCGGGGTACGGCGGCAATGGTACTCAGCAAACCGGTGGGGCGGGGAGCCTTCGTCGTCGCCAAGCTGACGGCCATGAGTACCAGTTTCATAATTGCCCTTGGCGTTGCCTCGGTTGCCAGCTATGTCTACACCGTTCTTCTCTTTGGCGAGGCAAATGCCTCGGGTTTTCTTGGCTTGAATTTGTTAATGGCGCTGTTTTTTGTTGTCTCCCTCTCGGTAACCCTGCTTTTTTCCAGCCTTTTCAGGAGTCAGCTGGCCGCCGGGGGTGTTGCCTTGGCAATTCTAATTGGGCAGGCAGTCCTGTCTGGGGTTCCCTGGATTGGGGACTATACCCCGGGCCGGTTGGTAAGCTGGGGTACGGAGCTTCTATCGGGGGCTGCCCCCAGTGCCTGGACAGCCGTGGCCGCCAGCTTGGCCATAGTTGCCCTTTGCCTGTATCTGGCGCGGCTGAGCCTTAGGCGGAAAGAGATTTAGGCTAGGATTTGAATAGTAAATCCCCATAGTTGATAGTGTATTTTATTGGCTTTGGGAACAAGGTTTTCTAAGACGAGGCCTTTATGTTATATTTGGCCAAGTGACTAATTGGGCTCAGGCTCTCTTTAATTCTGGGGTAATTGACCCAGAAAGGAAAGGCGATGGCCATCCAAATAACCACCCTCAGTGAGAACACGGCCAATGCCGGCTGTCTGGCCGAGTGGGGACTGAGCATCCTGATAACCACTAAAAACCTCAATATCCTGATGGATACCGGGCGCAGCCTGTCAGCCACCTATAATGCCGACGCCCTGGGCATTGGCCTTTCCCGGGTAGATAAGATTGTCTTAAGCCACGGCCACTACGACCACACCGGGGGACTTCGCCATGTGCTCAGGAGAACCGGTGAGGTCGAGGTTATCGCCCATCCGGATATATGGGCGGCCAAGTACACCCGACTTGATGACCAGGAACACTATATCGGCATACCCTTCCAGCGTGCCGAACTGGAAGGCCTGGGCGCCCGTTTCAAACTAACAAGAGACCCCGTTAAGCTCGGCGACGACATAATGACTACCGGCGAGGTCCCGATGACCACCCGCTTTGAGAAAATCGACCCGGAACTCTATATCAAGGATAACGACACCCTGAAACCGGACCCGTTGGCCGATGACCTGGCCCTGATTATAGACAGCGAGGCCGGCTTGATTGTAATCCTGGGTTGTGGCCACCGCGGCGTCATCAACACCCTGCGCCACGCCCGAAAACTAACCGCTAATAGACCCGTCTATGCCGTAGTCGGGGGCAGCCACCTGTTCCGCGCTTCGGAAGACCAGATTAATAAAACAGTTGACGCCTTAAAGGAGATGGGTATCAAGAAGCTCGGCCTTTGTCATTGCACCGGCTTTGCCGCCGCCGCCCGGCTTTATCACGATATGGCCGACGTTTTCTGGCTGAACAATGCCGGCACCCGCCTTACCCTGCCCTAATATTAATCGGTTAGGCTAAACTCAACAGGCCAACCAGCTGTGCTATACTCATAGCCGAGATGTGGTGGCCGAATCGGGGTGTTGCGTGAAAATCTGCTTTATGGCTAAAGCCAGGGTTAAATTTGCCGGCTCTAACCGGAAGGTTGTTGAGGACAGGGCTCATTACCAAAGGGAAATGGACAAGATGGACAGTCTATATAGTGAGCTGGTTAAGGGAAGCAGCAATAGAATGGAGCAAAGCTAGAATGAGCCTTTTTATTAAATTTGTGCTGATACTACTTGTGTTGTTTGTATTAGCAACTCTTATTAGAATTTGGCGTACTTCGAGTAAAGGATAATTAGGAAAAGAAAACCTAAAGGAACCAAGAAATGACTTTGCTTAGACTTGAAAAAGTACATATCAAACCAGCATCTCTAATGCTCACACGGGCGTTTAAAGATGACCCTATGAGTGATATCTTTCCTGATCCAGAAGAGAGAAGGGTGAAAACACCTTACGTTAATGAGTTCTCTCTCCGCTATGACTTACCGCATGGGTGTTCTTTCATAACCTCTTCTCGATTAGAAGGAATAGTGATTTGGCGACATTCAACAATGAACCCAGGAATATCCTTCTGGCGAATGCTTACCTCTGGAGCTATCTGGCCAGCAATGAAAATAGGCTGGAAAGCTTTGAGGAAGATAAAAGTGTTTGATCAATACGTAATAAGAAAACGCAGAGAATTAGCACCTGCCAAACATTGGTATTTAGCAGTACTAGCGGTCGATCCACAACACCAAGGGAAGGGATATGCTAGCAAACTATTGAACGAGATGCTCTCTAACATTGATAAGGAAGGTTTACCATGCTACGTTGAAACAGAAGGTGAGAAGAATGTCTCTATGTATCAGCACTTTGGTTTTAAAGTAATTGATGAGTTCATTGTTCCGAATACAACGGGTAAATTGGTGGCAATGCTGAGGGAACCTAAAAACAACTTAAAGGAGGTAAGAAATGAGAAGGAAAGTTAAGCAAACTGTTAAGCAATTTTCAAAAAGTGCTAGAATTAGCTTTAAAAATCAACGCCCCCAAGCGAATTCGAATCGCTGTTGCCGGCTTGAAAGGCCGGTGTCCTAGGCCTCTAGACGATGGGGGCACAGAGGCTAAGTATAGCAGAGATTAGACCAGCTGGCAACGCCGTATGTTGTTCATCAATCGCTGCGTGAAGACACCATGAATAATAAGGCTAATAATAGAGAGCCGACCGGGCTGGGTTGGGGAAACTGGCTAAAGAAAAGGATGGTCCCCATACTGACCCTAAGCCTAGTGGTGGCCATTATCGTCGGCGTTTTTTACTTTTACCAGAAGTACCCGGAAAAGATTGAGGCCCTTGAGGAATACGGCTACCTGGGCGCCTTCCTCATCAGCATCGTCCTAAATGCCACCGTTGTCCTGCCGATGGGTGCTTTTGCCGTGGTTTTCACTTTGGGAGCCATTCTTCCTTTATTTCCTTTGGTCGGGCTGGCCGCCGGGCTAGGGGCGGCCATCGGCGAGATGACCGGTTATTTGGCCGGCTCAAGCGGGCGGGCCATCATCCGGCGGCAGACCTTATACAAACGGCTTGAAGAGTGGCTGAAAAAGTGGGGCATCCTGACCATTTTTATCTTCTCGGTGGTACCCCTTTTCTTCGATCTGGCCGGCATCGCCGCCGGTGTGCTCCGCTTCCCTGTTTGGAAGTTCTTTATCGCCTGCTGGTTGGGCAGGACCATTCTGTACATCGGCATTGCCTGGGCCGGTGCCCTGGGCTGGGAGGCATTGCTTCGCTTCCTGGGTGGTTAGTGCCGCCCCTTAATCTTCAGTACCAGCAGGGCGCCGGCGACAAAATAGACAAAACAGGCCAGCAGCATCACCTGGTAGCCCAGTCCGGGGCCGAATTTATTGAAGAAGTCAATCACCGGCCCGATGAGGCGGGCCAGGGCGGCGCCGCCGGCGGTGGCCATGTTGGCCAGGCCCAGGTACCTGGCCTCCTCTCCCTTGGTCGCCATGTCGGTGGCCAAAGCCCAGTTGGTGCTGGTGAAGGCACCCAGGGCGACACCGATAATCACGGCGGCCAGTATTACTGAGCTATAGCTCTGGAATATGAAGATAATGGCGATGCCCAGGGCGGCCAAAAGCCCCGAGGTGAGGGCAATCGGCTTACGGCCTATCCTATCTGATAAGCGGCCGGCGGGATAGGCCACGGCCAGCATGGCGGCCACAGCGATTATAGAAAACTGGGCCGTGGCCTTGGCCGGGCTGGCCACCCCGATGACATCACTGAGGAAGTTTAGGGCAAACTGCTGGATGGTGGCAAAGGCCATAAAGACAAGCAGGCGGGAGGCCAGAAACCAGATGAAATTACGGTTGGCCCTGATATTAATCTTGAAGGGTTTGTACAGCGTGGCCAGCAGTGACTGCCTGGGGCCGCCAGTGGCCGGTGGTTCCTTGACCAGCAGCAGGGTAGCCGCCATAATCCCGAGCAGGGTAACCCCCAGAACCAGCAGGGCCAGCCACAGCCAGGGGCTGCCCTCACCGGCAGAGTAGTTGTCTATAAAGATGGCGATAGGATAGAGCAGGGCCACACCACCCAGTATTTCCAGCAGGCTCTTGACCCCTGAGGCTAGGCCACGCCTCTTCTGGGGTACCAGTTCTGGAATGAAGGCCTGATAGGGGCCCTGGGCCGTATTAGAGCTAACCTGGAGCAGGCAGTAGGTGGCAAAGAGGATGACAAAGCTACCGGCCAGCCCTATCCCCGAAAGAAACAGGAGGGCCAGTACCGTGCCCAGCAGGATATAAGGCCGCCGCCGCCCCCAGCTAAAGCCGGAGCGGTCGCTGATGGCGCCGGCGATAGGCTGGACGGCCATGGCCAGGATTAAACCGGTAAAGGTGAGCAGCCCCAGGTAGGTGTTCTTCTCCGGTTCGGCGACGAAGTCCAGAAGCCTGATGGGCAGAATAATGGTGTGCAGGCTCTGCCATAAGGCGGTCAGGGCGAAGCCAAAGAGGGTAATCTTAATGTAACCAAAAGGGCCCAACCCTTTGGCCCCGGTGCCACTAATACCGGTTTTCTGGCTCATGTCACTTCGGTCAAGCATAGCAGAGGCGACCTCACCAGACAAGATTTAGCCAAAATAGGCAGTTCCCCATCTCACCCAGATATTATATAATTAATAGCCGGACCGAGATTAAGAAAATGGCATCAGGGTTTAAGAGGGTGAAGCGTTATCCCCTGCTGGAAGAGATAGCTACCCCCTTGAGGGCAGCCCAGTGCTTTGAGCTGTTTAAGGGGCGCCCCTTTAGTTTTTTCCTTGACAGTGGCATGAACCCGACTAAGCTGGGGCGCTACTCTTTTATGGGCAGTGACCCCTTCCTGGTGCTTAGGAGCCGCGGGAATGAAATTACTCTTAGCCACAGTGATGGCCAGCGTGAGGTTATTAAGGGCAATCCCTTTGATGTGCTGGCCGAACGGCTCAAGCTCTATTCCCTGGACGGTAGCCCGGCTGATATTCCCCTGGTTGGTGGCGCCGTGGGCTATTTTGGCTATGACCTGTGCCATTTTATTGAGCGCCTGCCCCAGACGGCTGTTGACGACCTGAAACTACCGGAATGCTACCTGGCCTTCTATGATGCCGTTATTGCCTTTGACCATCTGGAGGCCAAGGTTTATCTGGCCGCCAGTGGCTTTCCCGAACTGGAGGAGGCCCGAAGAAGGCAGCGGGCCGAGAGAAGGCTCAGTGAGCTAAAAGACCTGATTCGGGCTAATCCATTGCCCGCTGCTGGCGACGAGCCACTAGCCCCGGTTAGCCAGGATATGGTGCTTAAAGCCAACTTTACCCGTCAGCAGTACCTTGAGGCCGTGGCCACGGCCCGGGAATACATCATGGCCGGGGACATATTCCAGGTAAACCTTTCCCAGAGATTTGAGGTTGAGCTGGCCGTCTCGCCCTACGAGCTTTATCGGCAACTGCGTAAGGTCAATCCGGCCCCCTTTGCCGGCTACCTTGGCTTTGACGGGGTGACTGTGGCCAGTGCTTCCCCAGAAAGATTTCTTAGGCTCAGGGGTGACCGGGTGCAGACCCGGCCTATCAAGGGGACCCGCCGGCGGGGTAGCTCGCTGGCTGAGGATGCTGCCCTGGCTCGTGAGCTGCTATCAAGTGCCAAGGACCGGGCCGAGAATGTGATGATAGTTGACCTTGAGCGCAACGACCTGGGACGCATCTGCCGCTACGGCTCGGTCAGGGTGACCGAGCTGACCACTCTAGAGACCTACCCGACCGTTTTTCACCTGACCTCCACCGTGGAGGGCAGATTACGCCCCGGGAAAGACGGCGTTGACCTGCTCAAGGCCACCTTTCCCGGCGGTTCCATAACCGGGGCGCCCAAGGTGCGGGCCATGGAGATTATTGATGAGCTGGAGCCTACCCGGCGCAGCATCTACACGGGCTCAATCGGCTACCTCAGCTTCAATGGCAACATGGATCTGAACATTGTTATCCGGACATTTATTATTAAAGGGGGCCGGGCCTACTTCCAGGTGGGCGGCGGCATTGTCTATGATTCCGAGCCAGAGGCAGAGTACCAGGAGACCCTGGACAAGGCGCGGGCGCTGATTCAAGCCCTTAAGCTATCTAACCAGGTAACTGTGGAGGCCGGGCGGTGATTCTGGTCATTGATAACTACGATTCCTTTGTCTATAACCTGGCCCAGTATCTGGGTGAGCTGGGCTGGCAGCCGGTCGTCTACCGCAACGACAGCCTGGAGCTAAAGCAGATTGAGTCCATGATGCCCAGCCACATCGTAATCTCGCCGGGGCCCGGTACCCCCCGGGAGGCGGGCATTTCCAATGATGTTGTCGGCTACTTTAGGGGCAAGATTCCCATTCTAGGGGTGTGCCTCGGCCACCAGTGTATCGGCCATGTCTACGGCGGCCAAATTAGGCGGGCGGCGGTTCCGGTACACGGCAAGCAGTCCCTTATCTTCCACGATGGTGACACCATCTTCAAGGGACTGCCCTGTCCCCTGGTCGGTGGCCGCTATCACTCCCTGGTAATAGATGCCGCCACTGTGCCCGCTTCGCTTGAGGTCTCGGCCAGGACGGAGGATGGCCAGATTATGGCGGTGAGAAACCGGCGGGATATGGTCGAGGGCATCCAGTTTCACCCGGAATCAATCCTGACCGATAGGGGCCATGATATCTTAAGTAACTTTCTGCGCCTATATCGGCCGTCGCTGAAAATGGGGGCTGGTAGCCGATGAGAGACGTTGTCTATTTAAATGGCTCACTTATGCCCCCATCACAGGCACGGGTATCGGTCTTTGACCACGGTTTCCTCTACGGCTATGGGCTCTTTGAGACGATGCGGGCCTATAATGGCCGAATTTTTCTCCTTGAGCGGCACCTGAACCGCCTGCTTGAGGCGGCTTCGGTATTGGGCCTTGCCGGGCTTAATGCCGCTGAACTTGACAAGGCCTGTATGGATACATTAGCGGCTAACGGCCTAAAAAGTGCCCGCCTGCGCCTCACCGTCTCCCGGGGTGAAGCCGGTTCCCTAACGGGTACTTGTCATAAACCAACCATATTGGTTACCGCCAGCAGTTATTCTCCGCCGCCACCAGAGAAATATGATAGGGGTTTCCGGGCCGGGTTGGCCTCATTTCGTCGCTGTAGCCAGTCTCCCATTGTCAGGTTTAAATCCACCAGTTATCTGGTCAGCGTTATGGCCCGAATGGAGGCCGAGGCCGCCGGGCTGGATGAGTCCCTTTTCTTAAATGAGCAGGGCCATATTACTGAGGGCAGCACGAGCAATATCTTCCTGGTAACCTCGCCCTGCCGTCTGGTAACACCGCCAATAGAAAGCGGCCTCCTGGCCGGCATAACCCGCCAGGTGGTCTTGGAGCTGGCCGGCTCACTGGGCCTAAATACAATTGAGGCTGAGGTAAGGTTAAAAGATCTGGAGCAGGCCAGCGAGGCCTTTTTAACCAGTTCATTAATAGAGATAATGCCGCTGGTTGGGGTCAGGGATAATACAGGAAAGGTTATCACCATCGGTTCGGGAAAACCGGGCCCGGTTACCAGAAGATTGATGGCCGCCTATAGGGAGATGGTTAAAAGGGAGACTTCTCAATAATAAAAGAGTGCCCTTCCCCAATTTATTGGTTATTAACCTCACCCCCTTAATCCCCCTCTCCTTTGAAGGAGAGGGGGAGGGATATTAAAAAGAGGGGCTTCGCCCCTCTTAGACACCCCTTAGACCAACCTACCCGCTTTCCTTAATGAGTTACCTCAATCGGAGCAGAATCTCAGGGATAAACGGCCAACGCCTCGAGCCCAGTGGTTTCGGGCAGTCCCAGCATCAGGTTCATGTTCTGGATGGCCTGGCCGGCGGCCCCCTTAATTAGATTATCCAGGCAACTAATCACGATGAGTTTGCCTGTCCTGGCGTCAATGGTGGGGTGAATAAGGCAAAGATTAGTGCCCCAGGTGTGCTAGGTGTGCGGTGATTCGGCAACCACCTTGACGAAAGGCTCGTCTTTATAGAAGTCCTGATACAGCTTTTTTATTTCGGCACTGCTTTTGCCCTCTTTTAGGCTGGCATAGCCGGTGGTCAGTATTCCCCGGGTCATGGGCACCAGGTGGGGGACAAAGGTTACCGAAGGCAGGGCCCCACCGAGTATCTTTAGCTCCTGGATAATCTCAGGCAGGTGGCGGTGGCCTTCCAGGGCGTAGGCGGTGACATCTTCATTGGCCTCGGCGTAGTGGCTGCGCCGCCCCAAGGTTCGGCCGGCTCCGGAGACGCCGGACTTACTGTCAATAACAATATCACTGGTAATTAGCCCCTCTTTTGCCGCCGGGGCCAGCGCCAGGATGGCGGCCGTGGCGTAGCAGCCTGGGTTGGCCACCAGCTTGGCCGAGATAATCTCGGAGCGGTTGAGCTCGGGTAGGCCGTAGACGGCCTGCTCCAGTAGCCCGGGTGATGGGTGGCTGAAGCCGTACCAGGACGGGTATGCTTGGGCATCCTTGAGCCTGAAATCGGCGCTCAGGTCTATCACCTTAGGGCCACGCTCAAGCAGGGGCATTATTTCTTTAGCGCTTTCCTTGTGGGGCATGGCCGAAAAGGCCAGCTCAACACTGCCCAGCTCGGCTGAGATTTCAAGGTCAAGCCCCATCAGATGGGGGAAGACCACATCCAGCCGCCGGCCGGCGGCACTGCGCCCGGTAACCGAGCTAAGCTCAACCTCGGGGTGCTGGTGAAGCAGCCGGGCCAGCTCAACACCGGCATAGCCGGTAACATTAATAATGCCCACCCTGGTTTTAGCCACGCTGTCCTCCTTGCTATTTGGAAAGAGTATATCACAAGCCCACCCCGAATTTACACCAGCTTCTAGCTTTAGGTAAGTCTGCCTTCCCGGAGGCTGTTAAGGATGTACTGGGTCTCAAGGGTAGTCAGGCCAAATCGGTGCAGGGTATGGCGGGTTATCTCCAAACTGGCCTCAAACTCAGGGCGCACCAGCTCGGTAACACCGATGCCTTTGAGCAGCTCAGCATCGGTGTCCCGGTGGACCCGGGCCACAATATCAAGCCTGGGGTTGATTCTCAGGGCATTTCTGACGGTTAGTTCGACATCTATAAAATCGGGGAAGGTACAGACTAGGACCCGTGCCTTATCCAGCTGGGTATGGGCCAGAATCTCTGGGTTGGCGGCATCGCCATAAATACAGGCAGTCCCCTGGGCCCTGAGTTTTGAAATGATGACCGGGTCAATCTCAATGACCAGGTAGGACAGATTTCTCCGCTCCAGCACCTTGGTCAGGATGTTGCCTACCCGGCCGTGTCCGCAGATGACGGCGTGACCCGATAGCTGCCATTCATCCCGTGTCCAGTATTGCTCACCGCGGGAGGCCACCAGTCGGCCCAGTCTCTTCCCCTGTCTTAACCTTCGGTACAAGGTCGGGGCCAGGCCTAGGGCGAAAGGGGTCAGCACCATGGTGATGGCGGCACTGGCCAGGGTCAGGGAGTAGATGTGCTGGCTGATGACGCCGGCGGCCAGGCCTACCCCGGCCAGGACGAAGCTGAACTCACCTATCTGGATTAGGCCCATGCCGGTGAAGAGCGATGCCTTGGCGTTGTAGCCAAAGACCCAGGGAATAAGGGAGCAGATGACAAACTTGGCGGCGATGATAAAGATGACTATCAGGGCAATAGTGCCCAGATTATCAACGGTAAAAAGGGGGTCAGCCAGCATACCCAGAGAAACAAAGAAGAGGGCACCGAAGATATCACGCAGCGGGGCAATATCGGCAAAGGCCTGGCGGGCAAAGACAGACTGGCCAATCAGCAGCCCGGCAATGAAGGCCCCCACGGCAGCTGATAGACCCAGGAAGAAGGCGCCGAAAGCGGCCACTAGAGATAGGGTAACCACGGTGAGCAGGAACAGCTCCCGGGAGCGTCCCCCGGCTACCCGCCCCAGTAGCCAGGGCAGGCCCCACAGGCCCAGAATCAGCATCACCCCGATAAATAGGGCCGCCTTGAGGCCGGCCATGCCCAGGGATGCCCACAGCCCGGTTTCCTGGCCGCCTATAGTCGGCAGAATAACCATCAGGGGTATCAGGCTTAAATCCTGGACCAGAAGGATGCCTATCATAACCCGGCCGTGGGCCGTGTCAAGCTCACCCCGCTCCATCAGGGTTTTAAGGACAATGGTGGTGCTGCTGAGGGCAATAAGAAAGCCGAAGAAGATGGCCTGGGTAACCGCCCAGCCCAGCAATATGCCCAGGGCAAAGCCGGCTATGGCCGTCAGTAGTATCTGGATAGTGCCGCCTAAAAGGGCAACCCTACCCATTCGCCTCAGTTCAACCAGGGAGAAGTCAAGCCCCAGGGTGAACAGGAGCAGGATTACGCCGATGGTGGCCAGGGCGTTGATGTTTTCCAGGTCGCCGACCAGGCCCAGGCCGAAGGGACCGATGACGATACCGCCGACCAGGTAGCCCAGGACGAGGGGTAGCCTGAGCCGGCGGGCCAGTATGCCGCCGGCGATGGCCGCCACTAGGACAATGAGCAGATCAAGACCAAGCCCTAGTTCCTCCACGGCTTCTCCTTTGGAAGTAACGAACTGGTGCCTTGCTATTCTAGCATATATGCCTGGCTGGTGGCATTTGCCAAAAGAGGGGTAACATGGTAGTATTTACTACTAAATTAAAGGGGATATGTAGGCAAAGCGGCAGGTTAAAGATGCCCAAGATTCATATTATTGATGTCACCAATCGTGATGGCGTCCAGACGGCCAAGCTGGGCCTATCCAAACTGGAAAAGACCCTGCTCAATATCTACCTGAACGAGCTGGGGGTCTTCCAGTCAGAATTTGGCTTTCCCACCACCAGGCATGAAACCCTCTATCTTCAGGCCAACCTGGAGCTGGCCAGGATGGGGGTGCTCAGGCCTATTCGTTTGGAGGGCTGGATAAGGGCCATTGTGGCTGATGTTGAGCTGGCATTTAAGATGGTGCCTGATATTAAGCATCTCAATCTCTCTATATCTACCTCAGACCAGATGATTGGGGGCAAGTTCAAGGGGAGGAAGACCCGGGACGACATCATAGCTGATATGGTGGCCGCCGTTGAAGCCGCTCGGGCCCATGGTGCTGACAGTGTCGGCGTCAATGCTGAAGACGCCTCCAGGACGGGCCTGGATTACCTTATCAAGTTCGGGCGGGTGGCCAAGGAGCACGGCGCTGACCGCTTAAGATACTGTGATACCCTGGGTTACGACAATCCCTTCACCATCTATGAGACGGTCAGGGCGCTGGCGGAAAACGTCGGCATGCCTATTGAGGTTCATTGCCATGGCGACCTGGGGATGGCCGTGGCCAACTCCCTGGCCGGGGCCAAGGGGGCCATTGATGGCGGCCAGGATGTTTATGTCAATACCACCGTTAATGGTATCGGTGAGAGGGCGGGCAATGCCGACCTGGTGGCTACTATTTTAGCCGTCACCAAATCAAAGGGGTTTGCTGAGAAATACCAGTTAGGCGGCTCTATAGATTTATCAAAAGCCTGGAAGATAGCCAAGTTTGCCAGCTACGCCTTTGGTGTGCCCATTCCCATAAACCAGCCCGGGGTCGGTGCCAACGCCTTTGCCCACGAATCGGGCATCCATGCCGATGGGGTACTAAAGGACCCGCACAACTACGAGCTATATGGCTATGAGGAGCTGGGCCGGGGCGAACCAGAGAAGGTAGAAACGGGAAGAGAGATTTGTGCCGGGGAGTACAGCGGCATATCCGGCTTCAGCCATATAATGGGCAAGATGGCAGTGTCGTTCAGCAATAAGGATGAGGCTCAGGAGGTGCTGGAGCTGGTGAGATACGCCAATGTCGAGGCCCACAAACCACTGGTTGAGGATGAATTAACTTTTATCGCCAGGTACCCCCAGATTGCCAAGAAGCTGCTGACCCTTAATCCACTGGAATAGCTATAGTCGGGATGAAAGCGGGAAAAAGAGGCTGTTTTGAAAGGCAGCCTCTCTTAGTTTATAATGGCCTTAAGGAACTTAAAGATGGCCCAGAAATCAACCATGAAATTAAAAGCCATCGGCACTGTCAAAAACAGGGTAAAGCAGAAGCCGGATAGAGGCTTTAACTGGCATGATGTTGTTTCCGAAATCGTTATTGATAGTAGCCTGACCCGGGCCCTGGATGGTCTGGATGAATTTTCCCATATCATAGTTATCTACTGGCTGCACGAGGCAGCCGATAAGGCCAAGATGGCCCTGAAAGTCCATCCCAAGGGCCGGCATGACCTGCCCCCGGTGGGTGTTTTCGCCAGCCGCTCGCCCTACCGGCCCAATCCATTGGGCAAGGCTACCGTCAGGCTGCTGAGGCGCCGGGGCAACATACTAACGGTAGCCGGGCTTGATGCCATTAATGGCACGCCGGTGGTTGATATCAAGCCCTATATCCCCGGTTATGATTCGGCTGCCGAGGCCAAAACACCCGAATGGGCAAGAAGTCACTCGGTGAAACCCTGATAGATATCTACCACCGCCTGATGGCCGGCTATGGCCCCCAGCACTGGTGGCCCGCCGAAACACCGTTTGAGATGATGGTCGGGGCCATCCTGACCCAGTCGGCCGCCTGGGGTAATGTTGAGAGAGCTATCGCCGGCCTTAGAGCGGCCCGGGTGTTGTCACCGCAGGCACTGCGCCGGCTGGAAATAGCTCAGCTGGCCAGGCTTATCCACGCCAGTGGCTACTATAAGGCCAAGGCCAAGAAGCTAAAATGCCTGGCCCAGTGGTTGGGAGACTTTTGTAATGACAATCTTAGCCGGCTGTTTTCCAGCGACACCGAGAGCCTTCGCCGGCGGCTTCTTTCTATCCACGGCATCGGGCCCGAGACGGCCGATTCCATCCTGCTCTACGCCGCCGGCAAGCCTGTTTTTGTTATTGATGCCTATACCCGCCGCATCATTAAGCGCCTGGGCCTGGCCCCGGATGAGGCCACTTATCAGGGCTATCAGCGGCTTTTTATGGCTAATCTGCCGGCCGATACCCGGCTTTTTAATGAATACCACGCCCTGCTGGTCTGCCTGGCCAAGGATGCCTGCCGTAAAAGACCACTATGTCAGCGGTGCTGCCTTAAGAGTGTCTGCCGGTTCAATAAAAAGAAAAGACCTGGTCATGTACTGAAAGCTTGACAAAGCAGGGTCAGCTACTTAGAGTTTCTTTTACTGAGCTGGGTCAATGAAAAAAGAACTTCAATTGACTAATGGATCGGTGTTGATTCGACCTTACCGATCTAGTGATATCGACCATGTTTATGAGGCGGTGCGGGAATCTGTTGCCGAACTCACGAGGTGGATGTCGTGGTGTCATGCTGATTATTCCATTGAAGAAAGCAGAACATGGATTGAGTCACGTGCTGACGTATGGGAGAAAGGAACCGAATACGACTTCGCTATAATTGATTCTAAGAGTGGTTTTTTCATCGGAGGTTGTGGGTTAAATCACATTGACTGCGTCAATCGAATAGCAAATCTTGGCTACTGGGTCAGGAAAAGCCGGACAGGACAAGGTACTGCACCGGCAGTAGCGCTGCTCTTGGCACGATTTGGATTCGATGAGCTTAAACTAAACCGAATTGAGATTATCGCTGCGGTTAATAACAAAGCCAGCCAACGTGTGGCCGAAAAGGCAGGTGCTACTCGAGAAGGAATCCTCAGGAACCGAATCGTTGTCCATAACAAGGTCTATGATGGGGTAGTGTTCTCTCTGATACCGCAAGACCCTACTGGAAAATTATGAGCTAAATTCCACTATCGGCTTAAACAGCTAGTTGTTGCTCATTTATTAAATGTTTCCCGCTATCAAGGCTAACAGATGATTCTCAATCTACCTTGGTTTTGCTGGTTATAATAGAAAATAAGGGGGACTTATGGCTGAAGAGGCACTGGATAGCCTTACTGATAAGGTAGCCGAGCTGATTATCAGGGCCAAAAAAACTATAGTCTTCACCGGTGCCGGCGTCAGCACTGAGTCCGGCCTGCCCGATTTTCGCAGCCCGGGCGGCATCTGGGACAGGTTTGGCCCCGATGAATTTAGCTATCAGAAATTCATCAGTGATGAGAGTGCCCGTAAAAAGCACTGGCGGCTGCTTAAGAGCCTGGCCCTGGCCGCCGAACCAAATGCGGCCCACTACGCTATCGCCGAGCTTTACCGGCTGGGCAAGCTGGACTGTGTTATTACCCAGAATGTGGACAACCTGCATCAGAAGGCCGGGCTGCCCGGTGATAGGGTATTTGAGCTCCACGGCAACGTGCAGTCGCTGGTGTGCCTGGGCTGTGGCCGGCGCTACCCCTTTGAAGAGGTCAAGGCCCGGCTGGATAAAGGTGAAGAGGTTCCCGACTGTGAGATGTGCCACGGCCTGCTTAAGCCGGCGGCCGTTTTCTTCGGTGAGCCGCTGCCCGAGAAAGCGCTTAGGGAGGCCGCCCTGCGCTCATCCCACTGTGACCTGTTCATCATCATTGGCTCAACCCTGGTTGTTTACCCGGCGGCCTACCTGCCTGAATACGCTGTTACCGCCGGTGCCAAACTGGTTATCATTAATCTGAGTACCACTCCCATGGACCATCAGGCTGAAGTCCTGCTCAGGACTAGGGCCGGGGAGGCCATGGCCTCGATAATTAAGCGAGTGAAAGAGAAACTCTAGCGGTTGATTTTTTACCTGTGGCAAGGTTAAACTGTAGGATACCCATCAGGATATGAGCAGGTCTGGTATATGGTCATAAGAACAGGCTTGGCAGAAAGAATACTAAAGGGTGACCACTTGGCAGCCGCCCGGCTTATTACCGCTATTGAGGATGAGGTTCCGGCGGCGCTTGAAGAACTGAAGTGCCTCTATCCCCATACCGGGAAGGCCTATGTCGTGGGCATAACCGGCGCCCCCGGGGTCGGCAAGAGCACCCTGATTGACCGCCTGATAGGGGGCCTCAGAGAGAGGGGTATGACCGTCGGCGTTGTCGCCGTTGACCCGACCAGCCCCTTTAGCGGTGGGGCCATACTCGGCGACCGCATCAGGATGGGCCACAACAGGAATAGGGGTGTCTTCATCCGCAGCCTGGCCAGCCGAGGCCAGTCCGGGGGCCTTTCCCGGGCTACGCTTTCGGCCATTCAGGTTATGGATGCCCTGGGCCAGGAAATTATCCTGGTGGAGACGGTGGCCTCAGGGCAGTCCGAGGTGGCTGTTACCACTGTTGCTGATACCACTATTGTTGTTCTGGTGCCCGGCATGGGTGACGAGATTCAACTGATGAAGGCTGGCATCCTGGAAGAGGCCCATATTTTTGTCGTCAATAAGGCGGTCCGAGACGGCGCCGACACCCTGAAGAGGGGGCTGGAGGCCATGCTGGGCCTAAGAGCCCGTCCCGGTGGTAGTTGGGCGCCGGCTATAGTGCTGACCGAGGCCATCTCTGATGACGGTGTTGCTGAGCTGGCCGAGGTAGTCCTAAGGCGCAGGGAGTTCCTTGAGAAGCGCTGCCAGCCGCTCAATTCTGTTGCTGGCTAAAGGGCCCTGGGTAGGAGGCAAGATGAACTTTTCACTGACTGAAGAACAGAAGATGCTAAAGGCTACGGTGCGGGATTTTGCCCGCAGGGAGCTTGAGCCGGTGGCCGCTGAGATAGATGAAAGCGAGGTCTTTCCCGCCCAGCTGGTAGCCAAAATGGCCCATTTGGGACTGATGGGGCTGACCATCCCGGAGAAGTACAGTGGTAGCGGCCAGGGCAAGACCGAGTTTTGTCTGGCTGTTGAGGAGCTGTCGCGGGCCTCGGCCTCGGTGGCGGCTATTTTTCGCATCAGCCTGTCTCTGGCTATCCATCCCATCATCGTCTTCGGTACCGGTGAGCAGAAAGAGAGGTTCCTGCCGGCCCATGCCCGCGGTGACCAGCTGGCCTGCTTTGCCCTGACCGAGGCCGCCGCCGGCAGTGACCCGGCTGCCTTAGAGACAACGGCCCGGCGGCTGGGCGGTGACTATGTCCTTAATGGCAGCAAGCTTTTTGTCAGCCTCGGCGCCGAGGCTGAGATAGCCGTGGTATTGGCTACCGTGGATAGAGCCCTAAGGCACCGCGGCCTGACCGCCTTCATTGTGGAAAAAGGGACACCCGGTTTTTCGGTGGGCAAGCATGAGAGGAAGCTGGGCCTGCACGGTGTCTCGGCAGTGGAGCTTATCTTTGAAGACTGCCTTGTCCCTAAGCAGAATCGCCTCGGTAAAGAGGGCCAGGGCTTTAAGATAGCCTTGGAGGCCCTGGATGCCAGCCGGATCACGGTGGCCGCTGAGGCGGTGGGTATCTCTCAGGCGGCCTTTGAGGCCGCCTTAAAGTATGCCAAGGAACGCCACCAGTTTGGCCGGCCCATCGCCAGCTTTCAGGCCATTCAGTGGTTGCTGGCTGATATGGCCACCCAGATTGAGGCCGCCCGGCTACTGACCTACTATGCCGCCTATCTTGAGGACAATAATCTACCCTTTATCAAGGAGGCGGCCATGGCTAAGCTTTTTGCCTCTGAGGTGTCGCGGATGGTAACCAATAATGCCCTTCAGATTCACGGTGGCTACGGCTACACCAGGGACTACCCGGTGGAGCGCTATCTCAGGGACGCCAGGTTGACCGAGATATATGAGGGCACTTCGGAGATGATGCGCCTGACCATTGCCAAGAGCCTCATCAGATGAAGATGGTGATAAAGGGGGAGGGTTATTAAACAAAGGACTAAACTCTCTTATCCGGTGAAACGGGTGGAGATTTAAGGAGAGCCAAAGAGAGGCTTTGCCTCTCTTAAAAACCAATTCCCCCTCTCCTTGATAAGGAGAGGGGGAATACAGGGGGTGAGGTTGATAAGGAGTCGTAGACTATGAGTGACCCGAGGACGACCAAGGAAATCCTCAAAGAGAGGATGGCCCCCGGCAAGACTGTGCCGCTTTATAATCCGGCGGCGCTGGAGAAGATAAAAGGGGAGTTTGACCGCTGGCTGAAAAGTATTGTCACTGAGCCAGACC
>Ga0114920_10000484_pt1 | contig 17259 bp, 12 predicted proteins | sample ChitaG_FD_88683 | JGI IMG/M metagenome (GOLD analysis project Ga0114920, IMG submission 88683) | Deep subsurface microbial communities from South Pacific Ocean to uncover new lineages of life (NeLLi) - Chile_00310 metaG | ecosystem: Environmental > Aquatic > Marine > Oceanic > Sediment ... | reverse complement strand
GGTCGTCAAAACGGACGCCGATGCCGATTAAAAGATCGCATTCGCCGATAGCCATGTTAGCCCGATAAGTGCCGTGCATGCCGACCATGCCGAGCCACAATGGATCAGTACCAGGGAATCCGCCCAGGCCCATCAGCGAAGCCGTCAAAGGAATTTGGGTTTTACGGGCAAGTTGAGTCAGCTCCTTGGCAGCCTGCGAAAGTATAACACCACCACCGGCAAAAATAACCGGCTTTTTGGCATCCTTGATCATCTTTACAACCCTTTGCAACTGTTTTACGTTCGGGCTGTAGGTAGGTTTGTAAGACTCGAGCTTGACTTTTTTGGGCGCCTTGTAATCGATTGCAGTGACAGACACATCCTTGGGGATATCCACAAGGATAGGTCCCGGCCGGCCGGAGCTGGCGAGGAAAAAGGCTTCCTTGATAATCCTGGCAAGATCCTCGGTGCGTTTTACAAGGTAGTTGTGTTTGGTGATCGGTCTGGTTATGCCGACGGTGTCGACTTCCTGGAAAGCGTCATTTCCGATAAGATGTGTCGGAACCTGCCCGGTAAATATTACAACGGGAATCGAATCCATATAGGCGGATGCAATGCCGGTTACGGTGTTGGTTGCGCCGGGACCGGATGTTGCCAGGCATACCCCCACCCGGCCGCCGGCCCTGGCATAACCGTCAGCAGCATGAACCGCACACGCCTCCTGGCGAACCAGGACATGCCGGATATCGGTTTTGTCGAGTTCATCATAGATGTCGATGACTACACCGCCCGGATATCCGAAGATCGTGTCAACACCTTCTTCTTTTAAGACCTTCATCATGATTTGTGCGCCTGTTAGTTTCATTTTTCTTCCTTCCATTTTTGTTAATTGATATTCTTTATTTTACGACCGCTCCTTCACTTGCAGATGAAACCATGCGTGCATACCTGGCCATATAGCCGTGGGTTATTTTCGGTTTCAATGGAGACCATCTGGATAACCGGTCCTCGATCTCGCGGTCGGGAACCTTGAGCGTTATCTTTTTCGCTGGAATGTCGATGGCAATCAGGTCTCCGTTCCGGACAATTGCAATGGGTCCTTTTTGCATGGCTTCCGGTGAAATGTGCCCGATGGCCGCGCCTCTGGTTCCGCCTGAAAAACGGCCGTCGGTAAGAAGCGCCACATGAGCATCTAATTTCATGCCGGCGATGGCCGAAGTCGGCGTCAACATCTCCCGCATTCCCGGGCCTCCCATGGGCCCTTCATAACGCACGACGATAACATCACCTTTTTTGATCTGATTCTCCATGATTGCCCTGGTTGCATCCTCTTCGGAATCAAACACCCTGGCAGGCCCCTCATGGCATAACATTTCATCTAAAACAGCAGATTGCTTTACCACGCAGCCCTCAGGTGCAAGATTGCCGAACAGCACGGCAAGCCCTCCCTGTTCATGATACGGGTTGTCTGTTGATCGGATGACATCATTATCTAATATGCGTATGTTTTTTATATTTTCTTCGACGGTTTGGCCGGTTACGGTCAGGCATTCATTGTTGATCAGGCCGGCTCTTGAAAGTTCCTTGATCACCGCAGGGACGCCGCCCGCGCGGTTCAGGTCTTGCAGATGATGACTTCCGCCCGGGCTGAGTGAGCAAAGATGCGGTGTTATTTTGCTGATTTCGTTGATCTGGTCAAGATCGATATCTACATTTACTTCCCTGGCGATTGCCGCAAGATGAAGCACCGTATTGGTTGAACATCCAAGTGCCATATCCACTGTCAGCGCGTTTATAAAGGCCTGTTCTGTCATGATTTTGGTGGGCGTGATCTTTTGCTCGAAAAGACGGAGGATCTGCCAGCCGGTTTCCTTGGCAAGGCGGATACGGGCCGACATCACCGCAGGAATCGTGCCGGTGCCGGGCAAACCCATGCCGATGGCTTCGGTCAGGCAGTTCATGGAATTGGCGGTGAACATACCGGCGCATGATCCGCATGTCGGACAGGCCGCATCTTCAATAAGCGTTAGCTGTTCTTCGGTCATATTCCCGGAAAGGACCGCACCAACGGATTCAAAAACCGTGATCAGATCGATTTTTTCAGAATCGGTCTTTTCAGGATGTTCTCCGGCCAGCATGGGGCCGCCGCTGATTACAATGGCAGGGAGATCAAGTCGAGCAGCCGCCATCAGCATTCCAGGTACAATCTTGTCGCAATTGGTCACCATGACCATGGCGTCAAATGCATGGGCTGTTGCCATAACCTCGATGGAGTCGGCGATCAGTTCCCTGCTGGCAAGGGAATATTTCATCCCTTCATGATTCATGGCAATACCGTCACAAATCCCGATGACGCCGAATTCAATCGGCGTCCCACCTTCCATGTAAACCCCGGCCTTTACAGCTTCCACGATTTTGTCCAGATGAACATGGCCTGGAATAATGGTATTGGCTGAATTGGCAATGCCGATCAGCGGTCTTTTAATTTCAGCATCCGTGTATCCCATTGCCTTAAAAAGGGAGCGATGTGGCGCCCGTTCGATGCCTTTTTTAACTATGTCGCTTTTCATAGGATCTCCTTGCAAAACTAAAAAAAAATCCGTTACCAGCTTTGGGGCTGATAACGGATTTTGTATTTCTTTATTTTATAAAATCAGGCCATTATCAACCCCTTGCCTCGCAGCAGATAAGTACATCTACTACGAGGAGAATAATAAGGCTAATAAGGTTGGTAATGGCTAAAATATTTTTCATGATATCTATATAATAATCGGATTTTCAAATTTTAGTAACAACCCAGAATACGATTGTCAAGCATTTTCTTTGTCAGCGTTTTCCTTTCTGCCGACTCAAGAGGAATTGGCCCGCCCTGTGGAGTCCCCCATAAGGAGTCAGCACAGCGGAAATTCATTGGGAGGTTTTTTCGGCAATTATATTTATTCGGTCTTGATATAGTTGTCAAAAAATGACAATTTCCATATTTCACTTAGTACACGTATTCTTAAATACGATTACGTATTATAATTAGTTTATTAATTCCATTTAAAAGTTTAAAGTGCCTAAAGTTATGGTATTCTGTCAATTTGATTATAATTGGTCTCGCCGTAGGCGAGTTCCACAACTTTAGCTCACTTCAAACTTTAGGCACTTTTGGGTTTCTCCGCCTATATTTGTGCGGATCCAGGATAGGTCTTTTGACATAAAATGCGTCATCGAATTTACGAACTAGAGCACTTAGTTCAACTGATACATGTTAGCTCTTTTGGGAAAATTCAGTAATGGTATCGTAGCCGGGCGATATGGATGGCATAGGACACCTCGGGATGGATGATATTTATCACGAGATATAACCTTTTATGAGACAATTACAATATACAAATAGAGTGTATCGAACTGGTCCTAAAACCGTTTCCTTTCTTGCAAGGACCTTCCCTGAACCCGTATTTTATAGCCGGTTTCTTGCCATTGTCTATAGAGCAAGTGCTAAAGCAAAACGTGGTCAATATGGTGACGCAGAGTGGTGTCAGAGCAGCTTTGATGTTCTACGGTTGTTAGAAAGCGTTGGGTTGTGTGTCGAGATTACAGGGATTAAGTATGTTGAGCAACTTAAGACTCCATGTGTCATTATTGCCAACCACATGAGTGTCCTTGAAACAGTCGTACTTCCTGTTATTGTTCAACCGGTTAGGAATATGACATTCGTTGTCAAACAAAGTTTGCTTGATTATCCGATATTTAGACACGTCATGCGCTCACGCGATCCTATTGCTGTCAGTCGGACCAATCCTCGCCAGGATTTGAAAGCCGTGCTGGAAGGAGGAATGGACAGATTGAAAAGGGGGATTTCAATTATCGTCTTTCCTCAAACGACCCGAGCACGTTCAATTGACCCCACACGTTTTAACTCGATTGGTGTCAAACTTGCCAAAAGGGCCAACGTGCCTATTGTTCCCCTTGCCCTGTTAACCGATGCCTGGGGGAACGGGAAATACCTCAGCGACTTTGGGAAAATTGATTCGTCAAAAAACGTCTATTTTGCTTTTGGGGAACCGATGTGGGTTCAAGGTCGAGGAACCGATGAACATCATGCAATCATTGATTTTATTAGCAGAAAACTGCAAGAATGGAAGGATGAAAGAGTGAAGGGATAGTTGGCAAAATCGTCAATGTTGCATAAACAACACGTAACTCCTCAATAAGTGATGGTAAACAGGATGATAAAAGCCCCGCCCACTGATAATAAAATATAAAAAATCTGGAACTCGCATGTAAGTGAGCCTAAAGAAAGAACAGATGCTATCCTGTATATAAAAGCCTATTAAATGCGCATATTATTTAACTCACAGGTAAAATTTGCTATTTTGCTGTTTTTTCTTAAGGCTCTCTAACACGCTCAAACAGCCAGCTCTTTTACATTTTATCACCAGTGGGCTCCAGAATTTATTGAGAAGTTACAACAACACTGCGAGAATGCGAATAAACAAAAAATAATTGTAGCATTACGCTTTCTGAGTAAAACCGCAATCCTTGTTATGGCAGGCGAGAAAAGCACCTTGCTTTTTGGATGGTTTTTCAAGCAGAAAATTGGCGCCGCACAATTGGCATTCTTTAGCGACGGGCTTATCCCAGACGGCAAACGTGCAGTCAGGAAAGCGGCTGCAGCCGTAAAAGACTTTGCCACGCTTCGACTTTCGTTGAACAAGATCGCCGCCGCATTCTTTTTCCGGGCATTTTACGCCTGTTGCCTGTCCGTCATTGTTCGAAACTACGGACCGGGTGTTCTTGCATTCAGGGTAACCGCTGCATGCATAAAACGCACCGTATCTTCCATTTTTTATGAGCATCGGCTTGCCGCATTTTTCACAAACCCTGTCCGAAGTTTCATCAAATGACGGTTCAACAGGATGAATCACGCCTTTTTCGTCCCGGGTGTAATTGCTTGTATAAGTGCATTTCGGGTACCCGGTGCACCCAAGAAAATGTCCGTTTTTACCGACCCTGATATGAAGCCGGGCATTACATTCCGGGCAGACAAGGTTCGTGGGGAAACCGACGCCCTTTACACTGAGCATCCCTTTTGAGGCTGACTCGATTTCTTTTTCAAAAGGGCCGTAAAAACGCGTCAGAATTTCTAAAGAGCCGATTTCTGCAGCTTCTACACGGTCCAGATCCTCCTCCATCTTGGCGGTAAATTCGACGTCAAGCACATCGGGGAAACTTTCCACCAGAAGGTCGTTAACGGTAAAGCCGAGTTCGCTGGGTTTGAAATATCCTTTAACAAGGTCAACGTATCCCTTTCCCCTGATTGTAGAAAGGATCGCTGAATAGGTGCTGGGGCGGCCGATCCCGTTTTCTTCGAGCTCTTTGACCAGAGATGCCTCTGAAAACCTTGGGGGAGGCATGGTAAAATGCTGCTTCGGCTTTAATTTATTGAGTTTCAAAACCATGCCTTCAGTTAGTTCGGGAAGATCGTCTTTTTTCTTGCGGCTTTCACTTTCGATTTCGTCGTCTACAGACATGTAAAGGGCCATAAAACCGGGGAACTCAACAGATGATCCGCTTGCGGTAAACAGGTAAGATCCGGCTTTGATAGATACGGATTTCTGGTTGATAATAGCCTGTTTCATCTGGGATGCAACAAAACGCTGCCAGATAAGCCGGTATAAGGCCAGCTGGTCTTTGGAAAGATACGGCGCTACTTTCTCAGGGGTATTAAATACCGATGTCGGTCGTATGGCTTCATGAGCATCTTGAACCTTTTTGCGATTTTTGAAGAACCTCGGTTTTTCAAGAACATATTTTTCCCCGAATCTTTCCCGAACGAGCTTAAGGGCCTCAATGGCAGCTTCCTTTGCGATCCGGGTGGAATCGGTGCGCATGTATGTGATAAGTCCTTCGGGTTCACCGGGTCCAATGTCGATACCTTCGTAAAGCTGCTGTGCTACGAGCATGGTCTTTTTAGCGGAAAATCTAAGCTTTCGGATTGCTTCCTGCTGGAGTTTGCTGGTGACAAAAGGAGGAAATGGGTTTCTTTTTGTGATTTTTTTCTGAACTTTTTCAACTGTAAATTTTTCCCCTGACAGAGCGTTCACAATTGCATTTGATGCCTTTTCATCGGGAATTTTAATTTTTTCCCCTTCTTTTTTTACCAGCTTTGCCGTAAACGGCGGAGGTGCGCCGTCTTCAAGGTGGGCTGTTATTGACCAGTATTCTTCGGGCTCAAAAGCATGGATGGCACGCTCCCTTTCGCAGATTATCCGCACGGCAACGGACTGTACCCGTCCTGCGCTGAGTCCGCCTTGAACTTTACGCCACAGTATGGGAGATATCTGGTATCCGACAAGTCTGTCTAGTATCCTGCGTGCCTGCTGGGCTTCATACTTGTTGCGGTTGAGTTCTTCCGGCGATGCAATAGCCTCGTTGACGGCATTTTTTGTAAGCTCATGAAAGAGTACTCTGTGAAATCGTCTTCCCTTTTTTTTGAGAATTTCCGCGGTGTGCCATGCAATGGCTTCACCCTCCCTGTCCGGGTCGGGTGCAAGATAAATATCCGTGGCATCACCGGCGGCTTGTCTTAAAGACTTTATAACTTTCTGCTTTCCGGGGATGTTCGTATATTTTGGTTTGAAACCTTCCTCGATATTAATGCCAATTTCCTTTGCCGGAAGGTCCTTTATGTGGCCAACGGTTGAAGCGAAGTTGTAACTCTCACCGAGATATTTTTTTATGGTTCTTATCTTTGTCGGTGATTCTACAACAACAAGCGGTTTAGTCACGGTTTTACCTCACTTAAAATGCGATTTTGTTTCTTTAAACTGTTATACCCTAATAACCTAACCCTGATAAACAAGAAATAAAATATTTACTCATTCCTTTGCCGCCAAGGAAAAGAGTTTTCCCGGGGATTGCTGTACAATACCCTTGAGCTCAAGTTGCAGCAAAATGCTCGAAAGTTTGCCAGGTTCCATGGGAAGCTTTCGTACAAGATCATCGATGTGAACAGGATATGGCCCAAGTGCATCAAACACCGGCGATTCTTCGGGTGACAGCGGCGGTATTGTTTCAGTCGTTTCATTTATAGTCTTATCGTTTCCTTCAGGCGCTTTGACCACATGTGAAAGTTCTTCCATTATGTCCTGGGCATGTTCAACCAGTTTGGCCCCCTGTTTTATGAGGGTGTGTGTTCCGATACTTTTAAACGAATGTATGCTTCCCGGAACTGCAAATACTTCCCTGTTCTGCTCTGCCGCAAGTCGCGCAGTTATAAGTGACCCGCTTCTCTTGGTTGCTTCCACCACCACGGTTCCAAGGGAAATCCCGCTGATTATCCTGTTTCGTATAGGGAAATTATGGGCTTCAGGCTCTGTTTTCAGAGGAAATTCCGAAATAACAGCACCGTTCTCGGCAATCCTATGAAAGAGCTTGTAGTTCTCCGCCGGGTATATCCTTTCCAGACCGCTTCCTAAAACAGCGATTGTATTTCCTTTGCCCATCAGTGCGCCTTCATGGGCGGCCGAATCGATCCCCATTGCCATGCCGCTTACGATTGTTATTTCAAGCGATGCTAAATCATTGCAGATCCGCTTGGTTGTGGAGATGCCGTAACTTGTTGCATTCCTGGAGCCGACAACCGAAATATTTTTTATGGAACTATCAAGGCGCCCGAAAACATACAAAAAAGGTGGTGGGTCCGGTATTTGAAGTAAAAGGGGCGGATAGTCCGTATCCGACATGGTGACAATTTTATGGCCTTTTTGCATCACAAGATCGAGATCCTTTTTGGCCTGATCAGGAAGTTTGTGGTGCTTTATCGCGGAGACAAGGCGAGGGGTCATGCCTTCAACCTCAAGGAGATCGTCCGGGGATGCTTCAAAAGTAAGTTCCGGTGAATTGAAACGGTTTATAAGCCGCTTGAAAATGTGATTTCCGATTCCGGGAACACTTTTCAGGGTAAACCATGGCAGAATCTTTTCCACTTATTTTTTTCGTCCACGGCCCTGCCAGGCAAGAAGTATAGGGCTTGCAACGTAAATTGAGGAATAGGTCCCGATAAGGACACCAACAATCATGGCAAATGCAAAATCGTGGATAATTCCGCCTCCCAGGGTAAACAGGGCCAAAACCACAGCAAGGGTTGTCATCGAAGTCAGTATGGTCCGGCTGAGGGTCTCATTTACGCTTCTGTTAATAATGAATTCCAGGGGATTTCTATGGTATCTCTTCAGATTTTCCCGGATTCTATCAAAAACAATGATGGTATCATTTAATGAATATCCTATAATGGTCAGAAGCGCAGCGATAATCGGCAGGGTAAACTCCTTGTCGAGAATAGAAAACAGGCCTACGGTAATGATGATATCATGGATTAGGGCCACAATTGCGCCCATGGCGTATTTCAGTTCAAGGATCCAGAAAAGAAAAAGGGTGACAATGAGCGCCGCAGCCATCAGGAAAGGGATGCTGACTTTAAAGATAGAGAGAAAATAAACAGCGCCCATAAGTGCTCCGGCCATGACCCCGCTTGTCATCCACTTTAATTCAAAACGGCCGGAAATATATATCGTGATAAAAAGCAGGGCATAAAACATGGCGAAAAGGGCTTTTTCCCTTAAATCTTTACCCACCTGGGGGCCGACCATCTCAACACGGCGGATTTCAACGTCGTTCCCTGTTGCGGATTCCAGGGCTTCTTTGATCTTGATGGAAAATCCCTGGGTGGTCATGTCGGATTTGTCGGTCCGGATAAGATATTCATTTTCTTTCAGATCTCCGAATTGTTGGACCGATGATCTTCTTAGATCTATTGTGCTAAGTCCTGATTTAATGTCGTCGATGCTTGCAGGGGCCAGGAACTTTACCTGTATTAATGTTCCACCGGCGAAATCGATGCCGTATCTGGGCCCTTTGTGGATCAAGAGTGAGGCAAAACTGATAAGGATCATTGCCAGGGATATGAATAGAGCTGTTTTGGTTTTACCGATAAAATTTATGTTTATATCAGGTTTTATAAACTGCATTGATAAGGTCCTCTATCTAAATGCTTAGGCTCTTAACCTTCCGTTTTGTTAGGTAATAGTCGAATATCAGCCGGGTCATGATAAGGGCCGTAAAGAGACTGGAGATTACACCCAGACTAAGTGTTACGGCAAATCCTTTGACAGGGCCGGTTCCGAACTGGAACAGGACAAGCGCTGCAATAAGTGTTGTGACGTTGGCATCTAAGATGGTAAGGGTCGCCCTGTCATAACCTGCATCCACGGCCGACCGCGGTGTCTTGCCGAGTCTCATCTCTTCCCTTATACGTTCGAATATAAGAACATTGGCATCTACGGCCATTCCGATGGTGAGGATAATTCCTGCAATACCTGGGAGTGTCAAAGTGGCCTGGAAGCCGGCCAGTCCGGCGGCAATCAGGATAATGTTAAGGATCAGGGCAAAGTCTGCGATTAGTCCTGAACCTTTATAATAGATAATCATAAACAAGATGACGAATATACCGCCGACACACATGGATACGAGCCCTTTGTGAATGGAATCAGATCCAAGGGAAGGGCCGACGGTTCTTTCCTCGAGGATGTGGACCGGGGCCGGAAGTGCACCTGCACGAAGCGCAATGGCAAGATCGTGGGCCTCCTCTGTGGTGAAGTTGCCGGTAATACGGGCCTGGCCGCCGGTGATCTTTTCCTGTATAACCGGGGCTGAATAAATCTTTTTATCCAATACGATTGCAAGGCGTTTTTTTACATTTGCTCCTGTTATCCTTTCAAAGTCCCTTCCGCCTTTCTTATCGAAATTGATGGAAACGTAGGGCTCGTTGTACTGGGAGTCAATTTGAACCCTTGCATCAGTGAGATTGGCCCCTGTTAATAGGGTCCGTTTTTTTACAAGATAGGGTATTTTTATAACGCGCCGTGTTTCGGGGTCTTCTTTAACCTCATAGAGCACCTCGCTCCCAGGAGGGATGTTTCCTTCCAGCGCGGCATTGAGATCATGTGTTTCATCCAGCAGTTTGAACTCCAGAAGGGCTGTTTTTCCGATGAGATCCTTTGCCCTTTTAGTATCCCTGATTCCGGGAAGTTGAATAAGAATCCGCTTTTCACCCTGTTGACGGATGTCAGGTTCGCTGACGCCGAACTGGTCGATCCGGTTTCTGATGGTTTCAAGGGCCTGTTCAGTTGCCAGTTTCTTGATATGATCGGTCTCCCTGTCAGGAAGATCTATCATCATGGTAAGGGCTGCGCCATCTGTTGATCTCGAAAGTATGCGCAAATTCTTAAATTCCTTATCGAGAAGTTTTTCAAATCCGTCGATGTTTTTTTGGCCCTGTATTTTGACAGATATACGGGCTCCCTCGACCCGGTTTACGCCTATGTGCCGGATATGTTCTTTCTTTAATAATCTGCGGATTTCCTGGCTTATACGTTCCATGGTGCTTTCCACGGCTTTTTCCGTATCGACTTCAAGGACAAGGTGCATGCCGCCTTGAAGATCAAGACCTAAATTTATCTTTTTGTGCGGCCATAAGGTCGGCTTTATTGTGGGAAGAACATAGATAATCGCAATGATGATAACAGCAAGTATTGCAGCAAACCGCCATTTAAGACTCTTCAATGATCCTTTCCTTTCCTCTTGCCCATCATTATGTCATTATGTCGAATCAACCATCAGAGACCTTTGCAAAACGCCCCCTTTTGCCTCCCGCCATTGGCGGGATGTCAGGCTCAAATTTTAATCCTCAAAATACTACATGTATTCCTGTGGTTAAAATTTTCGCCTTCCTTGAACTTGAACAAAATTGAGCATTTTTCAAAGGTCTCATTTAGCGATTAAACAGATCAAGCACTTAACTTATTTTAAGTTGGGCTTTATCGATTTTGGATATTTATTATTTTGGCTAATTTGATTTTTATGAATCAGCCTTACTATTTTTTGTCTCCCTGAGACTGTGATGAAGGCTGGGCCAAATTGGCGACATTCCCCCGGGAAATCTTTACGCGGACTTTTTCTGCTATTTCAACAGTCATCGTGGTTTCACTAACAGCTGTAATCCGACCGTGAAGGCCGCCACTGGTTACGATGCGGTCTCCCTTTTTAAGGTGGGCGACCATTTCACGGTGATCTTTGGTCTTTTTCTGCTGGGGTCGGATAAGCAGAAAATAAAAAACAACGAACATCAGGATAAGTGGGACAAATGCTGAAAATCCACCTGCTCCCTGTCCTGCTCCGCCCTGACCCATTGCGTAAGCGATATTTGTCAAAATAATACCTCCTTTGTTGTCATTTGCCACTCATTATTTGTCATTTGTGCCGACTTTGGTGAAGTACCCAACGGCTAATCGTCTTACTCATTTCACCTAAATCCTGCATTAACTTTTTACAAAAAAGATAATATTTCTGTAATTACAATGTGTTATTGATACGTTTGCACCAATAGCCGCACACCGATAAGCAGGCGAAATAAAATGATGAAATCTTCATTAGATTTCGTAAAAAGTTAACCCTTCGGGAGACTCATCTCAACCGAATCTACTGCGTTATTCCCGCCGAGGCGGGACAGTATTACAATACGGCAGCGCGATTGATGCCTTGTATATCCGGCCGATATGAGGCTTGCAGAATTTAGGTTTCAAATTCACGATCAAAAATGGCGCTGATATACTTTAAATGATAGCTTACGTCAAATATTTCTTTAATATTTACGTACCCAAGATTTGTCGTGTTGAAAAACCGTTACAGTAATCAAAAAAAGGTGTCAATATGAGATCTATTACTTTTCGCAAATAATCTCACTCTTGCCCGGAACCATTGTGTTGTCCCCTTCGATGGTGATTGAAAGGCCGCGCCTAACTTCCAGGTCGAGAATCTCTTTGCGTTTCTTATTCAAAAGATAGTCAGCCACCTCAACAGGGACTACCCCATTAACCCTGGAGATGTCATCTTTCAATGTTTCAAGGCGAAGTTTACGGAGAAAGTTAAGAACCAGCATTTCAGTAGATTGAACCAGCCCTTTCCCCTTACAATGGCTACAGGGCTCAAAACCGCCGAATTCAATAGAGGGTCTAATCCGCTGTCTTGACATTTCCATCAGTCCAAACCTTGAAATCCTGCCGATTTTTATTTTGGCCTTGTCGTGTTTAAAATTGTCTTTAACTACCCTTTCAACTTCTGATCTATGTTTCGGATCTCTCATGTCGATAAAATCTATCACGATAAGACCACCCAAGTCTCTTAGTCGCAGCTGGCGAGTAATCTCCTCGGCTGCTTCAAGATTGGTCAGCAATGCGGTCTGCTCGACAGATTTTTTTTGGGTCGCCCTGCCTGAATTGACGTCTATGGCGACCAGCGCTTCGGTCTGCGCTATTACAATGGTCCCTCCGGATTTTAATTTGACCCGGCTTTCATATATCGATGAAATCTGGTTTTCAAGTTGGTATTTTGTGAATATCGGCTTGTCTTCTTTATAGTGTTTAACGATTTTGGTATGCTTTGGGGATATGATTTTAACAAAGTCTTTAACGTCATGGTATACTGCTGCATCGTCAATGAGGATTTCGGTCACATCCGGGGTGAAATAGTCCCGTATGGATCTTAAAACAAAGCTCTGCTCTTTATAAAGAAGTGCAGGGGCTTGCACCTTCATCACATTTTTCTTGACGTTTTTCCAGAGCCGCAGAAGATATCTTAAATCTCTAGACAAGTGTGTCTTGGTACAGTTTATCCCCACAGTACGGACGATGACGCCGAAGCCTTCCTGCAACTTGAGTTTGTTGACAATACCCTTCAGGCGGTTGCGTTCATCTTCATCTTCTATTTTGCGTGAAATGCCCCGGTTATCGCTTCCGGGCATAAGCACAAGGTGTCTACCTGGCAGAGATATGTATGTTGTGAGCATTGCCCCCTTTTTCATGAACGGATCTTTTGCAACCTGTACCAGGAGTTCTTGCTCGCTCTTGACTATTTTTGTTATAGACCGGCCTCCTGAAGGATCGTCTTGAAAGTAGTCGCTGTGAATTTCGTGTTTTGGCAGAAATCCATGCCGTTCTGCTCCGTAATCCACAAACGCGGCCTGAAGACTTGGCTCAACACGGGAAATAACAGCTTTATAGATGTTGCCATGGGTAATTTCCTTTGCAGCACTTTCGATATGGAATTCTTCCAGCTTAATGTCTTTTACTTTTGCAATCCTGCATTCCTCAGGATCTATGGCATTGATAAGAATCTTACTGATCATAAAATATTTACCCTTTTTTCTCCTTAAAATAGCTTATTGCGTTTCCGATTTAGAATGAATATGAAATTGCCGGGTACAAGTCAAACGAATTCTGATTTAACCTATTACTTGCTATTTATATTATGTTGTGGCATGACAAGTCACTGTTTGGCCAAGCGATAACGGCATGTTAATTTAACATTTCATAATTATGTAACTAAATAAAAAATATTGTAACATTTAGTCCGTTGAAAATATTATCTGAATGGTTGTGGGACGCGTTTTTTCAAAAAGCTAAATTAATACAAAATATTTAATTGAGGTAAAGTATATAAAATGGGTGAAAGATACGATCCTAAGAAGATAGAATCTAAGTGGCAAAATTTCTGGGAAGAATCAAAGCTTCTCAAGGTCGAAGAGGATCCTGACAAGAAAAAATATTATCTCCTCGAAATGTTTCCCTATCCGTCCGGCGATATACACATGGGGCATGTGAGGAACTATACCATCGGGGATGTGGTCGCAAGATACAAAAGAATGCAAGGATTTAATGTCCTTCATCCCATGGGATGGGACGCATTTGGTATGCCGGCGGAAAATGCTGCGATTGCAAACAACAGCCATCCAGCCAAATGGACCTACAAAAATATTGATACCATGCGATTTCAATTGAAGCGCATCGGTTTTTCTTACGATTGGGACAGGGAGATCGCAACTTGCAGACCTGAATATTACCGGTGGGAACAGTGGCTCTTTTTGAAAATGTATGAAAAAGGGATGGCCTATCGCAAGGAATCCTTTGTGAACTGGTGTGAGCCCTGCCAGACGGTTCTTGCCAATGAACAGGTGGAAGTCGGCATGTGCTGGCGCTGCGGCAAACAGGTTCGACAGAAGAAGCTCTGGCAATGGTTTTTCCGTATTACCGACTATTCTGAGGACCTCCTGGTATATTGCGACAAGCTTCCCGGATGGCCTGACAAGGTTATCACCATGCAGAAAAACTGGATCGGAAAGAGTATTGGTGCAGAAATCCTGTTTCCCATAGAAAATATTGATGAGCAAATACCGGTTTTTACAACCAGACAGGATACGGTTTGCGGGGCAACTTTCATGTGCCTTGCCCCGGAGCATCCGCTGGTACTGAAGCTGTCAAAAGGGACGCAGCAGGAAGACGAAGTTCGCGAGTTTATCGAACGTATGTCCATGCAGGACCGATCGAGCAGGGCGGTGGAAAGTTATGAAAAGGAGGGCGTCTTTATTGGCGCCTTTTGCATCAACCCCTTGAGCGGTAGACGAATGCCGATCTATACCGCCAACTTTGCCCTCATGGAGTATGGCACTGGTGCTGTTATGTCCGTTCCCGCACATGATCAGCGTGATTTCGAGTTTGCCCTTAAGTACGGTCTGGACATTGTGGTGGTGGTAAAACCCTATGACGACGATCTCGATCCTGCCGCCATGACCGAAGCATTTGCCGGTGAAGGTATCATGGTCAATTCCGGTCAGTTTGACGGTATGGATAGCGTCAAGGCGCTTGACGAGATCGCTTCTTTTTTAGAGCAAAAAGGAATGGGGGAAAAAACGGCAAGTTTCAGGTTAAGGGACTGGGGTATTTCCAGACAGCGGTACTGGGGCGCACCGATTCCCATGATTCATTGCAAAACATGCGGCATAGTTCCTGTTCCGGGAGAGGATCTTCCGGTTCTGCTTCCCGAGGATGCTGATCTTCTGGAAGGCGGAAGGTCGCCGCTTTCAACCCTCGATTATTTTGAGAAGGTAACGTGTCCGGCTTGCGGCAGCCCGGAGGCCAAAAGAGAAACCGATACAATGGACACATTCGTTGAATCTTCCTGGTATTATGAAAGATATTGCAGCCCGAATTATGACAGCGGCATGTTTGATATTAAGGCCGTAGACTACTGGATGCCTGTTGATCAATATATAGGTGGTGTTGAGCATGCTATTTTACATCTTCTTTACTCAAGGTATTATACCCGTGTGCTGAATGACCTCGGGCTTGTCAAATACAAGGAGCCTTTTACCCGGCTTTTGACCCAGGGAATGGTCTGCAAAGAAACCGTTTCATGCCCGGAACACGGTTTTCTTCTTCCTGAGGAGATGGAAGTGAGCGGCGCAGACCGACATTGCAAAAAATGTAGTAAAGCCATTACTGTGGGCCGTGTTGAAAAGATGTCCAAGTCAAAAAAGAACGTTGTCGACCCGAATGTACTTCTGGAAAAATACGGCGCGGATACAACAAGGCTCTTTTGCCTTTTTGCAGCCCCGCCGGAGAGGGATCTTGAATGGAGCGAGCAGGGTGTTGAAGGTGGTTATCGCTTTCTGAACCGTGTTTGGCGCCTTGCCTCGAACTGGATCGATTCGATTAAGGAAGTAGCCCCTTTTGACGGCAGCGCTGACCAGCTGAAAGGGAGAATCCGTGATCTATTCAAGAAGACCCATGCGACAATAAATAAGGTTACAAAAGATATCGAAGACCGGTTCCATTTTAATACCGCCATCAGTGCAACCATGGAGCTTGTGAATGCCATGCACGGGATCGATCCCGAGGAAAATGACCCTCAAACGAGAGGGGTCATGCGGCTTGCCATGGAATCTGTTATACTCCTTTTATCGCCCATTGTTCCGCATTTTGCCGAAGAACTCTGGGAGGCCATAGGATATGATTCCAGCGTTCTGCTGGCCCCATGGCCGTCATACAGTGAAGACGCCCTGATAAAAGATGATCTTTTGATCGTGGTACAAGTCAACGGCAAACTCAGAAGCAGGTTCAATGTAGATGCGGATGTAGATGATAATACCATCAAAGAGTTGGCCCTTTCAGACGAACGTGTTCAAAAATTCATAAAAGATAAACCGATTAAAAAAGTTATTGTTGTTAAGAAAAAGCTTGTGAATATCGTGGTTTAGCAGATGAATTTGTAACTTCTCAAACAGCTATCTCTTTAACATTTTATCACCAGTGGGCTCCAGAATTCATTGAGAAGTTACATGAATTTAACACCCGGAGGAACTTTGTTTTTTAACAGAAAATATTCTTGGACAATCATTTTTTTAGGGTTAATTATTTCTGCTTGCGGATACCGGTTTGCCGGTGGAGGGGATTTGCCATCCGGTGTAAGGTCGATTTTTATAAAAATTTTTGAAAACCGTACCGGTGAAACCGGTGTGGAAAATGTAATTACAAATGACCTAATATATGAATTCACCAGGAATAGAAAGATCGTTTTAGCAAGCAGCGACGAAGCTGATGCGATCCTTACCGGGGTTATTAAATCGGTGGGTATCAGGACAATTTCCCGCAAAGGATCGCACACCCCCCTTGAAAGACGGGTTCAAGTTGCAGTCGATTTGAAATTAACAGATCCGGATGGCAGTGTGATATGGTCTGCAAAAAGTGTTTCAACAAACGAAGCCTATAGTGTAGCGCCGGACAAACATATCACAGAACAAAACAGGCGGGTTGCGATCGCAGCGCTTTCAAAAAGGCTTGCGGAAAAAATTTACAATAGTTTAACAGACGATTTTTAAAGGGTTTGCCGGTCAAGCACATAGCCCGAATTTTTCATGAAGAATTTATCTGGATCCCCGATGCCTTGCAGATGAATCCCGCATAAAGCGGGATGAGAAATCCGGGTTAGGCGGAGCCGGTGTTTACAAGTCTGGAGAGGCGGGAAATTTTTCGGGATGCGGTTTTCTTGTGGATCACACCCTTTTTCGCTGCTTTGTCAATTATAGACTTTGCGGTATTAAGTTCACTCAATGCTGCTTCTTTTGATTTTTCGTTCACAGCAAGCCGCACACTCTTGACGATTTTTTTTGTCCTTGTTTTCGTAGATTTGTTACGCAGACGCCTTTTTTCATTCTGGCGTGCGCGTTTTACTGCGGATTTATGATCGGCCAACTTAATAAGCTCCTTTCAATTAATTTTGATGGCTTCGTAAAAAGTCCTTTTTACATGGATTAAGGAATTTAGGGATTAAGGAATTGCGAATTATTTAAAGACATTATGAATGCGTAAAATTGAATAATTCAGCAAGTTTTGACTTTTT
>Ga0114920_10000483_pt1 | contig 17268 bp, 31 predicted proteins | sample ChitaG_FD_88683 | JGI IMG/M metagenome (GOLD analysis project Ga0114920, IMG submission 88683) | Deep subsurface microbial communities from South Pacific Ocean to uncover new lineages of life (NeLLi) - Chile_00310 metaG | ecosystem: Environmental > Aquatic > Marine > Oceanic > Sediment ... | reverse complement strand
TCGAGCACGTCCCGGGCATCGAGCGTGTCGGTGCCGCCGGCCGCCTCCACCCCGTAGGTCCCGGCTGGCCAGCCCTTGATTTCGTAGGTGTCGCCTACCTTTTTGGGTAGAAACATGAGGCGCGCGCAGTTACTCTGTGTGCCCAGCCCGTTGCTGTACATCCCGAGCGAGCTGAACGGAACCTGGCGCATCACGATCATCGTGGGGTCGCCGCTGCCAGCGGAGCTGGCAAGACCTCCAATGGAGGTGTGCACCCCGCCGCCATTACCTGGATCGTCTCCAGTGTCATCCCCATTGCCGTCTCCATTACCATTGCCATTACCAGAATCGTCAGCATTGCCATCGCCCTTTTTGCCCATGAGCATAAAGACGGCGGCGGCGCCGAGCAGAAGTGGAAGTGCGTTGGCCATGGACATCATGGTACGCGAAGAAGGATAGCTGGAGCAAATGTTGAAGATCATCTCCACCGGCCTCGAGGGGGCCGAGCGCGCCGCACTCGAAGCCGCCATTGAGCTTAGCTACCCATGGGGTGGCACGTGCCCGAAGGGGCGCTCGGGACATTACGGACCAATGCCGCAAAGGTACTTTACTCCCAGTGAGTTTGGTGTTTTAGTCGAAGGGTCTTCATCGCGCCCCATGCAGGCGCGGTCGAAGAACGCCTTCGACGGGGACGGCACCCTAATCGTGCGCCGGGCCCAGGCTATTGTCCCCCCACTTTGCAAGCAAGTCATCATTGACCTCAGGCATTCCAGAGGGCAATACAAAATGGTCGACCCGACCCGGTCATATGAAGTGATTCAGGTCGTAAAATGGGTCGTCGAAAATGAGGTGAAAGTCCTCAATATTGCGAGCGACCCCCAAGACAACGACGACCCTTTTGCAAAAAGGACCACCGTCTTTATGAGAGATATTCTCAACTTCACCGCCCTGTACAACAACTACGGCGTGAAGATCTGGTCCACCTAGGTGGACTTCATCCCCAACCACAGGAGCAAAGCAACCCATGCCCAAACAAAACAAACTGTTCGCAGCCCTCGAGGTCAACATGAAGGCCTCGAGCAACGCCGCCCTCATCAAGACCATTGTCGCTAATCCCGAGCACACCATTGGATACATATTCGATTCCCTAGGAGAGCAGGACGAAGCCCGCTACCTCCTCGAAGCATTCAAGGATATCCAGATCGGCGAAATCGTCCAGGGCGCCATCGAGTTCGCCCAGGCCATGCAGGCCGCACACGAAGCCCCTGAGCCTGAGGCCCCCGCGCCCGTGGCCGAAGCCCCAGCTGCAACACCTCGCAACGCACCGACGCGGAAGGCTGCACCTATTCGCCCACGCCTCTCTGCAGCTCCCAAGACAGAGTCCAAGGCGCTCGACCTGTCCACCCCGGACAAGCTCAAGGCCTATGAGGCTGCCATCCTTCAGGCCCTGCGTGACGGCAAGCATGTCGACGAAGACTCCGGCATCTCCAATGCTCACCTTCGTAAGATTGTCGGCGGCAACACCGACCAATGCCGAGACGTCCTGAACGTCCTCATCGAAAGTCAACGCGCCGGCTTCTACGGCAAGGCTCGCGGCACCAAGTACTACCGCTTCTAATGCGACGGGGGTCATGCCCCCGACCTTTTGTCCGCCAAGGAGGCGGGTGTTCCTCGGCCATATAAAGCGCTGGGGTTAGGCTTTTCATCGGGCCTGTTCCGCACCCGCTGTCCTTCATGGGGTTCACGACCCCAGGCGGACTCTTTTTTTTTGCTAGAACTGAAGGCCTATGAGAAACCAAAGCGAATCGACATCTCCCGAAACCGAGAACGCAACCGAAACCAGCCTGCCAAGCTGGAAGGATCTGCGACGAGAGTTCTCCAAGGAGGACCTGGCGAAGGCCGTGTACCGCCTGCGCAGGCAGGTCCACCGCATGAGGCGGCAAAGAGACGACGCCCTTCACAAGCTCAGGCAGGGTGTGATCGCCAGGATTGAAGGTGAGATGTCCAAGGACATGGGGCACGAGTGCGGCGTGGCCCCGACGGTCGCGGACGAGCGAGTCGTTCGCATGAAATGCCGACGTTGCTCAGCTCGTTACTGGCTCAACGACACGGGCGTTTGCGCGGCCAAGGTCAACGACAAACTCGACGCCTATGCGGACCTCGACAAGTTCCTTACTTGAACTGCGCAAAGAAGTTGTCGATGGGCATCACCACCAGAAGCACGAACATGAACACGACGCCCTCCAGGCGACTCGAGGGCATGTAGTTTCCGATGGCTCGATGGACCGTCACACGACACAGTACCAATGACAAAACGAACTCGCAATAATAGAATGGCGGATGGGCGGCGACGCCCTCGCCGGATCCAAAAGAAGATCGACAAGCGCTTCGGTCTCCTGCACTGCGACCGCCGGACGATCTATCTCCGCATGGTCAGCCACGCGATGAAGCCAATGTTCGCCACCTTGGTCGCGCAGAACCTCCACATCGCAGACCTCAATCGGGAGATAATGGGCATTGTCAGAGAGGCCACTGCGCGCGCCAAGGAGACAGCTGATGCCTAGAAACAAAACAGAGCAGAAGAACATATCCTCGTACTCCGGGCAGCCGCCCCGCAACATATGCCCTGCGATCCTGAGTGCGAGGGGGAAAGCGGGCCCCCACTCACCCACCTTCAACGAGGGCGGGACGCCGCACGAGCCGTTCGGAATTGACTCTCGCGGAAACCTCCAAGACGATGCCACCGCCGGACGGAGGTCCACGGCCGAGGCCGGCCTCCCATTCGCCGAAGCATACGCCGTCTACATCTGTCGGTACTGCTCGACGCTCTACGCAAGCGTGGTCCACGACCCCACAAAGTAAGACAAATAATGACAAAGCCAGAAGTGAAAATCGAAACTGAACTCGGCCCTTCAATAGCCACAGACGACGGCGCAGGCTACTGGCTGATCGCAGACCCGTGGGGCGGCCTGCGTTTCCACGGCACGCGCGCCCAGGTGCGCGCTGAAATGAAGCTCCGGATCAAGCTGAACTCGGAGGGTGAATAACCAGCTGATGCCTAGAAACAAAACAGAGAACATCCCCCCAGTGCTGGGGTACGAGCCACATGCCAATGGCCCGCTGCCGATTGCCGAGACTCGCCTCGAGCAGATACGACAGTTCACCATTCGGTGCGCAGACAAAGAGCCCGAGTGGACTGAAGTGTGCGGCTCGCTCCTCGAGCACATCGATTACCTCCAGGCCCAGGTGGACGACGCCAACCATGCCTCCATCGATTACTTCGGCGACGAAGGATGACGCCCTGGTCTAGTCATTCACTATCGTCCACAATGCGGCATGGACGATGTAGCTGTTGCAGCACTCAATGGATTATTAGGAGACCGTAAAGGTCTCGACGTCACCGACATGGTGAATCCGCGCGCCCTCAAAGCAGGGCGCGATTTCTATTTAAGCTGGCGCAACTGCCCCGCCCGCGGGGGCGCCGGCCCCATCGCCAAGCGGCACTTCTACCGGTGGTGCCTATCGAAGGTTGAGTCCGACAAGCGCATCCTTCTCGTTGGCAAAAGCTACGGCGCCCACTGGTGCCTCGATGCCATCGAAGATCTCCACATCGGATACCTTGTCGATGCCCTCGTCTTCGACCCCACCTCGGTGCTCCGCCGCCGAGAGACGCATACGCGCACGATGGCCTGCCCCGCCAACATCACCGTCGTGCGCCAGCTGGGCCACCGCTCCGGCTACAGAGTAGCTGGTGCAAATGACAAAATCATCGATGCGACCCACTCGAATATCGAGCGGACGAAGGCGGGACGGAGTATCCTCGACACTTGGCTGACGAAGCACGGTCTGTGAAATACCCGCCACCCAACTGGGTTGCCAACGAATACCCGCCCGACTACTGCGGCGGCTGCAGCGGCCTCGCTCAGCTCAACGTGCACAACTCTTGTGAGTCCTGCATGTGGTGGTATTGCGGCTGCCTCTTTTGTCTGGGTAAACTCCACAAGGACTACGATGCAAGTTCGACGAAGGATTGATGGTAGGTGGCAGCTCACCCGAGCGGGATGCATGAACTGGGCGCTTGTCCGTTACGGCGCCTGCCCCAGTGAGATGCTCCCCCCGTGCATCTGCATGTACGCCGACCACGACGCCTAGTGTATTCGCCCTGCTATTGGGACAAGGAACCAAACGATGTTGAAGAAGCCTTTAATCAGCCACACATGGGCGCGGAACTCCCGGCTCTGGCACGCACTCCCCGACACCAACTCCGACGCGCTGTGCGGGAGGAAGGTGATCGAGCCCCGCATGACACTCGATGTCATCACCCCTGAAGACGACGTCCGCTGCGCCAAGTGCGACCGCCTCCTGTGGGCCGGGAAGACCAAGAGTGGGAAATGATACCAAGCTCAAGGTCGTCTACCACGAAGGCCAAGAAGCGGTCGTCACGGAGATGCGCGGCCAACCGAACATCTGCAAGGACTGCCGCTTCTCCGGCTGGCTGACGCAGCACGAGTTCAGGGAGCACGTGGTGCCCGTCACCTGCCTGCTCTTCTCGGGCGGGGCAGATCCCCGCGACGGCGACCGAGTCATGTTCGACCTCGTCACATGGTCGGGAGACCACAAGGACTGGGCGCGAGCCCACCGAGAGCAATACCCAAAATGCAGGACCCGCAATAAGGACGGGACCTGCGAGTCGTTCCTCGAGGCCAAGAAGCTGCCCTGGTGGCAGCGCCTCAAGAACGCCTTCTACGGGGAGCCCCACAAGGTCCGGCGGAGGATGCGGGAGTAGGTGCCGCCCCACCAGCCCTCCGCCGCCTCCCGCTATTACGCCGGGATAGGCTCTCGCCAGACGCCTGAGAGCAGCCAGCGCCTCATCACTGAGGTCGCCGAGCAGCTCGAGCGCCAAGGCTACACCCTTAGATCTGGCGGTGCCCAGGGCGCTGACACCTTCTTCGATCTGGCAGCCACGCGCTGCCAGATTTTTTTGCCCTGGCGCCGCTTCAACGACCGCGACGTACCCGTCCAGTTCCAAAGCCCGAGCCAGGACGCCATCGCCCTTGCCTCTGAAACCATCAGCGGCTTCGCTACCAGGCCCCAGCCAGTGCAAATGTTGCTTGCACGCAACATGCACCAGGTTCTAGGCCTCACCCTCGATGCACCCGTCGACTTCGTTGTGTGCTGGACACCAGCTGGTAAAGTCCAAGGCGGGACCGCCCACGCCATTCGATTAGCTAGAAACAAGGACATCCCCGTCTACAACCTCGCAAGACCCAAAGAGCACGACTCCCTTCTGGAGCAGCTTGGTCTCGCAAAGCAACTGGATATGTTTTGAACATCGAACCGACCCTCGTACGACACAAGCCACGCCGGCACCTGGTCCAGGACCAGCGCTTCTGTTCAATCTGCGGCGGGCTCGGCCACTACTTCTTCATCAACGACCGCAATCACCACGACATCTTCGTGGTTGACTGCAAGAACCTCACGTGCTCTGAGCCCGAGCGCGCCGGCGTCCCGCCGCCTACAGACCCAGCGCCCACCGACCGCATCGAAGTCTTTGACGAGGAAGAGGACGGCCCACGCGGCATCCGCTACGGTCGCAACAACCTCGTCACCACGAGCGATGCCATCAGCGGCAGCATCATCGTCTCCCGACACCGCTTGAACTGAAGTACATCAAGTGAAGAAGCGAAAACTCGAAGCCATCGACATCCTCATGCCCGCCCTCCTTGTGGGCTCCGCGCTCATCGCGGCGGGCGAAACCTTCCTCTCGTTCTTTGAAGAGCCCAAGCCCTACTACTCGGGTTGGCGCAGGCGCTTCTAACCCACACTTGAACTGAATAACCCCTCGTCCAGTTTGAGGACCGCAGCGCTTGCCCCGCTGCGGTCCAGGAACTGGATAGATCCGTTTAAGGCTTGGGGAGGTCGGCGAACGGGTCGTACTTCGTCCCGAGCACTTCCGCTTTGCGCTTTTTCTTTTTGATGGATTCAGATCGGATTCGCGCAGCTTCGACCTCTGGCGGCTCTGGAATCTTGTCCGCAGACCTCGGATTAGCCGCGTCAATCTTGTCGACAATGTATTCGACACCGGCTGATTGGGCGACCTGTGCTTCGACTTGAGCAGAGCCCAGTCGCTCCACCTTCACCTCCACCGCCTCGATGCGCTTCTTGTCAGCGCGCTCCGCAGACTCGACCGCGGCCTTGACCGCATTGGGGTCCGCCTTCGCTGGCCGGGGCTGTATAGCCACGTAAGCACCAGATCCTCCGGCCGTCCCTAAAATAGCGACGAGTAAACCTAGGAGCTTGTTACGCAGCTTTGCGGACTTCTGACGGGCCGCGGCTTCGGTAATCTGGAGGTCCAAAAGTTGGTCGTATTTCGCCTTCTCTTTCGCAGCGGATTCCTCGCGCTTGCGCTCGACGGCTGCATCCCTGGCCTCCTCAAACTTGCGGCGCTCATCTTGGAATGACTCCCACTGCGTGACCATGGTGGTCGACAGTCGGGTCTCAAGGGCAGCACGCTCCTCAGTATTCATCTGCAACATGCCTTTTTTTTGTGCCAACATCCCTAAACGATATTACCAAAGGCATTGCAGGGAAATCTGTCACCCGACTTTCACCCCCGAAATGCATGAGTAGATCTTAGGCGATACGCCGATCTTCCTCAAGGTGCGAGACCGCCACACATTGGGAGCGCGCAGGCGCGCTATTTAGCCTTAGCGGCCTTGGACTTCTTCTTGCGTTTCGCGCGCTTGTAGACAACCTTGCCGCCGTGAACCTTCTTCCCTGTCCGGAAGATTGCTTCCCAAGGAGGGCACACCCAGTTGTTGTCATCGCCCTTCTTGCAGTGAACCTTCACCTGCGACCAGGCCAACGCTGCGGCGTCCTTCTTCGGCTTCCCGTCCTCTCGGAACCGGTCGTAGTACTTCACCCACTGGCGGCGCCACTTGCGGTCCAGCGTGTAGATTCTCGCGCGCTGTTTTAGCGACAGCCTTTTCGCCGTGCGAATCTGCTTTTCTAGACCCCGAATCTCAGCCTTCATTTTGGCTTTCTCGGCATCGTGTTCGGCCAGCGCCTCTTCGCGCCACTCCATCTCAATCATGAGCTGGTCTGCGCGCTCCGCCTCGACCTCCGCCTTCGTCAGCGGCTCCCAATCCTTAGCCGCCGATTCCGTTCCCTTTGAAGCTGCCATAGGGCCCTCGAGCTAGAAGACGACTTCGCCCTTAGGCACCCACGAGTAGATGTTCTTCTTCTGAAGGTAGATCGACGCACCAAAAGGCAGGTCGTCATTCTCCATCAGCTCGTTCGCCACTTCACCATGGATGCGACGCTTCTCGAAGCCTGTCACGCTCACCCAGAAGCGCTCGCCATTGCGGGCTACCTTCACCAGGTCGCCGGGCCCCAGCTTGCGCAGGTCAGCATCTGACGGCACCCCGAAGGTCTCAGAGTGCGCTTTCGCTAGCGCCTTCGCGTCGACCAGGCCCGTGACCGCGGTCGGATGCGCCCGCTTTCCGGGAGTCTTACTGCCGAATCGGTGGTCAATATCCATGCTTACTCCATCGCTGCCGCGGGCGCGCGGTAGAAGATCGCCGTCTCGCCATCGCCCAGGTACGTCTCGCCGAATCCACCCAAGGTGGGATTGAGCGCCTTCAAAAGGGTGAGCGAGATGTCGAGCCACAGAGCCGTCTCTGCGTGGACCGACTCCGTCATGCAGACCTGCCCCTCAGGAAGCTGAGATGGGTCCTCTGGGTTGCACGCCAGGCCCTGCGCCACGAAGCGACGCATCAGGTGGAAGGCCATCTTCTGGCTGTCAGGAGCGCCCTCAGGCGGCGGCCAGCTGCACTGCGTCTCGGGGAAGAGTCGCTTCATGACGGCTGTGGTCAGCCCGTCGAGCGTGTACTCCGCCGCGTCCCATTGGCCGTGGACAATCGGCTCCACGAATTCGGTCCACAAAAGCTCCATCTGCGCGTCCGCCTCCGCGCCGGTGCCCGGCAACGTCTTCAGCGTAATCTCGCAGTTCGGCCCGATGGCGTACAGCGTGTCGCGGTACTTCATCACCTCTTCGTTCACCTTGGCCTGGTACGCACCCTTGGCGCCCCGGCTCAAAAGGAAGAAGGCCGCCCCGGCCGTCAGGGCGAGCGGCAGCGCGTTCTTCTTGGCCACTATCTGCACTCCTTGGCGAGACGCTCAGCGATGTCCTTAGGAGCGTGGTCGCTCAGGTCACCCCTGAAGAGCTTCTTCACATCCTTCGGCTCTGCGAAGCAGATAGCCACCGGCTCGGGCTCCCCGTCGAGAATCTCGATGCAGGCGTAGCCCTCATCGTAGTTCACGCTCAAAATGTAAAAGGCCTTCCCATCGGTGAACACCGACACAGCGTCCGTGACGCCGCAGCCAGCCTCCCCAGACACGCCAGTCTTGTGATGCGCAAACACGCAGTTGTCGCGCGGCTTGTCCCACACCAGCTCGTAGCTGGAAGGTCGTAGCTTGCGAAGCCCGGACTTCTTCTTTGTCTTAGCCATCGACTATGCCTTCATCCTAGCGATTCGCTTGACCTTCTTGGGGGCCTTCGTAATGTCCACCGCAAGATTGTTAATCGCGTCAAAATAGCGCTGTCGCATCGCGCGACGGAACTTGTAGCGATCCCACATGCCCGTGGGGGATGGGTACCACTTGCACGTGTTGATGCCGCGCAAGATGCCCTCGTAGTAACCAATCTGGTGCGCCGCCGCAGGGTCGGCTGGGATGCCAACCGCGTGCTCGAACGAGCCGACCTCTGAGGTCTCCAAACGACCTTCCTTGACCGTCCGCTTGGGGCCGCCAATCCATTCGCCAACGCCATTCTTCTTGGCCGTCATGCGACGCGCCTTCGCGTTCAAACGACGACGCTGGATGGGGTTCGCCTCAATCGCGTCATCCTCACCCTGGAACAGCCCGGCCAGCATGTTCACCGTGCTGTCGACGGTCACCCCGTCTAGCAGCGGGCCGACCTTGCCGGAGGCCTTCTTGTTGTCTCGGCCGCCAATCGGCTTGCCGTCATCGTCCAGAATCTGGACATACCAAACGACATCGCCAGCATTGGGCCACGAAGCCTTCGCCTTCTCGCCGAAGATCTTCACGGTCATCCGGGCCGGCCCCTTCTTGGTCACAACCTTGCCAGCCTTAGGAAGCGGCGTCCCGTCGACACTAAAGGTGCGGACCTTGAACTTGCCCATCTCCTTCGTGATGCGGTCGGTGTCGGTCTTCTTGCCAGCCTTGACCACCCGCTCGAGGACGATGGAGATAAGCGGACTCGCCCACTTCACCAGCGCGCTCGAGGCCTCAGCAATCGCGGCGCTCGGCGTCTTCTCAATGCCATCGCCCAGGAGGGTCCCGTCGTTGGCAAAGTTCACCCACTTCCACTGCGCCGAATCACCCGAATAGGTCTTGTCGCCGTATTGGAGGACGTCGCCGGGCGCAATCAAAAGGGTCCCCGCCGGGGCCAATGCCTTGGAGGTGTAAAACCCGGACTCCTTCTTGTACGCCGATTCCACCTCTTTGGTGATTCCGTCGGCAATCATTTGGTGGATTCCGGCACTGCTCGTGGGATTCCGGCGCGCGCGGGGCGCACGCGGATATGGATTGGCCCTCGCGCCACGGGTGCGCCGTGGGTTCTTCCGAGTGCCTGGTTTGTACAAAGCGTGATAGGTGCGCATCTCGTTTGCCTACGTCCGGGACTTCCGAAGGGTACCACGAATTGGACGCTTTACGGCCCTCTCCGCACGGTCGAGCCGGCGCCCCTTCTTGGCAGCCTCACGCGAGTAGGGCCGCATCCGATACCGCCAGGTCGCTTTCGCAAATCCCATCCGAATCGGGACAGGGGACCGACCAAGCCAGCGGCCGCGCGACCACTCGAGCTTCTCCATCTCACCGCCGTCCTCCTCGATGTACACATTCGCCACCACCCCCGACGCCTCAATGTCCTCCGCAATCGCCGCCGCGCAGCATTCAAAGGTCTCGTAAAGACCCAGGAACCGACCCGCGACCTGACCACAGGCCATCCCCTCCTCGAACTCGGAGATCACGTAGTCCTCCTTGTCGAACTTCGGGTACGAAGACGGGTCGACCTCGAACACCTCACCCCAGCGCTGAGCCATCTCGTAGGTCGTCAGCTCCTCCGGACCCGTCGGGCAGATGCGGCTGCGCCCCTCGAGCTGCGACACCGCCTGAATCAAGGTGAGCCGGTCCATGACGCGACTGCTGGTCGACATCGTTCGCAGCGTGTCCACAGGCAGCCCCGTGGCGCTCGAAATCTCCGCGCGCGCCACGGACTTGTAGTCGCGCAGGATGTTCACGCCAATTCGTGTCGTCCACACGACGAACGTCTTCGACGTGGGCTGATCCCAAAACTGCCAGAAAGTGTCACCCTCCTTACGGAAAACAACGCCCCCACCATAGGTGAGCGCGTCAGCATCCCCGGTCAGCTCGAGGACCGTCAAGTCGTTATGCTTGCGAGGGCGCCTCATCTACCTCTACGAACTGGCCAGTCCCCACCTCAGCATAGACCCTCTTGGTCTTGCACGGATAGTGGAAGTCCGGATACTTGAACTCAACAAGCCACGCCTTGTACCCCAAGGGCAATACGATTCGACCAATCAGCCCTTGGCGAAAACGATGGCCGTTCTCGACGATGTCCGTGTTGAGACAGATCTTCGTCACGCCTGGCGAGCCTAGCACAACGACCAAAAGAAAAGCGGCCCGAGAAAACCCGGGCCGCCCTCCGATTCAAACTAAGGTCTTAGACGGTCTTAGACGGTCTGAATCCAGCCGCCCGCACCGAGGGATGTGAAAACACCCGTGGTCAGTGCGACAGCAGCCAGTGCGGCAGTGCCGTCAACGACGCCGCCGATGGAGTCGCCAGTCTGAACTGCGACAGTCACGATGAAAGCGCCATCCACGTTGGTGACCGTAATGGTCTGACCAGCCGAGGCCAACTGTTCCGGCAGGCTAACGGTGCTGAGAGCAGCTGGCGTCACCGCCACTGACGTCGAGCTACCGTTGATGTTACCGGTAGCGGTCATGGCTTGGGCCGCAGCCCCAGCCGCATTGATACTTTTCTGGAAAAATCCTTGATCTGACATGCTCTTTCTCTACTTCTTTTTGATTCTACGAATCGGTTGGGGTTGCTTATTTCTTGCCCATCAGCGCTTTGAGCGCTGCGTTGATGCGGGTCTTGGCCTGCGAAGGCGTCTCTTTGTCGTAGGCCTTGCGAGCCGTCTTGCGAGTCTGGCCCTTGCGAGTACTTCGCTTCTTGGTGACCTTCTTCTTGGTGACCTTGCGCTTCGCTGGCTTCTTCTTAGCTGCCTTCTTGCGCTGGGCTGCCGCGGCGTTCCTCTTGCGAGTTGCAGCTGCCTTGCGAGCTGCTGCTTTACGCTTGCGCTCTTTTTGCACCTTGGTCAACTTCTTGGTGGCCTTCTTCTTGGTGGCCTTCTTCTTGGTGGCCTTCTTCTTGGTGGCCTTCTTCTTGGCGGCCTTCTTCTTGGTGGCCTTCTTCTTGGTGGCCTTCTTCTTGGTGGCCTTCTTCTTGGGCTCGTAAGCCCGGCGTGCTGTCTTGCGGGGCTGCCCCTTCCTGGTCGACTTGCGCTTCGCAGTCTTCTTTTTGGATGACTTCTTCTTCGGGTTTTTTCGCTTATGTGTGTACACTTTGTATCCTCCGCTTGGATTTTCTATGAGCACAGACTCTGAGCGAGCCCCGTCCTCTTGGATGATGGTTTCAACGTCCTCGAGGGACTCTCCGGTTCCGACATAGGTACCCGCCAAATAGACCACGTAGACCCCGCCCTCATCGGGGACAATAACGTAGGCTTCCGAGATTGAATCTCGGGTGATGGGGTCACCGCACCCGCCCTCGAAAGAGCAGGGGTTGGTGAGTAAAACCTTGTAGGAACCATTAGACATTCACGCCTTAGCTGTAGTAGCCAGCCCACTTCTCTTCGGGAAATCCGTCGATGACGATGCCCAATGCGTTCAGGACGTTCTTGCCCGCAATGCCCTCGTCCTCGTCCAGGTAGCCAGGCACTGCGTCGCCAGCAAAGGGGCCCAGCTCGACGGTGACATCACCGGCGTTGTAGTCCTTCTGGAAGGCGCGCACAGCAGCGCGTGCTTGCTCGTCCGTCAGAGGCGCCTCGATGAGCGCGCTCACGGGCAGGTACCCAAGTGCAGCAAAGCCGACGCGCACGTCGTAGCCATCCTGCCAACGCTGGGCGTCGTAGCCCTTGGAGTGCCCGCTGGAGTTGGGGACCGTCTTGGGATTCTTCGGCTGGCTTCCACCGCCGCCGCCGCCGCCGCCACCGTCCGCAGGGCCACCGCCGACATCGGCATCGCTTGCACCGGAATCGCCAGCGTCACCAGCCGGGTCGATTTCGCCGAGCTTGGGAGTCTCTTTTTTTCGACCCATGAGAACGAATGCAGCTGCTGCTGCGATGAGTAATGCGGGTCCTGGTCCTTTTGCCATTTCGATTTATCTCCGTGTGATTCTACAAAACATTGCCATGGTTTGGCAACTTTTAGGTTAGAGGTCCTTGATGGCCTCATTCAATGCGAGCCAAACCTCAATCCAAACCTGATGGGCAGGATTGCTTGGGTCCAGCACGTCGGGCGCTTCGTCATCGCTGTCGAAGTCGAAGCTCTTCACGAACCTGAAGTAGGCCTGGTCGGTCTGCTCCGTCACGTCCTCATTCGGGTAGGCGTTCACAGCCCACTTGGCCATACGCTCAACTTGGTAGTCCGAGTACCCGTCAGGGTCGACCTCGTACCAGGCTCCCGACATCTGAGGCGCAATGTGCTTCTCGTAGATTTCGTCGTAGAGCGCAGCAAGGGCCGGGTACGCATTGCGGAAGTCCGTCCAGGCGTTCCCGAAGTCCTCGTTGTTGTCGTAGTCCCGCGACAGCGGAACGTGCCCGCTGCACTCGTACTCAAGGTCCTGACTCAGCACCTTCTCTGCGAAGGCCATCATGGCCGACGATCCCACGCTGTCCGTGGTCGGCACGTGCGGAGGAGTCCCTCCGGCCAGCTCCTGCCAGAAAGAAGCTGGCGTGTAGAGCTTGTCGTTCACCGACACGATTGGCTGCCAGTCGCGCCCAATCGCGGCGGCCTCGCAGTCGTCAGAGGTCCAAAGCTCGTTGTGCCTCATCTGCGATGAGATGTCGTACCCAGCGGGAAGCATCTTCCATTGCAGCCCTGCGAGGACCTCTTGCTTGCTCGCCTCTTCTGCGGCGGTCTGCTCGGCCAGCAATTCTTCCTGGCTCTTGATTTTCGGGATGTCGGGATTGCCCATGTCAGGGGCGTCGTCGCCCTCGAGCGACGGCAAACTCCCTGAGTCCGTGGGTTCATCCTTCTTCCGACCGAGCAGCATGAAGGCTGCTGCGGCTCCTAAGATCAACGCTATTGGTGGTGGTCCTGCCATCGTCGAACCTTAGGGGGTGAGGAATCCGAACGTCTCGTAGAGCAGAGCTTCGTGCCCGACCAATCGCTCCTCGAGCGACATGAGCCACGCAACCAGCTCGGGGTACACGTTCGCGTACTCGCCAAGGGCTTCCTCGAACCGAGTCGCGTCGGCGGCCTTCTTCAGGCTATTGAACTTCGTGCCAATGTCGAACCCGGGGAACTGCTTGATGCAGACCATCGGAGACTTGTGCATGAACTCCTCGTCGGACCAAACGATGCCGTCGAATCCCGATTCGGACCACTCGGCCATTTTGAAGGCAATAGCCAGAAGGCTGTAGACGTCAGACCGAGTCTTGCCTCCAATGTCCTGTTGCTCCAGGGCCAGGTTTGTCTCCGGCGTACCGTTCTGCTCCATCCAGGCATTCTGGCGATCGTGGCCCTGCTTCTGGGCGTCGATGATTGCCGGCACAAGGGCGTCATCAAAGTACGACACGCCCTCCACGACCGACTGGCAGTCAGGCGAAATCCAGAACTCAGTCGGAGAGACTGCGCCTGGGTCCCACTTGCCACCGCCAGCTCCCGTTCCGCTGGGCACCTTGGTTCCGCCGCCGGAGGGCGCGGAGGGGTCAGACGGGCTATCGTCTGGAATCTTGGTCCCATCGGGCAGGTCATCCAGGCCATCAATGCCGGAGCCGCCGCCTTTGCCCCTCATGAGGAAGAAAGCAGCCAATGCTGCGAGTGCTATTGCTGGTCCGGGTTTAGCCATTTTGGTTTCCTATTGTCCTGATTTTGCACCAGGAAGGCAAGTTTAGTATATCAGCCCGCGCTCGGTGCAGGTGAGTCGTCCGCCGAAGCACAAAAACACTTTCGGCTTCTCGAGTGAGGGGCCCACAAACAACTGCACGCCCTCTTTGAAATCGTGGATGTAGTCGATGTCCAGGCCCGGGTTCCACTTGTCCGAGCGGTACACGATGTGCCCGGCCTTCCCGAGCTTCTTGAGCTTCACCTTGGGGATGTCTATCTCGTAGGTATTGGACGCCTCTGACGCCGTGAAGCGCTCAAAGAGCTTCGCGGCGCCGCCATTGCGCGACACCTTCGACATCCGACTGCGGGTGCTGGGATCGGCAATCCCGATGACCGCCTTGAGACGTGGCGACCAGAGGAACGCCCAGGACCCTTCGGGCTCCCACACGTACTCGCCGCGCGCATCCTTCCAAGCCCACTCGAGCAAAGTCCCCAGCCACGCGCAGGGGCCCGGGTCGGGCATCATCTTCGGGTTCTTGGGCATCTTCCGGGGCTTCGGATTACTCATAGGAAGGCCGTCGAATAGGGTCCGATTCTGATTGGCAATCAGGGTGTCCACGCACTTCGTAATCTCGTCTGACTCATCGCCGCATTTCACGCCGAAGGCTCGAGCCCTGTCGACGACAGCCTGCTCGAAGGTCGCCTGCATCATCGCGCTGTCCATCCACTCGCGCGCGCCCTCGGCGAGGCTCGCCAGGTCCTTGAGGTTCGTGGCCTCATCAGCCTGGGCCATCTCGCGCCTCCAGCGACGCGTAGCAGGCACGCCTGGGGGCGGCAGCCACTCCCGGCGCCCCGGGTTCTTCAGCTGGCCGTAGACCAAGGAGATGCCCTTCTCGCCCGGCACCGGGAAGGTGCGGAACGTCTTCTTGCGAAAGTCCGACGGCGGCCGTTGCCGAAAGCGCCAGGAGGTCTTTGTCTCCCTCGATGTGTAGATGCGATTGGCAAACTTGCGCGCGACCTTCGTGGCCTTTGCGCGAGTCTTAGCAACTTCCTTCGAGACAATGACCGTCTGGAGATTCGGCTTGGGCATCCACTAGCCCCCGGGTTTGCGCTTCGTCTTGTTGCTGGCAACGACGAAGGCCAGGGCAATCCCAAGGCCAGCAATGGTTCCAGCGGCCGCGTAGGGAACAAAGCCCGCGCCCTCGGAGCCCTCTTTCACAAAGGGGATGTCCGTCGGGCTAATGCCTGTAGGGATGACGCCCGGGTTGAGAGCGCCATAAGCCCGAAGCATGTCTTTCCTCAGGGCAATCGAAACGTCAATCTTCTCGTTGATCGCGTAGATCTCCGAAAGCTCAGACCCGTCCGGGATGGACACCGTGGTCCACTCCGGCTTCCACCCAGGGTACTGAGCCTCGAACTCCGCAAGGATTGCGTTCGACTGAGCGAGCATGAACTGCGCCGACTCGTCGTCAGCTGGCGCCACGCTGTACAGCTCCTGCGCAGCCTTGGACATGGGGATCAGGACCTTGGTGTAGTAGGTGTGCAGCCAGTCCTGAACGTCGTTCCCGTTGCATGCTTTGCCGGTCAAGGCCTCGCAGCCATGGGTGATGTCCAGGAGCTGCTTCTCGCCCGTGGGGCGCGGCGCGCCGTCACGCGAGCGCGGGTGGTCCGGGTTGTGGCTGCCAGGCTCACTCGCCTTTGTCTTGAAAACAGCAAGCCCGCCAATGATGGGGATGCCCCATGTCAGCACTTTTCGAACGATGATTCCAGCTCCTGGCATGACTTACCTTTCCTGCTCTCCGCGCGTTACGGATTAGGCCTGGTATTGGCCGTTTTTGAAGAGGGTAATGAGGGCGCCGTTGACCGCCTCCATGCGAGGCGTCCAGTCGCCCCTCTTGGACCAGGGGCAACCGAGACCCTCGGTCAGAAGATTCTGCGCGTGCCAGACCACATCATCACCATCGCCAGACTCATCTTCGCTGGGGTTAGCCAGGAAGAACTGGTCGGCCGCTGTGAAGGCCTCCAATGTCAGCGGCAGCGCGAGCAGCGTTGGATTCGACGTGACCGCAGCAATGGGGCTGGAGGCCGAATGTGCCTCAGACCAGATGCCCGTCAGCAGGTGGCAGGGGCTGTCGCCGCCAGGACCTGAGCCGAAGCCGCTCCCGGTGCCGGTGCCGGTTCCGGTGCCGGTCGAGCCATTGCCGTCCTTCTTGCGCATGAGGAAATAGGCGGCTCCAAGGCCGGCGATAATGGGGAAAATGTTTGCCATTTGATTGGTTTCCTTTACGCGTCTTCAAGCAATTTCTTGCCTGCATAGATTGCCCCGGCGGCGACGCCCCCGTAAAGCAGAACTTTTTTGATCGACCATTTGCTTGAGCCCTTGGGATTCAGAATCAGGGCGCGCTTTGCCGGGTCGTCCCAGCCTTCAATCCAGGGCCAATGGTATTGCTGATGCTCCGGTTGGGAGACGACCTCGAGGATGCCTGGAGTGGTGGGCCCAGGGGTTGCCTGGCCTTGGTCTTCGTAGGTGACGTAGTAGATCAACGTCTCGCTTTGACGAGTCCAGATGAGGAGATTCCCCAGCGTCTCGCTGTCCACCGTGTCAGCGACCGCGGACGGCGGCTGAATCTCTTCGCTCCAACGGCGAATGAGCTGGTGGTAGAGCTTCCCCATTCCAAGGTCCTCCGCGTACTTCTCGGGCACACGCTCGAGGTACTTGAAGATCTCTTCGCCCCGAGCCCACCGCTCCTCGTAGACTTCACGCGTACAAACTCCCTCGGGCCCGCAAGGTTGCGCGCCCAGACTGTCATCCCCGGCAGGTGGAAGTTGTTCCATCGTGGTCTATGCCTCTCCGGCTGGAAGTTGTGATTGCAGCTTGTCGAAAGCCTTTAGCTCCGCCAGCTGGTCTTTTTCGCGCAGGTACTTGTTGACCTGGAACACGACCACGGCCGTCACTGCGGCTGTGCCCATGACCCACATCAGCTTCTCGTGCCCGCTATCTTTCTTCGTGCTCGCCATGGCTTACTCGTCTCTTTCGCTGCGAAGTCTGTCGACCTCGGCTTGCCCGCCCCTTTTGAGAGCCTCGCCTTCTTCCTTGGCCGTCAGCTCTGCGGCCTTGGCCTTGGACTCAAG
>Ga0114920_10000482_pt1 | contig 17302 bp, 19 predicted proteins | sample ChitaG_FD_88683 | JGI IMG/M metagenome (GOLD analysis project Ga0114920, IMG submission 88683) | Deep subsurface microbial communities from South Pacific Ocean to uncover new lineages of life (NeLLi) - Chile_00310 metaG | ecosystem: Environmental > Aquatic > Marine > Oceanic > Sediment ... | reverse complement strand
TGCCTAAAGCCTGCCCTGGCGCGACTTGGCTGGAACACTATAGAGCAACTGTAGTACTTCGGGCATATAATCCATAGAACTCAGCCCTTGCATGCCAGGTCTGGGCCAGGGTGAACTAAAGTTTTGAGGTAATTGAATTAAAGGTTGCAACCAATACACCACATTCGTCGTATTCCTGTTGCCCCTATTATCCATCATATCCTTTATAACTTTTTAACTTTAGGCGCTTATAACTTAGGCCTCTAATGGTCTATTTTACACTGAGCAAAGTATTAAGCATTTCATCCGAAATGCTAATAAGTTTGGCTGCTGCTGCATAGGCATGCTGATATTTGATGAGGTTTGTCATCTCCTCATCAAGGGACACAGCCGAAATGCTATCACGTATCTCACCTAATTTATTCACCATCACCTCATCAAAGGCCTTGCTCCTCGAGATGCTTGCTGACTTGATCCCGATAGAACCCACGGTAGAATGATAGTAGCCTTCAATGGTTGCGTTGACGCTCCCCTCTGTGTTTCCATTGATCCTGTCACACGTCCACTGTGAGATATTCGTAGATGTGTATTGCAGATCAGCAATGTCAAGTGCATTGGTATTGTCGCCTGAGGCAAATGCCCCATAAGTGCCAGATGATTTTGTTACAGCTATTGCAAAGGTGTCATCGAGTACGAAGCTACCGGTAAAGGTCACGGTCACATCATCACTCAGGGTATGAGGCGAACCAGCTATAGCTGTGTCAGCCGACCAAGTACCTGCATCTTTCCTCCACTGAAATGTAGTTCCATTTGTAGTAATTTTGATTTCATATGTCCCATCCGCTGTGCCTGTATATGGGCCGTTGCTGGCAATGATGCCTGTCGAGGTATTGTCACTGTCCGGAACAACTGGCCCTACAGTGTTATTTACCTGGGCGGCCGCAATGTAGTTCTTGTCAGAGCCAATCTTACTGTTTACGCCCATACCCCCTGCAGTGGTGCCCGTGAAAAATGTATTGATCCCAAGGGAAGCCAGGACATTGCTTGTGTCGTCGGAAAAGGCAAATGTGTATCCGGTGCCCGCATCGATCCTGAGCTTCCCGCCTGTTATACTTGCACTTATGTTGGCAACCCCATCTATGGCACTGGCAAGTGTGGTAAGCGTTGTGCCGTCTGCATCGACCATGATGACACTTGGCTTTCCACCGTTAAGGTTTTTATCTGAATCGTAAACCCAGAGATTAAAAGTCCCATCCGAAATTTTGTCGTAGTAGTCAAGACCAGAATCTACAGTTGCGAGCTCATCTCCGTTGTCTGATACTGCATAGGTCCCCGTCACCGTGCTGAACCCCTCCTCCAGCCCCACACCCTCGCTGTGTTGCTCGTTGACAGCCCAGATGAATTCTTTGGCTAAGGCATCGAGGTCCAGCTTGTACTTGGCGATGATCTCATCCCGCATATCAAGCCATCCCCCCAGCTTCCCGTCGGTGATATAATCCGTAATATCAACGGTTGCATCACCAGAAGCCTGCCATTTCACCCTGTCTCCATTGTCTCCACCAAGCTCCAGGTCATAGCTGCTATTTTCTTGAACCATGACGCAACCCCTGGCCGTGATAACAGTGAGCGACCCGTTGCTTTGCTCAAAGGTCTTTACGTAAAGGTATTCAGAGAGTTCTGAGACCAGTGTATTGCGCTTATCTCTGAGATCATTAGCAATGTTGGTTGTTTCCATTCCAACAATTTGACCATTAATCTGAGCAATCTCATTTGTAATCAGATTGATCTCCTCTATCCCGGCGTCTATGGCATTGGTTAAATCCGTTTCGAGCTGCGTCAAATCAGCGTCCAGGGCGTTAAATTGCTCCGAGAGCAAGATGCTGTGTTCATAAAGAGCAATCCTTTCCGAGGCCCCGGATGGGTTGTTTGCAATATCGTGCCAAAAATTCCAGAAGTCTGCCAGCATCGCACTGATACTGGTTCCAGAGTTTTCATTAAACAAGCCCTCCAAGACCTGCATATAACTCTCCATCTCTTTGGAGGATGACATGCTCGATTTTTGTTGCATGAGCCGGTTTTCAATAAACTGGTCACTGGCCCTGAGTATTTGCGTTGTGTCCACACCTCGGCCGAGAAGCAATCCACCGTAAAGTGAAGGCTCTTTAGCCTCGTATACAGGGCTCTGCCTGGAATAACCAGGTGTATTCACATTGGCAATGTTGTGGCCGGTCACGTCGATGCCATAACGCTGGGCGGCCAAGGCGTCCCTGGCAATGCTTAGTATCAACCCCAAACCTGACATGATCAAGCCTCCCTGCTAAGGAGAATATTGGTACCAGATTTACTTACATGACATTTGTCATTGTACATACTCTTGGATTCGGTCTCGCCTGTTATGATCGATATCATCTCATCGAGAAACTGAAGTGAATCATTGATGAAGATCACGTTTTCTCTCCTTATGACCTCAATCTCACTCTTTAATCTATTCAGCGTCAGGTACAACTTCTGATATGCAGCCCTCTCGCTGCCGGGGATCAGATTAAGTATCTGTTTAAGACTGAAAGATTTTTCATCTATCCCCGGGTTGGCAGCGGAAATGATCTCCTTGCGAATGGATTTGATCTTTGAGCATACGGTCTCTTTTTCCTTGGATAAAGTCCATAGCTTATCCACATCGATGTTGATCAAGTGTTCCCTTTCCTTCTTGAAACAATCAAGCAGATCATTATAGAGCATTATCTTCTGGTACAAAAGTTTCTCAAGTGATCGCATGATAGTATCGTCCATAAAAACCCCTTCTTTTCTTTATCGGAAGATTGTGCCTTTAGCTAAAGGGCAACGTCTTGGAAATTCCGCAACTCATGTACATTATTAGTTATTCGTTATTAGTTATTCGAATAACAATTAACTATTAACAATTAACCAAGTTGGGCCGAAGGCCCATGTTCTAACCCTTGAGTTTTTCAAAAAGCATCTTTCCAAGCCCTATACCCCCGCTGTTTGCAATCCCCTGGCCGAGCTTTTCATCGAACATTGAATTAAAGATCTTGCCTTCATTACTTTTTACAAGAAGTCCACCCTCAACAACTGTGTTCCTCATTGATTTCAGCATATAGGTTATAAATATAGATTCAAACTCTGCGCAGGTCCTTTTAAGTTTACTATCCGATGGATCTTTATGCAATTCTGTTAAAGATGGAGCGGATAGAATTCCCTTTAACATATCCCTTTTTCCTTCTTCTACTCAATCCCTCAATTCGTTTGGGTGTTTTTGACTTAACTTTAGGCACTTATAACTTTAGATCACTTTAAAATTTGGCCTTATATAATCTCCAGTTCCGCCTGGAGGGCACCTGCTGCCTTCATGGCCTGCAAAATAGTGATCAGATCCCTGGGAGTAACCCCAATTGCGTTTAATGCCCTCACTAACTCCCCAATCGTTCCTCCCTCTGGAACCAGAAGAAGCCTATTGCTCTCCTCTTCGACTCTTACCCCGCTCTCCGAGGTAACAACTGTGGCTCCACCAGGTGCTACTACGACGCCTCCCTCCATTTCTGCAGGTGTACCCCCACCGGCAGGTGGTGATGGCGCAAAGGGAAGTGGCTGCGAAACCTCTTTTCTCTCTTTTATCTGAATGCTCAGATTTCCATGGGCAACGGCAACTGTTAACATCCTGACATTTTCTCCGATTACTACTGTGCCTGTCCTCTCATTGACTATGACCTTTGCCACGGAATCCGGTGTCACATGGAGATCCTCAAGTTTAGCAAGCAGGTCAACCACTCTATCTTGAAAGTGCTCCGGGACCTTAACGTTTAAGGTACCTGAATCTATGGGCCTGGCAAGGACCTGTTCAAATCGCGAGTTAATCGCATTGGCAGCCCTAGTTACGGTAACAAAATCGGGATTGTTCAATATAATGACTAACTCTCTTTTATCTTCTAGCGATAAGGGAATCTCCCTCTCTACTGTTGCTCCTCCACTTATTCTTCCTACCGTAGGATGGTTTTTTGTGACGCCTCCTCCTGCAGCCCCGCCCACACTAAAACCACCAATAGATATAGGACCCTGGGCAAGGGCATAGATCTTGCCATCAACTCCCTTCAGGGGGGTTAGAAGAAGGGTTCCTCCTTGCAGGCTTTTGGCATCACCAATGGAGGATACTATCACATCAATCTTCTTTCCTATCCTGGCAAATGGGGGAAGCGTAGCACTGACCATTGCTGCCGCAACATTACTTACCTTTACATCCGTGGCACGTACACGGATCCCCATCTGTTCAAGCATATTAACAAGGCCCTGAATGGTAAAACTTGTTCCCGCTTTATCCCCACTACCATTGAGACCAATGACCAGCCCATAACCAAAGAGCTGATTTGTCCTGATACCCTTAATGGAGGCGATGTCCTTTAACCTTGCCCCGATAGCTAGAGGGGTGAAAAAGATGTTCAGGATAAATATGATAAGCAAGAAAAACCTAAAAGGGCCAGACATAATCCATTATCCTCCCTAACCAGCCTGGTCTTTGTTTGTCTGCCACGGGACCCTTACCTGAATAGACTATCTTGGCATTAGCCACATAGGTAGAGGAAATCTCATTAGATGGGCTTATATCCTCCGGCCTTATTATGCCCGAGAGGGTTATATACTGGGTTTCGTTATTTACCCTGATCTGTCTGTTTCCATTTATGTACAGACCTCCATTTGGAAGTACGTTTACAACTATGGCGGAGACATATGCCTTTACATGGCCGTCCCTACCACTTGAACCCTTTCCATCAAAGCTTGACCCAAAGCCTGCTCTTATTAGGTCATCGGCTCCCGGGTCCTGTGCAAGCCTCGGATTTTTATCAGCCAGGGCCTTCATGTAACCCAAGAACTTCAGCTTCGCATCTATACTCGATGACCTGCTCGTTTTGGTACTGGCCTTCAGTTCTGCCTCTGGATCCTCTACAATCCTCACCGTGACGATATCTCCTACCTTTCTCGCCGTCCTGTCAGGATAAAGGGTAGTACCCCTCATTTCTGACCATAATGATCCCTCCTCTATCTTAGGAGGTTCATACGCTGAAAATTGGGGCTCATGAACCCCCTTGAGCTCAGGTACATGAGATGTATCTGTACGCCCCGTAGCACAACCGGTTAAGAAAATAAGCGTTATGCATAAAAGAAAATAGTTCTTAGGGAGCATTTTTCTCCTTTAAAAATCCACGGCTACAGTCGAGCTATTAACGACCTTTGCATATATCTCCTTTTTGCTCATTGCGTTTCGAACCCTTATGGGCTCACCCAGGCAGCCGCTCTCTAAAACCCTACCAGGGACTGTCACCTTAAGATTACCTGATTCTGCCAAGATAATTACCATATCCCCCTTGTCTACAATCGGAGATTCTCTCAACATCCACGCTTTAAGACAGGTGTCTTTGTTGAGATTATGTTTTACCATGAGTCCGACTACCCTACCCATATCGGTAAAAATGTTGGAAGGCAGGTGAGAGATATTTTTTCTCGCTAAATACGCGTCATCTTTCCCTATTATCTCCCCCTTTTTCAGATCACGACGAGTGCAAACCACCGATTCAAATACATCAACCCAACCGGAAAGCTTAACCTTGTTTTTTACCACCCGGTTTACACTAACAATAGCAACCAACCTTACATATCCCTCAAGTCTTCTCTTATCTTTCTGAAACAATTGGAAATTTATCTTCCCCGCGGGAACAGGCTTATTGCCAATAACCTTGAACCTGGATACCATTATATCCGATTTTTCCTTTTCCAAACGGCGGCAAAGGTATTCTTTGAAGATCTCTCGGAATCTGTCCTCCGAGATCGATTGGGAACCCTGCTTGGTTATTCCTCTGATTTCCCTTCTATCAACGCCTAATGCCTCAGGAGGCAAACAACAAATACCAAGAAAACATGCCCCGAGAATGATGGTTTGCATGAGCTTCCTTCCTACAATTGAAAATTGAAAATTGCTCATAACATTACCTCTTGATGTTATTGGCCATCTGCAACATGCTATCTGCTGTTTGTATAGCCTTGCTATTTATCTCATAGGCCCTCTGGGCCATGATCATGGAAACCATCTCTTCGACTACATCCACATTGGACATCTCAAGGAATCCTTGGGCAATTGTTCCTACACCCTCTGTACCCGGTGTGCCGGAAATGGGCTCCCCTGATGCATCTGTGGCTCTATATAAATTGTGGCCAAGGCTAAAAAGGCCGGCAGGGTTAGGGAAGGTGTATAATTCTATAACCCCAAGGGAGGTCCCGCTTCCTTCAGGGTCAAACACGGTTACTGTTCCGGTTCTGTCAACAGCAATGGAGACTGTCTCTATTGTAATCGCCATCTCCGGTTGCAATTTGTCTCCGTTTGGCGTACAGATGTTTCCCTCGGCATCTAACTTAAAATTTCCCGCCCTCGTATAGCGCTCCTCATCATCGCTCAGTACCTTAAAGAAGCCATTTCCCTCAATGGACAGGTCGAGTTCATTTCTCGTCTCTTTAAAGTCTCCCTGCATAAACATCTTTTGTACCCCCACGGCCATTGTTCCCATACCAATGTGGATGCCTGTGGGAATCTGAGCGCCAGCCGATGTTATTGATCCGGCCTGACTTATGGTCTGATACATGAGGTCCTGGAAATCGGGCCTGCTCTTTTTGAAACCCACTGTGTTTACATTGGCCAAGTTATTGGCAATAACGTCAATTCTCAATTGCTGCGCAGCCATTCCGGTTGCTGCTGACCACAATCCCCGTAACATAACTATCTCCTCCCCTATTGTAGTAGACCAGCGTCATTCACCATCTTGCCGGTGATTTCATCCATACACTGAATTGCCTTCTGAGCCGATTCAAATGCCCTCAGGGCCTCTACCATTTTGATCATCTCTTCTATGGGACTGACATTGGATCCCTCTGTATAACCCTGCCGGACATTGACATTCTCGGCAGTGAATATATCTTCCTCTTTTCCTTGATACAGGTAGCATGAACTGCCTTCTTTTCTCAGAAGCCAGGGTTTTCTAAAATCCATCACCAATATCTTGTCAACAGGCGCATTTTCCACTACTACCCGTCCATCATCGCCTATTGACACCTTAGTTCCGTTGATTTGGATAGGGCCATTTTGGCCCAGTACGGTATCCCCATTCTGGGTTACCAGTAATCTGTCCGCATTAAGGGTAAATGACCCATCCCTCGTATATCTTATCCCCCTCGATGTCCGGATTCTGAAAAACCCAGGAGAACCCAACGCAACATCGAACTTGTTTCCCGTATGACGTATAGGACCTGGAGCGAGGTCTATTGTGGAAACATTTTTCATGGTAAGTATTTGATTAAATGAAATAATATCCTTCTTAAAGGCATTCGTATTAATATTTGCAAGATTATTGGAGATAGTCTCAAATCTAAGCTTTTGCGCTAAACAGCTATCAATCAAGCTATGGATTCCTGATATCAATTCTTTCTCACCCCATTTATTTGCGAAATACATCTACTTCAGGCAGCAATATCAATGCCAGAAGAGGCGGAAACGAGATCCTTCGTAACATGCCTATAATACAAGAAAAATACGGTAGAGGATAAAAAGAGGCGCAAAGGGTGGGAGGAAAAAAATGCCTACTGGAGCTTTTTTCCGCTATTAAGGGAATATACAAAGGCAAGCAATTCTGCGACAACAACATAAAGGTCTGCTGGGATTTCTTCATTGAGATCAAGTCCGGATAGGACCTCTATCAGATCCGGATCATTGTGGATGTGTATATTATGCTCCCTGGCAATCTCAATGATCTTTTCAGCCACCTTTCCCTTTCCCTTGGCTATCACCTTGGGCGCATTGTCCGATCTTGGCTGATACTTTAAGCCGATAGCCCTCCTTTGTGTTTTTCTTGTTTTCATTCAGACGACCAAGCTTATGGTGTTGCCTTGTTCCTGAATAATCTCTTTAATAAGTGATTGTTCAACTACCTCGGGTTCGCTAAGATGGCACTCTATGGAGTGGATGGAAAAGCCCCTTTCTTTCATCCTACTGATAAAAATTGGGATACCTTTTTCAATAACTAACTTGGCCTCTTTCCTTGTTAGTAAAAACTTCCCCCCGATCTCTTTTCCCTTCATAGTAAGATCTGCTCTAAGTGGTCCAAGATTACATAAATCCAACAGAAAGGTTATCCTAAAGAAATCTCCACCACTCTGTCGCCTTCTATATTCATCCTTCCCCTTTTGAGGCAAACGTATCAACAACTGGCCAACGGTAAAAAGCCCATCGGGAAATTGAATTGGAATTGGGAGGAAAATCTTCCTGTCCTGCTCAAGCCCAAGCTTATTGAGAAGCTGATATTTTTTATGGTGGATACAAATCTTTTCAGGAGAACTTGTTTCTCTCCGCCAAGGGCAAGGAATCTTGAGATCAGGCCCTTTAAATCCCCTTCTACGAGCTTATTCAGATTATCTCCCCCAATCCCTTTGTTGGTCAATAGCCTTCTGAGCTTTGCCTCCCAACTGAGACCTGATTTCTCAATAAGTATCCTCAGAAGCCCTGGTGGTGGCTTTAAGAATAATCGTAAGGACAAATCATTGATCAATTCCCTAAATAGGGATAAGGCCTTTTTTGAAAGCCCATATAGATGGATATTTTCAAATAGAGATTTCCAGAGGTTTTCCTTTATTGCAGACAGTACGGTAGAAATATTTAAGGTATTTGAATCCGGGAGTTCTATTCCCAAGAGTTTGAGGGTTGGAGTGGGTGATATCTCCTCGACCTTCAATGAGAGAACCTTCCCTTCTCTTAAAGGAGCGTAGGTTCTCGCCATTACCCTTGTTCCCTTAATGAGAAGTAAGGCGGTGTCTGACGAGAATGATTTTAATACCCTTGCTTCAAAGACCTCATCTTTTGATAATTTAAGAAGGGATTTAGAATGTGCCTCTGGGTGAAGAGATATGTTGGAAGCTGAAGATGGAGGATGATGGGCTTCTATCAAGATGCACCTTCGCTACTGCCTATCTGAGAGAACTTTTTCTTTAGATCCAGGACAAGCTTCACCTCTCCTTTAGGAATTGAAAGTGTGTTGGCTATTTCTTCCACTCCGTGGCCTTCTCCTGCTAACTTCATAACCTCTGTTTGTTGGCTATCGAGAGAATGTGGGATGTCATTGGCGTTAGCGGTCGGCCTACGGCTGGACAGCAATACATCGGTCCTATTTAACAAGACATTTAAACTGATTATCCTCTTGTCCAATTGTTCATTAAGCCTTTTTATAAGATGATGTTTTTCTTCCAGCTGTCCCTTAAATTGTCCTGCTAGCTTATCTGCATCGGTAAGGAGAGATTCAAATACGTGTACCGCGTTATCGAATGATCTTGCTTTATTGGGGCCCTTGAGCCTCTTGATGAGAAAAACAAAAGCAATAATAATGACAATATCAATCCCGATTTGAGCGAGAATTAAGAACTTTAACTCGATAAATGACATGATTAGACCGTGATATCTATAAGGCTTCCCTCTCGTGAATCGGATTCTTCATTTGATTGCTCCTTGTTTGAACCTTTTTGATCATCCGCTGACCTCCCCCCTTTCTTTTTCTCCTCATCACCTTTAATCTCTATCCTGCTGCTATTTTCAAACTCCTGAACCTTTGATCTATCCTCTTTTTTCTTATCCTCTGTTTCCTGTACCACAAATTGCTGATTCAATTCCAGACTCTGTTTCCTGACGTTATGCACCTCTTTAATAGCGCTCCCCTGACCCAGAACAATATTCACACCTGTTGTGCCTGCCATCTCTTCCCCTGTAGCTTGCAAAAAAAATCAAACAGCCAGGAATCTAGTTATATATACCTCATTAACCTTCCCGGCAGATAACGCCGCATTTACTCCCTCGATAACGAAGGCCTTCAGTTTCTCTAATGAGGGAACCTCCGCTGTCTTATTTATCTCCTCTTTCAATATTTGGTAAATCATTCCTCTAAGCTCACCCTTTTTCTCCATCATTTCCCCCTTTAATTCATTATTCGGCAAGTTGAAGTAAATACTTAAAGAGATATAGGTAAATCTCCTATTTTCTTCAAAGGGAATAACAAATGAGGGAAATATTAGTAACTGATTTTTCGGTATTGCTAATGTGTCAAACTGGGCGGTCCCTTCTTTTTGGTGAGGTATATTATGCTTCTTTACCTTCAGATAAAGATATCCTATCCCTATGAAAAAACAGAGGCCTATTACAATACATAATGATAGTGTTTTCTTTTCTCTATATACCCTCCCAACGCCTTTAGAATCTTTCTCCGTCTGGACTGTCTCACTCGCTTCATCACCTGATTCATCTAATTCACCTCCGGAGAACTGTTCATCTGCCTGGACTGTCTCGCTCGCCTTATCGGCTGATTCATCTAATTCACTTCCGGAGAATTGTTCATCTGGCTGAACTGTTTCACTCGCCTTATCGGCTGATTCATCTAATTCAGCCCCGGAGGATTGTTCATCATTTTCTTCTTTATCTGAGGAAATCATAATCAACCTTCGTAATGTGATCTGAGTTTCGCCCTCAACCTTATTACTGCCTTTGAATGGATCTGAGATATCCTTGACTCTGTCAGATCCAATACCTCGGCTATCTCCTTTAGCGTCAATTCATCGTAGTAATAAAGTGATATAACCAATTGTTCCTTTTTCGAAAGACTGGAAAGGGACTTAGAAATAGTCTTTTTCAATTCCTTTATTTTTAATTCATCAAAAGGGGAAGGGGTATCCGCCGCCTGCCTAGCATATTTTGGGGAAGAGCCATCTGGCATAACCTCATCCAGGCTTAAGAGGCCAATCCCCCGTGCTCTACCGATAATATTATAGTATGAATCAATATCAATACCCATCTCCTGGGCAACCTCAAAATCGTCTGGCTCCCTACCCAGTCTTGACTTAACGGCTGTAATAGCATCTTCAATCCTGTGAATATCCTTCCTGATAGACCTGGGAATCCAATCCATTCTTCTCAATTCATCTAGTATTGCCCCCTTTATCCTGTGCTCTGCATATGTCTGAAATTTAAACCCCATTTCCGCGTCGAATTTATCAAGGGCGTCAAGTAACCCCACTGCCCCGGCACTTGTTAGCTCTTCCTTCGATATGTGGGCAGGAAGCCTGATCGCCATCCTGTCAACAATGTACTTCAAGAGAGGGGCATATTTGAGAATAAGGTCTTCTCTGAGCCTTTCATCTACCTTTCCTTGGTCTATATCGAAAATCCGTTGATATTTATTAATCTTTGCCTTCATTATCCTTATCTGCTGCCCCGGCTATAAGTCTTTTCCAGAAGAACTTAATATTTCCGTCAATTGGCCTCCTATCTGTCTGTCTTAATAGATTCTTGGCAAGCTCCTTGAAGCTAGTACTTGAAGCCCCTTCAGGGTGACAACATACTACCGGTTCTCTTCTACTTACCGCCTCTGGCAAGAGCTTGTCCCATGGGATAAATCCAGCATAGTCTATGGATATGCCTCCCATAAATCGGGCTATCACCCTGCTCAGGTTCTGGTAAACTGATTGTGCCTCTCTTTCATCTCTGACCATGTTGAACAAAAGAAGAAAATTCTTTGTTCCGTGCTGGCAAAACATTACCTTTATAAGGGCATAGGCATCAGTGATAGATGTGGGCTCCGGTGTTACAACAATGATTCTTTCTTCTGCTGCCAGATTAAAGTAAATAACATTCGAGGAGATCCCTGCACCCGTATCAATCAACAAGATATCAAACATCTTGTTCAGGATATCAAATTCATTTAAGAGGTTTATCTTCTGGCCTTCTGTCAGATGCGCCAATTCCTGCACACCTGAACTGGCTGGCAGAACAGCTACACCTTCCGGCCCTTTGATGATAATCTGGGATAGATCTTTTTCGCCCTTGATTACCTCTTCAATGTTATGCTTGGGATTGAGGCCAAGGATAATATCAATATTTGCCAGACCCAGATCCGCATCAAAGATTAAGACCCTTTTCCCCATCCTCTGACACGCAATAGCCAGATTACCGACTACATTTGTCTTGCCCACACCACCCTTACCACTGGTAATGGCAATAACCTTTGGCCGGTTTATTGTTGACAATGCTCCATTCTCATCGTACTTCCTAAGCTTATGGATTTTATCGGATTCTCCCTTTATCATCCTTCTTAAATTCGTTGCCTGATCCATCTCCTCATTCCTCATTAATGTAAGTGCCTAAAGTGAGCTAAAATTTAAAGTGAACTAAAGTCTGATGGTTTCGTAAAAAGTCGCAAAACTCCCTCTCCCTCGTCGAAGATCCCGCCGCCCTTATGGCGGGGAAGGGAGAGGGCCTGTTCCAGATAATCTTATCCACAACTTTAGGCACTTTGGTTCACTTTATTAGTTCTTACTCAATAATAGAGCGAAGATCTTTTTCTTGCTCGCCCACTCAATATCCTCGGGTACATTCTGTCCTGTAGTTATATAGGAAATAGGTAAACGTAATTTCATTATCTGGTTTAAAATTGATCCGCACTTTTCCGCTTCATCTGTTTTGGTAAATATGTAGCTATGACATTTTAAGGGACCAAAATTGATAGCTGCCCTGTTCATCTCTGACTCCGTAGTTGCAACACTCAGAAGGAGATGGAAACTAATACCTAAATCAGCCGTTATCATTTCCCTCAGTTCCTCTATCCTTGACCTATCATACTGGCTCTGGCCTGCTGTATCGATCAGCACAACGTCTCTCCCTCCCATCCTTTTAATGGCAAAAAGCAAATCCTTTCTACTAAATGCTGGAAAACAGGGTATACCCAAGATGTCTGCATAGGTCCTAAGTTGCTCCATGGCCCCTATCCGATAGTTGTCTATTGAGATGAGGCCTACCTTTTTCCTTGTCTTGAACATAAGCTGGGCGGCGAGCTTTGCAATTGTAGTGGTTTTGCCCACGCCCGTTGTCCCAATAAAGGCGGCTATTATCTGATTATTATCCCTTGCCTGCCCGCTCATGCCTGGCTGTGGCAGGCGGGCCTCAAATGGATCTTCTACCTCTATTGCCTGTATGATCTCCTTAATGACTTTCCTCCTGATAATGTCCACATGATCAGCAGGCTGCTCTTTGAGTGCACCGGCCCTTTGCAGAAAAATCCTCGCATAATGATCATTGACCCCATTCCTAATCAGCCTTGCATAGAGATTGAGGATAGCAGGATTCATCAACAATTTTTCTATTATGCCGCCGGAATGATTCAAGAGATAAATCATCTCCTTTATGCTCATTAGCTCTGCTTTTACCTCGCCTAAAGGGTTTGAATTTGTATTGGAGATATCATCCCCTGGCTGCACGGCAGCTATCTCAAACCCATTATCTCGACTCTGTCCCCGTAATTTCCTGGTGGAAAGTATCATTGCCTCCGGACCCAGGACCTTCCTCACCCTGCCAATAGCCTCCCTGATTGTACTCGCCCGGTATTTTTCAACCTGCATAGTTCAGACTTATCTCTCCAATGGATCTAAATTTCATATCACCTAAAAGCTCACTTTGGGACAGTACCATTAAGGAAGGGACAAAATGGTCTACCATCTTCTTTAGATGCCTTCTTACCGTGGGTGATGTAAGAAGAATCGGTTGAATGTTTTTCGCCATGGCCTTTTCTGCCTCCCCCTTGATAGAGGTAATAATTGGATCCGCAACCTTTGGATCAAGGGAAAGATATGAGCCGTGTTCAGTTTTCTGGATACCTTTAAGGAGTGTATCCTCTACATCCTGGGCCATGGTTATCAGTTTCAACACACCATCCTCTCCTATGTAAGGGCTGATAATAGACCGAGAGAGTTTGTGCCTAACGTATTCGGTTAAAAGCTCTGGATCCTTTGTTAAGGGTGCATAGTCGGCGAGGCTCTCCACGATAGTCAACATATCCCTGATGGAAATCCGCTCCTCCAAAAGATTTTGCAAGACCTTTTGCACAACTCCCAAGGAAAGGAGATTTGGCACTAACTCCTCAACCGCCTTTGGATAGGACTTGCTTAGGTTGTCAAGCAAGTTTTGGACCTCCTGCCGTCCCAACAACTCTGAGGCGTGACTTCTAATAACCTCGGTCAGGTGGGTGGCCATTATCGTGACATTATCCACCACCGTATAACCAGCAAGCTTTGCCTCTTCCTTCTTCGCCTCTGGTATCCAGATTGCACTGAGATTGAATGCCGGCTCCGTTGTCTCTATCCCCTCAATCCTTGTCGTAACATCTCCAGGATCCATGGCCAAATAATGATTCAGCATCAATTCGGCGCGAGCAATAGTTACACCCCTAAGAAGAACCTGGTACTCGGATGAATTCAGTTGGAGATTATCCCTGATATGGATTGGGGGTATTACCAGACCCATCTCAACGGCAAACTGCCGTCTGATTGACCGAACCCTATCAAGAAACTCTCCCCCCTGTTCTCTATCTACCAGGGGGATGAGGCCGTATCCCACTTCCAGTTCAAGAGCATCAACCAGCAGTAGATGTTCTACAGGTTCTGGTCCAATCTCGACCTTTTCCTTCTCCTTTTTTCTGACCTCAATCTCTTTTGCCCTTGATGTCTCCTTTCTCCTGCTCAATAGATAAACGCTCCCCCCGATGACAAGGGAAAGTGCTATAAACGATAGATGTGGCATACCAGGGATGAGGCCGAAAAAGAATATTGTGAATGTCGCCAGATAGATAGCCTTTGGATAACTAAAGAACTGTTCGCTAAATTCCTTTCCCATGGTGGTCTCGGATGCTGCCCTGCTTACAATAATTCCCGCTGCAGTTGATATGGTGAGGGCGGGAATCTGTGATACCAGTCCGTCACCTACAGTTAGAAGGGTATAATTCTGGGCAGCGTCAACGACAGACATCTTCTGTTGAAGTACCCCGATGACAAATCCACCAATTATGTTGATAAGGGTAATTATTATCCCTGCAATTGCATCTCCCCTCACAAACTTGGCCGCCCCATCCATTGATCCATGGAATTCCGCCTCCCTGGCAATCATAGCCCTGCGCATTCTTGCCTCACCCTCATCTATCAAACCGGCGTTTAGATCTGCATCAATACCCATCTGCTTGCCAGGCATGGCATCAAGCGTAAACCTTGCAGCGACCTCAGCGATCCTGGTTGCACCCTTGGTAATAACCACGAAATTAATAATAACCAGGATAGTAAAGACAATCATCCCGACCACATAATTCCCCCCGACCACAAAACTGCCAAAGGATTTGATAACCTTTCCTGCAGCCAGGAGTCCCTCGTTACCATGTAAGAGTATCAACCGAGTAGATGCCACATTCAGGGAAAGCCTAAAGAGTGTCATCACCAGAAGCAGGGAGGGGAATATGGAAAAATCCAGGGGTTTTAGTGTATACATGGCTATCAGAAGGATAGTTATAGAGAGGGTGATATTCAGGGCCAGAAGGAAATCGAGGAGCATGGGTGGTAGCGGGATGATCATAACCACAAGGACGGTAACCACCCCAATAACGACCAGCATCTCACTCAAAACCAGGGGATCTGATTTCGATCTTAAGGCTTCTTCCATTGCGTTAGCCGGTTGTCCGTTGTCCGTTGTCCGTTGTCCGTTGTTTCCGAATTCCGAGGAATCCGTGAACTCGGAAGCCGTCAGAAAACAGAAAACGGCGAACGGTGAGCGACCTTATTATTTTATGATAAGGCATGTCCATAATCGTTTTTCAATTTGTAAATATATGCCAAAACCTCAGCAACAGCCTGGTAGAGGACAGGCGGTACTTCCTGGCCTATCTCAACTAAGGAGTACAGACTCTGAGCAAGTTCCTTATTTTCCACAACAGGGATATCATGTTCTTCTGCCAATTCTTTGATCCTTTTGGCTAATCTTCCGGCCCCCTTCGCAACCAATTTTGGTGCCTCCATAACAGAGCTATCATACTTTACGGCCACGGCAAGGTCCGTGGGGTTCGTGATCACTACATCCGCTTGCGGAACTTCCTGCATCATCCTTTTTCTGGCCATCTCCATCTGGATACTTCTTATCCTTGATTTTACCAGGGGATCACCCTCTGTCCTTTTGAGCTCATCCTTCACCTCCTTTTTGCCCATCTTCATCCTCTTTTCGAACTCCCATTTCTGGAAGGCATAATCGATGACCACCAGAAAGATCATTGCCAGCGCACACCTAATAAAGAGCTTGAAGATGGTGAGAAGGATATAAGCGATCATTGAATTCAGTTCCATATCCCCCAAAAGGGCAATATTTTTCATCTCTCCCCGTATCGTGAGATAGGCTATTCCTCCCACAATGGCCAACTTTAACAAAGACTTGAATAGTTCCATAAAGGATTGCTTTGAAAAAAGCCTTCCAAGCCCCTTAATGGGATCTAGTTTTGACAACTTGGGCTTGATCGATTCACCGGATAGCATAAAGCCCACCTGCATGATATTGGACAAAATGGCTGCGCTAAAAATGGCCGCCATCAGGGGGCTTATGAGCAAGATAAATAAACTGATCATCTTTCGAGCAAATGCCATAAAATCGGAAATACTCAGATCATTCAACGTGAGAAGAGAAAACGTCCCCTTCATAATAACCTGGATATGGGAGTACATATAGGGTCCAAAGAGGGTTAGGGCAATCAGACCAGACAGGAGCACAGCCACTGAAGGCAATTCCCTGCTTTTTGCCACCTCTCCCTTGCGCCTGGCTTCTTCCCTCTTCCTTGGCGTTGCTTTTTCAGTCTTTTCTTCAAAACTTTCTTCGGCCATTAGCTACACTTTGTTATTGGTTATTCGTTATTTGTTATTCGTAGAAAAATCCCTCAATTCCTCAATCCTTCAATTCCTCAATCCTTCAATTCCTCAATCCTTCAATTCCTCAATCCTTCAATTCCTAAATCCCTCAATTCCTCAATTCAAAATTGAAGACCTACCCCTTTAGCCAGGACATAGTATTCATTAACAGGGGACCCAGGCCTACCAGGTATCTCTCCATAAATCTCGACAGCACCTGTAAGCATATACCAAAGAATAGGAGGCCTATGACTATCTGAACAGGAAATGCAACGATCATAATGTTCATCTGTGGTATGAGCTTTACAATGAGCCCAAAGGCTACCTTGGTAAAGAGAAGGACAGCAATGGCGGGAGAACCGATCTTTAGGGCGATAACAAACATATCACCGGATACCTGTATAATTTCCCGAAATATCTGCCCGTTTAGACTTAATGACCCCACCTTTACGATCTCAAAACTCTCCCTCATCGCATTCAGCACTATGTGGTGACCATTTAAGACAAGGAAAAGTACCGTGGCCACAAAGTA
>Ga0114920_10000481_pt1 | contig 17355 bp, 8 predicted proteins | sample ChitaG_FD_88683 | JGI IMG/M metagenome (GOLD analysis project Ga0114920, IMG submission 88683) | Deep subsurface microbial communities from South Pacific Ocean to uncover new lineages of life (NeLLi) - Chile_00310 metaG | ecosystem: Environmental > Aquatic > Marine > Oceanic > Sediment ... | reverse complement strand
GATTTTCCCGGAGCACCTGATTTACCTTCCGCGCCCGATAACAATTTCACTTTTTATGCCGATGTTTGGGAACGTACGGTCACCCATCTGATGGATGAATATCTGCGTGATAAAGGCCTGCACGGTGCCGATACTTGCACCCGTAAACAGATAATGGCACAGGTTAAATGGTGCTTAAGTGATAATGATCCCGAGCAATCGGCCAAGAATCCGGCCAAAGGCGATGCGAAGCTCAGCCTAAAACTGCTTCAAGAATCCACTCAGCCCGATCCATGTGATCCATGCGCGTCTCAATTGGATGTGGATTCGAAGGTCGGAAATTACCTGTTCCGCGTGGAAGTTCATGATGTCAAAGGTGATGCCAATAATCCCTCTGAAATCACGCTGAAATGGTCCAGTGAAAATGGTGCCGAGCAGTTCCAAGCCTTACCAACAAAAGATGAGATGCCTGCTGGGTTTATCAATGATAAATGGGTCTACGAATTTTTCGATCAGACCAGTGAAAAGCACCTTGGTGTACATCTTGTTAATACCACATGGGCACCGGTTCGGGTTGAACTTACTGAAATAAAGGAGCCATCGAATCCTTACACTGTTCCGACAATACCCGAGTTAAGCGAGACTGAAAAATTTGTCCGCCGCTGGGATGGATATTGTCGTCTGGATCTAAGTGGTACAGGCAGTATAAGTGGTGTGGATAGAGGGGTTGTTTTGTCGACATCAAAAGCCGCAGACAGTCTGGGTTATGTGAATATTGGGGATTCTCTCCAGCTTATTCTTGATTCTATCAAGCTTGATATGGAGCTTAAAAACAAAACTTTTGTTGCGGGTGATTACTGGCTGGCCGAAGTGCGAGAGGCCGAGCATAATCCATTGGATGCCGAGAAGAGCAAGCTGATTGAAAACGAACTCCCGCATGGCATCGAGCATCACTACCTGACACTCGGCAAAGTGGAAGGAGGAGAGCTGCTACTCAATCCCGAAGCGGACCGCAAATATGCCTTCCCATCGTTGACGGAAATGACGCGGATGTTTCACGTCGGCGGTGATGGCCAGGAAGCCATGCCCAATCACCTAGTTCCGCAATCATTGAAGATCGGCGTGACAAACGGGGAGTGGCCCGTCGCAGGAGCAAGAGTGGAGTTTCGTGTTGCAAAGGGAAGGGGATTATTAAAGGAGCATCCTGATTTCCTCTTGGTTGATTTTAATGCTGCCGATCAAAGTGGTGTGACGACGACTAATGAAAAAGGAATGGCTAAATGTGGATGGGAATTGGGATCAGATGGAAGCACCCCTGAAGAAAAAATACTGCAGAGGAAGCAGATAGTAGCTGTCCGGCTACTGAACCCAAATCACGATCCCAGCGTCTCTGAATCAAAGAAGTACCTTGATCATCCTCCGGTCCACTTCTATGCCAACCTGAGCACGGCAGATCAGGTCACATATGTTAATCCTGTTTGTACTGATGATTCGCCTTCTGTGAACTCCCTGTTGCAAATTGATTCGAATGATCATGGCGTATTCCCCTGGCCTGATCTTGATGACGACGGGGATGTAACGGTAAAAGACGTGCTGGATGCTTTGTTGTGTAAATTAAGAGCCAGGCACATTCCCTATGATCCAACGAATGTAACGCGTTGGAATGATATTAATTTAGAAGAGGATCCTGCAGCTACACCACCCGAAACGGTTCAGGATGCCATCGACGACTTGCTTGAAAACCTTCATAGCGAGGATATTAAATATCTTTTGCCTGACTGTAGTCCTGATACGAACACCTTCAAAAGTTATATAGTTTCGAAAATTGATAATAAAGTAACTGAGGGAACAAAGGAATACGCTAGAATTAATGATTTATGGACTGCGTTACTCTGTCATCTGAATGCAGCGAGGTTGCCTTATGATCCAAACTCAAGTCCTGTAACACGATCAAGATGGAAGGACATCAAGGAAATAACCGCAGCAGGAGATGTCGCAGAACCCAATACCGTTCAGGAAGCTATAGATAATTTAATCAAATGGCTGGAAAGCACGGATATTCGTTATGAAGTGCCTAACTGTGGGACAGACGAATCGCCGACAGTTCGTTCATTGCTTCAGATTAGTCCGGGACAGAGTAAGGTAGATGATATACTCGATCAATTGCTTTGTTACTTTAATGCAACAGATCTACCATTAGATAAAACCAGTTCGAGACTCTGCGATAAATTAAAATTCAGCGAAAATGTTAACTCGGTTCAGGACGCATTGAATGTCTTGTGTAAGATTGACTTCCCGGTCCACGACTCATTCCGATTGTTGTTCGACTGGGGTGTGTTGTGTGGCATCGTTCCGTCACTGGTGAAAGCCCGTGCAGGCCAGGTAAGGATCACCGCCGGGGCCTTCATGGACCGGTCCGGCAGGATAACGAAGTTTGAGGGCGGCACCTTCGACCTTAACAAGCTGGAACTGGGAAAGCAAGTTTTGTTCAACACCAAGCAGGCTTTGAACACCGCCCTAGCCAACGGTGAAGCGTGCCTCGCCCTTGATGCCGCACAGGATGGCGAAACGGTTTCGGTGTATGTGATGCCGACCAGTCTCGCATACGGTCCTGACGATCCGGGTTTTCGCGAGTCTGCCCAAAATTGCCTGAAAGAAAAAGAGATCATCAAGCTCGATAATTTTGTCGGCCGGTTACCCAAGAAACAGCGGGCCGTAGCCAATAAGATCCTGATTACATCGTCGGGCGATAGGGCCTTCAGCGGTTCGGCCAAACTGGCGGAGGCGGAAGCAAAAGATGCCGCTGCCGTCAATGACAAGCTGTTCAAGGAATTTCAGAAAGTGGCTTCTAAAGAGGAAACCGAGATTCTCAAGGCGTGCGTTAAGCAAGCCAAAAAGGACAACCTAATTGGAAACACACAAGGGATCGTGCGGCAGGTACGCGAGATGCAGCAGGCGACGGCCATCTTCGCTGCCTTTCTCAAAAGCGATGAAGAACGGTTGCGCCGTTGCGTGTGCGAGGCACTGTTCCCCACGTGTCCCCCGGATTTGGGAGCGGCGCCTTTCCTGGTCCCCATTGCCTGTCTACGCGGTAGTTTAGACAATGTCTTTTTGCTTGAAGAGGTATGCCCGTTCTGCTGCCGCAAGCAAGCGCTGACCTGGCGTTCGTTGCAATACTTCATCGGCGAGAGCCGCGAAAGAGTTGCGAAACAGATTTCTCTCAGTTGCTGTGATCAGGAAGAGGAGGACGATGGCGTGGTCAAGCCCGGCCAGACCTACGATCCAGGAAAGTATGACCCCCTCGATATCGCGGAACTTGCCGACAAATATAAACTTTTGGATAAGTTTAAAGGCTGGCCTCCGAGGGCCCCTATGGACTATCAGACAAAAATTACGGTGAATGATCTGAGCGAGGCCGATGCTAAAGAGGCGCTGATTGGAAATGGAATTGAGATAACCACCACGATAGACGTCGATGACCCAAAAGCCTTTGAGGTCATTGAGGAAAAGTCGGTCGACGTTTCCGCGTTCGATCAACTGATATCTGCGGGAACCGTCAGGCCGGGCGACAAAGTCGGGCTGCTCGTGCAAGGCGGTGTAGCGCGCGGTTATGTACTGCTGGAGCGCGGATCAGGCAAACTGCCTTTTCCTGCCATAAGAACGGCCGCGATTTCCAGTGAAGACGCACTGAAGGCCGAGGAACTGATCAATGCGACAAATACAGCAAAGGGAGAACTGTCGGAGCTAATCACTTTGCGTGAGACTCTCTCGATGGACGTCATCAGTCTAAAGACAGATGTGGAAGCTCTGGACGCAGAGCGGGAGAAATCCGTCGGAGCAGTGAAAGAGGTCGAAACCCAGCTTACCGAACTGGCCAAAACTAGGGCCGAAATCACCAAAGAGATCGAGGCCGTTAACAAGGAACTGACGATAGCTGAAGAAAACCACAAGAAAATTGTTGCTGCCGTGCGCGAAAGTCAGCCGGTGACTGTTGTAACTGGAAACGCGGATCCCGCACTCATTTCCAAACTCGCCGGTGCCGGAGTCACGACGGTGGCCGATATTTCCAAACTGACGCCTGCAAAGATCACGGAACTTACTAGTGCAGGAATTCTCAATGCGAGAGCAGCCAGGAAGCTCAAAAGCGATGCCGAGACCTTCCTGAAGAGACCGCTGGGATAGGGGACGACGATGGCGCGTGGTAAGACAATGGGGTTACCTATTAGACCGTACCGGTCAAATAGAATGGATCAGGAAAATTGTATAACTTATAAATTGTGTAAAGTGGTACGATGACGGGATGGTCAAACTTTAGGCAATTATACTTTTATGTTCTAACTCTCGTTTATTCGCTATGGACTGTTTCGGGATTATAATTAGCATATAAGGATTTTAATCGGGATTAAAACATGTCAATCGCTGCAAGGATTACAACCGATTATATCGCAGCCAGCAAAAGTGCCGGCAGAAGGTCGAGACAACATATAATTAATGGTCAGAGTCATTACTTATAAGGATATCGGCATGTTGAATTCGTGGGGTATCCATTGTGTATATGAATGAAGGTGAATTAACTTTTTAGTTTTAGCTTAGGACATGTTTTTAATACGGCTAACGGATGATTAAGTGAAAACATTAGCGAAAAATATTAAACCATCCGTGTCTACCACACACGTGGCAAGTCCATATGTGCATCACCCACAGGGACCTGAGCAAAAGGCACAGCAGGTTATCCTGCGCCAAATCCTGCGCCCGGAACAAATACAAACCAAGGCAGATAACGAACAGGAAGAAGAACCAGTACAAGCCAAGCTCATTCAACGTCAAGCCGAGAACGAAGAAGAAGAGGAACCGGCGCAAACGAAGTTGATTCAACGTCAAAAGGAAAACAAAGAGGAAGAAGAACCCGCACAAGCCAAACGGGTTCAACGGCAGTTCACGGGTTTTGGTGCAACTGGAACATCCAGGTTTGGCTACTTTGGTCCAAAGCAAAAGGCGCAACAAACAGAAGTCCGGAGCATTCTGCGTACTTACAACTCGCAGGCCAAACTCACACTTGATCAACCAAACGACAAATATGAGCAAGAGGCGGATCGCGTTGCCGATCAGATTATTTCCAAACCTAATCCACGACTTCAACGTCAAACGGAAAACAACGAAGATGAAGAGACCGTACAAAGCAAACCGTTAGCAGAACAAATTACACCAGTGGTGCAAAGACAAACTGAGTCAGAAGATGAAGAGGAATTGGTACAGGCGAAGTTAATACAACGTCAAACCGATAGCGAAGAAGAAGAGGAATCTGCGCAAGCGAAGTTAATCCAACGTCAATCTGAAAACGAAGAAGAAGAACAACAGGTACAGGCAAAACGAGAAGAAAGTGGATCACTCAGCATTGGTTTTCAGGAACAATTAAGCAGTAAAGGCTCGGGGAGTCCGCTTTCTGAGTCTACCCGATTTTCAATGGAGCCACACTTTGGAACCGATCTCTCAGACGTGCGTGTACACACGGATAGTTCGGCTACTCGGATGAACAAGGAGGTAGGAGCGCAGGCGTTCACGCACGGTAGCGATGTCTATTTCAACGAAGGAAAATATAATCCGGACATTACAACAGGAAAACATCTTCTAGCGCATGAACTTACGCATACCATTCAACAAGGTGGAGTCCTCAGAAAAAGACCGCTATTGATTTCAGCCACCACCCCAACAATACAACGCTTGTCGTTAAAAGGCATCCTGAACAGAGTTGCAAACTACATCCCCGGTTATAGTTTGATTACCGTCATTTTGGGCAAGAACCCGATAACAGGGGATCATGTTCCACGCACGGGAAAAAATATTCTTAAAGGCGTGCTCGGATTGATTCCAATCTTTGGAAATATTTGGTTCAACAACCTGCAAAAAACAGGTGCAGCCGATAAAGCCGGACTCTGGCTAGATAAACAGATTGAAAAATTAAATATCACCTGGAGTGGAATAAAGGCGTTGATTTCCCAGGCATGGGATGAGATGTCAATATGGAAAGGTATTTCAGGCAATATTAAAGTTATGAAGAACGTCTTTGGACCAGTATGGGGCCGGGTTAAGAGATTTCTCTCGGCCATAGGCTCGAAGATAAAAGAATTTATTTTAGATGGTGCCCTGGCCCTGGCAGGTTCTGCCGGTAAGCAAGTTAAAGGCATTATGAACAAGGGCAAAAAGATCTTCATGAAGATTCTGGATGACCCGCTCGGCTTCGTGAAGAATTTTCTCAAAGCCGTTGGTCTTGGGTTCAGTCAATTTGGTCGTAATTTTCTTAAACATCTTAAAGGTGCTTTATTCGAATGGATGTTTGGCGCCTTTGCTAAGGCAGGCATCGAACTTCCCAAGTCATTTGATATAAAAAGCATATTCGGATTCATCTTGCAAATATTCGGACTGACCTACACGAACATACGTGCAAAGTTGGTTAAAAAGCTAGGCAGCAAAGGCGAAAAGATTGTTTCCGTAATCGAAAAATCGGTGGGCTTTGTAAAAGAGCTCATTACTAAAGGCCCCATTGCATTATGGGCAAAGATTAAAGAATCACTGTCGAATCTCAAACAAATGATTTTCGATCAGGTGAAGTCGTGGTTGATTACCACAATTATTAAGAAAGCGATGTTTAAGCTAGCGACCATGTTTAATCCGGTGGGGGCGCTTATTCAGGCAGCGATTGCGATTTACAATACCGTGATGTTCTTTATAGAACGTTGGAATCAGATCAAGGAAGTGGTCAATGCTATTTTTGGTGCCATCGGTCCGATTGCCTTTGGTCAACTGGGTAAAGCAGCTAACTTTGTCGAAACAATGCTTGGCAAAGGACTTACGCTTGTCATTAGTTTCCTTGCTCGATTTATTGGATTAGGCGGTATTGTTGAGAAAATTAAAAATATTATCAACAAGATTAGGAAGCCCGTTGATAAGGCTTTGAACAAAATCATTGGGTGGTTAGTAAGGAAGGGTAAGGCGTTATTTACAAAAGGAATGGGGGCACTTGAAAAAGGTGCGGGTAAAGTTAAAGACAAGGCTATTGCTGCATTATTCTGGTGGAAAAAGAAGAAGAAATTACAGACAGCTGACGGTCAATCGCATACCATCTATTTTAAAGGTAAAGGCAAATCAGCTAAGTTGATGATCTCAACTGCACCAATGGAGTACACCGATTATGTTAGAGATTTAATATCGACCCAGGGACTTGATAAGAATGATAGCAAGGTTAAAGCAGCACTCGCTATTACCGATCAGGTTGACGCTAAAAAAGCGCAGACCGTTTCTACTAATAAAGAAGAACAAAAGACCAAAGATATTGTCGCGCTTGTGGATAAATTGGTTGTCGCCACAAAAGATCTGCCATTAAAAGGAGATAGCGCCAGTAATACGAATCCAGCATATGGCCCACTACGCAATGGTTGGGGAACGTTTGCAAGAGTTAAATACATGCAGGCCGAGCATCCAATTGGCTCGTCGCCAAGCGTTGGTAACGATAGTAACTTTGAATATATAAATATTCGACGTAAGGATAATGGTTCTTTGTATGTTAAAGGCCACTTGCTGAACGATAATCTGGGTGGGCCAGGTACAACCTGGAAAAATTTGACGCCGATTACAGGTGCAGCCAATAGCGATCATAAAGTAAATTTTGAAAAAGTGCCAAAGATCGCTGTCAATGCTACGGATGCCCGTATTTCTAAAAGTCCAAAAACGCCGATTGATAAAAATAAACCACCTGGAGCGATGCAGGACTTTAGTTGTGTCGCCTCATACGGACGTTCACTTCCAGCGTCTTACACTAAATTAAATGATTTAGAATCAGAGACCTATCCTGATGGGTGGAACGATAATTGGAATCGCAATACTGTGCTAAAAATTCTTAAGGCAGAACAATTTGTTCCCTTAACTATTGATTGCTCTGTTAGCTACAAAAATAAATTAGCCGATAGTTGGAAAAATCATACATACACGGTAAAAAATGATATTCAATATGGCAACCTTAATCATTATCAATTAACTGCTAAACCCAAAACCACTTTTGAATTTGCTAGTAAAATACAATGGGATAAGCCAACTTTCGAAGAAAAAATGGCAGAAGTCTTGAAATTGACGTTGATAGGTAAGAAAAGAGCAAAGGATATATATGATCGTTTTGAATCAAATGGCAAAATTCATAGTTTTAAAGCAGTAACAGGAATTACCCTAAAAGCACTTGAAGCTAATAATCCAGGCTATAAATTTAAACTTGGCGCTAAACCATAAGATTTATATACGACATTGAGGAGCATAGATTAGGACGAATGGTGCCAGGGGAACCCTCCCCATTAGTTTTTTGTGATAACTATTTTCCTCCATATCAACGTCTGTTTACTTCAAATTATTTATTTGATCTTGTATATAGATCATATTAAAAGCGACCATATTTAAATTGATTGATAGTATTTGGTGGGAATTTAGTTGTCGAAAAAAGCGACAATAAACGACAAGAAGCGACAAGAAGCGACATAAGGCGACATTTTGTTTAAAAATATTGACAAATATTATAGGGTAATTTTATCAATTCAATAAAAAATATAAACATATCATTGCATTCTATGTAATAACTGTTAAGGTCGGGGAAGCATGCTTCTATAGGAGGAATCATGAACGAGAAGCTAATTCGAGATCTAGTAAGCCAAGCTAAAGACCACGATTCATATCTTCTTACGGCCGGGCTTGCAGTCTTGTCTAAAGAAGTGAATGAATATTTGGTAGAAAATCCGCGTGAGGACGCCACGATGTTCAACGAGGTTTTTTCAGCGATGCTGGTGGAAGAAAAACGAAGATTTGAAGACTCACCGTTCTTTGTTCCGTTGAAACAGTCAGGATTGCCGATGGGAATTGCAGAAGCTGCGGCTTCTGGGGCTCCAGATCTTCGGCCACTCAGCGATCCGAGCATAGTGCATGAGTGGACTTTTGGTCCAGGTGAACAACTTCTTAGGAAATTTGGCGAGAAGCTAAAGGATACCATCTGCGGAAAAGACGGCCCCTACAGAAAATTCAAGAAAGGATTACTCGGCCAAGCAGACCTCCCAGCTACGATCGTTAGTACTATTTTGGCAGCGGGATTTTCAGCAGCTACGTTTTGGTATCCGCTTGCTGTATATGTTAGCCTCCTTTTGATTAAGGCAGGGCTGAAGACATATTGTGAGTAATAAGCAAGCCCTACTAGCAACAGGATGGAACTGCTCTCTGCAATCTCCGCGACTCATCATGACCGTTAGGCCAATAGCCGTCTCTTTGGAATATTAAATACTGAATGCTGATATAGGAGACAAAAATCATGAAAAAAACAGCTTTTTCTTTTCTGATTTTATCTATCATCCCCTTAAGTGGATGTCTAAGACCAGCTACCCTCAGACCCGTTGCTGAACAAAATGCTACCAATATTCATAATTATGCCACGAATGTTGAATTAGCCGCAAAAGCCTTTAAAAAGGAGCTTTCATTCCATGCGGCACTGCATGAGCATGTTGTCCGGAAAAATCTCACGACAAGATTGATGGAAATTCGCAATACGGGACTACCAAGCGATCCTGACAGTTCTGTTATTAATGACCCAAGTAGGACTTGGTATGAGAAACTGAATGAGCGAATTATTAAGCTCAAAGATAGGATGGAGAAAGTTGAAAACGACGAAAAAGCTCTTGCGTCTCTTGCGGTCGAAGAGCCTGCTATTATTGATGTCGCAATGGACAGGCCTGGCTTCACCATTGTGCGTGTATTGCGAGACTCTATTCTTTTGGCCAACCAAAACGATCTCATATTGAAGGAATCTAATGGGGCCGTTCGCAGAGCGATGCATGCCAAACGGCAAAACTTACTTGATGAATATTTTTATATTAAGAGTCAACAGGAATTGAATAAAACATACCTTCTGGCAATTGATCAATATCTAGAAGTTCTTAGAGAGCAAGGAGATATAGCTAAAACTCATGCTAATGCGATTCTAGGTTATGCTAAATCACAGACAAAAGTTAGCGTGGGATTAAACCTACTTCAGGATAAAGAGTTGAGGGATCAGATACTCAACATAGTCAAAGATAAAAAGGGAGAAGCGTCAGCTGAAAAGATAAAGAATCACTTATCCAAATTGGATGAGGCGATCGAAATAATAAAGAATCGATAATTAAGTAAGGAGGTATAAAAATATGTTAAACGAACAACTACTGGAGAAAATCTCCAACCTAATTGATCAGCACGGAGGTAGCGAAAAAACTGAATTACTTGGCGCGTTTCAGGACTTAAAAACAGCACTTGCAGGGCAAGCTTTACTAATCAACAATCAGGCGGCGGAATTACGAAATCACCAAGTAAGCGATCAAGTTCTAAACATGATTTTAACTCAACGCACATTAAGCGGCTTACTCCAGTCGCTCGGAGTACCGAAACAGAATCCATTTTCTGTATCGGAGGTAGCATCTGCTACGCAGGAGCTTGCCAATAAAGTGGCAGAATCAAACGATTTTTCCAAAACTATTGGAAAGATAATAAATGTGGCAAAAATATTTATATAGATTTTCCTAAAGAAGGCGTAGACAGAGCGTAGAAAGGCAGCCAGCAATGGCTTATATGGCATTAGAAATAACGGTCTAACAGGCCCATGCCGCCGATGTGCTAATCGCAAGCGGCTGATTTAGGACGAATTTGATTGGGAAATAGGCAATATTTGATCAGACATTTGGACTAAGAGATTTTGATGATTCACCGGATGGCACCAAAAAAGGAGTTTCAGTTAAATTTACTGTCACGGTTAACAGTCAGAAAGAGTCTAAGGATATTCCTGTGGTATGTGAAGATTTCTAATCCAAGTTAATAGAAAATATCAAATAGAGCATAGGATGCAAGAGAAAAGGAGCATGCTTATCTTATGATCAGTATATTGCAGAAATCCAGTTTTTTAATTTTATTAGATAAAATTTTTGGTTTTAGGGCCTGGGGGCTTATACTCTACGGTGCTCTTCCATCCTGGCTTGCATTACTTGGTGTTTCAAAAGGAGAAGTTAAGTTCACTGCTATTGAATATTTATTACACATTTCCATTTTTGCTAGTATCTTGCCAATTGCGATTATTTTCTTACTTATTAGAACCCGACATAGAAATTGGTATTTAACTACTGATTTCCTTAATGTCCGAAGCTTTATATCTACTTTTGTAATCCTTATCTTAGCCATTTTGATTTGCGGTGTCTCTGTAATCATCCATAGTGAAAACAATGGCGAAAACAATATTGAAATATTGGAATATTTTAAAAGTAAGGAGTTGAGAAAAATTGCTCCTCAAGCATTTCTCTTAGCTGTTGTCAGTCTAGTCCTTTCATCAACTCTTTTTATCACGGTTCTAACAAGAAATATCAATTTACCAGGTTTGCCATCCGATGATTTTGTTAAGCTTTTAGCGAAAATAAGAATTAACATGAGAAAGATAATGGGTAGCAAAGTTTGGAAGGATTATATTTCTTTAGATGATAATAAGTTGACCAAGTTGGCCAAAGAGATTAAGAATGACATGGATCAGGCTGCTGTTTGTACAGGAAATTATCTAGCAAAGAAATCACTTGAACCAATAAGGGAAGACATAATTAATCTAATAAATATTCTTGGAGAAATTAGAAGTAGCGGCACTAATGAAGCGCAAAAAATCAAGTGGAAGAGCTATTTTGCGAAGCGCGAAGATCTTTCAAGTGCCGATATACATTTCCGTCTCTCCAAAAAAAAGCAAGTTGCTTCTTTAGAAAGATTGAAGAAATTGAAGTTAGGAGTTTAACATGGCAAATCATAAGATTCCTTACGCAGTTTTTGCTTTAAATAAAAAAGAAGCTGAAGATGTAATTAAGGAACTTAGAAAAAAGAATAAGGAAAAGTTAGCAGAATGGCTCGAGGATAATAAAGACGAGATATATAGCGATGATCGTGACCTCTGGAAACCTTTTAAAAGTCAAAATATTGCAAAGCTTATCAATAACACTAATTATGTTTCTAATACCCTTTTAATTTCTAAAGTAATTGAGGGTTCTGCAAAGCGCGCTGTTTTGAGATCAGTGGAAGTCTTTTTTATTGATATGTTTGCAACATTTTTAGATAAATACAGGGATTTAGCTGAAAATTTGGATATGTATCTTGGTGAAGCAGAACGCGGCAAATGCTGTTTCCTGATGCATTATGCATTATCTGAGGAAATACAGGATGAATTAGAAAAAGAATGTCGTAATGCATGGGAAGGTGTTTATGACGACTATAAAAATGGTTGTCTTCATCGGATAGCGGCAAGAGTGGATGATCTTAAAAATTTTAGAAATTACCTTCTAAAAATCTCAAAAGACCGGCCAAGTAACGTTGCTATGCAGGCATTGGATGAGAGAGGTTGGGAACAAAAGTCTCTTTCCAGATTAGGAGGAAGCTGAAAGATGTCTACTCATGATTCAAAAATAATAACCTTCTATTCTTACAAAGGCGGTGTCGGCAGAAGCATGGCTCTGGCCAACGTGGCTTGGTTATTAGCTTCAAAGTATCGCAAAAAAGTGCTTGCAATTGACTGGGATTTAGAAGCACCTGGGTTGCATAGATTCTTTAATGTCCAGGAAGAAAATATAAAAAAAGGTTTAATAGACTTGTTTTATGATTATAAAGATCTTCTTAAGAAAGATGCTTTCTCCTTGGATGAGGGCCTTATAAAAATTAATCGTTATATTATCAAAGTCCCAGAGAAAACTAAGATTGGTGGCTCTATTTTATTTATGCCTTCTGGGAAACAGGATAAAGGATATGCCAAACGAGTCAATGAGTTTGGCTGGCAAGATTTCTATACTAAATGGCATGGTTTTGGATTTATTGAATATTTAAAAGATCAATTCAAAAAGAACGCAGATATAGTTCTTATTGACAGCAGAACCGGTGTGACTGATTCGGGAGGCATATGCACTATGCAACTTCCTGAAGTGGTAGTGCTTTTATTTTCTCTTAATGAGCAGAATTTAGCTGGCACAAAGATGATTATTGAAAGCATATCCAAAAAATCAACGAAAGTTAAAGATCAGAAAAAACCTCCCAAATTGGTCCTTATCCCTTCGCGTGTAGAAAGATATCTTGAGCAAGAGGCTAAGTATGATTGGGAAGAAAGAGCAGCTGAACGTCTGGGAGAGTATCTTCCTGAAAAAGAAAAGAAAAGGGCGTTTAAATACATGAAAAAGAAATCAATTCCCTATGTGGGCTATTTTAGTTTCGGTGAGATGCTTGCAGTTAAAAAAGATCCAGACGGGGAACTTGCGGGATCGCTTGATGATCTTACAGTTTCAGCGCTGGAAGCAGCAGGTCTTTGGGAGGAGAAGATGGAAATAGCTCCCGAACCTGTTCGTGCTGATATTCGTTATGCGCTGAAGGGGTACGGTTTTAAACGGCGTATTATAAGCATGTTTATAATTATAGCGTTAACATTTAGTGTGGTAATATCCTATCAATTATTCTTTAAGAAACGTCCAATAGATAATTCCGTAACACTTATTGATCTTGGAAATAGTTTCTTGGATATTGCAGGGGATCGAGATAATATTCGTGATAAGGAAGAGTATCTGAACAAAGCAATCCAGCAATTTAATAATGCTCTTGATAGATTAAATGTTAAGAAAAATCCTCACTCGTATGCGAAAGCACATAATGGTCTTGGGAATGCCTATCGGGATTTTGCAGGGATTCGGGACAAGGGGGAGAATCTGAACAGAGCAATCCAGTCCTTTAATGAGGCTTTGCCTATATTCACTGTTGATGATGACCCTATCTATTATGTGCAGGCACATAATGGTCTTGGGAATACTTACCGGGATCTTGCAGGTGTCCGTGATAAGGAGGAGAACCTATTCAAAGCAATCGATACCTTTGAAAGGGCTCTAACCGTTAAGGAAGATCCTTTCTGGTATGCGAAGACTCAGAATGACCTCGGGAATGCCTACCGAGATCTTTCCTTAGCACAAAATAATAAGGAACCCCTTAAAAGAGCAATTCAGTCATATAATAGGGCTCTGGGAATATTCAATGCTAAGGAATACCCCTCATATCATGAGGAAGTATCGCTGAACTTGGATAGAGCCATAAGCATGCAGAGAATAATACAAAAGAAAAAGCCATATCAAAAGCAGATAAAATGAGTTTATTCTACCCTTTTCACTTGTCTAAATCTTCCGAAAACTCAAAACCTTCGCTGTTCTTTGTTCCCTATCACGTTCCCATTTGAATCCTGAAGAAGAGACCAACTCCTTGAGATACTTCTTTGACGGTTCACTATAGAATGTCTTATGCTTGTACTACTTTGCACCATCGCCTTCATCCAAGCCTGTGGCTCCCGCTTCAACTCCCACGCACAGGTGGTGTCGTTCATTGACAGCAGGTGAAGAATATTCAGGCAGGGCGTTTTTTTCTTGCGTTCATTGGTATACTACTGGATACTTACGGTAATGGTTCCCATATTTTACAAGAACTCCTATTTTGGCGCCGCTTTTGATGCTACTAGTTACCAAATCTTTTTTTGAAATCTTTGAACTCATCTATGAGTTTTTCTTTGATTCGGATCAGCAGTTTTCTCAGATCAACTTCAGTGGAAATACCCAAGAAGCCCGCTACACCTGCTGTAACTGATACCTTTGAAGATAGTATTTTTGACCCAGAACGGATCAATTCGTCAGTATGGCTTTCAATCCGCCTGAGGCTTTCTAAGATTGCTTCGATATTGGTGTCTGACATATATCGCTTTATTAAACCGATCTTTTCAAGAATATCCTTTAGATAGATTTCATCTTGCTCGGAGGTATCACTTAGATCAGCGAAGACATTACCAATATCATTTCGCAGCTTTTCAAAATTCTTTTCCTGCCGCGTCCGAATATCAAATAAAATATCGAGAATTGTTTTTTCTTGGATACTTACTAGAAGATATTCCTCAAGCAGACGCAGAAGCTGATAGACTGTACTATCGGGGATATTAGTTTTGTTTAACAAGTAGGCGATCGTCTTATAATTTTTCATCAGTTTCCACAACTCTGCTCCTTTTCGTGCTGTGGCATTGTCTCCAACTTGGGTTCGGTGATGTCTTCCCTCAAAATCTTTCCATATTTTGAATAATTTCCGCTCATGAATAGCCGCCTCAGAAGGAAACTTTATGATTATCGAGTCACCGTGGATTTTCTCCTCTTTTATTAAGCTGTATTTCTCTTCAAATTTTGCGTAGAGCGTACCCAAATCTTCTAGCTGACCACCTTCTAGGATAGTGTTACTATCTACTTCTAGCTTAGCTTGTTTTATAACACAGTCAAAGTGGTTAGGTGCTCTGTATGTACCACCAAAAGTTGTATTGTTTCCAAGGGCTATATGTAGAGTTCCTTTTTCTTTTTCTGTCTCTATTGTGGCTGGCCCAATAATGGCCTTAGGGTTAGTTCCAATCCCTATTTCAGATATCTTATTTACATATTCGGGTTCCCACCCTTTCTCCTTAGCTTTTGCCTCTGCTTTTCTTAGATTTTCACGTAATTTTCTCGCTGATTTACCCCCTTCTATCTTTGTGATTTGTCCTTTTACTATGGTAAGTATGACAGGATCCATAATGTCTACAAAGCCGACTTGATCAATAAATCTATCTATACAAATTTTACCGTCTATATGTGCAGAACGAGACAGAGAAATCGCCATAAATGCCTCGCCTGCTGGAAGATTTCCAAAACTGCCTTTTTTGGTCAAGATCCCGGAATCAGAGGAACCAATTTCATACCATCCTCCGATATCGCCAAAATTTAACTCATATTCTAGTTTTGGCCCTGATTTTATATTCAATCTTTTTCCTTTCGAAAGAATCATAGCTAAGAGGTCCGAATATTTTGCCACTTCGGAACAATCAGCGAGAAGACCACCTTCTTCGAACGAAGATCTTTCGACGCCGATCATATGGCCGACCCGGCCAGTTTTTCTACCTTTTTCAATGATCGTAACCCTGAAAGGCCTCAACTCCAGGGGTATATTTTCAAAAAAAGTCAATACAACATCTGCACTTTTGATAGCTCCTATTAGAATCTTACTGGGAGTATTGAGAGGTTGCTTTTTTCGAACTTCAGGGTGGGGCAGCAAAATAATCTCAGTCTCAGCACCGAGTTTTTTTGCTTGCTCTCTTAGTGTTTCTGCTAAATCAAGCCTAGGTTGATCAGTGAGAATTAGGACTTTTTCTCCCTTGTTGATTCCCATACACTTTTCAATGCAATTGTTTGCTGCTTTTTCTATCGTGTTACTGCCCGTCATAGCATTCTCCTGTGGTAAGTTTATCGTATCCCGATATCTCTTTGATGGGAATTTCCCTTTTGAGCATGCGGCAAATTACTCACAATTCCCACCCTCTGATATTCTAAAATAACAATATCACACAAAAAATAGCGAAGTCAATCGCCAAGAAACTAATGTAATGCGGCATAAACAGCGAAATACCCTACATTGACATAAACCTCACCTTATAAGTCGACATCAATTCATCAAGGAAAATTTCAGAGGTGTGATCTTTCATGCTGCCGAGGACAAATTTTGTGCAGTAGAAAATTTCTCTCTTAAAACCTCATAAGGCGTTTTTCCCTTTGATGACCCAGTGGCGGATGGAAATTATAAAATTCTTCCTCATTAGTCGGGTGGAAGCGTTCCACCTTATCGTTAAACCTTATAGTTAGTGGCTAGATCCACATATATCTCATTGCTAATTCATTAAAAATTAATGGGGGATTTTGAAGAGAATTACTGAACATTCAAAGTGATAAGTCGCCAAATTAGTTTACATAATAATTATTATCTTACCCACCCTCCAGCTTTAAATTTTTCAATAAGTTAGAAACTGCTTTTTTTATGAAAATTTCATCCCATCATTATTTAGAAAAAGTGGGATTTTAATCTCCGAAAGAAAGCATCTATGAGAATCAAGTATATGGGCAAAGCAAAAAATTGGGTGTAAATGGGAATTATTAAAATAGAGTGATGTAAGGATTGGCTTTATTTATTTCAAGAAGCAAGGAGGAAGTGGAATTTTTTAGATTAAATATATAACTATTTATAATTTTAGTTATATTTTTCTTGATAAAGTTATAAAAAAATGTTAATGTTTTTATAGAAAATAATGCAGAAAACAACATTGGCTGTAAAAGTAAACTATAGTATTTTAAGCCGGGTTAAGAAGTTTTGCCGAGAGAGGGGAATTAAATACGGTTTTTTTGTCGAGAAAGCCTTGGAAGAACGTTTGGAACGTGAAGAGCTTAAAGAAGATTTGTTGGATTTGAAAACATTGTGCGGACAGGAAAAAGAGGCGGT
>Ga0114920_10000480_pt1 | contig 17359 bp, 17 predicted proteins | sample ChitaG_FD_88683 | JGI IMG/M metagenome (GOLD analysis project Ga0114920, IMG submission 88683) | Deep subsurface microbial communities from South Pacific Ocean to uncover new lineages of life (NeLLi) - Chile_00310 metaG | ecosystem: Environmental > Aquatic > Marine > Oceanic > Sediment ... | reverse complement strand
TTCTTTGGAAGAAACGGTAGATGGTGCAGACTGTCTGGTCTTACTTGTAGATCATAGAAAGTTCAGGGAGATCAATCCTCACGAGCTCCTGAAGAAAATGCGAAGTAGCGTCATCATTGATACCAGGGGAATGTGGCTGTGTAATGAACCGACTAACCATAGAGGTGTTGAAGAAAGAAGGCACCTGTCTAGTCTATCAAGTCGGTGATAACATAGTCATAAAGGAACCACAAAAATGAGTCTGCGAGCATTGGCAAAAAGGCGTCTTCCATATACTGCAAAACAGGGTCTCAAATATATCTATGGTACCATTCCTCCTCATTTTCGCTATGGTCACATATTCTGGGAAACCTATAATTTTCTTGAGGAATCCCAGTGGTGGAGTCGGGAGAAGTTAGAAGAATACCAGATGCAACAGCTAAGGAAACTTTTGCATCACGCTTACGAGAATGTGCCTTATTACCGAAGAGTATTTGAGGAAAGAGGCCTAAAACCAAAAAACATTCAGGATTTTGATGATTTTGGGGAGTTGCCTTATTTGACAAAAGAAATTATTCAAGAAAATCTACTAGATTTAGTTGCCCGAAACTATCATAGCTCTGAGTTACAATACGTTACAACTGGTGGTTCCACTGGCATCCCATTGGGATTTTATTGGGAGAGAGGTGTAACTGATTCAAAGGAACACGCGTTTATAACAACATTGTGGAACAGAGCAGGATTCAAGATAGGTGATAGATGCGTGATATTGAGAGGCGATGTTGTTCAGCTAGCGTGTAAAGGGAAATTTTGGGAATACGATCCAGTCAACAAAAATCTTACTCTATCATCTTATCATATGACTGATGAAATATTGCCAAACTATATTGCCAATATTAGGGCGTTTAGGCCAGATTTTATCCAAGCTTATCCCTCAGCAATTACCATTCTAGCAAGGTTTATGAAGAAAAGAAATATTGGACCTTTTCCAACTGTAAAAGCGATCCTGTGTGCCTCCGAGAATTTATATCCTTGGCAGCGGGAGTTACTGGAAGAAGTTATGAAATGCAGAGTCTGGAGTTTTTATGGACATTCTGAAAGAGCCGCCTTGGCTGGAGAATGTGAGGTAAGTACATATTATCATATCTTTCCCGAGTATGGATATTTAGAACTGATAGGCAATGATGGAAATGAAGTAACTAAGGATGCGGAAATAGGAGAGATTGTAGCTACTGGATTCAATAATTTCATATGTCCATTTATAAGATACCGCACGATGGATATGGCAGCGGCCTCAAACGCAAAATGCAAATGTCGGAGGAATTATGGTCTGGTGAGGAGGATCGAAGGGAGACTGCAGGAATTCTTTGTTGATAAAACTGGTTCTTTGACTACATTCACTTGCTCGCATAAGCCTTTGTGGAATGCGAAGGAAAAGATTAATGCCTACCAGTATGTTCAGAATGAGCGCGGCAAAGTATTGTTGAATATTGATGCAAAAAGTGAATTTTCTGTTTCTGATATAGATGGCGTCAAAAGGACTTTTCTGCGTTTTTATCCTAGATTCAACATTGAAATAAGGTTTGTCCATCACATCCCTCACAGCAAGGACGGGAAATTCAGGTTCTTAGTTCAGAAATTGCCGATTGAGTTTGGAGAAAATGATAAGGTTCAAAAAAACTTTTAGAAAAATTAGAAACTCATATTTGGCTTTAAGATTAATGGAGATACGACACCGGTTGGTATATGAAAAAAGTTATAAACGAATGTCGCAAGCTATGAGGCGGTTCAAAGAATGTAGGAATAAAAAACCGAAATCCCAGATACGAAAAGAAATGAAGCTGTGTAAGAATTTTTGGGGATGCTACCCCTTGCACTATTTCAGGTATGACCTCTATAAAAGGGAGAGGCAGCTGTCAGAACGTGAGCTTCTGAACTATATCCCCGAGTTCTTCTTTTACACTTTGTTTTTGCCATTCTATGATTCCGAAAAATATAGCATCTTATTAGCGGATAAGAATATTACTGAACAGTTTTTTAGAAGTCTTGGGATCCCTCACCCGCACACAATTTGTAAATTAATTAATAATCATATTTATACTAGTCAATTAGTCGAGATAAGCTATAAGGATGTTAAAGAAGAACTAACAGAAAGAAATTATCAGAAAGTATTTGTGAAACCAGTAGATGGCCAAGGTGGTTATGGAATCTATATTTTTAATAAAAATGACAGTAGGCAGTATGTAACTAAAGATAATGATGTTCTTAACGAAGAATTTTTGGACAAAATCGGAGCAAAAAATGATTATATAATACAACCTGGACTGGACCAAGACCCGGAAATTTCAAAAATATATCCTGATTCTATGAATACCTTTAGAATTACGACAGAAAATAAGAATGGGAATCTTCGTATTCTGTGTTCTGTTTTACGAATTGGTAGAGGTGGGAATCAAGTTGATAACATTTCTCAAGATGGGCTTGTTTTAAAAATTGATATAGATACAGGAAAAGTAGGAGATCACGCTACTTCAGAGCAATGTGAATATCTTGAGAAACATCCTGATGCAGATTTTATTTTCAAGGGGTATAAGATTTTGAACTGGAATAAAACAAAGAAATTTGTGAGGGAAAGTGCAAAGAAATTACCACAATTCACTTATTTGGGCTGGGATATTGCCTTAACCAAAAATGGGCCTTTAGCTATAGAGACAAATCTCGGTTTTGGTTTAGACCTTTATCAAGTTGCTTTGGGTGGATTAAGAGAAATTTTTCTAATTAGTAACCCTCAATTTTATTGGAAAAATAGAGGAAAAAGAGCGTAGGGAAATATATATGTCCATTAAAATTGCACTAGGAGGGGACGTGAATTTTTCTAGACATAGAGGAGATATGGTTGGTCTTGTACGTCGAAAAAAGCTTCTCTATTTGTTAGATACCGGAGAAAATGGACAAAAATATTAAATTCATGCCCACAGTCGGAGATTATTCTCCTACCCCAGAGATAAAAAATATACTTTTGGAAGAATATGGTGGTATTTGGGAGAATCCTGAAGTGGATGAATATAATGATGATAGTACTCCTTTTAAACAAATAGGAAAATTCTTTCGAGATGCAGATATGGGCCATATAAACTTAGAAACTCCTTTGAGTAAGGAAGGACATCATATAGGTTCGTTTTGTGGTTTTCCTGAGTTTGCTGAAATTTTAAAAGAAAATAATATCACCATTGTTTCTATAGCCAATAATCATTCATTTGATGCAGGAGAGAGGTTTTATCGAAATGATAAATGTCTTAAAGGATAACAATATTAAATTCGTTGGCGGAGGAGTGAATACTGAAGAGACAAGGTATGGTGAAACGATAGAGTTAGGAAAACCGAACTTAGGTTTTTTAGGTTACGCCGCGTGTTGTAACTATTTTTTTATGAGTCGTGCAAAAAGTGACCAGCCCGGAATTCTTCGCTTGTTTGAGCCAGTTGTTTTAGACGATATTAGGTTTATCAAAAAGAAATGTCCCTTTTTGATAGTTGCTTCTCATTTTGATATTGAGAACACACCAAAGATAGACAAAAATCCAATAGCTCTGGCCCGTAAGATGGTTGACTGTGGGGCTGATTTAATTATAGGAAGTCATGGTCATGTCCCAAAACCGATAGAAGTGTATGACGGAAAATTGATCATTTATTGTCTTGGTAATTTAGTCTCTACTTATTCGAAGAAAGCCTGGGGAAGTAATCTTGTTGTTGAAGTTATTTTGTCTGATTCTGGAAAATATGAGAATGCAAGATTTTATCCTATAGACAGCGGGAATAAACATTGTTTTTCTCCTTGTATAATGGAGAATAAAGAGGGAAATAAGCTATTGTCTGAAATAAAAAGGAATAGCGAGAAGCTATTCAAAACTCCTTTATTGCTTGATAAACACTTTTTGGAGATTAAGAATTTTAATAAATCAACGACATTTTCCAGTGTATCATATGGTTGATCTCCCTTTTCTATCAGACCTATTTGGCAATAATAAGAGCAGCAGCAAAGAGAAACTCTGGTAAAATATGATCAGAAGTCTTTTCAAAGATATGGTTAAATACCTCCCTGCACAGATTGTTCCAGGGATCGTGGGCTTTATCACCATCCCCATTATCACCCGTTTGTTTGCACCTGGAGAATATGGTGACTATGTGTTGGTGATATCCACGGTCGGTGTATTCTCTACCATCGTTGGTTGGTTATCTATGCCAATTAAAAGATTTTATCCCGCATACGAACGAGATAAAAAACTCGACGAGTTCTATGAAACCGTACTAAAAATGACTTTTATTTCAATCTTAGTCCTCTCTCTTCTCTTCTTGGGTGCTCTTTTACTCCTTAAATCACACATTTCTCCAAGACTATATGCATTGATATACATTGGAGTACCGGTATTTATCTTGACTTCCTGCTTTGGAGTACTCGTTGAGTTTCTCCGAGCGAAACGACAAATAAGTTGGTATAGCGATTTCATGGTATGGAAAAGCGTAACAGCAGTTAGTTTTGGGATATTGTTAGTAATAATCTTTGATTTTGGTATCGATGGTTTACTCTGGGGCTCTGTTTTGAGCCTGGTGATAGGTTTCCCATTTCTCTGGAGAATCTCATTAGGTAAGGTATCTTTAAATGCAAAAAGTATTTCCACCCCTTTGGTATCGGAGATGGCAAGATACGGTTTTCCTCTGGTGATAGGTAACCTTGCTGCCTGGATACTGAGTCTGTCTGATCGGTATGTCTTGGAATTTCTTCGAGGTAGTCGGGAAGTGGGAATCTATTCAGCAAGTTATAGTATCTCTGAGCATAGCATAATGCTGCTCTCCACTTTATTTGCACTAACCTCGGGGTCGATTGTGTATAACATATGGGAAAAGAAAGGTGAAAAGAAAAGCCAAGAATTTATGAGTAAACTTACCAGATATTACTTACTCGTTGGCATCCCCGCAGTAGTTGGTTTAAGTGCACTGGCTAAACCTTTTGTAAATACTTTAACAGGGCAAGAATACCACGGAGGCCATAAGATTATTCCTTTAATTGCTTTGGGAGCATTTTTTCTTGGTCTCCAGCAAAGGTTTCACCCAGGTCTCAATTTCTATAAAAAGACCCATTTTATAATGTTCTGTGTCGTTGTCTCCGGCTTATTTAATTTAGGCCTTAACTTTTTGTTGATTCCAAAATACGGCTATATAGCTGCAGCAGTCACTACTCTTCTCAGTTATGTTCTTCTTTTGGTATTGGTGATCTTTGTTTCTCGACGATTTTTCGTCTGGGAGTTTCCCTTTAAGTCATTGGCAAAAGCAATTTGTGCATCATCAGTAATGGGGATAGCCGTATACCATGTCGGTAATAGCTTAACCTCATCGACTTTGTCAAACTTAATATTAGGTACAGTTGTTGGGGTAGCAGTTTATTCACTAATGCTCTTTCTATTCCAAGAACTTAAGCCAAGCGAAATTCAAGCACTGTTTGATTCAAAAACAAAAATTGGGAAGTAGGCATATATTATGGACAATAGACTTAAGTATTGTCTTCAGAAGACAAGAAATTCACCGCCAATTGTAATTAAAAAGGTTTTCTCGGAAGTTAAAGATAAAGGATTAAATACTATTGGTAGAATATCTGCCAATGTATTCGGGACCGAAACAACTGATGCGGGATTTTTGAAGAAGGCCTGGAGTTCGAAGTCTCAGTTCGATAATTCAGAAGAATTACAAAAGTATTTCCGAGAAAGAAAGGAACCGAAGTTTCTTATTCATTCATCAAAAAGGAAAGATATCATTTCGTCTCTCTGTGAGCATTTTGCGGATACCCCAGAGAAGATCGTTACTGAGGCCGATAGAATTTGCGAGCATATTTTTGACCTCTTGGGAAGTGGACCAGTCAAAGTCTATTACGGGATGAAAGTCAAAGGCTTTGAAGACTATTGCCGCGATACGCAGATCGAGAGTGAGGAATTAACCCCCATTCACCATTATAAACCAATTGACTGGCATATCGACTTTAAATCGGGATATCGATGGAATCCCAAGAAATATTATAAAGACATCAAAACTCCTTGTGGAAAGGCAGATATAAAGGTTCCCTGGGAGCTTTCGCGCTTTCAACATTTATCTGTATTGGGTGAGGCATACTGGTTAACCAACGATAAAAAGTATGTAATAGAATTTGTCAACCAAATTAGTGATTGGATAGACAATAATAAACCAAGGTTTGGAGTAAACTGGCGATGCACAATGGATGTGGCTATTCGTACCTGTAACTGGCTTTTGGGATGGGACTTCTTTAAAGATTCAAAAGTGATTAATCAGCAGTTCTTATTTAAATTTCTAAAATCGGTGTATCAGCATGGCTCTCATATTATCAGGAATTTAGAAAAAAGTGAAGTTTTGACCTCTAATCATTATCTTTCTGATATTGTGGGATTAGTCTATTTAGGAGTTCTAATCCCGGAATTTAACGAGGCAAAAAAGTGGCGGGAATTTGGAATAAAAGAACTCAAAAAAGAGATGGGAAAACAGGCCTATCCTGATGGAGTAGATTTTGAAGCTTCTACCTGTTATCATCGCTTGGCATTGGAACTATTCTTCTACGCCACCTTTCTAGCAATAATTAATAACAAGAATTTCCAAGAAGACAGTTTTATAGAAGTTGGAAATGAGATATTTGGTGAGAAATACCTCCAGGGTCTATATAAGATGTTCGAATTCATCCTGTATGCCTTAAAACCCAATGGTAGAATGCCTCAGATTGGGGACAATGATAATGGGAGACTGCATATACTTACTAAAGGAGAGGTTCTGGATATGCAGTATCTGCTTACTCTTGGAGCCATATTCTTTAAAGAACCTAGGCTAAAGGTTAGAGAATTCGGCTTTTCGAAGGAAGCATTATGGGTTTTTGGCCGGAAAGGTTATAAAATCTGGCAGAATCTGAAAGATAATTGCCTTGCAAATATCGGTAGCCAGGCATTTCCCACTGCCGGCTGGTATATGACTAGGAGTGACAAGAATTACATGATTATGTCCTGTGGCCCCAATGGTCAAAACGGAAATGGTGGCCATTGCCATAACGATAAGTTGAGTTTTGAACTATGTATAAATGGAGAGGATGTAATTCTTGACCCTGGAACATATGTTTATACTCCTAGCCCAGAATGGAGGAATAGATTTAGAAGCACTGCATGTCACAATACTGTAATGGTTGATGATCAAGAACAAAACAGACTTAGCGAAAAGAATCTGTTTCGAGTAGAAAATGATGCCATAACTAAGTGCATAAAATGGGAAGTAGGTGATGAAATAGATTTATTTATCGGAGAGCATTACGGATATAAGAGACTTTCTGATTCTGTTATTCATCAAAGAGAAATTAGATTTCACAAAAAGGAAGGAAAATTGGAAATAGTAGATAGATTCAGGGGTGACGGAGAGCATAGTCTAGAATGGAATCTCATTTTGTCATCGGGATTTGGGCGAAATCTGAATGTCGGCTCTGACAAACTTCAGTGGCACGGAGAACCTACTTATTATTCTTCTGAATATGGAACGATTACTAGAACTGAAAAACTTACGTCAAAATTAAGAACAACAATCCCTGTTGAAGTGAAGTTTTGCATAGATATTCAGAGGAAGTAATGATTGAGAATGCGTTAAAGTGTAGCTATGTGGCTTAATTCTCGGATACGTGCTAGGGATACTGATATGGCCTGGGATGTTCTTAATTGCAAGAGTTTCGACTAAGGGAAATCTACGCACTGGTAAACAGTTCGCAGAAGGGATTTTTGAGATTGGAAGACAGAGTCCAATAAGGACAATGAGAACTAATCCATTCAATTTGAAAATTCCCTCACTTTTTCTGGCTTCATTTTTGGGATACAGATTGTATTTCAATTCAACCAGAATTCTAAATTTGAATGTGGTAAAAGTAATTAGAAGAATCAACAAATTTATGAAAGGTTAAGTATGCAACGTTCCATTGGATACACACCCACGATCTTCAATTTCCATATGAATATTTTAAGTCATTATTGGTCCAGAATCATTATTTCCGGCAAGAACAACAGAACTCTTGGTATAGCACTGATACTTTTTCCTCTTCCCATAATAGGGTGGGCAATAACTAAAGGCTCCTTCAAGCCTTTCCAGATACTAGTGTTATTAATGGTTTTCTTGTTCTTCCTTTGGGTATTGATAAAACCGCATATAGGTGTTCTTGGTACTATTGTATTCATCTTTATTCCTGTTTCTATAGGTAATCTATTTAGAATACCTCATTTACAGGTAGCCGAAGTTGTAATTCCCTTGATCACGATTGTTTATTTTCTTTCTAAGATTCTTAAAAGAAAACCAATATTTGTTTTCAAAAGGAGTATGAATCCTCTCCTAATTCCAATTTTGCTGTATTTTGGCGTAATCTTTACCAATTATTTAAGAAATCCCTTGCCTCCATCAAGCATTGTTGGAATCCCACAGGAGTTAGGTGGATTGAGGATTTATTATAGCTTCTTTTTAAGCTGTTGTACGTACCTCTTATTCGCTGAAGCTGTGTCTTCGGATATGAAAATCATACCAGGGATTGAAGGGCTTTTCTGGCAAATATGTCTCCTCCTTAGTCTTTTTGGTGTCGTCTTGATTTATTCGTATCCAGGGCAAAATATTCTTTATAGCCTTCAGACTCAGGGCGTCTTTTCTCCCTCTCTTTTTAGTGCAGCTGGGACCGAATTGCTGGAAACACGTTATGGGATGGTCTCCGGGGCATACCGCATAGGTACTCTTGGAGAAGTTGCTTCAATTTGCTTGGTTCTATTGTTTGCCGGCGCAAAAAAAGTAAACGTCCTCTGGAAATGGATACTCTATGGATTCTTGTGGTTTGGTGTGATATTGAGTGGTGGGCGGGGGACTTTTGTAGGGACTGTTCTTGCTTTCTATCTCTGTGTAGCCCTACAAAAAGGCCGGAAAGCTCTTCCTCTTCTTTTTGTTCTGGGGTTTATGGTTTACATCTGTGTATTTGTATGCTACGACATACTTCCATTGCAATTACAGAGAATACTTAAGATTTTGGGCCCACTTGAGCAATTGGATGTTGGTAGAAGTAGGGTTTTCCCTATTTTCTGGAGCTCGTTCCTCGAAAATCCTGTCTTTGGAGTTGGTGTAGGAAGTGTCGAAATACGTGGAACAGGAATGACTCGTTTTGTAACCCAGCAACTTCGTTTCGGTGGACATGGAACCTATCTTTCACTTTTATACACTACCGGGCTTTTGGGATTTATCCCATTCCTCTGGATATATCTTGCTGGAATAAAGTCAAGTTTATCTGTTTTCTACCGTACATCCAATAAAATGGTAAAGACACTTAGCCTTTTCTGCGTCCTGTATATTATTCATGATTCAATACCCCTTGGCTTTGGTGGTCGTGGTGCAAGTCTGCCTCTTTTTATAGTCTTTGGAATAATATCAGGTTTCTATCTGAACCAAAAATGTTGTAAGAATTGTCTATGATAAAGATTCTGCATGGACTACCTCGAAATCTGGTCATATCCCTTGGATAGATATACTGTGGCCTTCGTGGCTTGTTTTGGGAATTGTTCAGAGCTGCATTTGAAACAGAAAATCATTTGTACTAGATGGGGCATTGTTTTGGGGTTGCATGTTGATCGTAAAGAACAAGGAAAAGGAAGATGCTGCTAGCTAAAATGAGCCGGAATATCGTCTGCATCTCCACTCACTACTGGGACGATTTTTGGTTCCGTAAACAACACTTCATGTGGAGATTTGCGAACCTGGGCAATAAGGTTTTGTATGTGGAGCCCTCGTTTTCCTTGGTTAGAAGACCCTACTCACATAAACGAGCCCATGCCGGCAATAGATTCTTCCGGCCTACGGTTGAAGAAGTACACGAGCGTCTCTTTCTCCTCAAACCACCAAAAGGACTACCATATTGGTCACACCCCGTTATCTCAACACTGAACTATAAATGGTTTGGGAAGATCGTCGGCCAAAAATCAAGAGAGTTAGGGTTTAAGGATCCCATATTATGGGTATATCGTCCTGAATATTACAATGCTCTTTCTTTGATGAAATGCGACAAAATCGTCTTTGATCTGACCGATGACCTAGCTGCATATAAGCTGAAGAAGGATGGTCAATATTCCTATATCAGAGGTTGCATTGAAGGCCTGATGAAGAGAAGTGACTTGGTACTCACCACGGCGAAAACACTATATGAAGAATATTCTACAATTTATGGAACAGACAAAGTGTGCTATCTTCCCAATGGCTTCGATGTCGGACTTTTTTCAAAAAACAATTCTGAAGTACCGCAGGACATGAGAAACATCCCTAGGCCGATAATTGGTTTTGTGGGGGTCCTTTTTGATTTTTTGGATTATGATCTGATTGGTTATATTGCACAAAGAAACCCAGACAAATCGGTTGCGTTAATTGGGCCTGCAGAACCCCCTGTGGCAAAAGACCTCGCTAGGTTAAAAAAATACAAAAACATCCATCTATTGGGAGCGAAACCAAGAGAAGCTATACCTTCCTACATACATTCTTTTGATATTTGTATAAACCCTTTCAAAATTGATGAAGTCTCTCGCAGTGCTAATCCGTTGAAAATATATGAATATCTCGCGTGCGGGAAACCCGTGGTCTCAATGGACATGGAGAGTTTGAAGTCAGACAAGTTAATATCTGATGAAATAGATTTTGCTGCTGATTATTTTGCTTTTGATGAATTGGTGAAAAGAAACATAACAAGAGGACTCTCAAGGGAAGAGAGAATTAGGAAGATGCAGGCAGTTCGAAACTATAGCTGGGATAAGCTGTTTCACAAGTTATTAATTATGGTGCGAGAACACGGTTTTTGTATATGAAAATCTTACATTGTAATTGGTCAGGGACATTGGGAGGTGCCGAGAATTTTGCGTATCAACTTGCAAAGAACCAAAAAGCGGTGGGGCATGATGTGGTTATTGCCTACATGACAAACCGCTTGACGATCGGCCAGCAAGCAGCAGATTCAGGAATAAGAATTTTCGAATGCAGAATGAAAAATGGATATGATTTTTTTCACCTTAGTAGGTGCTTTCGGTTTATTAGGAAAGAGAAATTTGATGTAATCCATAATCACAATGGTTCACGTTCTTTAAATGCTATTAAATTCTTTTTACCCGGTTCGGTACTGATAAATCATTTTCATACGACAAGTTTCGGGAATGAAAAATGGGAGAAAAGCAGCACATTGTTTTGGAATAAATTGACTTCTGATTTAGTTGATCATTATATTGCTAATTCGGATCACACAAAGAATATAATTATGGAGAAATATGGACTGCCACACCATAGAGTGTCTGTGTTGTATAATGGTATTGATTTGGAAAGCTTCCGACCTATTAAAAAGACAGCGGCGGTCAGAAAGGAATTTGGCCTAAGGGATTCTGAGAAAGTAGTAGGCACTGTTGCTCGTTTGGTCCCCCCAAAAGGCATAGATAAATTCATTGAAGTTGCTAAGAGGGTATCGATAGAGGTCGATAATGTTAAGTTTCTCATAGTTGGAGATGGCAAGTTGCGGCCTGCCTTGGAAGAGAGAATAGTTAAGTTAGACCTGCAAGATAAGATTGTCTTTGTGGGTGCTAGAACAGATGTGCCGGATCTTCTATCAATATTTGACATATTCTTGCTAACTTCTAGTTGGGAAGCATTCGGAATTACCCTGTTGGAAACAATGACAATAGGTATTCCAATTATTGCATTTGCAGTTGGTGGTGTTCCAGAAGTTGTTAACGAAACTTGCGCCATTCTTGTAAATCCTGGAGACATTAAGAGGATGAGTCAGGAAACGCTTAACCTGTTTGAGAATAAGTCAAAACAAAAGGAATTAATTCAAGGCGGTCTTGAGCGAGTCAAGGAATTTGATATTGTAAAGATTTCTAGAGAATGTACAGAAATATACTATAAATTATTAACGAGGAAAGGCCACGTAGAAGCAAAAACCTCCAATGAAAGATAAATACTTCTCTTAGTTGATTTTGTAGTTTCCTTAAGTGATGATTATAACATGAGGTAGTATCCTAAGAAGCGAGTAAATTCTCTTAACCTATGATAGCGAGGTTAAAAGGTAAAATGTTTCCCTCTTTTGACAGGGATTTCAGACACTATAACAGTTTTAGCAAAAAAGGTGAACGATGAAAATTCTACTAGTAAATAGCTTTCACTATTATCGTGCCGGGGCTTGTGTCTATGCTTTCACAGTTACAGAACTGCTTAAAAAAATGGGCAGCCACAAGGTTATAAATTTTTCAATGAAGCATCCACTTAATCTCCCTTGTGAATATTCTGAATTTTTTGTACCGGAGATTGATTTGCCTAAAGAGCTTGCACAAGGGGGATTACGATCTGGGATTCGTGTCCTGACGAGAGCAATTTATTCAAGTAAATCAAAACAAACATTGAGCCAATTACTTGATAAATATCCTGTGGATATCGCCCATATCCAGAACATTCATAGACATATCACTCCTTCAATTTTCCATGTACTTAGCGCAAGAAACGTGCCGATTGTCTGGACGTTACACGATTATTTTCTCCTCTGTCCTAATACTACCTTCTTTTCAAAAGATAGAGTATGCGAATCTTGCAAGGGGGCAAGATTTTATAATGTAGTAATTGAAAAATGTAGAAAAAGCTCTTTTGCTGCTAGTCTTGTAGTGATGTTAGAAGAGTATATTCATAGGTTATTAGGGCTTCTAAAGATTGTTGATTTTTTTATTGCTCCAAGTCAATTTTTGAGAAACAAAATGATTGAATACGGTTTTCCTTCGGATAAAGTTATCCATATTCCTTATTTGATCGCGGTGAAAAATACGAATGTTTGTAATAATCGTTATGTTTTATATTCAGGGCGTCTTTCTTATGAAAAGGGGCTGAAAACCCTTATTAAAGCGATCTCATTATGCGAGTCAGTGAAGTTATTGATTGTGGGAGACGGGCCATTAAAAGTAGAATTAGAAACTAGAGCCAACAATATCGCTCCTAGGAAGGTAGAGTTTCTTGGATATCTGAACAGGGAGAGATTACAAGAAAAAATTGATGATGCGATGTTTATAGTTACACCCTCAGAATGGTACGAAAATCTTCCTTATTCAATCCTTGAAGCCTTTGCCTCAGCCAAACCAGTTATTGGCTCGAGAATTGGCGGAATTCCTGAATTGGTGAAAGATGGGAAGACTGGATTGTTTTTTGAACCCGGTAACACCCATGATCTTGCTGAGAAAATACGGTGGATGATTGAGCATCCAAAAGAACGACGACAGATGGGGCGAAAAGCAAGGGAATTGGTTGAGAAAGAATTTAATCCCGAACTACACTATGAGCATTTGATGGCTGTGTACAGGATGGCACTCGGAAAACACGGTAAAGACATTGATAGATTGGAGGGATAAAAATGGAATGTGCTGTCATGGTGACTCACAAGTATAATGCAAGATGTCGGAGGTACTATGGCTGGAAAAATCCTACTCAACCTGAAGAAGAATGCGATCCAGAAATTTTGAGAAAAACCCCTCCAATAATAGTCAGGTTAAATCTTTGCAGGTGGGGAACCTACAATTAGAAAAGACATAATGAAATTTTACATACGCAGCCATTTCTTATGGATTATCTGGAGGTCATGACCCTCATTGGGTCTACCCAGGTTCTTCACCGTCCTCTAATATTCCACCATGGGATCATTTAAGGGAGGACAAATGTCCAAGGTTTGCAGATATTGATGAAGTGAAGCCAAATGAAGCCTGAGATATCTTTTTGAAATATTTTGTATTAATGCCAGTTGAAGTTAGAGATATCAACCATGACCCCGGTACGCATCAAGGCGAAGACTCTTATACTGAATAAATAGCCAACGGACTTTCTATGTATCGTAGAGAGCTCTTATTGACGCGTTCTTACTGCCTGATAGGGCGAAAACTTAAATAATTACAGGGATTTACACTTGTGGATAATAAGAAATACATTGTCATAGCGTGTGATTGCGATCCGGACAGGGTGCAATATGGCGGTTATTCATACGGAGAGAAAAGACTGATATGGAAAGGCGTGACTAAGGGTATCGCGGCCTGTCTAGAGGGAGTATCCCGGTTAGAGGAATATTATAAATGTCGAATCCCATTTACTTGGAATATCCGTTGCGACGACCAAATAAAGCAGGTGTTTGGCAATGCCGATTGGTTAATTGAAGAGTATTTTAATATCTGGGATAACTTGAAAAAAAGAGGCGATTCTTTATGCTGGCACCCGCATTTGTGGAAATGGAACATACAGAATGGTCATTGGTATCAAGAAATTAAGACCGAATACTGGATTGAAGAATGTTTAAGTTCTGGATACAGTGCGTTCAAAGGAATAGTTGGACCTGGAAAAGTGTTTGTTCACGCAGGGTGGTGTTTTCAGAATAATTTTATAATGAAAATCTTAAATGAACTCGGAATTACTGCTGACTATTCTGCTTTACCTGGAATGAAAGATGAGGGTTATCGAGCGGGGAAAGCCTCCTTTATAGATTTTTTTGACTGGCAAATAACCCCTCATAAACCTTATTTTCCATCTCTTAGTGACTATAGGAGGAATACTATAGGTAATGAGAAGGCTTGGAGAATATTGGAGATACCAAGTTTCACCTTTAAAGACAGATTTCTATCTTTAGGAATATCCGCAGTTAGAAATTCTAGGAAATTGCCAGAATGTCTTAGTGGCCGCTTATCAGGCTATGTGAAACTAAATCCCACATTGAGTCCCTTGATTTTCCAAACACTAACAAATGCATTCAATAAGTCTCAACAAAATTACTTAATTGTTTACTTTCATGCAGACGAAACTCTGAAGAAATATAGCAAAATCAGATCGTTGGAAAACCTGATATGTAATATTAAAAGCCTAAAAGATAAGATACCTGGCGGAGTATTCGTCTCTTTTAGTCAGTTGTATTCCTATCTTCGAGTCGATAACGTTGATGGGATTGAATGAATGGAGAAGATGATAATTGCGTTCATTGGTCAAAGGGGAATCCCACCTACTTACGGTGGTGTTGAAAAGCATGTTGGAGAAATGGCGACAAGATTGGCTGCTAAAGGTCACGAAGTGAGGGTTTATTGCCGCTCTCGATATACTAATGTAAGTGGAGGTTATAAAGGTATTACGGTCGTAAGATTGCCTGCCATAAATCAAAAGCATTTAGAAATGATAAGCCATACTCTTTTTTCTGTAATCCATCTTCTTCTTTCTGGTAAAAGAATAGACATAATTCATGTTCAGAGTGTTGACCCTGCCATCTTCATTCCTCTTGCCAAGATAAGAGCAAAGGTTGTGGCCACATCTCATGGCCGGGCTTATCTACAGTCTGGAAAGTGGGGAAAGTTAGCCAACACATTTTCGAAAACTGCAGAAAAGGTTTTTATGCATTTTTCTGATAGAAGAATCACTATTTCAAAAACATTGAAGGATTACTACGAGAGTAAGTATCACCGAGAAGTAGCCTATGTCCCAAATGGTGCAGATAGTCCTGCAATAAATGATTCACAAGAGATAGAGAAACTTAATCTTAGAAAGGACGGATATATATTGTATGTGGGAAGACTTGTCCCTAATAAAGGTTGCCACTTGCTCATCGATGCATACAAAAGCACTAAAACGAATAAAAAACTCGTGATTGTAGGGGGTTCCAGCTATTCTTCCGAGTATATCAAAAAGCTAAAGCAAAGCGCCAGAGGGAACGACAATATACGTTTTTTGGATTATCAGTATGGACGGGTTCTTCAAGAATTGTTTGCAAATTGTTCTCTATTCGTGTTCCCTTCCAAGGTCGAAGGGATGCCACTTACTTTGCTTGAAGCAATGAGTTTTGCAAGACTCATTGTCTTCAGTGATATTCCTGCAAACACAGAAGTCGCTGATGGCGTTGGCATACCATTCCGATGCGGCGATATTGACGATCTATCTCAGAAACTGAAGTATGCTCTTGAAAATGTCTCTTTCTGCTATGAATTCGGTGAGAAGGCAAGGGAGAGAGTAAAAAGGGAGTATAACTGGGATAAAATCGTGAGCGAAACTGAGGAGATTTACTATTCATTACGTACATAGGACCGTGCCTTCTCGAGTAATTCGAGATAGTCAAGCGAAAAATCGACTGGACTGAGAATATGAATGACATGGTGCTTGTAGTAATTCACCCGGACTATACAAGATGAGCCAAAGCTGGAGGCAGGAGTAAACAGGGTGAGTATCGGATTAGTATCATGAAAACCTATTGCAGTATGCAAAGAGTAGAGGCAATTACTGGTATGTCTCACCACCAAGAAGTGGCAATTAAAGGAGTGGCCTTTCCGACAAACAAAATTCCAAACGTTAGGTTAAAGGTACTAGTAGAGGGAGAATATTTGTCCGAGTTAGGGAAACTTGTATTCCAACTGGATTCAGGAGAGGATTCATGCGATATCATAAATCACTTCTCATTTGGTTGTTAATTCCATCGCTTCTTTTTGGCTTAGGAACAGCATTATTTGGTGTTGATTCTTATGATACAGCTCTGCTTACTACTTCCTTGCAGGCAAATTGTGATATTGATTTTCAAAAACTGTCTGAATATTACGGATTGCGGTGCAAAATAATTGATCTTTCTACGATTGCCCTAACAGATAGCTTATTAAGGGATGAAAGGGGAGAGTACTTAAAGACTGTCCTGATCAATGACCATACCTTGGAGAATCTTGCTTATCTTGACTCAAGTGAGATTGAAATTCTTGAGAATGGTGTGAAAATGGGGGGTATTAGTCTCTTTATCTGTATAGAAGAAATCACAAATAGCCGCGAATCGTCACTCAAGAAACTTACCAATAATGGGGATAGCCCTGCAAAAGAGCCGGCTTCTAAGGGTAGCGTAATTGCATGGATTAAGCTGGCAAATGACGAGGTTATTCTTGAAATAGAGAATTAGATGTCTAAAAGGAAGCTACGAGGAGGAAATCGGTGAGGATGAAAGCAATGGGAGTGCCATTTTTAGACTTAACACAGCAGTATCGCTCAATTAAGGATGAAGTTAATGCTGGTGCTCGGCAGGTGATGGATAGCTGCAGGTTTATCTTGGGCGAAAAAGTCAAATCCTTTGAGAAAGAGTTTGCTAGCTTTTGTGGAACAGAGTACGCTATCGGAGTGGCCAATGGGACCGATGCCTTACGTTTAGCCTTGCTGTCGTGTGGAATTGAAAGGGGAAATGAGGTAATTAGCGTTCCCAATACTTTCATTGCAACTATCGAGGCAATTTCCCAGGCCGGGGCAAAAATTGTCTTTGTGGACGTCAATT
>Ga0114920_10000479_pt1 | contig 17367 bp, 14 predicted proteins | sample ChitaG_FD_88683 | JGI IMG/M metagenome (GOLD analysis project Ga0114920, IMG submission 88683) | Deep subsurface microbial communities from South Pacific Ocean to uncover new lineages of life (NeLLi) - Chile_00310 metaG | ecosystem: Environmental > Aquatic > Marine > Oceanic > Sediment ... | reverse complement strand
GTCGGCTCCAAACAGGCCCCCCGCACCGCCCGCACCGCCCAGACCAGGAGCACTTCCTTGGGTCAGCGCCGCCCCACCGGCGCCACCATTGCCACCATCGCCAAAGATCAGTCCGCCGTTGCCGCCGTTGCCGCCGTTGCCGCCATTAATCCCGGCCCCGCCGTTGCCGCCATCGCCAAAGATCCCGCCGTTGCCGCCGTTGCCGCCGTTGAAGCCATTGCCGCCGTCGCCCCCCAAAAGCCCGGCGTTGCCGCCGTGGCATGCGATACCACCGGTGCATGAGGCGGCATCCCAGCTAAACCCGCTACCGAACAGAATCCCGCCGTTGGGGTTCTCTGCGGTGCCGTTACCGAACAGCCGGAAATCGTTAGCGACAGCTCTGGGAACAGAAGCCACGTCAGGCGACGCAATGTCGTTGGCCGCATTCGAATTCGCAGCGGGAGAGATAACAGGCTCGCCATCGTGGCCTGCGCTGGTGTCGCGGGGTGCGCCGGTCGTTTGGTGACTGCGACCGCGATCGCTGCCCAAGCCGCGATTGGTGCCCTGGGCTGCGCCTCTCACCGCTGTTGCTGCGGCGACTACAGCGTCGTCATCCGAATTGGCATCTTCGGAGCTGGAGACATCCGCGATTGCAGCAGTCGAGTCCGAGGTGTCCAGGGCGGGGGGGGCCAGTGTGGCGCCTGGTCCGCCATCTACACCGTTGTCTGCGTCGTCGATGTCTGCCGCCACCTCTGCGTCGCTGTCTGAAGCGTCGTCGTCGTCCGAACCAAACGAGACTTCTAGCGGTGAGGATGTCGTCTCATCAGTCGAATCCGGCGAGTCGGACCAGTCCGAGGAATCCGAGACCGAATCCGGCGCATTGGAAGCCGCCGAAGGACCGGTCGACGACTCCCCAGCCCCTGATGACGTCGATGATGAACTCGAATCTGCCCCACTGCCCGAACCGGTCGAATGGGCGAAAGCTACCGCCGGAACCGACGCAATCGCGGCGCCCACGCCTAAGGCGACCGCAAGCCCAGCAACCCGTCCGATGTAGCGGGAGCCCTTCGGTGAAGGCCCACCGATCGGCTGCGGACGAGGATCCGATTTAGGAGAGCGCCGATCGCCAGAATTGCCAGGAAAGTTCTGCAGGGCATGCGTGGCACTCATCTCAGGTCCCTAACCGGCTCGCCGGGACTTCGCGTAATACTTCAGTACGCGGTCAAAAGTCGACCATGTACTCGGTTTCGCAGAAGTCCTGTCGCATTTCTCGTCAGCCAACTGTATGCGCTTGGCCCGGGTTTGCTGCGATGGGGGCGCCGCCGAATGATAACAGGGCCGACTCAGCGGCGCCAGCAAAGTTACACACCGCCGAGCGCCAAGGGGAGCGACACCTGCCGCGGAGGCTGCAGCGTGAGGGTGTAAACGCGAAACTTCTGTCCTATATAGCTGCGTGCACCTGCCGCGCTATGTCATCGTTCACAGCGATGAAGATGCAGAATTTCGGGTTGAAATGACCGCCCTAGAGTTGTCCCATGCCGCTGTTGCAATCACCGGAGGTGCCCGGGGAATCGGGCGCGCAACGGCGAAGGCCTTTATCGCTGAAGGCGCCCGGGTTTTCATCGGTGACCTTGACGCTGACCTCGCCAAGACTGTCGCCGATGAGTTGGGCTGCCACGGAGTTGGCCTGGACGTTCGGTCGCGAGAGTCGTTCGCTGGATTCCTGGCTGGTGTCGACGGGCCGCTTGACGTGCTTGTGAACAATGCCGGCATCATGCCCGCCGGCCGGTTCGTCGACGAGTTGGACACGGTCACCGACTCGATCGTCGATGTGAACCTCAACGGTGTACTTCGCGGGACCAAGCTTGCACTGCCGGGCATGCTTGAGCGTGGATCCGGCCATATCGTCAACGTGGCGTCATATCTGGGAATGGTGCCTGCCGCGGGTCTGGCCACCTACTGCGCAACCAAACATGCGGTGGTCGGTTTCAGCGAGTCGCTGCGAGACGAGGTCGCCGACACCGGCGTGACCGTTACCGCCGTGCTGCCATCGGCTGTGCGGACGGACCTGGTATCCGGTGTCAAACTTGGCGGCGTGCTGCCCACGGTGGACCCTAAAGAAGTCGCCGACGCCGTTGTAGCAACATGCCATAGCCGCCCCGCGATCGTCGCTGTGCCAGGTTGGATGCGCAGCTATGAAACCGCCGCCGCGTTGGTTCCCGACCGGCTGCTCGGCGCTGTTCGCGGTCGGCTCACCCGCCACCGCGTTCTGCAAGCCCTCGACACTGATGCGCGGGCCGCCTACAACGCACGGATTCGCCGCGACACCAACTAATCTGCAGATCTTGTGCGCGGGTGCTCGCCCGATGCCAGAAGTTGCAGCAGCCGGCGCCTGGTTGGCTCCGCTGCCACTTCCAGCAGGTCAAGCACACCGCGATACGTCAGTGGTGGCTAACGTATGCGTCAAGGCATTGACGCCACTTCACCAGGCACACCAGGGAAAGCTGGTACTCGGGCCCCGTAGGTCCACGAACTCGGGCATCAACGCCTCAGCATGTTCACAGCCAACACCGACGGTCGCGCTCAGGTTTACCCAGCACCCTGAGCGTGGAAGCCGAGAAGCGCTCCCGCGAACTTCCAATATTTAAGGAGGCAGACCCGATGGTTGTAGCCACGACGCCTTTCACAAAGCGAAAAGCGCCCTGCGGACACGCTGCAGACGGCGATCACCATGTCGAAGATGACGACCAAGGCCTCCTATACGACGACCGCAAGTACTCATGCGGCTGCCGTGAGATCCGGCACTTCTACCACGACGGATGTGTGCGCATTAAAACAGTCCGGCATGGCGGCAAAGTCTTGTGGGATGAGCACAGCGGCGATCACGAGGCCTGAGCCACGGTCATGTTTTCGGTGTGGTGATTACCGGTAGCTGGCCGGTCAACGTCGTGTCCATCGTCGACGATCAGCGCGGTATGTTCCCCATCATGCGCACGATGGACTCGGCGACAGCGGCGGGCTTCTCCGAGCCCTCGATCTCAACTGTCGCTGTCACCGTTGCCTGAACGGCATCAGGGAGCTGCGCGATGTCGGAGATCTCCGCGCTCGCCCTGAGCTTGGCGCCCACCCGCACGGGTGTGATGAAACGGACCTTGTTGTAGCCGTAGTTGATTGCCATCGCGATGTTGTCCACTCGGTAGAGCTTCTGCATGAACTGTGGCAGCAGCGACAGTGTGAGTAGGCCGTGCGCGATCGTCCCGCCAAACGGACCGGTGGCCGCCCGTTCCGGATCGATGTGAATCCACTGGTGATCGCCAGTCGCCGCGGCGAATTGATCAACCCGGTCCTGGTTGATCTCCAGCCAATCGGTGGGGCCGAGCTTGCTGCCCCGTGCTGCCACGAACTCGTCTAGGCCGCTGAAGGTTCTCATGACTCACTCCTCAACTCCGGCATGACCCCCACGATATCGAGCCGGTCGTACGTTCGTAGTGTTTGGGCTGCAACAACAATGCCGGCGGAGCCCGCGGCATGTTACCGCTGTGCCACGATGCCGGCGTTCCAGATCGACGAGATGTCACACTCAAACCGGCTACTTCCCTAGTGTTGACGAGCTCCATCGCGGCTGGAATAGGTTGAGCGGTCTGATGATTACCGGTCGATGATTGTCGACCACGATCGCGGCTACCACCGATAGAGCCGCGTCCTCAGGGTGGTGCTGCTTTCGCTAGGGGACGGGGATCATCTTTACGCCGTTGCGGGCCCACACCAGCCAGAATGAGCAGATGGTGAAAGTGCCTTCCTCGCCGCGCAGACCGTCCTCGGTGCTTTCGACTCGATAGCGCAGCACCATCTCTTCCTCGGTCAGCTCGCCGCAAATTGCGTGCACGGTGTTGTGCACCCGCTCGTCGCTGCCGGGCAGGAAACCCACCAGTGGGATGCGTAGCACGGAAGCGTCAAGAGCTTTCGTGGCGTAGTGCTGAGTGAACACGCCACGCTCGTCGACCGCGTTGTCGAGGACGTCCTGGCGGATCTCCTCGGCGGCGACGCGCCAGCGCGCGGCCAACGCGCCTTCACCGCATCGATCAGCGATCCGCGCGCCCGCGTCGGCGGCCATCCAGCAAGCGACCTTCGACGACGTAAAGTGCTGCGCATCCGAGCGAACCTCCCAAATACCCTGGTCTGGCTCACGCCAATGCTCCAGCGCGTTCTCGACTTGAGTCTGCACGATGCGCCACAGGCGCTCCTCGACGCGGTGAGCCCCGGTGTGCAGTTCGATCGCCCAGATAATCTCACCCCAAACGTCGTGCTGGCGCTGACTGTAAGCGCCGTTGCCGACCCGCACCGGTCGAGCGTCCTCGTACCCGGAAAGGTGGTCCAGCGTCATTTCGGTGAGAACCCGCTCCCCACCGACGCCGTACATCAGCTGTAGACGACCGCCTTCAGCGTCGGCGATATCGGCGATGAAGTTGAAGAAATCGTTGGCCTTCCAGTCCAGCCGCAGAATGTTCAACGCCCACAGGGTGGCGATGGTGTCGCGGATCCAGGTGTAGCGGTAGTCTCAGTTGCGTTCACCACCAGGGGTTTCGGGCAACGACGTGGTCGCAGCGGCCACAATGGCGCCCGTCGGAGCATGCGACAGGCCCTTGAGCGTCAGCGCACTTCGCGGCAGATGGCCGCGCCAGTGATGGTCTGGAAACGTGCCGCGATCCAGCCAGTGCTGCCAGTGACGACAGGTCCATCGCAAGCCGACCGACGCCTCGTCGAATGTTCGGGGCGGGGTGTGGTCGCTCCCGGACAGCGCGACAAAGCGACGGTCTCCCTCTTTGAGCAAGGTCCGAGCGGTAGCGGCTGAACCCTCGAATCCCACGTTGAGGTCGGTCGTCAACCGCAGCTCAAGATCGTTTCCCGCGGCCTGGGCAACAGCCTCGTGATATCCACCATCGGCGTGTGACCACTCAGCCAGGGTTTTCCCATAATCGAACACCGGGCCTGTGGTTCGATGAGACGACGTCGACGCTGCTGGCCGGCTACCTATTGACGACCCTCGGCAATCCAACGAAAGCCGTCACCGAGCCTGACCTCGTCGAGCCTGCCATCACGGCCGAACAAATCTTTCACGGAACAGACCTGACTACGTTGCTAGGCCCGACAATCCATCAGCTCGCGGACCTCGAGCCCACGACGCTCGCGGTGATGCATGGCGCGTCATTCCGCGGCAACGGCGCCGCCCAGTTGAGGGCGTTGGCCGACAGCTACGCCGACATGGCAGCAGGCTAGCTTGCTCTGTGTGCGGTGCGGTCAGCCTTCGACTCTGACGAGCCCGCCTAAGTCAGCAGGCCCTCGAGTTCCAGCTGCCGCAGCCTCTTGCGATCCGGCTTGCCCACCGAGGTCACCGGCAGCTCGCTGAGGAACGCAACCTGTGTGGGCACCTTGTAGCCCGAGAGATTCGCCTTGCAGAACTCGTGCGCCTCCTCCCCCGTCATCTCATCGCCGGGCTTGAGCACCAGAGCCAGTTTCAAGCTCTCCCCCCGCTTGGGGTCGGGGATGCCGAAGGAGCAGGCCTGCAAAACCTTTGGGTGGCTGTACATCAGCTCGTCGATCTCCCGTGGGTAGACGTTGAACCCGCTGGAGAGCACCATGTCCTTCAGACGGTCGACGATGAAGACGTAGCCGTCTTCGTCCAGGTAGCCGATGTCGCCGGTGAGCAGCCAGCCGTCCCTGAAGGTCTTTTCCGTCTCGGCGGGTTTGTTCCAGTATTCCCGCATGATGGTCGGCCCCTTGGCGAGTATTTCACCGGGCTCGCCCAGCGGCATCTCTTTCTCACCCGTCTCGAGGTCGACGATGCGAACGTCGTTGTCCGGAAAAGGAATACCCACGCTGCCTGGTTTTCGAACCGTGAAGAGCGGGTTGGCGGTGACGATGTTGGAGGTCTCCGACATGCCGAACCCCTCGGTGATCACCGCACCCGAGAGCTTCTCAAACGTGTGCATCGCCTCGACGGGCAGCGGTGCGGACCCTGAGACGACCGCCTTGACCGAGCCGATCTTGGAGGTGCTGATGTCAGGGTGTTGGTTGAGGCCGATGATCATGGTGGGCACGGCCGGGAAGACGTTGGGCTCATGCTGATTGATGGCTGCCAGGACGTTGTCGGTGCTGGGCTGGGGCACCAGGATGATGGTCCCCCCGCTCACGTGGTTGGCGTTGACATTCATGTTGAAGCCGTAGATGTGGTAGATCGGTACGGCGGCCAGGCAGCGCAGTGGCTCGTCCTTGCCGATCAGGGGGGCCATCCAATAGTTCTCCTGGTATGCGATCGACACGAGGTTCTCGTTGGTCAGCACGCAGCCCTTCGAAAGTCCAGTGGTGCCGCCGGTATATTGGAGCATGAGGATGTCGGATGGCTGGATGTCGACATCAGGTTCGGAATCAGTCGCAGCGCCGATGAGGTCATTGAAATCGTGGATACCCGGCCCGGTCTCGATCTCGGAGGTAACCGAAGGGATCTGGAAGGAGATGACGTTGCGTAGCGGGGTGTCCTTGGCTTTGAGTACCTCGATGGGCCCCCTGGCGAAGGCTGCCAGCACAACGACCGTCTCCGCGCCGCTGTCCTTGATGTAGTGGTGCACCTCGGGCCCGGCCGCCAATGGGTTGATCGGCACGACTATCGCGCCAAGTTTGGCGCAGGCCTGGAAGGCGATGACGTATTGCGGCACGTTGGGAGCCATGATGGCGACCCGATCGCCTTTCTTGACGCCCAATGTGACCAGGGCATTCGCCGCTTTGCGCGCCATCGTGTTGATCAGCCCGTAGGGCAAGCGCATGTCGTTGATGATCAGATAATCTCGATCAGGGGTGGCCTCAGCACAGCTGTTGAACATCTGCTTGATCGACAGCGGCGGGTAGATGACGGAGTACGGGACCCCTTTGTCGTAGAGCTTGAGCCAGGGCTTGTTCCCGTCGACCATGATTTCCTTCCTGAGGTGGCACACGCCAGCGGTGCGCGGTCACCTCAGCATGGCAGCATAACTGTGGCTGAGAGGGAGAAGTCGCAGTTCAGCCCGAGTCTCCCACGGGCGCCTGTACGCAACGCTACGCGCCTGCCCGAGTGACCCCTGTTCGGCATGGGCATGCTCGGCGGGCACTGGTAGCTCGGAATCTTGTCCCACCCATCACGACGCTCGCCCGAGGCGTGATACCTCAATCACCATAGGGTCCAACGGCTTTCGCATGAAGAACACCGACGTGCGCTGCGGGATGATCCACCCGCGTCGACGCCGACAAGGGGTCCACTCAGCAATCAGGCAGGGCCACCGAAGCCACCCTTGGATGAGTTGGCGGTTTGCCATGTCGGCTCAGTGTCCGGATCAAAGCCGGCTATGTTGGCCACTCCCCTCCCGGCCGTCATCGTCGGCGACGTAACCTTGGCTGAAGAATCGGCTGGTGACCGCCGCTCGATCTCGCCAACCACAATGGGCCAGCAGTCAGATCCTGACGAACCAACAACGGACGGATGAACCTATGGAAGCCGGTCCGGCCGACGAGTTCGTAGCGGTTGTCGGAACCTGCGATACCAAATTCGAAGCGCTGCAGTACGTCAAGGACCTCATCGTTGCCGCGGGCGTGCGTGCGAAACTGATCGACGTTAGCCCGGGAGGCTCGAACGCCCAGGCCGATGTTTCCTCGGACCAGTTAAAGGCTGAGTACACCGGAGTTCAGGAAAGACTTTCCAGCACTCCTGACCGGGGCACCGCAATTGCTCTGATGTCCGAGGTCTTCTCGGATTGGGCGCAGAGGCATGGGGGTCTCATATCCGGCATGATTGGGTTGGGTGGATCAGGAAACACCGCGCTCATCACCCCGGGCATGGGAATGCTTCGGGTTGGTGTACCCAAGATCATGGTCTCGACGGTGGCTTCGGGCGATGTAGCTGCCTATGTAGGGCCAAACGACATCGCCATGCTGTACTCGGTGGTCGATATCGCAGGATTGAATTCGATTTCGAGAATGGTCCTGGGGAATGCAGCCCACATGGTGGCCGGCGCGGCCGCTCGGGCTGTTCCGGCTGTGGACCAGCTAGAACGGCCAGCGATTGGTCTGAGTATGTTCGGCGTGACCACGCCATGCGTTGACCGTGTCGTATCCAAACTCAGCGATCGCTTTGAGTGTCTTGTGTTCCATGCCACGGGAACAGGTGGACAGACCATGGAGAAGCTGGCCGACGAGGGCCACCTGGTCGGAATGATCGATGCCACCACCACCGAGATCGCCGATCTATTGGCCGGGGGCGTCATGAGCGCCGGCGAAGACCGTCTGGGCGCTCCGATTCGTACGAGCCTGCCCTATGTTGGTTCATGCGGAGCGCTGGACATGGTGAACTTCGGTGGGATGGAGACCGTTCCGCAGAAGTACCGAGATCGTCAGCTATTGGTGCATAACCCGCAAGTCACCCTCATGCGGACGACCGCCGATGAAAACCATCGGCTGGGCTTGTGGATCGCCGCGAAGTTGAACCAGATGGATGGGGAGGTCCGTTTTCTGATTCCGGAGAAGGGTGTATCGATCATCGATGTGGACGGGGGTCCCTTTTACGACGAAAAGGCTGACAGCGCTCTGTTTTCCACACTGGAAGCCACCGTCAACACGACCGCGAAACGCCAGCTGATTCGGGTGCCTCACGCGATCAACGACGCCGAATTTGCCCACGCGCTGGTCGATAGCTTTCTCGAAATAGTACGGATCTGATCGTGGCTGAGTTCTCGCGGGAAGCGATCCTGCTGCGTCTACAGGCCATGGCAGCCGAGGGCATCCCGATCGTTGGCGGCGGCGCGGGGACTGGCCTTTCGGCCAAGTGCGAAGAAGCCGGCGGGATCGATTTGATCGTTATCTACAATTCCGGTCGATATCGGATGGCCGGACGCGGGTCGCTGTCAGGACTACTTGCCTATGGCAATGCCAACGCGATCGTTGTCGATATGGCCAAGGAAGTGCTTCCTGTCGTCAGGAGTACACCCGTTCTGGCGGGGGTCAATGGGACAGATCCATTCTGTATTTTCGATGCCTATCTAGATGAACTGGCACGGCTCGGCTTCTCGGGGATTCAGAATTTTCCGACGGTCGGGCTGATTGACGGCGTCTTTCGGCAGAACCTTGAGGAATCGGGCATCTCCTATTCTCAAGAGGTTGACCTGATCCACCAGGCGCATCGCAAGGGCATGCTGACGACTCCATACGTCTTCAGTGGCCAAGATGCAGTCACGATGGCGCATGCCGGCGCAGACATCATTGTCTGCCACATGGGACTCACAGCCGGTGGCGCGATCGGCGCGCATACAACCCGCGGGCTCGATGAGTGTGTGGCTTTGGTGGACGAATGGGGTGCAGCTGCGCGTGCCGAGAAAGAGGACGTGCTCATCTTGGTCCATGGCGGACCGGTCGCCATGCCCGAAGATGCCGAGTATGTCCTGAAGCGTGCGAAGAACTGTCATGGTTTCTACGGCGCGAGTTCAGTGGAGCGCCTGCCGACCGAGGTGGCGCTCACCGAACAATGCAAGAAATTCAAGGCGATCAGGCGCTGTTGACCGCACGCGATCGCCTCCCTTTTGATGTCGGCCGGCACGGTGTGGAGAAGTCATGGCTCTGATCGAGCGGTGGCGAAGAAGAGAGTGGGCTGCACCGCAGGCCTTGGGCCCGATAGCGGTCGCGCGCGATCAACGTCACCTGCAGATCGTCGATAAGCGGATCGAGAAATCGCTCTCGGTAGTGCTCATCGCTGACGGCGTGGGCACTGACGTACATGAACGTTAATGCGGCCAAGAAGAAGTCGACTTGGATCAGCGCATCCGGAACCGGGATAGTGATGCCCAGAAGGGTGCCATCGCCGGCCCCACCGTGCGTCCAGGTCGCCCGCAGTTCCGGGCTGAGCACGATCAAGCCCAGTATGAAGTAGATCATCGCGGTCAACACGGCGACGGTCAGCACCTGCACGACCTGCGACACACCCAGCACGAAGAAGACATTCAGCCGCTCGGCTCGCGTCAGCGGGTCACTTCCTGGGGAATCGTCCATGGACTCGAACGGTGTGCCGCGCAGCCGCGCGGCACACCCAGGTGCGGCCGCGGGCAATGCCATCCCCGGGCGGCAGGCCATATGGTGCGATGACGAATCGCAGCGGGTCATCTTCCACACCGGCCGCGGATCGCCCTATACCGCAAACACATTCATCGCACTGTGCCCCAAGCTGGGAATCCGCCAATCGATGGGCTGGGTGGGGTCGTGTTTCGACAATGCCGTCGCCGAAGCGTTTTTCTCGTCGCTGGAATGGGAAGTGCTCTCGCGCAATAGGTTCGAATCACCCCGTCAGGCCCAGGCTGTTGTGCTTGACTGGTGCTACGGGTTCTACAACCGCGACCGCCGGCACAGCACCATCAGCATGGTCAGCCCCATCAACTACGAGAACACAGCGGACCACAACCGGGAAGCCGCATAGAGGAATCCTCCACGATTCGAGGGGAACCACACTGCCGAGCTTGCGCTTCCACTGAAACAATCTGCCCTAACAAATCCCGGTATCTAGCGCGACCACAGCAACCGGCCCACCTGATCGCAGCAAGAACCTCCCTCCCCCAGCCCAGCCCAGCCCCGATAGGGTGGAGCAGTTGCGCGAAATGGTTCAAACGAGCGAGAGGATGCTGATGGCCGAGGCGGGCAAGCCCAATATTTTGGTCCTCTGGGGCGATGACATCGGCTGGTACAACATCAGCCACAACAACCGCGGCGCAATGGGGTATCAGACCCCCAATATCGACCGCATCGCCGGCGAGGGAATCGAATTCACCGACTTCTACGCCCAGCAGAGTTGCACCGCCGGCCGAGCGGCATTCATAACTGGACAGAACCCGCTACGCACCGGCCTGACGAAGGTCGGCATTCCGGGCGCGGACCTCGGTCTGCAGGCCGAGGACCCGACCATCGCCGAACTACTCAAGCCTCATGGCTACGTCACCGGCCAGTTCGGTAAAAACCACCTCGGCGACAAGGACGAATTCCTCCCCAGCAACCACGGATTCGACCAATTCTACGGCAACCTCTATCACCTCAACGCCGAAGACGAACCCGAACACCCCGACTACCCGAAAGACCCGAGCTTTCGGGAGCGCTTCGGCCCGCGCGGAGTGATCCACTCGTTCCCCGACGGCCGCATCACCGACACGGGGCCACTGACCAAAAAACGCATGGAGACCATCGACGACGACGTCACCGACCGCACGGAAGCCTTCATCCGCCAAGCCCACAGCGACGACAAGCCGTTCTTTGTGTGGTGGAACGCGACCAGAATGCACGTGTGGACCCGGCTCAAGGCGGAGTCGGAGGGACTGAGCGGGCAGGGCTTTTACAACGACGCGATGGTTGAGCACGACGGCCACGTCGGTCAGCTGCTGGACCTGCTCGACGAACTCGGCATCGCCGAGGACACGATTGTTGTGTACTCCACCGACAACGGCCCGCACTACAACACCTGGCCGGACGGCGCGATCAGCCCTTGGCGCAGTGAGAAGAACTCCAATTGGGAAGGCGCCTACCGGGTACCTTGCTTTGCCCGCTGGCCCCAGCGATTCGCGGCCGGCGCCACTCTCAACGGCATCATGACCCAGCAGGAATGGCTGGCCACATTCATGGCGGCCGTCGGCGAACCCGATATCACTGACAAGCTGCGCGCTGGGCACAGGTGCGGCGACAAGACATTTCGTGTCCACATAGATGGCTACAACGCGCTGCCATACCTGACCGGGCAGACCGAGCAGTCACCTCGGGACTGGTTCTTCTATACCAGCGACGACGGTCAGGTCACCGCTATCCGTATTGGCGACTGGAAGGTCGTGTTCTGCGAGCAGCGAGCCAAAACGATGCAGCTGTGGGCCGAGCCGTTTGTGCCGTTACGCATCCCCAAGATCTTCAACCTGCGCCGCGATCCCTTCGAACGCGCCGACGAAAACTCCAACGGCTACTGGAATTGGGTGGTCGAGCACATTTTCGTCCTCTACCCCGCCCAAGCACTGGCCGCCGAGCAGTTACAAAGCCTCGCGGAATTCCCACCCCGGCAAAAGCCCGCCGCGTTCAACCTCGACCGTGTCCTCGAGCAGATGGAGGAGGCGACCGGCGGGGGCCTGCACTAGCGCCGATCCGAGCCGAAGCCCAGGTCTGGGCAGTACTGACAGTAGCGGCCCGTCGTGACCGTCTGTTGTAGGTAGGCTCCGAGCTCGGCGTCAGCCACGGCAACCCTCTCGATAGCGTCACGGATGCGCGCGGACACCGCCTTGCGTGCCCGCTCGACGTCGTCGCCCAGTCGGCGAGTGCGACCCCCGAGTCCAGATGCGGCACGGAGCTGGCCGATGATTACCGCCCGCTCGTCGTCGAGGCGATTCGATTCCGCGGCGTCGCCACGCGCGTCAGCATCGTCGAAGGCGACCTCGATCTCCCCTAGGCGGTCGCGGTACGCGGAAATTGCGCGCCCGTCGAGGACATCGGCACCGGTGCTTCGCTTCAAGCCCGCCGCTAGGACTAGACGGAGAAGGCGGAGGACTAGACGGAGAAGGCGGAGGACTAGACGGAGAAGCCGGAGGACTAACTGTTGTGCATGACCGAATCACGTTCACCCTCCGCCTGGGCCTGCAGTTCTGCACACCGCTGGTGGCGGCCGGGATCCGGTCGCTGTTCGGCCATCGCCACCGCCGCCTGCAGCGGCACTTCGGCTGAGACATGGCAATGAGGGATGGGGGCAGGCATCCATTCGGATGACCCTGTGACAGAAGTTGCAGAAGACTCCTGGAGCCAGATTTGTGACCGAAGTAACGTCTGAGCCCTATGTGGCGAAAGACCGGTCATGGAAAGCGTCCGGAGATTCATCGCCATGGCAACCCTCACAGGTGCGTTTGTCGCAGCACTGGTGGCGATCACAGGGATTTCCGGAATGTCGTCAGGCACCGCTCATGCCGACAGCGTCAACTGGGACGCCATTGCACAGTGCGAATCCGGCGGCAACTGGGCGATCAATACCGGTAACGGCTATTTCGGCGGTCTGCAATTCAAGCCGGCCACCTGGGCCTCCAATGGCGGTGTCGGCAACCCGGCGCAAGCCCCCCGTGAGGAGCAGATCCGCGTGGCCGAAAATGTGCTCGCTACGCAGGGCATTGGTGCGTGGGGCAGCTGCGGCAGGCACGCCGGTGCTGCCCCCATCATCACCACCGTGTCCAGCCCCGCGGTGTCCTTCCCCACCGTCCCTGTCGCCACCGCGCCCGCAGGCACCTCAGTTGCCCCGGCCGCCACCAGCACCTGGTACCCGGGCAAGCACCTGCTGGCCGCCATCAGCAAGATCGTCAACAGCATCCCGCAGCAGGCCGGCTAGGTCGCACAGGCGTTCGACACTCTAGGTCGGGCTGACCGGATTTTCGGCCCAGTGGCGACCCCGCCAATCGGCGCAATATCGACGGCAACCAGCGACTGACGATCACACTTCCTGAGGGTCCCACGACGTCGCCGTCAGTCCATTGATATCGGTCGCCGTCAGTCCGTTGGTATAGACTTCAGCTGATTTCTGTTCATGGACGGCGCTCTAGGCTCGCCCAATACCAGGCCGCCGACGAGCACATCGCGACCATGGCCGAGCCGCTGTGCGCAGCGGTGGCCTCGACGTTCGCGATCTCCTGACTCGACTTTTGAGAGGTTCAGATGCATGTCGCTCTTTTCACAGATCTTCATCCTGCGACCTTCGGGGGCGCCCAAATATCTGTGAACAGCCAGCGTCGGGCACTTGAGCAGCTCGGGCATAAGGTCACGGTGTTCACCCCACCCCTGACGAAGACTCCCGATCCTGATCCGTGCGTAGTCGAGCTGAAACCGGTGCCGGTTATCGCTCAGCTTGCGCGGACGTTGGGTAGATATGACGACTTCGTCTTCGTATGGCCGTCGGTGTCGAATGCCGCAATTATCGACGAGGCGTTTCGTACGCGGGGGCCCTTTGACATCGTGCATACCCAAGGCGACTTAGGTGTAGCAGTGGCAGGGGTGGAAGCCGCGCGTCGGCACGGTATTCCAATCGTTCAGACCAAACACACCCGCTATGACGCCTACTTTGAACAAGCCACCCCTGCTCCCCTTTTCCTGGCGGCGGTCGTCAGCCGCATGCAAAAGCCCGATCTTGCGAGTGAATTTGCCTATGCACCGGCGGATGAAGAAACGGCCGCGCGCGTGACGTGGCGTTTCATGGTCGCACACGCGCAGGCGGCAGACCACGTGATCATCCCGACGCGACACTTCGCGCAGTCTCTCGCGGACCGAGGCGTCAACCGTCCAATCTCGGTTATTTCCAACGGTATTGACGACGACGTCATCGAACGCGCCTTGGCCACGGAGGTCGTGGCCCCACCCGACAGTGAGCCGCTACGTCTCATCTGGTGCGGTCGCCTCTCGTCAGAAAAGCGTGTCCTAGCCGCAGTCGAGGCCGTTTCGCTGGTCGAGGACTGCACGCTCGACATCTACGGCGAAGGCCAGTTGGCGGCGTCGCTGAGAAAGACCATCGAGTCTGCCGGCCTCTCCCGACGTATCAGGCTCCATGGTCCGGTCGATCACGAAAAATGCCTCGCGGCCATGAAGGCAAGCGGCGCACTGCTGTTCACGTCCTACGGTTTCGATACCCAGGGACTCGTGCTGCTGGAAGCAGCCGCGATGTCATTGCCCACGATTTACTGCGACCCCGCCCTAAGTGAAACAGTTCCAGCAGCTGGGGGAATCCTGGCCGCTGACCCCTCCCCCACGGCCCTCGCTGCGGCTATTCGAATAGCCGCAGACGATCGGGCCAAGCTGAGGGAGATGAGCGACATCGTTTCGGCTCACCCGGACATTCCACGGCAATCCCTTCAGACCAAGAAGATACTTGCCATCTACAGCGACTTGCTTAGCTATCTACCTGTATAGCCGCCCAAGATGATCCCGAAGCTCCTCGACGGGTGGCCGTGAATCGCTTCGTGAATCGCTCAGCTTTTGCGGTCGATCCACTGGGTGAGAGCGTCCTCAAGCGCGTCGGCGACGTCTACGCCGGCGGTGCTGGCCGCATGTTCGAACCGCTTGACCAAGTCCGTCGGTACTGAGGCGTTCACTTTGGAGCGCGTCGGCTTTGGCTTCGCCTGCGGCTGGGATACGGCTCCACCCGCGTGTCGCGCGACAGTTGCGCCCATCAATTCACGCAAAGCGGGCATCGCCTCGAGCAAGCTGACGAGATCATCGCGATCTATATGCAGCAGCTCGACCGGCCCGGTCGTGGTTACGGTCGCAGAGCGCAGTTTCCCACGGCTGAGCACGGATTCGCCGATTACCTCGCCCGGCCCCAAGGTGGCAACTTCGTCGTTGCCCACGTACACGCCTACCTCCCCGAGGAGCAGGATGTAGCAGGCGCCCGCCGGAGTGTGCTCATGAATCAGCGGCCATGGCGTCGACGAAGAAGTGTGACGGGCTGCCCGGACGAGACGGTCCAGGTCGTCATCCGAGAAGTTGTCGAATGCGGTGAACTCACGTAGCCGACGGGCGTCTTCCCCATGCCGATCCGCGTCGATATTCATGATGGGCTCCTGATTGCGCGATGTGACCCTGACATCGAGGAGCCTAACGTGGATCGCGTGTGAGTGAGGATATTAGGCAACGGTGACCTCCTGAAAATTGCTCTGCACTCTCACTCTCATGACGGCGGACCGAGAACACGGTGCATATTTGACGGATCAACCGATCGAGCTCAAGCCGCCATCACCAAGGGGGGGTGCTTCAAAGAGCTTGATCGTTAGCTATTGTTCGAGCGCTGATTCTTGGCGATGCTGGTGTGAACTGCCGGGATATCGGCCCATGTCGAGGTTGTGTTGTCGAACGGAATCAAATGAGCGCACGTGTTGAGCAGATGGAGTTTCAGGCCGAGGCTCGTCAGCTGTTGGATTTAATGGTCCATTCGGTCTACTCCAACAAGGATTCGTTTCTACGGGAGTTGATCTCGAACGCCTCTGATGCGTTGGACAAGCTTCGGCTTGATGCGTTTCAGGACAAGGATCTGGACGTCGATACCTCTGATCTGCACATCGAGATCGAGGTGGACAAGGACGCACGCACCCTGACTGTTCGCGACAACGGCATCGGTATGACGCGCGCGGAGGTAGTGGATCTGATCGGCACGTTAGCCAAGTCGGGCACGGCCGAGTTGCGTCAGAAGCTGCGTGAGGCCAAGAACGCGGCCGGCTCGGAGGAACTGATCGGTCAGTTCGGTATCGGTTTCTACTCAAGTTTCATGGTGGCCGACAAGATCGAGCTGCTTACGCGCAAGGCCGGCCAGAGCGAGGCCACCAGGTGGGAATCTAGCGGTGAGGGCACCTACACCATCGAATCGGTCGATGATGCTGCGCAGGGGACGTCGGTCTGCTTGCACCTCAAACCCGTAGACGCCGAAGACGAGCTGCACGACTACACCGCAGAGTGGAAGATCAAAGAGCTGGTCAAGAGATACTCCGACTTCATCGCCTGGCCCGTCCGGATGGCCGTCGAGCGGCGCACCCCGGCGCCTGAGGAAGGGGGCGAAGAGGTCGTCACGGTCGAAACCGAGACCCTCAACTCGATGAAGGCGCTGTGGGCCAGGCCTAAAGACGAGGTTACCGACGAGGAGTACAAGGAGTTCTACAAGCACATCGCGCACGCCTGGGACGACCCGCTTGAAGTCATCACGATGAAGGCCGAGGGCACCTTCGAGTACCAGGCACTGCTGTTCATCCCGTCACAAGCACCGTTCGACTTGTTCAACCAGGACGCCACCAAGGTCGGGGTTCAGCTATATGTCAAGCGCGTGTTCATCATGGATGATTGCGACCAGCTGATGCCCCAGTATTTGCGCTTCGTCAAGGGCGTTGTCGACGCACAGGATATGTCGCTCAACGTTTCCCGCGAAATCTTGCAGCAAGATCGCCAAATCAATGCCATCCGCCGCCGTCTGACCAAGAAGATCCTCTCCACGATCAAAGATCTCCAGTCAGAGCGGCCGGAGGACTACCGCACGTTGTGGACACAGTTCGGCAGGGTTCTCAAAGAGGGCCTGTTATCAGACGCCGACAACCAGGCCACACTGCTCAGTGTTTCGTCGTTCGCCTCCACACATAGCGACGAGGAACCCACCACGCTGGCCGAGTACGTCGAACGCATGAAGGACGGTCAAGAGCAGATCTTCTACGCCACCGGCCAGACGAGGGAGCAACTTCTGAAATCGCCGCACCTGGAGGCGTTCAAGTCAAAGGGCTACGAAGTGCTGCTGCTCACCGACCCGGTCGACGAGGTCTGGGTCGAAACGGTGACCGAGTTCGACGGCCG
>Ga0114920_10000478_pt1 | contig 17390 bp, 11 predicted proteins | sample ChitaG_FD_88683 | JGI IMG/M metagenome (GOLD analysis project Ga0114920, IMG submission 88683) | Deep subsurface microbial communities from South Pacific Ocean to uncover new lineages of life (NeLLi) - Chile_00310 metaG | ecosystem: Environmental > Aquatic > Marine > Oceanic > Sediment ... | reverse complement strand
TTACAGATGAAAATTGAAAATTTGTAATTTAGATTAAGGGTTCCTCAAAGTCCTTCTCCATTTCCGGCGCCACATTGTCTTCTGTAAATTCACCAGCTTCATCCCATTTGCTGAGCAACTTTTCTACTTCAGCTTTTGGCGTACAGTATTTTTTGCGGGATTGTTCAATGATTTGCTTGCTATGGTCCTCTTTAACAGGCGGCACATCAATAGTTCGTGCGGAAAAGGCCTCGCGGATTTCACCATCAACTGACATTTTAATGTAAAAATCGCGCACACCGAGGTTAATGATGTCACGCTCCTTGAAAATCGGAGTGTATTCTTCAGACAAAATGCCTGCATCATCAGAACCTACACGAAAGCTGATGATAGAGCCGACATTCCCAAATACCGTCTTTTTAACCACCTTAATCAATTGCCCCATGTACTGATGCGCAATAGTAAGGTTGAGGTGGTATTTGCGCGCCTCGGAAAGGATTTCCGCAAATGTGTCTGTGGCAAAATTCTGGAATTCATCAATGTAAAAGTAATAGGGCTTGCGTTCTTCCTCCCGCATGTCAGCGCGCTGCATAGCAGCCTGATACATTTTTGTGACAATCATAGATCCCAAAATACCTGAATTTTCTTCACCTAAAAGTCCTTTGGATACTTTCATGAGTAAGATCTTTTGATTATCCATCATCTCGCGGATATTAAACTTACTTGCAGGTTGGCCAATGATGTTACGAATCATGTTAGTGGAAACCAACTGGCCAACTTTATTCAGGAGCGGAGTAATGGCTTCTGCATCAAATTTTTCACTCCAAGCCGCGAACTCTGACACCCAGAAGTTTTTAACTACTGAATCCTGAATACGGGAAATGATTCTTTGTCTGTAGTTTTTATCTGTCAGCATTTTAAGAATGGAAAGGACGGTCGTGTTTGAGCTATCGAGTAGAGCAAGCGTAGTGTATCTGAGCACATGCTCCAGACGATCAGACCAGTTTGTGCCAAAAAGTTTTTTGAAAATATCAATAAAACCAATGGTCACCTGCATTTTATAAGCTTCTTCCACAGTTTCGAGCGGATTGAATGCAATTGGAAACTCAGTGTCGGAAGGGTCGAATAAAACAACATCATTAATACGATTTTTAGGTACACGGCGTATAACGGCATCCACCAAATCACCATGCGGATCAAGAACAGCTACACCTTGACCGGTTTTAAAATCCTCTTCAATCAAAAGCTCCAAAAGCTTAGATTTACCTGTGCCTGACTTCCCCACTGCATATAAATGGCGGCGGCGGTCTTCGCGTTTAATACCAAATTCAACAAAATTATTGTGGTAATTGGTTATGCCAAAAAGAGAAATTTCCTTGGTGCCTTTTTTTGGTAAATCCTGCGGAGGTTCGTGTTTTTTGGCTAACACATGAACCACATGGGGAACATGATCCGCATTCGGATAATGGTAAAGGCTTGCTAATTCTTTGGCCCCTACCAAATAATGCCCTGCAATAGAACGGCGGCTGTAAGTATTAACAAAGTTCTCTGATGTAGTGATTCGCCCGGCATCAAATTCCTGTATATCTGTGACATTAAATTGATAAAAGCTATTAATTACAGCATGCAGTTTACGCTTGGCGGTTTCTGGATCTCCGGCAACATAGGCGCAACGCACTACTACATCATATGGTTTGTCTTTAAATTTTTCCTGGCCTAATTTATAGAGTTTTTTGCGAATCGGTTCATCGCTTTTTGCCCGGAACCAGTCTCGGATATGAAAAATTTGCCTGAGTCTGGCAAACCGCATAGCCCAATTCCGTTTAAAATGATAGCCGGCTGTTTCGTTTTTGGGGCGAATTACAATCTGCACCCAAATTTGTTCGTCAGAAGCGATTTTGGAAATAACAGAAAAAAGGCCTGATTGGCTGTCTTCAGTAAATTGATCGTATGTTTTGAAAGGATAAATATCAAAAAATTTTAACTTCAAATGCGTGCCGGCAACTGCGTGTTTAGCAGGATTAAACAATGCTGTGTAATCTTTGGTGCTATTGATTTCGCAATCCGGAAAGGTGGAATAGATCAAACCTTGAACCGTTTCCAGTAAATCATCCGGCACAACCGCATAACAATAGGTGTATTGCTCATAACCAAAAAATTCCAAAGACAGCACCTTATCTTTTACTGTGTTCTGCAAATTCACCAAAACCTGCTGGAACAATTCTTCTTTTTTCGGATTCGCTGCTTCGCCCTGCGGAACGATGATGTGGAGATAATGGAATTTCATAAAAACCTGATAAACCTAGGGCAACTTAGATTACAGTTTAACAAATATCAGAGAGGACTGGCAATGAAATTCGCTTTAGTAGATTTCTTTTAAATAACATTCCTCGCAATAAACCTTTTCTGTGCGATCGGGTGAATAGGTGGTCTGAATCTCGGTACTGCACTTGTCACATTTTCGATTGTACAGCTTGCGGGGATTTTTTAAAGCTAAGCGGTCTAGGTATCGTTGATCCGGACAGCGATCCGGGATGGGAAGATTTTCCTGCAGATACAACTTTAATTCCTGTGGGGTGATTTTAAAATTTTTGCTGGTCACTTTACAGGCCAGGACTTCATCGATAATAGAAGTTGGCACCTCTTTAATGTCTTCGGGTACCTGATAGGTTTGCGGCTGGTATTCTTTTTTGTCCGGCTCTTTCCAGCGGAAACCTTTCTTAACACATTCTTCTTTGGTGGTCGGAAAAAATTCCTGGGCAAGGGTTTCGTTGTAAGCAAATGTTGAGATGTCAGCTGACAAAAACTGACCCCATTCCCCTGTTTCTTTCATGTGCTCGATGATTTTGGACACCTGTTTTTCATACTCATCTTTGCTGTACTGCTTGTTTAAAATTAAATATTTATTGTGTTTGGCGCCGTCCGAACCAAATAAATAACCTGAATACATGCAGGCAAAACAATATAGTGCGTCATGCAAATTAACCGATGTGCCCGAGAAAAGAACATTTTTGTAATAACCGCCTCCACCATTAAAATAGCAAAGCTCTGTTTCACCAGTCCGATTGTGATCCATGCAATCTTTGCCCTTGAATACATCATACATGTACTTGCAGTCCTCCAAGCCGGTTATGTCGTAACACTCCGAGCAGTTTTTGGAATTATTAATGTGGTCTCCTGTGCAATTTTGACTGTTCAGAATGCGGCTGGCCTGATGTGGATGGGCTGATTTTAATGTCGTTGTTTCGGAAAGAATATTTTCCTTGTGTTTGGAGTTTTTTAGTTTTCTGACCGTTTCAGCATACTGTTCTTTTTTGTAGGGCTTATTGAAAATGTGATATTCCTTATTCCTTAAGCCCACGCATCCGAAACAATTTTTACAGCCGCGAAGGTCAAAAGAATATTCGCAGTCACTGGAATTATGGCAATCCTGGCAGAATTTGCAGTGATAAGTTTCTGTGCAATCCACATTCATGTAATCCAATTGAAAATATGTGCAATAGGAACAATCAAATGTGTCTTTGCCGTGATAACTCCAATCCATATACATGCAGTCTTCCATATAACCGGAACCGAATGTCAGATGGCAGTTTCTGGATTCGTTGTTGTAGTTGTTGTATTCACAATTTTCAACTTGATAATTGAGCAGGGTCATTTTTGGCACCGCCTTCAATAATTCATCGAATTGCTCAAAAAAGGACCGGTTAAAATCAAAATCCTTTCCGTAATCCATCGCGCTCCATTCATCTCCCCACCAGCATTGATGGCAATAGGTGATATACGGGTTGTCTGGTGAATAGATAGAAATCACCGGTTTTTGGCAAAATCCGCACTGTCGGTGATACAGCGTTCGCTCATTCCTCCAGCACAGCCGGCGAATTTGCCGGCATTGCGAGCAAAGATCTGGTTCGGGAATGGGATATTTTTTGCCTCCGATGATTGGGCTGACTTTATCGTAAAACGTCCGATCTTCATCGGTTATTTCAAAATCGGTGCTGCATTGCTTGCAAGTTGTCATTAGTAAACGAATTTAAGATAACATTCCTCGCAGTACACTTTTTCGGGGCGATCGGGCGAATATGTGGTTTGAATGGATTTTTGGCATTTATCACAAGTGCGGTTGTAGAGTTTGCGTGGATTTCTTTCGGCGTGGCGGCGTAAATGACGGCAATTGAAGCAAAAATGAGGAACGGGCAACCCTTTCTGACGATAGAATTTCAATTCCTGGGGAATTAGTTTAAAAAGACGACCATCCTTTTCGCATTCAATCGCCCAGTTCAAAATGTCTTCCGGTATGTCTTCAGTACTGTCGGGTAACCGTTGAGCCGGGATTACTTTCTCGGCCTCTGGAGCTGGTGGCTTAAAGTGACTCCATTTCCACCCTTTTTCTAAAACCTGTTCTTCTGTTAGCGGGAAAAAATCCAGGGTGATGGTCTCATTGTAAGCAAAAGGACTAAGAGGGATGGGGAAAAACTCCCCCCATTCACCGGTCGACTTCATGTGTTCGATGATTTTTGCTTTCAACGCCTCGTATTCCTCCTTATTGTACTGCTTGTTTAAAATGCAGTATTTCTTCTGCCTTAAGCCACTACAGCCTAAGCAACCATTGCTGTAAAAACATTCAAAGGAATAAAATGTGTTTTTTACATCCCAGCAATTCACATTGGAAATGCAATGATACGCATTCACAGAGCTCAGACAGTTATACGCCAATTCGGACTTAGGTGCATACAGGATGTCCTGGGAATCCTTGGCTCCCTGAGGAATGTTCCAGCAATATGCGCAATCTTCCAGACCTTCTGACAAATAGCACTCATGGGCATTGCGGCAATTTAAAAGATGATCTCCGGTACAATTCTCTACATTTACCATTTGAAGGGCGCGCTGAGGATATCTTAGAACATGTTCCTTAAATTTCTGTAACATTTTCTGCAATTCAGCAGGTGATGAGCAAATTGTTTGATAGAGTTTTTCATATTCCTCCTTTGATGCTTTTTTATTAAAAATATAATACTCCTTATGCCGCAAACCATAACAGCCAATGCAATTCTTACAGCCGTCACAATTCAGGCAAAAGGCCAGATCACTGGAGTTATCCGAATCTTTGCAAAAAATGCAGTTATATAGATTTATGCATTGAATGCATTCGTAACATTGCTCGCACCGAAAACAGGCATAACAATCCACACAGTCCCGACAGTCATTGGTCCAATAGCTATAATAAATATCTTCGCCCACAACCCCTGATAGACACATGTAACAATTTTTGTAACGAACGGTATAAGGGCAGTAATCACTGTTTTCTCCATGTGTAATCATCATGGACATATGGGGTATTTTTTTTAAAAGTTCATCAAATTGCTCAAAAAATGGACGATTGAAATCAAAATCCTGGCCATATTCCAAAGGATCCCATTTATCCGACCACCACTCCTCATGAAAGTAAACGGTATAAGGCGACTCGGGATGATAAAAGGACACCATTGACTTTCCCGTTAAATCACACTTGCGGCGATACATACTCCGCTCATTGCGCCACGCCAGCCGCCTCTGCATGCGACAATCTGGACAAAGCGTTGGCTCTGACACGCCTATTGCTTCATAAAACTTCCGATCTTCATCGGTTATTTCAAAATCGGTGCTGCATTGCTTGCAAGTTGTCATAAGTTAACAATTTCTTTTAAAATTTTCTTTTTCACCTCATCCGCAATTTCCCTTTTCATTTCAATAACTTCTCCATGCTTTTCATAATGTTTGACCAGATGTCGATTCAGAATGATTAATTTGGGCTGTGAGGATTTTAGAACCTGATCCAACATTTTTTTAAACTTTTCAGACTTGAGTTCCATCACGCCGAGCTCATCGATAATAATGATATCGAAACTCTCCAGACTTTCTAAGAACTTTTCAGTGATGAGATCAATCCCTTCCACATTGATTCGATAGGGTCCTATACGCGGCCCCTCTTTTAGATGCTTGGAGGCTAGGATTTCTTTTGTACTCGAAGCAATGTCAATGATATGAAAACCAGTCCGCTCATGATCTTCTCGGATATCTGGCGTCAAAATGCCACCCACCTTCATATCTTTTTTCTGCAAGGTTTGAACAATCTCGTTTACAATGAAACTTTTTCCGCAGCGTGGTTTACCTGTTAAAAAAATAGTTTTCATCAATAAACTTCTTTTAAATAGCATTCTTCACAGTACACTTTTTCCGATCGACTGGATGGATAGAATGTCTTGATATCCTTTTGACATTTAGCACATCGTCGGTCGTGTAAGACTCGATGGTTTCGTTTTTCTAAGCGTTTCCAATGCCTCTCATCGGGCGTGAGGTGGGGTATTGGAATTTTATTTTCCTTATAAAACTTAAACTCCTGAGGAATGATTTTGTAAGGATCGCCGGATTTTTCTGAGCTCAAAACTTTGCCAACAATCTCCTCATCCACATCTTTAATGTTATCAGGGATTTCATATGTTTCCCCCTTGTGCAATGTTTCCTCTTTCTCTTTATATTTCCATCCCTTGGCCAAAATTTCTTCTTTCGTCAGGGTAATTTGCTCGTGGGCTAAGGTTTCGTTATACGCGTAAATGCTATGGCTGGTTGCGAAAAATTCACCCCATTCGCCCGTTTTTTTCATATGTTCAATAATCCGATTTTTTAGATCTTCATATTTTTCTGGGTTGTACTGTTTGTTGAAAATGCAATATTGATGCTTTTTTAATCCGACAGACCCAAAGCAATTTTTGGCTGAAAAACAATGATCGCAATATGTTAAGTCAGTACTGCCCATCCAGCATAAATTGCAAAAACGGAGGTTGTAATTGTTATAGCCACAAGCTTGGCATTCATACATTTTCTCGCTCTCCTGTCCCCAATGGCTCCAGTCCATTCCCAGTTTACTGTTTTCAATGCATTGGCAGTATCGCAGATCTTCACAGTTATGACATTCAAAGCATAAATGACAATTCTTACATTCATTCAAGTAATCACCAAATGAATTGATATTATTGGTTCCAAAAAATTCTTTCACCACAATGTTTTTCGTAAGCTCCGCAAATTTTGCTTTGATTTTCTCAATCACCGTATGGCTACCGGTATCCACTTCACTTAAAAATTGCTCATATTGTTCTTTGGTATATGGCTTATTAAAAACGTAATATTGTTTATTAACCAAATTCCAGCAACCAAAACATTCGCGGCACCCCACACAATTGCGAAGAAAGAAAGAATTTTTGCAGTTATTGCAATCCTGGCTGTAACGAAGATTGTAACAATTGCTGCATCCTACACATTCATAGCTGAGTTCATTGTGTAGACTATTTAAATTATCCACACAATTTCTGGAATAATTCACCCATGAGCCGTAATAACAGTCCTCACAGTGATTGGTGGAAAAAACCAAATAGCAATTTTTATTCCGGCTGGCTGCATTGCAGTATTCGCTGTTTTCCATTGGTTTTTGTTGAATGAGGGCAAGCCGCGGCACTTGATTGCGAAATTTAAAAAACTGTTCGAAAAACGGACGATTGAAATCAAAGTCCTGACCATAAGAAAGGGGGTCCCACTCATCACCCCACCATACATCGTTATGATAAACCGGAAAAGGTTTATCGGATGAATAGGTTGATATCATCTCCTGGCCTGTAAAATTACATTTCCGATGATATAAAAATCGCTCACTCCGAAAACTCAGCCGCCGTTGCATGCGGCACAAATAGCAGAAAGTTGGCTCCGGCACTTCCATCATTTCATAAAACTTCCGGTCCTCATCGGTTATTTCAAATCCTGTGCTGCATTGTTTGCAGTTTGGCATTAGTACACTTCTTTTAGGTAACACTGTTCACAATAAACCTTTTCAGGGCGGTCAGGGGCATAGGAGGTTCGGATGGCGATGCCGCATTTAGCGCATTTACGATCCCATAATTTACGTGGATTGCGGCGGGTGAGGCGATTTTTATGTCGGACATCAAAGCAGTATGCAGGAATAGGAATATTATTTTCTTTGTAAAACTTAAATTCCTGGGGAATGATTTTGTAAGGTTTTCCGGTTTTTTCGCAGGTTAGGATTTTGTCGCAAATGCTTTTATCCACATCTGTAATGGAATCCGGGATTTCGACCTTTTCTTTTGGTGATTGGATCGGCGGTTCATCATTCCATTTAGCGCCCAACTTGATGGCTTCTTCTTTGTTAATAGGCATATAATCCTGTGCAACAGTTTTATTGTAGGCCAATGGCGAAGTTCGCATTGGAAAAAATTCACCCCATTCTCCAGTACGCTGCATATGCTCAATGATTTTTTGGATTAATTTTTCATATTCCTCTTTGGAGTACTGTTTATTTAAAATACAATAACGTTTATGCCGAAGCGCAATGCAACCGAAAATATCCTGGGAATTCATTGAATAATAAGAATACATTACATTCGTGCCATCATAAGACGTAACACTGAAAAGAGCATGATAGCTATTATCTCCTACTTCCATGCATTCATAACTTTCATCCACCGGAAAACCCCATGCGTAAATATCCATAGAATTTTTCGATTGATGAAACCAGGCGCAGTATTTGCAGTCTTCGAGGTTACTGACATCAAAGCACTCATAAGTTCTGCGACACTGGTTGATTCCGTTGCCAGTCACATTTTCATTTTGTTCACCCAACATATATTTATATGGGTATTTGAGGCGATGTTTTTCAAAAAAAGTACTGGCTTCATCTACGCGACTTCGACGATCTAACTGCAAATTGTTCAGCCGTTTTTTATATCCTTCTTTTGCCAATTGCTCATTTAAATAAACATATTCTTTCCCAGCCAAATTAACAGAACCAAAACAATTACGGCAATTTCTGCAATTATATAAAAAATAAGAATCAGAGCAGTTGTGACAATTGAATGAATATTTCACATTGTAACAATCTTTGGAATCAACACATTCATAACAAATTTCGCAATGGTCCAGAAAATTGTTGTCTAAACAATTTTTACAGGTATTCAAAAAATTGCCGTAGTAACAGTCTTCGCAATAATTTGCGCCAGCGATCAAATAGCAATTTTTATTCCATGAAGCCGAATTGATGTAATCACAATTTTCATTCCCTTGTTTTGACAAAGACTGTAAAGGCACCACTTTCATCAATTCATCAAATTGCTCAAAAAACGGACAATTAAAATCAAAATCCCGTCCATATTCCATTGGATCCCATTCGTCGGTCCACCACTCATCATGACCATACACGACACAATCTGCCTCTGGTGGATACATGGAGATAATATCTTTGCCGGAAAAATCGCTTTTGCGCTTAAACAAATTCAATTCAGCGCGCCAGATCATGCGCCGTTGTGAACGACATTGGGGGCAAAGCGTTGGTTCAGGAATTTCAAACTTTTTCCCACCAATAACAGGACTGATGCGATCGTAAAATTTACGATCAAGATCGGTTATTTCAAACCCGGTGTTGCATTGTTTGCAGTTGATCATCAGTAAACGGTTTTAAGATAGCAATCCTCGCAGGCAACTTTTTTATACCCCCAAGACTGCGGATAATAAATGGTGATTTCCTTTTTGCATCCAAAGCATTTGACCCTTTGGGGATCAAGGGGGGCCAGCTTGCCGAATCTGCGGCGGTTCCGCTCCTCCGGGTGAAGGGTAGGGAGGGGTAACTTGTGTTTGAGGTAAAAATCAAGTTCCTGTTTGATAAACGCAAAGGGCTGTTTGGTGTCTTCATCTAAATAAGGATTTCCAACCAGATCATTCGTAATCGATTCTGAAGCATCGGGAAGTTTTTTAGCATTGGTTCCATCATGATGATTATTAGGCGGATTTTCCCATTTCGCACCCAACTGCCCAGCCTCCTTTTCACTCAACGCTTCATAAAACGCGCCCAGAGAAAGGTTGTATCCATTGTACGCGAACTTCCAGGGGAAGAATTGTCCGTATTCCCCTTCTTTTTTCATTTTCTCGATGATTTTAGTTTTCAAGTTTTCAAATTTTTCTTTTGTATATTGTTTATTTAATATGCAGTATTTTTTCCGTTTTAATCCGACACAGCCAAAACAATTCGCACAATTGTAACATTGATCCAAATACTGACTGCCTGAGCAATCCGCACTAAACATGGCGAATTGGACGTTGTGGAGATTGGTAGATTGGCAAATGCCGTAACAATGTTCACCCCGAAGCAACCCACAAGTATCCATACAGGTTTTAATGCGGGCATTTCGCATTACATGCAGGCAATCTTCACTGTCTTCTGTATAGAATGTGTTTTTGCAATTTTTGCAATTGCTGATGTAATTACCGTACGAATTTTGACAGTTGGTTTGAAAAGTAGTTTTGTGAACCGCGTCTTTTTTGATGTGATCCCAGAATTTTTTACGCAGTTTATTCAGGAATTCACGAGAATTGAGATGTAAAGAATTCATTTTCTCTTCGTATTCCTCTTTGGTGTATTGCTTGTTTAAAATGCAATATTCCCGATTTCTCAAATTCCAGCTCATAAAACAATGTCGGCAACCACGACAGTTATACAAAAGCCATGAGTCGCTGCAATCCCGACAATCCAATGAAAATTTTAAATTGTAACATTTAAAGCAGTAAGTGCATTCATAAGACTGCTCCATTTCATAGCAATACGTAATGTCCATGCAATCCCGAGAATAAAGGACTCGGTAAATATAATACACATCTTCACATTCGGCCATCGAACGGCTCATGTAAGTGTTTTTACAATCCCATACGTCATCCGCGTAATCGCAATTCTCATTATTTTTGCCGAGCTGGTGGAAATGGGGAGTTCTTTTTTGAAGTTCGTAGAGCTGGTCAAAAAAGGAACGGTTCCAGTTGATTTTTAACTGCGGCGCTTCCCATTTATCGGAAAACCAGTGCTCGCGCTTGTAAACCGGGAAATGGGCATTCGGGGAATAGGCGGAAATGATGGTTTCGCCGGAAAAATCACATTTGCGTTTCTGCAGAATGCCATAAGGCCAGAACGCCAGTCGTTGTTTTCGGCGACATGTGGGGCAGTCCGTCGGTTCAGGAAGTTCCAGTTGTTTGTAAAACCGCGGGGCCAAAATTTTAAATTCGGTGTTGCATTGGGCACATTTTGGCATTATTCAACGGTTTTTAAATAACATTCTTCACAATATACTTTCTCCTCCCGATCCGGTGTGTAAGAGCTTTGGATGTCTTTTTGGCACTGGTCACATTTGCGTTTAAACAGCCTCAACGAATTGCGAAGTTTGAACCGTATGGCATGCCGGCAAGATGGGCAATGGCGCGGAATGGGCAAATTCATATCGCGATAAAATTTGAGTTCTTGTTTGATGATTTTGTAATTCTTCCCGCAATCCACACATGCCAAAATCTCATTCATAATGTCATCATCCACATCCCTGATGTTATCCGGGATTTTGGTAACGGTGGCAGGTTGATATTCCTTTTCATCCTTTGACTTCCATCGCCAGCTCATTTTAATAGCCTGATCTTCGGTTAGCGGGAAAAAATCCTGAGCAGGTGTTTCATTGTAAGCGAACGCTGAAAGGGCGGGCGGATAGAACTTCCCCCACTCCCCTGTGCTTTTCATGTGCTCAATGATTTTTGGAAGCAGTTCCTCGTACTGTTCCTTCGTATATTGTTTATTCAGGATGCAGTATTTCTTGTGCTGAAGACCGATGCTCCCAAAGCAGCTATCGCAGGCATTGCAACTGTCGGAGTAACGCATATTGCCCGAAAACCAAATGTACGTGCAAAAAGCAACGTTCTGAGAACAGCGGATCACAGCGGAATCATATACCAATTCACCGCCACTCGGCCAGCCGCATGAAAAAACATTTTGGAGATCTTTAACTTCCGACAATGATACGCAATTAAAAGCATCTTCGGCGTCAAAACTGTCGTAGGTTTCTACACAGTTGCGACAGTTGTAAAGGTGATCACCGGTTACGTTTTCGCAATTCAAATTGTGGACAAAGCGATGGATGGACTTTTTTCGCATTTCTAAATAATGCTGATACGTTTCCTGCCAACGCGTCCATGAGCCGTTCAATGCTTTGCTTTTGACCTCCTCAAATTCTTCTTTGGTGCACGGTTTATTGAAAAGGTAATAACTTTTGTTGGCGAGATTGCTGGAAAATATCACATGATCGCAACCGCGCAATTGGAAGGAAAAATAGCAATCGTTACAATCATTGGATTCTTCCAGCATCACACAGTTATACCCCTTATTCACGCTACTGCAGTAATAACACAACGTGCTGTAATTAGTGTACAGAGAATCAATCACATCCTTGTCGCTCACCATCCAATAGGAGTAATGAATATCTTCACATCGATAAACCAATGAATTTAGATAACAGTTTTTTGATTCCCGGATATGGCCGTTGTATTCACAATTTTCTGAGTTGAAAACAGACGTGCCTTCTCGCGGAACGACTTTTTGCAGTTCATCAAATTGCTCAAAAAACGGACGATTAAAATCAAAATCACGTCCGTAATCCAAAGCGTTCCAACTATCTCCCCACCACACATCATTTTTATATACTTTAAAAGGCAGATCGGGGGCGTAAGCGCTTAAAATGGATTCACCTGTCGCGTCGCATTTTCGATGATACAGTTTCCACTCATTACGCGTGGCCATCAAATGCCTCAAGCGCTCTTTGGGAGCCAGGCTTGGCAAAGGAACGTCCATGCGTTTACAGAAATCAATTTCTTTATCGGAAATTTCAAAAACTGTGTTAGTGAGTTTACATTTGGGCATTATTCAGTTTCGTTTAAGAAACATTTTTCGCAATAAACTTTTTCGGATTGTTCGGGTAAATAACTGGTTTTAATGTCCACCCCGCATTTGTCGCATTTCCGATCCCATAACTGACGGGGGCGCCTTCGTTTCATCCTCATTCCAAACCGTACATCCGGATGGAAATGGGGAAGCGGGAGTTTGAGCTGTCTGTAAAAAGCCAGTTCCTGCTTTTGGATTTTAAAGGGCCGGCCTGTTTTTTCACATTCGATCGCCCAATTTAGCACATCATCCGGTATTTCATCAATCGTGTCCGGTAATCGGCTGGCCGAGATGGTTTTTTTAACATCCAAAACTTTATCCTCTTCCTTTTTCCATTTCCATCCCCTTTTTCCAATTTCATCTTTGCTCAACGGGTAATATTCATTGGCAATGGTCTCATTGTAAGCGTAGGGGGAAATGTTGGTTGGAAAAAACGGGCCCCATTCACCGGTTTTCCGCATATGCTTAATGATTTGGGATTTGAGTTCCTCATATTCCTCTTTGGGGTACTGCTTGTTTAAAATGCAGTAATTTTTGTGCCGCAAAGAGATACAGCCAAAACAGCTTTTGGCGGAAAAACAAGTATTGCAGTAACAAAGGTCGTGATTATGCCAGCAGGAATCGCAGGAAAGACAATTGAATACCCCTGAACAGCCAATGGTCTGATAACAAACTTCACTGCGGTCATATCCCATGCACGTCATATCCATGGAATCGTAGGTCTCGTCAATCTGACAGGCATAAGAGATGTCCTCGCAATTCGTGCAGTCAAAGCATTGGTAAACATTTTTACAATTATTCAGATTATCACCGATACAATCTTCGCAATTGACCTGATAAGTAGCGCGATGCGGAAATTGGGCACGAAATTCAGTTTCAAAAAATTCTTTGGCCTTCTGAAATCCCTGATACGTCTCCATTTGATATCCCTTCAGTTTTTCAAAATACTCTTCCTTGGAATATGGTTTATTTAGAATATGATATTCCTTGTGGCTTAAGTTCGAGCAGAACAGACAATGCTTGCAGCCGATTAAATCGGATGAAAAATAACAGGACTGGCAACCGTCACAATGTTCCAAATAAACGGATTCATAACTGTTTTTGGTGAAACTGATTTCATAACAAAACTGGCTGTTATATGTGAATAAATAATCCAGACAGTTTTTGTTTTTGGTGGAATAACGGCCGTACATACAGTCTTCCTCATAATGGTTGCCGAAGGTCAGATAGCAGTTCTTGTTGGCGAATGAATAATTGCAGTAATCGCTGTTCTGGGATTGTTTGTTGATAATGCCCAGTCTTGGAGCCTTTAACATCAGCTCTTCAAACTGGTCGAAAAATGGGCGATCAAAATCAAATTCCTGACCATGATCCAAAGCATCCCACTTATCACCCCAAAAACATTCCTGGCAGTAAACCGGAAAAGGTTTATCGGGGGAATAAATAGAAACGATGTCTTTGCCGCACAAATCACACTTTCGTTTGTATAAAGTTTTTTCATTCCGCCAAGCCATTCGTCGCTGATTCCGGCAGTCCGGACATGAAGCGGATTCGGGGATTTTGATTTGTTCATAAAATTTCCGATCCTTGTCGGTTATTTCAAATGATGATTGGCATTGTTTGCAGGTTTTCATTTATTCCAAACTTTCTAAATAATCCTTCTCACAATAAACCTTCCACGGGCTATCGGGTGAATAGGTGGTTTTAATGTCGATTCCGCATTTGTCGCATTTGCGGTCGTATAGGACTCGTTTATTACGTATATTAAACCGATTTTGATAACGGCAGTAGAAGCATTTTTTGGGAATCGGTATGCCTTGTGATTTGTAAAATTTCAACTCCTGCTCAATGATTTTGTAATTCCTGCCACAATCTTCGCATGCAAAAATTTCGTTACAAACAGAATCATCAATAATCTGACTATCATCTGGAACTTGAGCGGTAGCAGGCTGATATTCTTTTTTATCAGGCTCACACCATTCCCAACCCCTTTTTAGAACTTCTTCTTTAGTTAATGGGTAGTATTCCTGAGCAATGGATTCATTGTAAGCACAAAGTGAATACTTGACAGGAAAGAATTCGCCCCATTCACCAGTCTTTCGCATGTGTTCAATTATTTTTGGAACGAGTTTCTCATATTCCTCTTTTGAATATTGCTTATTGAATATGCAGTATTTTTTACGCATTAGACCTACACATCCAAAACAATGCTGAGTAAAAAAACAATCATAGCAATAGGTTAAATCATCACTTTCATTAAAACACTGAAGAGAAAAACGGGCATTTTGAACATTATGGCCTGTCATAAATGTGTCATAGAAATTTTCTAAATTCACACCACATTCATCACAATCCATACAATCTTTTGCAGATCCGAATGAACGGTAAAAATATTTACAATCCCAAAGTTCCATAGAGTCAAAACAATGTTCCGCATTCTTACAATAAACCAGGTAATCGCCCATTACGTTTTCATTTTGCACGCCATGCATGTATTTTTGGGGAAATTTTAGTTTAAATTCATCCCAATCTTTAAAGTATTTTTGTAATTCGGAATGCTTTGATAATGATTTTATTAACTTTTCATATGTTTCTTTGTCGTATGGTTTATTGAAAATAAAATATTCTTTATTTTTCAGATTGCTGCACATAAAACAGTGTTTACAGCCGATACAGTTTTTTAAAAAAGCACTGTTGCTGCAGTTGTCACAATCCTGACTGTATTTAAGGCCGTAACACTTCACGCAATCCACGCACTCATAACAAAGTTCACATTCCTTAATACGGTAATTATCTATGCAGTTTTTGCTTTTATTGTTTCCTGAACCGTAATAACAATCCCAGTTATAATCCGAATCAAAAAGCATGTAGCAGTTTTTGTTGCCGCCAGCATGGTTAGTGTAATCTGAATTTTCATCAAGAGAATAGGACGTTTCCAAAGCTTGTCTTGGCACTTTTCTTTGTAATTCATTCCATTGTTCAAAAAACGGGCGGCTGAAATCAAATTCTTGAGCATATGCTGTCGCATCCCATTCATCGCCCCACCAATAAGGCTGACTGTAAACCGGTATTGGAGCGTCTGGGGGATACATGGAAATGATTTCCTCACTGGTCGCATCGCATTTTCTTTTGTATAAATGGATTTGGTTTACATGAGCCAATCGACGTTGTTGCCGGCAATTGGGGCAGAGCGTTGGCTCCGGGACATCTACTTTTTTATAAAAATCCCGATCCCAGTCGGTTATCTCAAAATCTGTAGTGCATTGTTTGCAAGATGCCATAACCTGGAGGGCGTTTAGTGGTGGTGACCCCAGGTGGAATCGAACCACCATCTAAGCCTTAGGAGTGCCTTATTCTATCCATTGAACTATGGGGCCACATTCGGATATTACTATACCTCAAAAAGGCTTAATTCTTAATCCTTAATCCTTACTAGGAGGGATTAATCACAACCACTTTACTCGCGTCATCCGGCAATTCACTGCGCCTGAGAACAAACTCATCCACCGGTTCTACCCCTTGGGCGCCCATTTCGGATAAAAAGGATTCCAGGGGGTCAGAGCCTACAGTGCTGCCTTCGACATGATAGGCCATTGGAATAATGATCCGCGGTTCGATTTGTTCGATGACTTCTTTGGCCTTTTTGGCGTCGATACAGCCTTTGCCGCCCACTGGGATGAATAAAATATCAACATCTCCGATGTCTTCTAGCTGTTCAGGGGTAAGTTTGGTGCCCAGCGCTCCCAAGTGGCACAGGCCAATGCCATTCAATTCAATGGTAAAAATTGTATTTTCTTTCTGTTCCTCATCTTCTTTTGAATTATGGAAAGACGTCACCCCTTTAAAATGCACACTACTTGTTTCATATTCCCCCGGCCAATTAAAGACTTTTGGATCTCCTTCCACCGCACTGGTATTGTTGTGCTGGGGATCATTATAACCAGAAGTTACTACCGTGGCTTTTAAGCTGGGAAGTTTAAGGCCGCCGCTATCGTCATAAGGATCGGTGACAAGGACAAAGTCTTTGTCTTTTATATAAAAACAAGCATGACCGTGATATTTGATTTCCATAGTAAGTAGCGAGAAACACGTTCCGAATGGAACGTAGGGCCGGCATTTATGACGGCCTGTAGTGCAATGAGGGCTCCGATGTGTCCCGATGATTCATCGGGGTGCAATCGGAGAGTGTTTCCCTATTGAAACAGTACAGGGATGCTCCTTAAGTAGTGTGTTTCCCTTTTGGTTAAATATTTAAAAAAACGCGTGACCTATTTTAACACACAGTTTTAAATAACGAAATGATGAAACGACATTTTTTATTCTAAATGCCTTTTTCATTTCGATTAAGCAAACACTCTTACAAACTTCCAGCCGACTAAACCTAGGAAAGCGAGAACAAAGGCGATAAATAGTATTTCAGATGGGCCCGTCTCAGGTGTTGGACCGGTTACAACCGGTTGTGTCTGATAAACGGGTTGTGGAACGAGCGCTTGGGCCACTTGGACACCTGCCGCCTGGTTTTGCATCAACATTTGTTCCGGTGTTATAGAAACCATATAAGGGTTAGGCCGGAATCCGGGCTGAAGTGCCGATGGCTGACCAAGCGCTGTGGTGGTGGTAATACTGGGAG
>Ga0114920_10000475_pt1 | contig 17503 bp, 16 predicted proteins | sample ChitaG_FD_88683 | JGI IMG/M metagenome (GOLD analysis project Ga0114920, IMG submission 88683) | Deep subsurface microbial communities from South Pacific Ocean to uncover new lineages of life (NeLLi) - Chile_00310 metaG | ecosystem: Environmental > Aquatic > Marine > Oceanic > Sediment ... | reverse complement strand
TTGGCCATCTTAATCCGACCACAGTGGGAGTTAAAGATGTTGAGCGTAAGGCCGGCGACCAACGCATCCCGCAGAGAATTCTGCTGGTAGAGAAAGCCCGGATTGGTTTCCGGTTCGACACTGTACCAGGTTCCCCATTCATCAACGATCAATCCTACTCTTTTTCGTGGATCAAACCTGTCCATAATACTGGTATGTCTCATAATGATCCCATCGATCCGGCCGGCCTTATTAAGGACATCGAACCATTCCGCCTCCCCGAATTCCGTTGCAGAGCGGCTGAGCGAGTAGTCCGGGCCTGTATAATAATGAATGCTCAGTCCGTTCATCATCCGGTCTGCCTCCCTCATCAGAACATCTGTCCACTGGTAATTATCCCCATAACCGCCGCAGGCGATCTTGTAAATTCTGTTGCCCGAAAAATTGCGGACATATGTTTGGTACCGCTTATAAACATCGGCATAGTATTCGGCCGTCATGTTGCCGCCGCAGCCCCAGTTTTCATTCCCCACTCCGAAGTAGGTGAGCGCCCAGGGTTGTTCCCGCCCGTTCTTTCTCCGGAGGTCAGCCATGGGGCTGACACCGTCAAATGTCATGTATTCAATCCATTCCTGCATTTCTTGGACAGTGCCGCTTCCGACATTCCCGCAGACGTAGGGTTCTGCGCCGATCTGGTCACAGAGGTCCATAAATTCATGTGTACCAAAATGGTTGTTTTCGGTTATACCTCCCCAGTGAGTATTGATCATTGTCGGCCGTTCTGAACGCGGACCGATACCATCCTTCCAGTGATATTCATCGGCAAAACATCCTCCCGGCCATCTCAGCACGGGAATTTGGATTTTCTTAAGAGCCTCGACGATATCGTTCCGTATGCCGCGAGTGTTGGGAATGGGGCTCTCCCCTCCGACCCAGTATCCTCTGTAAATACAACGGCCCAGATGTTCTGAAAAGTGTCCATAAATATTTTTATTGATTGTTTCACGACCGAGATCGGCATTAAGAACCAACAAATTTGTTTTTGGTTGGTCGTCCTGTAGATCATCTCCAAATAAAGAAAAACTCCCTAGAAGAAGACATACTGCCAGAAGTGTGAAACATTTTTTCATCTTTTCTCTCCTCGTGAATAATCCAGGATAAGTAGAAAATATCATTCATTTATTTTTTTTACCAGAATTTTGATGATAGAATAGATAAAAAGTTAAAAAAAATGGAAAAAGGAGAAAATGGGATGAAAAAAGTACATATCCTTTTGATGGCTGTGTGTATTTCTGTTTTGCTGCTTTCCGGTTTCTCCTGCCAAAGACAAACTCGGGCCGACTATCCCTATCAGCCGGTCACGTTCACCTCTGTCCATTTCAGCGACAATTTCTGGCTGCCAAGACTCGAAACGAACAGGAAAGTGACTATTCCTTTTGCCCTGGATCAGTGTGAAGAGACGGGCCGCATCAAGAATTTCGAAATTGCCGGCGGGGCAGCAGAAGGAGAATTCTGCAGTATCTATCCTTTTGACGATTCCGATGTTTATAAAATCATCGAAGGTGCCTCCTATGCGTTAAACATCCAGCGCGATCCTGAGTTAGAAGGATTTCTGGACGAGCTCATTGAAAAAATTGCCGCCGCCCAGGAGGAGGATGGATATCTCTATACTGTGCGGACGATCGAACAAGATCCCCCTGTCCAGTGGACGGAAGGAGACCGCTGGTCCAACCTTTATCTCGGCCATGAACTCTACAATATGGGTCATTTTTATGAAGCGGCCGTGGCCCATCATCTGGCAACAGGGAAGAGAAACATGCTGGATTTAGCCATAAAAAATGCGGATCTGATCACAAGTGTGTTCGGTCCTGGGAAAAAAGTCGGAGTCCCAGGTCATCAGGAGATTGAAATCGGCCTTGTCAAACTCTATCGTATCACCGGAGATCAAAAATACCTGGATTTGGCAAAACACTTTCTTGACCAGAGGGGAAGAGAAGAGGGAAGAAAACTTTTTGGCCAATATTCACAGGATCATAAACCGATTCTGGATCAGGATGAGGCTGTCGGACATGCCGTGCGAGCCGCCTATATGTATTCGGGGATTGCCGATGTGGCGGCTTTGACCGGAGATGCCGGTTACATCCAGACGGTTGACCGAATCTGGGAGAATGTGGTGTCAAAAAAGATGTACATCACAGGGGGGATAGGAGCCAGGGGAGGAGGGGAGGCCTTTGGCCCCAACTATGAGCTCCCCAATGCGTCCGCCTACGCAGAAACCTGTGCAGCTATCGCCAATGCGTTCTGGAACCACAGGATGTTTCTCCTTCATGGAGATGCCAAATATATCGATGTTCTTGAGAAAGTGATCTACAACGGTATGCTTTCGGGTGTAGCCCTCAGTGGGGATTTATTTTTCTATCCCAATCCTCTCGAGTCCTTCGGCCAGCATGAACGCAGCTCCTGGTTTAACTGTGCCTGCTGCCCCTCAAACATCTCACGGTTTATGCCTTCCATTCCGGGTTATGTCTATGCTCAGAGGGGAAAAGCGCTCTATATCAACCTCTTTGTGGACAGTGAGACGGACATTGTAATGAATAATAATAAAATTTCAGTCATCCAGAAGACCGGGTATCCCTGGGAGGGAAAAGTCCGGATCAGGCTTGAGCCAGAATCTGAAATGAAATTTGCTGTCCATGTCCGCATTCCTGGATGGGCTTTGGAGCAGCCCGTTCCCAGTGACCTGTATCACTTTATTGATAATTTCGATGAAGCCCCTACTCTAAAGGTGAATGGAGAAGCCATTCCTTTAAACATGGACAAGGGGTATGTTCCAATTCAGAGAACTTGGAAAGGAGGGGATACGATAGAACTGAACCTGCCCATGCCGGTCAGGCGTGTGGAGAGCCATCCTGAAGTGAAGGAGAATAGAGGAAAGATCGCTCTTATCAGAGGTCCTATCGTTTACTGCGCCGAATGGCCGGACAATGGAGGACATGTCAGCAATATTGTCTTATCGGATGATGCAGAGCTTTTGACCGAGACGCGGGACGATCTACTCAACGGCGTCACTGTGATCAAAGGTCAAGTTCTGGCTCTGTTTGGATTTGAGGATGAGACAACCGTTCGAAGGGAAACACAGGAATTTACGGCGATTCCATATTATGCCTGGGCTCACCGCGGGCCGGGTGAGATGGCGGTCTGGCTATCTCGGGAAGAAGGACTGGAAATTCAGCTCCAGGAGGATTTTTCCGCCGGTATTTTAGAATGGAAAATGAAGTAAGGACAGCACAGTAGGGTATAGAGTTGAATTTTCTTGTACTGCTAATTGAGCAAAACTCCTCTCCAAGCCATTTTGGATCACCTCAATGTTCTGAAGGCTGCAGGTCTGATCACTTGGAAATAATCGGGGATTCATGCAGACAACTAAAATTTGTTGTAATTGAATTTTAGAGGATAGAATAATAGAATAAGTAATCATTGTTAGTGCGCCTGTAGCTCAGGGGACAGAGCGGCGGTCTCCGGAACCGTAAGTCGCAGGTTCGATTCCTGCCAGGCGCGCCACTTTTTTATTTTCTCTTTTTTACGCCGTTTACGGCGCCTTCGATCAGCCTGATGGCGGCCTGGCGTGATTTGTGCTCGGGATCTCTCGGTCCGTAAGGTGTTGAGGCAATCCCGATGGCCGCAGCTTTTTCAAGTTTTTCTGGCCCCAGAACAAGTTCCGGCCCTGTCCTTGAATCGGTATAGGGATCTTTGACGATAACCACATTCACTTTTCCGGTTTCACCGATTCACTATATCACGGCATTTTCTTGTGTGGAAGGGGGAGTTATACTAATATTATTCTTGAGAGTTAAGGCTCATGAGGATAGAAAAAATTTGTTCTCTAGAAAGACTGGTCGAAGTGCGGGACGAATGGAATGCACTTGTGAAATCCTCCAGCCAGAATTGTATTTTCCTGACAAACGAGTGGTTTTGTACATGGTTTGACAGCTTCGGAGAATCTTATCAACTCTATGTTTTGTTATTCAGGGACCAAAAAAATCGACTGTTTGGTGCAGCTCCACTTATGAAGGCAGAAGGGCGTGTGCAATTTATGGCCAGTAATGAAGTGACGGATTACTGCGATTTTATTATAGAGTGGGGGAGGGAGGAGGATTTTTTCAGGATTTTTCTTGAATATTGGCAAAAAGAATTTGAGCAAAAACACTATCTCCATTTGATCAATATTCGCGAAGAATCTCGGACATTATCTCTTCTCCCAAGAATGGCGGCTAAATCCCATTTCAAACAAACAATCCTTGAAGCGGAAGTGGCTTCCGGCCTTGACCTTCCGCTAACCTATGAGGATTATCTTAAGAATCTAGTACGGAAGAACCGGCATGAACTGCTCCGGAAACAGAGAAAGATAGAATCACAACGGGGTCTCAATCACAAGAGAGTGAACGATCCTGAGGGAGTAAGTGAAAATATCGATCTCTTTATAGAACTGCACAGAAAGAGCAGTTCATCCAAACGAGAATTCTGGAAGAAAAAAGGGATGGAGCCGTTCTTTCGAACCATCACGGCTCTTTTTTCTACAAACGGCTGGATCGAATTCAATGTGCTGCATTTTCAGGATGACCTGGCAGCCATGCTGCTCAACTTTGTCTATCACGACGAAATCTATTTTTATAATATTGCCTTTAATCCAAATTATGCTCAGTTTAGTCCCGGGATCTATCTTTTTAATCAATCCATCCGTCGGGCCATTGAAGACAATAAAAGACGTGCCGATTTCTTAAGGGGAAGAGAGAAATATAAATATTATTTCGGGGCAGAAGAGTGTAAAATAATGGACTTCACATTGTCAAAAAAGAGATGAATTTATGAAAATATGTGCTGTCAGCTTTCACTGCTGTCCATTATCTCCGATAGGAGGGGATGGGGTCGGTGGAATGAATGTCTATCTTAAAGAACTGAGCACAGCTTTGGCTTGCGATCCCGGCACAGAGATAGATATTTTCACGAGAGACCAGAATTCGTGTAGTGTCAGAATTAAAAGGTGGATGCCCAATGTACGAGTCATTCATCTTCCAGCCGGCCCGGAATGTTTTGTCGACCGCAAATCGCTCTATGACTATCTTCCTGAGTTTGTAGAAAACCTCAAGGGATTTATATGTAAAGAGAAAAAGAGCTACACGGTGATATACACGCATTACTGGCTGTCGGGCCTGGCAGGGGAACACTTGAAGCACTATTTTAATATCCCTCTCGTCCATACCTATCACACACTGGCTTTTCTGAAGAATCGTGTTGCGAGTGAACATGAACACAGATACCGGTTGTTAGCAGAACGGCATCTTTCACATGCAGCAGATTTGATCATCTCTTCGTCTTCCGAGGAAAAAAGGAATTTGATGGGAGAATACGGAGTCTCCGCTTTGAAAATCAAAGTCATCTATCCTGGTGTCAACCATGATCTATTTTATCCGTCGAATGCAAAAACGGTCTATTTGGAATCCGGATTTTCAGAAGACCATAAAATTCTGCTCTATGTGGGTCGAGTTGAACCTATCAAAGGTCTTTTGACGATAATTGAAGCGTTGGCTTCACTCCATAAATCCCTTAATCCTCTGAGAGAAAAACTTAGGCTTATAGTTATTGGAGGAGGAAAAAAGGGCTCTGAACTTTCTTATAATCATGAGGTCAACCGCGTCAAGGCAGCCATAGAGACTCTTGGCTTAACAGGAAAAATCGTTTTCCTGGGATCAAAAGAGCAAAAGGCTTTGAAGGACTACTATTCGGCTGCTGATGCGCTGATTGTACCTTCACTGTATGAATCGTTTGGATTGGTTGTTGTCGAAGCACTGGCATGTGGTACTCCGGTACTCGTCTCCAATGTGGGGAAAATGAAGACGATTGTCAAAGAGGGGAAAAACGGATTTTCTTTTGCTCCGGGCAGTCCAGAGGCACTGGCAAAGGGACTTAAAGAATTTTTTCAGAAGAAGGATTTCCTCTGGGAAGAGTCAAAAATCCGGCAGGACATTATCGATCGGTTTTCATGGGATAAAACGGGGAGAGAGACTCAGCGAGTTCTTGCCGGATTGAAGCAGGAAAAGATCCTTTCTACCACCAAATTTCGACCCGATGAAAGCCCTCAGCTAGCTTAAAATCCTCTCCTTCAGCCAAATCTTCGGCTCTTGTACACAGCCATTTTTCCATTTCGGCCGCAAAGGATTCCTTGATTTGACTTTTATGGCAGTACAAAGCCTTGAGTTTGATTTCAAATGTGTCGGTGATGTCAGTGCGGAAGTTGATTTCGCTGTCTTCAGGTGCCCAGAGCCACATTTCATTCACATTGTGGGGTTTCAGGCCTTCCTTGATAAGATCGGGATAGGCCCACACATCTCGTGCATAGGGAAAAACGGCATCCAGGACTACGCGGCCGACAATCCTGTGATCTCTGTGCCAGATATAACGTCGGTAAGGATCAGAGGTGATAATCAATTCAGGTCTGTAGGTTCTAATAAGTCTCACGATCTCTTTTCTAAATTCCGGGATTTCATCGATATTTTGATCTTCATATCCAAGGAAGACAACCTCTTTCACTCCCAGAATCTTGGCGGCTTCCATCTGTTCTTTTTTTCGAATTTTGACCAGTTCTTCTGGAATAACGTTTATATCATCCGTACCCTTACTTCCGTCTGTACATACTATGTAAACAATTTCTTTTCCCTCTCGCACCATTGTTGCGACCGATCCGGCCGTCCCAAACTCGGCATCATCCGGATGAGGAGTGATAACGAGCACATCTGCTCTTTTTTTGTTCATATTTGTCCTTGTTTAGGGGTCATACTCTGCAAAATTGTATAATATCTTTCTCTTTGATACAATTAATATCCCTCATGTCTTTTGTTATCCGTAATTATTTGAGTTCCGATTTTGATCGATTGGCCGATTTCTATGAAAGGACAGCTGAACATACGTTTTTATTAGGAAATAGTTATTCTGAGTTTTTGATCCAGAAATTAAAGCGTCCCGGTTATAATCCATCAAAAAATTTTTTTGTGGCTGAGCAAAAGAATGAGCTAATCGGGTATGCGGATCTGGTCTATGAAGAACAGATCAAACGGGCCATAGCAGATATCTTTGTTTATTCTCCCTATCGACACCAGGAATTGGGAAGAGAGTTTATGGATCGTCTGCTCAGAAGAAGCTGTGATCTTAGCGCCTTGTCTCTCCAAGCCCATGTTCCTGAGTTCAATCAAGAGGCGCCCCCATTTCTTCTCAAACAAAAATTTTCTCTTGTTCGCTATTTCCATACTCTTCAGATGGATATTTCCAAAAATTTATTTTTGGATTGGGATTTTAAGAACATTATACTTAAAAACTTTGGGATTGGAGAGGAAGAGGAACTTGCAGCCCTGCAGAACAAGATATTCTCTGGAAGCTGGGGATTCTGCCCGAACACGGTTGAGGAGATCAAATATTATCTGCAATTGACAGGCTGCCTAATTGATGAGGTGGTGTGTATTGAGACCAAAGGGCAGAAGATCGGATACGTATGGTCTCATAAGCTTCCGAAAGATAGCGGAAGGATACATATGCGGATTCACATGCTCGGAGTGGATCCAGCCCATCAGGGTAAGGGCCTTGGAAGGAAGTTTCTCCAAAAGGTTCTTTATCACCTGTACAATTCAGGTGCCAAAACCGTTGAACTGACCGTGGATAGTCAAAATATGCCGGCTGTGTCGCTTTATGATTCTTTAGGATTTAAACTTAAATTCAGAAGCCTCTGGTACGAAAAAATCCTCTCCTAAAAAAGGTTGTGATGTCAAAGAGAAGTGAATATAATAGGCTCTATTTTGCCTGCGGCAATAGCGAAAAAAAGAAACTATTGAGGTCTGATGGAGGAGGGAAAATTTTGAAGAATAAAACCGAGGCTCTAGAAAAGATCGCACAAAAATTACGAATTCACGCCTTCAGGATGACGACAGAAGCCCGTTCAGGACATCCTACAACCTGTTCATCCTCAGCCGAACTGATGGCCTGTTTGTTTTTTGACGAAATGCGATACAACATAGATGATCCGCACGATTGGGCAAACGATGAGTTTGTTCTTTCTAAAGGGCATGCGGCGCCCATTTTATGGGCTGCTTATGCGGAAGCCGGTATTATTTCTATACAGAGTTTAAAGAACCTTCGAAAAATCACAAGCACGCTTGAAGGGCATCCCACTCCCCGGATGAAATGGATCAAAGCGGCCACGGGTTCGCTTGGTCAGGGTTTGTCTGTTGGTGTTGGCCTGGCAGCGGCCATGAAACTCGGGAAATCCTCCAGGAGAGTTTACGTTCTCATGGGAGATGGAGAGTGTGCGGAGGGATCGGTGTGGGAAGCGGCCAATGCGGCATCCCATCTCAAACTACAAAACCTTTGTGCTGTGGTCGATGTCAACAGGTTAGGGCAATCCACAGCAACGATGCTGGAACATAACACCAAAGCCTATGTCCAAAGATTTAAAGCCTTTGGATGGGATGTGATTAAAGCAGATGGTCACAAAATAAAGGATATTTTGGATGCTTTTCTCTATGCCAGAAAAAGTGAAAAGCCAACGGCTGTCATTGCGCACACCCTCAAGGGAAAGGGTGTCTCTTTCCTCGAAGATAAAAACGGCTGGCACGGCAAACCGCTGAGTAAGGACGATCTTCAAAAAGCGATGGATGAAATGGGGCCCATGCCTGAAATAGATGCAAAAAAACTTGTCCGTAAACCCGGAAAAGTCAGCGGTCCAAAGTTTGAAAAAAGAATGAATTTCAAAAAGAATGTCTATGAGAAAAAAACGGCCACTCGACGGGCATACGGAAATGCGCTCGTTAACCTCGGAGAAATAAACAACGCCGTGGTCGCTATAGATGGGGATGTTCAGAATTCAACCTATGTTGAGGATTTTTTTAAAGCCTTCCCTAAAAGGTCTTTTCAACTGTTCATCGCCGAGCAGAATATGGTCGGTATGGGTATTGGAATGTCGGCCAAAGGATTTATTCCCTTTATGGCCACTTTTGCAGCCTTTATAACACGTGCTCATGACCAGATCCGCATGGCCGCCTATTCTTTTTCAAACCTAAAAATTGTTGGTTCTCATGTCGGCGTGAGCATTGGAGCCGATGGACCATCTCAAATGGGATTGGAGGATATTGCCCTGTTCAGACCTATTCCCCATTGTGTCGTCCTCTATCCTTCCGACGCCTATTCCACAGAATCCTGCGTGGAGTCAATAGCGAGATACAAAGGCCTGGCTTATCTGAGAACGACGCGGCCCGGAACTCCGCTCCTGTATAAAAAAGATGAAAAATTTCCTATAGGCGGTTCAAAGGTGATAAAGCGGAATTCCAATGATCAAGCCGTCATCATTGCGGCCGGTATCACGCTGTTTGAAGCCTTAAAAGCGTATGAAGAGTTGAAGAGGGATAATATATACGTTAGAGTGATCGATGCATACTCCATAAAACCGTTTGACAAGGACTCCATTTCAAGGCACGTTGCGCAGGCCGGGAATAAAGTTGTTGTCGTAGAAGATCACTATCCAGGTGGAGGGTTGGGAGATGCAGCCGCCGCTGCTCTTGCTGGAAAGGCTGAGATCCGTCATCTTGCCGTCTATGACCTTCCCCGTTCGGGAGAACCTGAGGAACTGCTGGAAAAATACGGGATCAGTGCCGCACATATCAAAAACGCTGTAAAAACAATCATCCGCAAAAAATAAGCACAGATTCCGATTTTTCCTTAGGACTTAAAAATATGCCTCGAATTCCAAAAACACTCTTCCGGATTTTTTGTTCGCTTGGATTTTTTCTTCTATTTTCCGGGTTTTTATCAGAAAAAGGGTTTCAGAGTTTCGCAAATATCACTGTATCTGAGCAGGACAAAGGAGTTATTATAGTTGTCTATGATGGAGACACTGTTGGGATCGAATTCCATGATGGTCGAAGAAGAAAGATACGCCTTATCGGCATCGATTCCCCAGAAACTAATCATTCCGACGAACAGGTGCAGCTTCAAGCTCAATTGTCTAAAAGATTCGCTTTTTATTATCTTTACAGAAAGCAGGTCACCGTGATGTACGATTGGGAGCAAGAGGATAAATATGGGAGACTTTTAGCCTACTTGTGGACGGAAGAGAACGGCTTATTTAATGAATTCATCCTGGAAGAAGGATTTGCATCATCTTACCTTCGGTTTCCATTTAAAGACTTGTATAGAAAGAGATTTATCCAGGCAGAAAAATCGGCACGATTCTCCAATAAAGGATTGTGGAGGGAAGAGCCCTATCCAACGGTTCCTCTTGATTTGATCTCCAATTTTATTGGCCAGACGGCGGCCGTTCAATATACATGTCACGATGTAAAAACAAAAAGACAGTTCATTTTTCTGCATTCTGCAGCACAAATATTTTCCACTCTTATCCCATATGACAGGGAAAATCTTTTTGCGGATGTTAAGAATTTTAAAGGCCGAGTCATCCGTGTACAGGGTTTTGTCGAAGAATATGACGGGCAGCCTCAAATAATTGCCTTTTTCCCGCGGCAAATCAAGACTGTAGGGATCGATAAAGAAAAATCTATCAAAAGGGAGAAACCATCATGAAACGCGTAAGTTTTCTGTATAAGGCTATGAGATGGCGCGCCGGAGATATAAAGTACTGCCCGTACTGATAAAAATAAAAAAATAGAGATGTACAGCAAAATCAATCACAGAATTGTTGCCGAGCTCATAAATATTGTTGGAGAGATCAATTGTATCCAGCAAGAAGAAAAGATGGAGGACTACAGTCATGATGAGTTTTCTCTTATGGATATTGCTCGTATGCCTGATGCAGTTGTAAAACCAAAAACGTCTGAAGAAATTTCAAAAATCCTGGAACTGGCCAACAGAGAAAAAATACCCGTGACGCCAAGAGGAGGGGCTACCGGCCTTTGTGGAGGATGTGTCCCATTTTTTGGAGGAATTGTCCTGTCTCTGGAGAGGATGAACCGGATCCATGAAGTCGATATCGCCAATCAAATGGCGGTTGTTGAATCGGGTGTAAGGCTGATGGACTTTTACCACACCGTCGAGGAAGCCGGTCTTTTTTTCCCGTCGCATCCTGGAGAGGAGAGCGCTATGATCGGTGGTGTCCTGGCCAATAATGCCGGAGGCGCACGAGCGGTTAAACACGGTGTGTTCCGGAATTACGTTCGGGGCATGGACGTCGTTCTTCCATCCGGGAAAATCATCAATATTGGCGGGAAGATCATGAAAAACAGCACGGGGTATAACCTTCTGAACCTGTTCATCGGTTCCGAGGGGACTTTGGGAGTCATCACTCAAGCCACTATCCAGCTCATGCCTTCTCCTCAGGTGACGCGGTCTCTGATTATTCCTTATGATGAGCTGGAAAAAGCCATTGATACCGTCCCTTCTCTTATCAGTCAGAAGATACTTCCTCTTGCCGTCGAGTTTGTTCCACGGGAAGTGATCCGGATAACCGAAGAATTCCTCAATAAAAAGTGGCCCAGTTCTATTGGTAACACCTATTTGCTGATCATCTTGGATGCCTCAGGGAAAGAGGAAATCGATCGGCTCTCACAGGATGTAGCAGAACTGTGTTTAGCATCCGGGGCGCTGGATGTCTTTGTTGCCGACAGCGAACAAAAACAGCAGCAGGTTCTGGAAATCCGCAGCAAAATTTACGAGGCCATCAAATCCCACACACTTGAAATACTGGATATCGTCGTTCCAAGAGCGGAGATCGCCTTGCATGTGAAAAAAATACAAGAAGTTTCAAAAAAATATGATATCTGGCTGCCCACGTTTGGCCATGCGGCAGATGGAAATGTCCATACACATATCATGAAAGCAAAATTTGTCGACGGGACGATTATTCCAGTCAGTGAAGATGAAGCAAAAAGAAAGCTCGATCTCATCCGCAGGGATCTCTACCAGGACTGTAAGGAACGAAAGGGGATGATTTCCGGTGAACACGGCATCGGTCTTGTTAAAAAACCCTATCTTTCTTTGGTGCTTGATCCTGAAGAAATTGCGTTAATGAAAGGGATCAAGTCTTTTTTCGATCCAAACAATATCCTCAATCCCGGAAAAATCTTTGACTGACACACACAAGACAAGGAGAGAAAAATTATTTATAATGGCAGCATGATATTTGCGCTTAAGGGAAAGGAGCAGTGAATGCCTGATTTATCGACTCAATATATGGGCTTGACACTCCGAAATCCTATCATTGTTTCGAGCTGTGATCTGACTAAATCGGTGTCCGGAATAAAAAAATGTGCGGATGCCGGGGCGGGAGCGGTGGTGTTGAAATCCATCTTTGAGGAACAATTTTTAATCAAAGGGGATATTCCAGAGGGAGGATCTTCTATTCATCCGGAAGCCTTGGATTACTTGCGTTCAGGTGGTCTCCTGGAGTATGCGCCTCAAAAAGTTTGCCAGACTATCATGGAGGCCAAAAAAGAAGTGGATATCCCTCTTATGGCCAGTATCAACTGCCAGACTCCAAAACTGTGGCCGAGTTTTGCCAGACAGATTTATGATGCAGGAGCCGATGCTCTCGAATTGAATATCTATCTTCTCCCCATCGATCTGGACGTTCCCGGTTCTGACTACGAAAACACTCACATTGAAATATTACGTAAAGTAAAAAAAGAGGTGCCTATTCCCGTATCTGTCAAATTAGTTTCTCAAATCACATCCATTCCAAATTTTGCCCGGAGACTTGCCGATGAAGGGGCCGATGCTCTGGTCTTCTTCAACTGGTTTCTTGAACCGGATATTGATGTCAACAGCCGGAAAACAAGAAATATCAAAGGCAAAGGTAATTTTTTTCAGTCTTTAAGATGGGTGGCTCTACTGGCTGATAGATTGAGTTGTGATATCGCCTCTTCCGGAGGTGTTAAAAATTCGGATGACATCATCAAGCAGATTCTTGCCGGAGCTTCTGGTGTTCAAGCCTGCAGCGTTTTTTACGAGAGGGGATTGGATGAGATCAATCTTCTCCTTGAAGGAATCCGGGATTGGATGAAGGATAAACGTTTTGATTCGATTGATGAATTTAGAGGTCATCTCTCCTTTCACCGACAAAAATTAAGCTTCAAGGGTTTAGGGGAAGCAGAAAAGTATTTCCGGGTCCAATATTTAAAGACCTATTCGAAATTTGACTAATTCAATGGAAAATTCCGTGAGAATTCGATAATAAAAAAAATCCACAAAAAGGGAAAAAAACATGGAAAGAATCACTGAGATCTTTGTCGTCCTTGAAAACAAACCATCGACTTTGGGAGAAATGTGCAGTCACCTGGCAGAAAATGGTGTCAATATTGAAGCCATTGGTGTGTTTCAAGATACGGCTAAACTCTTGGTCAAAAATGTCAACAAGGCCATGAAAATCCTTTCCAAACTGGATTACACAACTGAACTCAGGGATGTCCTCCTCGTTCAACTCGAAAACCATCCTGGGGCTTTATCAGAAATGGCCACAAAACTGGGAAATAAGGGAGTCAACATCGAATACTGTTATGGGACTCTGAGCAAGAAGAAAAATGCAACAGACGTGATTATCGATGTTTCTGACATCGATAAAGCCATCAAAATTCTCGAAGGCTGATTTTTAAAGTAGCTCCGCCTCTCTCCATCCTTTCTTATTAATGAGTCCATAGTTATTTTGATTTTCAGTTTTAGGAGGTTAGTATGAAATCACACACAGAATATTTGACGTTCCATGTCGAGAAGCGGCGGGATTTTATCAATATTACTCCTGATGTTGAAAATTTCGTCCGTGAAAGTGGAATTAAAGAAGGGCTCTGTCTGGTCAATGCCATGCATATTACGGCCAGTGTTTTTATCAACGATGATGAAAGTGGCCTGCATGAAGATTTCGAACGATGGCTGGAGCAGCTGGCTCCGCACGAGCCTGTTTCTCAGTATTTTCACAATAGAACCGGTGAAGACAATGCAGACGGCCATCTGAAAAGGTCTATTATGGGAAGGGAAGTTGTTGTGGCCGTCACTAACGGACGTTTGGATTTTGGCCCTTGGGAGCAGATTTTCTACGGAGAGTTTGACGGACGCCGCAGGAAGCGTGTTCTGGTCAAGATCATCGGTGAATAGTTTGTTGCATTTTTAAGGGGGATGGGCCGACTAAAGTAGGGATGAAGGCTGGAATCTCTTTTTATTGTATTAGAGATGAGCTAAAATAAATAAATTGAGCGTAAAATGAAATTATTCACGAGGACAAAAAACTGTTGTTATTTGATCATATGTATGGTGCTGATATTAAATACGTTGAGTCCAGCACAAGAAAAGGAGCCGGAGATTAAACTTCCCGAACTACCTAAAGACAGCTTGGAGGGAAAATTTGAGATCGATGTTCACTATTCAACGTGGTCGGCCAACTTGATTAAAAGCTGGTTTGCCACAGAATTAAACGATAGATTGGGAAGAGAAATCCGGGATGAAGTCTTTCATCAAATCAGTGATACGTATCCGGGGATCTACAATGCTGACTATGAACACAGCCTTACTTTTGATTCCGATGGGAATAACTATGGAGTAGAGTTTAGATTCTATCCAAAAGGGAGGGGAACTCCATTCAGCATTGGAGTGTCCATTGAGGAAAACCGGATGAAGCTGATTGTTCAGGGAACGGTCAGGCAAAACTTTTCAAACGGGAGTTACGCAGAAGTAGAATCTGAGATTTACCTGGAGGTCAGACCTCTTTTGACGAATTTGAGCTTCCGATGGGATATGGTTCCGCACTGGCCTGTTTCTCCGTACTTTATTCTGGGATTTGGATTTGGTGCATTAAGAGGTGAATTCGGATATAATTATTCCGGTACTTACACGTGGGATGGCCCTTCCGAACAGATTGAGGATCAGGTGACCAAAACTCTTAAAGAGGCAGAAGAAGAGATTGATGTGAATCTCCCCAACATTTTCCCGCTGTTTCAAGCAGGTTTTGGTTTGCGAATCCAGCTGTTGCCGGCACTGCATCTCAAGGGAGAAGCCAGCTTTTGGAATGGTTTTATTCTACGAGCCGGAGCCGCATTAAGGTTTTAAATTATAGGACCGTGCTAGATGGGGAGCTAGCGGTGCCCTGTTATCCACAATCCGCTACAGTGGAATTGAATTCCCCGCCGAGGCTGGGTTTTGTCTGGACTGTGTCTGAGAAAGTGGTGATGAGGGTGTGGGCCCTGCGCAAAGTTCTCTCTGTAAATCCCGTCAGGACCGGAAGGTAGCAGCGGTAGCAGGGTAGTGTCTTGTGCTGCAGGTAAGCCTTGCCTGAGCTAACTGCTTAGATAACGCAGGTAGAGTGCAGTCGGAGTGGGGTGCACGGTTCTTTTATTTTATTTCGAATTTATTAGAGCAGGTTGAGTTTATGGAGAATCGTTTTCATATCATCTTTCCCTGTTTGATCCAGTGAACGGAGAGGAGGACGGCAGGGCCCCCCATGATATCCCAAGAGGTCGAGTGCATATTTAGTGGCGGGGATACCGTAGGTTTCGATAATGGCTTTATTTAGAGGGATAAGCTCAAACTGAAGGTTAACGGCCTCTTCCCATTTTTTCTCCCGGTACAGGGAGAAGAGTCTGAGACACTGAGATGGAGCAATGCTGGACAGCGTGATGATTCCTCCACTGGCTCCCATAATGAGGCCGGGAAGGAAAATACTTGCTGCTCCAAGAAGAAAATCAAAATTAGTATGTAATTGAGGGATCGTTTCACCGAGAAAGGCCACGTTACCTGAGCTGTCCTTGAGGCCGGCGATGTTGGGATGTTCGGAAAGATCGGCGATGAGTTTCGAGGAAATCGTAAGCCCAGTGCTGCGGGGGATGTGGTAGATGATTATCGGAATTTTGGATGAATCGGCTATCGTCAAGAAGTATGAGCGTAAAGCCTCCTCATCCATCAGTGATTTCATGTAGCTCGGTGTGCGGATTAGAGCAGTATCCGCGCCCTCGTTGGCCATCCTGTTGGTAAATTCCAGTGTCAATTGCGTGGATTCTTTAGCTGTGCCGGCAATGATTGTTTTATCAGAAGCTGCCGCCTTTTTAGCTGTTTTGACGAGCTCTTCAGATTCCATATCCGAAAGGAAGACGCTTTCACCTGTCGAGCCGAGGACAACATATCCTGATAAATCAAACACGTTATATTTTTCGATGTTTTCTTTGAGTTTTTCTGGAGAGATGTGATCATCTCCATACGGCGTCGTCAGGGGCGTGAAGATTCCTTTGAATCTATAGCTCATCATAAACCTCCCTGTGATATTATCGTCTTTCGATATCCTTGAGATCTTTTTCTTTCAACCCGAAGTAGTGTCCCACCTCATGAAGAACCACTTCTCTGATTTTATTTTTAACGTCTTCTTCTGAGATACAAATGTCTTCTATAGATTTTTGATAGATAGTGATCACATCGGGTGGAATGTTGCCGTAATAAGGGCCCCTGTGTTTATAGGGAACTCCATGGTATGTTCCCAGAATCAAGCTGTGGTGTGAAATGCCAGTTTGTTTATGGACGTCCTGGGGTGCTCTATCTTTTACTTGGACAGTGATATTATCAAAAAGCTTAGTGAATTTTTTTGGTATCTTTTCTAGGGCCTCTTCAACCAGGTGTTCAAATCTCTCTCTCTTCATATTTTATTTTTCGATTCCTTTTCTCGCTTGGATTCCTTTTTCGTAGTAGTGCTTGACCTCTTTCATTTCTGTGACAAGATCGGCTCTTTCAATGAAGGATTCGGGGGCGTATCGTCCCGTGAGGATTATTTCAACATCTTCTGGTTTTTGGTCCAGGAAAGAGTGGATATCTTTTTCTGAGAGAAGGTTGAAATAGACTGTAACATTGATCTCATCCAAAATGATAATCCTGTATTTTCCCGACAGCATGGCTTTTTGGCATTTTTCCAATCCGTTTCTGGCTCTTTGGATGTCTTCCTTGTCTGGTTCTTTGGTGACATGATAGCAACCTTTCCGTCCGTACTGTTCGATGGTGATGAGTGGTGAGAGATTTTTAACCGCATGCAGCTCGCCGTAGTCCTGGCCCTTGAGAAACTGTCCAATGAATGTTTTTTCCTTATGTCCGGCGGCCCGAACAGCCAGACCAAGTGCGGCCGTGGTTTTCCCTTTTCCATGGCCCGTATAAACTTGAATATAGCCTTTAAATTCTTCGCCCATTGTCTTTGAATTGAACTATAACTATATTTTAATGCCTTCCCAGAGTCAAATCTGAAAAATTTGCCAGTGTTCTATTTTTTTAATATAATTTGCGGCATGCTGGATGTTAAATTTGTACAGGAAAACCTAGATCTGGTCATCAGGAAAACGGCTTCCCGAGGGGAGGAGATCAATCTCGCCCCATTTGAAAAACTCATCGGGGAGAAGAAAACCCAGCTGCAAAAAGTCGAAGCCCTCCGTTTTGAATTGAACAAGACCTCTAAACTCATTGGCCAGATGAAAAAGGACAAAGAAGATGCTTCTTCTGAAATCGCAGCGATGAA
>Ga0114920_10000473_pt1 | contig 17522 bp, 14 predicted proteins | sample ChitaG_FD_88683 | JGI IMG/M metagenome (GOLD analysis project Ga0114920, IMG submission 88683) | Deep subsurface microbial communities from South Pacific Ocean to uncover new lineages of life (NeLLi) - Chile_00310 metaG | ecosystem: Environmental > Aquatic > Marine > Oceanic > Sediment ... | reverse complement strand
CTTAGCGAGATTCTCTTTGTGCCTGCAGGGCAGCCATGGCTCAAAGTAGACCATACTATTACTCCAGCGATCCAGCGCGTAGAGATGTTACGCCTGGCTATTGCCAGTAATGCTCACTTTAAACTTTGTACTCTGGAAGTAGAGCGCAGTGGCCCCTCCTATTCCATAGACACTATAACTGCCCTTCGGAGTCAATTAGGCGAACAGTCTTTCTTCTTTATTCTTGGCAGTGACAGCCTTGCTGGATTTCACTTATGGAAAGAGCCAGCTAGGCTAGTGCAGATGTGTCAGCTAGTGGTTGTTCCTAGATTGGATTTAAATTCGCCGGGATTAGAATCTTTGGAGCCACTCATTCCAGGGTTGGCACGCAGCGTTATACAACTTGATGCACCTATTATGGAGGTTAGCTCTTCGAAAATCCGCCAACGTATAGCTCAAGGGTTGCCTATCCACTACTTAGTGCCTGAGGTGGTGGAAAAGTATATACTGGAGCAGAAGCTGTATGTTAGCTTTGAGGCATGAAGGGTAGAGGGGGCTCTTAGATATCCAGATTCCTCACATTTTGAGCGTGGGCTTGAATGAAGTTTCTGCGAGGTAAGACTTCGTTGCCCATTAGCATGCGGAACGCCTGATCAGCGGCTATAGCATTTTCTACTTTCACTTGAAGCAAAGTCCTGGTGGCGGGGTTCATCGTTGTGCTCCATAGCTGCTCAGGGCTCATTTCCCCCAGCCCTTTATACCTTTGAACCTCCCATTTATTCCCTTCCAGTTCTTTGAGCTTATCCTCTTTTTCTTGTTCAGAGTAAATCCAAAATTGCTTTTTACCACACTTGATGCGGTAGAGAGGTGGCTGAGCTATAAAAAGGTGCCCTTGGTTAATTGCCTCTATCATATGGCGATAGAAGAAGGTAAGAAGCAAGGTGCGAATATGAGAGCCGTCTACATCGGCATCAGTCATGATAATTACCAGATGGTACCTGAGCTTGGAGAGGTCGAATTGCTCATCTGTGTTTGTCCTTAATGCTGTCACAATAGCCCTTAACTCCTCATGTGCTACAATCTTGTCTTTAGGAGCTTTTTCTACGTTAAGTATCTTGCCTCTGAGTGGGAGGATGGCTTGAAAACGGCGGTCGCGTCCCTGCTTAGCTGAACCGCCGGCCGAGTCACCTTCAACCAGGTAAAGCTCACATGACGCTGGGTTTTTCTCTGAGCACTCAGCTAGTTTGCCTGGCAATGTTGATGCTTCAAGGCCAGTTCTTTTGAACACGAGGTCACGGGCCTTGCGTGCTGCTTCTCTAGCTTTGGCCGTGAGGAGGCATTTGTTTATGATTGCCCTCGCCTCGCTAGGGTGCTGTTCCAAGTAGAGAGACAAATTATCTGTTACGGCAGATTCAACTTGGCTTCTTACCTCAGGATTGCCAAGCTTTGTTTTGGTTTGCCCTTCAAATTGTGGTTTGGGAAGTTTTACACTGATGATAGCTACTAATCCTTGGCGTACATCATCACCGGTCAGGTTAGGTTCAGTATCTTTAATGAGTTTGTTTTTCTTGGAGTAATCATTGAAAGCGTGAGTTAAAGCTGAGCGAAAACCAGTTAGATGACTACCGCCGTCCCTAGTGTTGACACAATTAGCAAAGGAGGAAGTCGATTCCGTGAAGCTATCATTATACTGTAATGTTGCTTCAATTATGGTGGAGTCGATTGTGGCTGACAGGTAGATGGGGGAGGGGCAAATAACCGCTCTGTTTCTATTCAAGCGGTTAACAAAACTAGCTATACCGCCTTCGAAATAGAAGGTTTTTTCCTGGTAAGTTCTTTCGTCTTTAAGAGAAATTTGCACCCCTTTATTCAAGAAAGCTAGTTCTCTTAGCCGCTGGCAAATTGTATCAAAGTCATAGTCAAGGTTCTCGAAAATTTCTTCATCAGCAAGAAAGGTGATGGTGGTGCCTGTATCCGGGGAATCTTCGGTGGCTTGTATCTCTCCTGTGGGAATCCCTCGTCGGTAATCTTGGCGGTATATCTTGCCTTGGCGTCTAATCTCGACTTGAAGCCATGATGATAGAGCGTTCACTACCGAAGCACCAACGCCGTGTAAGCCGCTGGATGTGTTATAGACAGGTCCCCCAAATTTGGCTCCAGCATGCAGGTGAGTCATTACTGCTTCTAGTGCGGTGATATTTGCTGTAGACATAGTCTCTGTAGGGATGCCACGTCCATTATCAACCACAGTCACGCTACTATCTTTGTGGATTGTTACCTCAATTTGGTCGCAGAAGCCGGCCATTGCTTCATCTACGCTGTTGTATACTAATTCGTACAGGAGGTGGTGCAATCCTTCTCGACCAGTGGTTCCAATATACATTCCAGGTCGTAGACGGACGGCCTCTATCTCATCTAGGATTTGGATATGCTCAGCCGTATATTGATTTAATTCGCTTTCTTCCATGTCTGTTCCCTATTGTCTACCTGGTGAAGCTGAGCCATTGGTTACCTCACTTTCGTATGTAGCTAATTTACCCTCTTATACTTGTGCGTCTTGGCGGAGGCGAAGTGCAAATCTGTGGGGAATGGGAAAAGGGAGGCTCTAAGCTTTCTCTCAGTGTTAAAGGTAGCTACAACCACTAATCTATATTATATCATATCCAGAGCTAGAAGGTGTATTTTGCGAGATCATTTAAGAGGTTTACTCTGTTTAAGTGATGGAGCTATTTCAGTTAGGGGTATTGCCCTCTGTTTATTGTTTATCATATCCCGCAGTACTGCGGTTTGGTTTCTGACCTCTTCTTCGCCGATAATAATGGCATAGTTAGTGCTTAGTGAGTTAGCTTGCCTCAACTGCCCTTTTAGACTTTTGTCACCCGTAGCCTTAATGACGGCAATTCCATCCTGGCGTAGCCTGAAGGCGAGCTTCATGGCTTCAATTCTAGCTTCTTCTCCCAAGTAAGCGATGAAAGCAATTGGCTTAGGCTGAGCGGGGATTTTTGTTTTTTGCCTCTTTAAATTTAATATGAGTCTTTCTATGCCGGTGGCGAAACCAACTGCTGGTGTGTGTTTCCCTCCTAACTGCGCAATGAGGTCGTCATAGCGTCCACCGCCTCCGAGAGCGCTTTGTGCCCCCTCCTCTTGAGATGCAACCTCAAATACGGTCCTCGTATAATAGTCCAACCCACGCACCAATCTGTAATTTAATTGGAAGGGGATGTTTAATATCTCTAAGTTTTGCTGCACGTTTTGGAAATGGGCTTGGCACTCAGGGCACAGGTAATCTGTGATTTTCGGGGCTGTCTCAGCTACGCTCTGACAGGAGGCTTTTTTGCAGTCAAGTAAGCGGAGAGGGTTTCTAAGCAGCCTAACTTTGCAGTCTGGGCACAAGTAAGTTGTATCGTTGGAGTAATGTTGCTTTAGCGCCTCTATATACTTAGGTTGACAGAATCCACAACCGATGCTGTTAAGCTGAATGGAGAATTCAGAAAGGCCTAGCGAAAGCAAGAATTGTTGTGCCATCTCTATCACCTCGGCATCAAGGGCAGGGTCAGCATCGCCTAAAGCTTCATAACCAAACTGATGATGTTGGCGATAGCGCCCAGCTTGAGGGCGCTCATATCTGAAAGCGGGGCCCATGTAATAAAGTTTTACTGGTTGAGGCAAATTGAACAGCCCGTGCTCCAGATAAGCCCGGCAAACTGGCGCGGTTCCTTCTGCCCTTAAAGCCAATTTCTGGCCGCTTCTGTCCTCAAAGGTATACATTTCTTTGTCCACAAGGTCTGTTCCCCCAGCCACAGTGCGGGCGAAGAGTTGAAAATCTTCAAATATTGGTGTGGTCAAGGGTTGGTAGCCATAAAGCTGGCATAAGCAAGCAGCTTTTTGCTCTACATATTTCCAATAGGCTTGTTCTTGTGGCAGGATATCTGATGTGCCTCTGACTGCTTTGTACAAGGAGTCTCCTCTCTCAAAATGTTGTGCTTAGTTTACCACATTTATTAGTTACTTACTCACTCGTTTACCACACACAATGGCAGAGAGATTAGGCATAATGACTGGGGTACACAGCTATTAACGGAGGGAAAGTGATGACAGGGCAAGGTAAGTCTATAATTGTGGGGAGAGTTAAGAAGACAGCGCATGAATATGACCGATATAGCGGTCGCTCTTGACGTGTATTGTTAAACTTATCAACATGGCTAAAAAGAATTGAAGAAACTGCTTGGATTTAAAGAACTGTTGAAGAGCACACTTTGTAGAGAAACACAGCACAAACTCTATGGTAGATTTTTTATATGTTAGATGGAGAAGAGTATCAGGTGTTTATTAATGCTGGTGGCCATGGCGATGGAGAATGCCTGGAGGTTATGTGGCATAGCACGCAGGCTGCAGCTGAAAAGATTCTAAGCCTCGCCTAAAGCCTAATAATTTTCGAGTTGCGCTGCCTTTATTGCTGCGTTATTATGGAGTCTGAGATATGGATGTAGATTCCCTTATGGCAAAGATCAGTGAATATCTGCCTGCTGATAAGGAAGGCTTGATTAAAGCGGCCTATGAATTTGCCTCGCAAGCGCACGAAGGACAGATGCGCAAGTCAGGTGAGCCTTACTTGGAGCATCCTTTGCAAGTAGCCATGATTTTAGCTGATCTGCACCTGGACACTGATGCCTTAGTTGCTGCCTTGCTACATGATATTCCTGAAGATTGTGGCGTATCGCTGGATGAAATTGAAACTAATTTTGGACCTGAGGTAACTAAATTGGTTGATGGTGTTACTAAACTGGAAAAACTCACAAGCCGAGTTGAAGGAAGAGAGAGGGAATCAAAACTTCGGGCTGAAAATTTGTGCAAAATGCTTGTGGCCACAGCCGAAGACTTGCGGGTGGTTTTTATTAAGTTGGCTGATAGGCTACACAATATGCGTACTCTAGGTGCTTTACCTCCACAGAGACGCCGTGCGATTGCTCAGGAGACATTGGAAGTATATGCTCCTCTGGCACATCGTTTGGGCATATGGGATTTAAAATGGCAATTGGAAGATCTATCTTTCCGTTACTTGGAACCACAGCAATATCGTCGACTCATTCGCTTGGTGTCTGAAAAACGAGCGCAGCGAGAAAGCTTTGTCACTGAGGTTAGCCAAACTATGCGCCAGGAATTAGACAAGGCTGGCATAGAGGCCGAGGTTTTTGGTAGGCCGAAACATATCTACAGCATTTATCAAAAGATGAATAGATACGCTGCGCAGGGCAAGAATTTTGGGGATATTCATGACCTTCTTGCCTTACGTGTATTGGTGAAGTCAGTTTCAGATTGCTATAAGACATTAGGGGGGATTCACAATCTTTGGCATCCTATAATTGAAGAGTTTAACGATTTTATTGCTAACCCTAAGGATAATGGCTATCAATCCTTACATACTACGGTAATGTACCAAGACATAACTCCGCTGGAAATACAAATTCGGACCTATGATATGCATCAGGTGGCCGAATATGGAGTAGCGGCTCACTGGCATTATAAAGAAGGTGGGAAGGTAGATTTATCTTTTGGGGATAGGATAACTTGGCTGCGTGAGCTTGCCCAGTTGCGGGAGGGATTGGATGGCGAGGAGTTTCTGGAATCTGTCAAAACTGACATCCTTACAGATCGCGTGTTTGTCTATACCCCACAGAGAGATATAAAAGATTTGCCTAAAGGTGCTACCCCTCTAGATTTTGCCTTCCGAATTCATACGGACTTGGGCTACAGGTGCATCGGGGCTAAAGTGAATGGCCGTTTGGTATCCTTCAACTATACGCTTAGTAATGGCGACGTTGTGGAGATTATTGCTGCTAAGGGAGAGAAAGGCCCCAGTTTAGATTGGCTTAACCCCCAACTTAATTATGTCAAGACGTCTCACGCCCGGGGTAGAATTCGGCAGTGGTTCAACAAGCAGGAGCGAACTCAGGGTATAGAGACTGGCAAGCAGCTTCTGGATAGGGAACTCAAACGTTTGGGTATCAGTGTGGCCAGTGTTGACAAGTTGGCTCGTCGATTTAATTATAGTCACGCAGATGATTTTTTTGCTGCTCTTGGCCACGGTAATATTAGCCCTTCTCAGGTGGCGCTTAAATTGAGCGCGGATTTAGAATTGGTTGATAAAGCAGTCGGAATTTCGCCACCACGGAAGATTAGCCCTTCAAGTGTCAAAGTATTGGGTGTTGGTGACTTGTTTACTCGTTTGGCTGCTTGTTGTCATCCCCTGCCTGGAGACGAGATTATTGGTTATATTACTCAGGGTCGCGGCATCACTGTGCATCGTAAGGATTGCCCTAATATTATCAATGAGATGGAAAAAGAGCGGCTAATCAGTGTGAGTTGGGGGGATGTGGAGCAGGTTTACCCTGTAACTGTTAAAATTGATGCGTGGGATAGAGTTGGCTTAGTTCGGGATATTAGTGCTATTATATCTGAAGAAGGGGTGAATATTACCGCTGCTAACGTGAGTGACCATGATGATAATGTCACTTCATTATATTTTACTCTCGAGATTAAAAGCACAGCTCATTTAAGTAAATTGCTATCTAGAATTCACTTACTGTGGAATGTGATAAATGTAGCAAGGGAAGGAGAGCCAGATGCCAAATAGTAAGGCAGTTAATAAAACAGCCTCGTCAGCGAGGAGAAAACGACTGCGAAATCGACTGGTGCGGAGTAGTACCAAAACTCATATGAGCAAGGCAAGGAAGCTTATTAGCAGAAGGGAATTGGAATTAGCACAGCAAGAAACTGTGACAGCCATAAGCAGCATAGATAAGGCTGTTAGCAAGGGAATTTTCCATAAGAACAAAGGTGCTAGACTCAAATCCCGTTTAACAAGGAAATTGAATGCCGTCGTTGCAGCGGGCCAAAACCTCGAACACAGTGAGGAGAAAGTGCAGCAATCTTAAAGAAGCGGGGATTGTTGTTTCTTGGTTGCTAGGGTGTTTATGCCCTTCGAGTGGAGGGTAACTCTATGGTGTATGCTTTGGTCAACGATGGCGATATCGCCTTAATGGGTTGTATCACTACTGTCGTGGTGGCAGCTTGACTTAGCCAAACTGTATCCGCATGGAAGGGGAAAATATTGAGATGAAACCCTCTGGCCCGGATAGTGTTGAGATTTGAGGTAGACTTGTTGCTATTGTTCGACGTATGCCATAGGCGTTAGAAAGATGATATTGGCCCAATTTCAGATGGCAGGGCATGCCCTTTTTGCTCAAGGACTTGTTTCTTCCTACAGTGGTAACCTTAGTATAAGGCATGGGGATCATCTAGTTATTACACACCGTGGTAGCACATTAGGTTCTATTAAAGAAGCAGATTTAGTAGAAACTGGTATCGCAAAGAACAATAGAGCTACACCTTTAGCTTCCAATGAGTTAGCGGTCCACCGTTCTATTTATAAAAACACTTCAGCACTAGCAGTGGTTCATGCGCATCCGCCCTATGCTGTGGTATTATCTTTCGTGGAAAAGGAGATTATGCCCTGTGATATGGAGGGGCTAATGCTGTTGCCCAAAGTGCCAATCTTGGGCAGGGAAATGGTGGTGAGGGCTGGAGATCTCGCTGAAGAGATAGCTGAAGCACTAAAGCATTGTAAAGTGGTTTTAGTCCACAGCCACGGAAGCTTCGCTATCGGCCAATTGTTAGAGGAAGCTTGTTACTATACCGCTGTACTGGAGCAGAGTTGCCGTCTGCTCTATTTGCTCAAAGCTTTAGAGGTAAATCCGAATGTTAAACCTCATTCCCCCCAAAACCTGAGCTTGTAATTACGCCTTTATTAGCTTAGGGGAAACCATAGTACACCAATCAAGATAATTAGGATTCCTGCCCAGTATTACCTCTTTAAACAATTTTTGTAGCTCGATGGTTATTTTGCCAATCTCACCGTTGCCTATTGGGCGATGATCAATCTCTACAATTGGTGCTATATGGGCTGCGGTGCCAGTAAAGAAGCACTCTTCAGCTAAGTAAAGTTCACTCCTATCTACCTGTCTCTCTATCGTATGTACGGTTAACTCATTTTTAGCTAATTTTATTACTGTGTCTCTGGTAATCCCTAGAAGGATATTATCGGAAGAGGGAGGAGTGACCAATTCTCCATTGATAACAAGGAAGATGTTTTCCCCACTACCCTCGGAGACATGACCGTCGTGGGTTAGAAAAATGGCTTCATCGAAGCCATTTTCCCAAGCTTCGGTCCTAGCTAAAGCGCTATTCACATAAATACCGGAGATTTTACCTCTAGGTGGGATCGCAGTGTCATCAACACGGCGCCATGATGAGATGCAGCAGCGAATGCCTGTGGTGCCAAGGTAAGGGGGAAAGGGCATCACAATCATAAGAAAATCATCCTCGAGTTCATGAAGGCGAACTCCTATAGCTTCAGAACTTTTGTAGGCTAAGGGGCGGATATATACGTCTTCACGATAACCACTTCTTTCTATAAGCTCACTGGTTAACTGGCATAGCTTATTAACGGAATAAGGGAGGTTGATTTTTAGGATACGACAACCATTAAGCATGCGTTTATAATGGTCCTCTACTCGAAAGAGGGAAAAATTTCCTCGCTCACTATCCCAATTACCGCGAATGCCCTCAAAGCAAGCGGTACCATAGTGAAGAGCGTGAGTTAGAATCCCGATCTTGGCCTCAGGCAATGGCATGAATCGTTTGTGAAAGAAAACATGAGGTGGCATCTTTCTTCCCCCTTTACAAATAATTTGCTCAATTATACCTGGCGCTCCAAGCTAAAAACAAGCCTAGCTTAAATAAGAATACCTTTGCCTTTTTTTATGGCCGCTGAGCCATATTTTCTTCGGATCTGGTCAATAGCTCTATCCAGATGCCCCAATTTCTCATTTTTGGCACTAAACATGTAGAGTTGCTTTTCCTCGCCGGATAGACTTGATACCTTGATGCCTATAAGCCGCATTGGTTTCTCTTTTTGCCCCAAAGCCTGGCTCAACAATTGTAAAGCTGTGGTGAAGATAACCTGATTAACATTACTTACTTCTTGTAAGGTAACTTGGCGGGTAATTGTCTTGAAGTCCGCATACCTTAGCCTTAAGGTTATGCACCTTGCCTGTTTATTTAGATCGCGTAGCTCTGCACTGACCTGTTCACACAAGTGGTGGAGGCTGGCCTCAAGGAAATGGCGGTCTGAGGTGTCTCGAGCAAAAGTAGTTTGGCTACTAATGGATTTGGATTCACTAGGTGCTTCCACTTTTCGGTCATCTATCCCATTGGCATAACCGTGAATTACTGTACCGGATTTTCCGAAGCGTTTTTTAATTGTATCTGGAGGAAGTGATGCCAATTCACCTAGCCTGGTTATACCCATTTCCTTTAATACCTGCTCTGTTTTTTCCCCCACTCCTGGCAATTTAGCCACCGGGAGAGGGCTTAGGAAGTGACGCTCTTCCCCCGGCGCTATTTCCAACAATCCATTAGGCTTATATAAATCAGAGGCAACTTTAGCTACCACTTTGCAAGCAGCAATGCCTATCGAGGCGGTGAGCTCGAGTTCTTTAGATATTCGTTTCTTTATAGCAAGAGCTAATTTCCAAGGAGACCCATAAGGTTCTTCATATCCAGTAACATCAAGGTATGCCTCATCAATTCCTAAGGGCTCAAGGCAAGGAGAGAAATCAGCTAGGATTTTCATGAATTTGAGTGATGCCTCTCTATAGCGGGGAAAATTAGCCTGTATGAGAATAGCTTGAGGGCAAAGGCGATGAGCTTTGGAAAGAGGCATGCCAGCGTGGATTCTGAAGGATCGTGCTTCGTAAGAAGCGGAGGTTACCACACCACGCCGCTCGGGGTCTCCACCGACGATTACTGGTTTTTCCCTTAGTTTCGGGTTAAACGACTGTTCCACAGAAACGAAGAAAGCATCTAAATCAATGTGAAAAATGCAGTGAGCCATAGTTTCAAGAGCCTTTAGCTTATTTTACCTTCCTTTCTCTGCGAAAGGCTAATTATTTTTGGGAACAATTGTTTTTAACCTTCTTTCGAAGACGTTTCTTTCCAGGAGAACCCTCCGTTGGCATTTAAGACATTTAATGCCAATGTCGGTGCCTACCCTCACTACTTCCCAGTCATAGTTGCCACAGGGGTGTACTTTGCGCAGGCGCACTATGTCGCCGGTTTTTATATCCACGGTCATTTTGTCTTTAACAACCCTCTCCTATTCCAACCCTGAACGAAGTGAAGGGGAAGAATCCTTCACCTAACCTCTCCCCTTAAGGGAGAGAAAAAGGAGAGGTGGATAAAACAAATATATCACTGTGCTTTTAGACAAGAGTTGATTTGGTTGCGTATGCTCTCAGCGGTATTCCTGGCTGCTTGAGCGAAATCTCGTTCTCGTGAGGCATAAAGAATTCGTCTCGATACATTGATGATTGCATTCTTCCCCTGGGCATCTACTCCATACCCAACTGCTAAAGTTAAATCACCATTTTGTATACCAATGCCTGGGATGAGCAAGCACATCTCAGGGCAGATTGAGCGGATTTTTTTTAATTCCTCAGGATAAGTGGCCCCAACTACCAAGCCAATGTTGCCGTAGACATTCCACTCTTTGGCTTTATTAGCCACCATTTCGTAGAGTGGGAGGCCAGTAGGGCAACGGAGATTTTGGAAATCTATAGCGCTGGGGTTTGATGTTCGGCATAAGACAAATATTCCTTTATCTTGGTAGCTAATGAAAGGCTCTATGGAGTCGAAGCCCAGATAAGGGTTGACTGTGGCAGCATCGAAGGCGAAAGTGGAGAAAAGAGCCCTGGCATAAGCTTTAGCAGTATTACCTATGTCGCCACGCTTGGCATCCCCGATTATGGGAATACTAGCGGGTATGTGTTTGATAGTCTTCTGTAGAATGGTAAGCCCTTCGACTCCCAAAGCTTCATAGAAAGCCAAGTTAGGTTTGTAGGCACATACTAAATCGCTGGTGGCATCAATGATAGCCGTGTTAAATTCTAGAATATCTACTTTGGGCATAAAGTCTGGATTGGGGTCGAGCCCGATACAGAGGAGGCTTTTGTTTTTTTGGCTAGTATTAAGTAGCTTATCAGTGAAATTCAACGCTTATTGCCTCCATGATGTGCCGTTGACTTGCTTACTCTGCTGAAGGCGCTTAAGGCCCCAGTCATTGTAAGACTACAAAGGCGCTCTAAGAAGGGGTGCTTTCCGTACCAAAATAGTCTGGAATCCATAGTATGCTCACATCCCTTCCAGTTGCCAGGGGAATTCTGGTCCGTAATCTATGTATCATGATTCCCATATTAGACTCCTTCTGCAGTGTGGCGAAGCAGAAGTCTTGCTGCCTCGTAGAATTCCTCAGGATCTTTATTGATGGATAACTTTTCCATGGGACACATATCTTCCCTTTCATGGTTTTGAATATATGGCGTGATACTATCAATATGGTGTTGAATGTCATAATAGCACAGGGTCTTAATTGCGAGTTCACTGCCTAAGGGGCTATAGATTTTCTTGCAGCCAGCTTTGACTGCCAATAAAGCGGCAGCATTGCCTATTAACTTATCAAATATCTTAATCTCATCTTGAAAAGGCACAGATTTATTGATGTACTCCAGTAGCGGCTGTAAACCACGTCTACTGGATGTAAACAATAATCTATCCCCATTGTATACCCAAAGGGTATTATTACTTACTAAAAACTGATTTAATAAACTTATTTCATCCAAGGCCAGTCGGCTCCCGACTCTTTTTAGCCATAATTGTCCCTAGAAGCTTAACGACTAGTGGTATAGATATTAATTGGATAGCAATTCCGGGCCAACTTAGTGCGACAGTCAACCAGAAAACGGCGAGAGGATTTGCTTCTCCAACTATGCCGGCATACACGCTGAGAGGGGCATAAGCTGCTCCTTCTATAAGGTACGTTATTGATATCGCTGAAAGCAATGTCAAACGCCCACCTATCATTGCTCCAGCCAATGACCATAGCACTCGTAGATTGAATTTCTCGCGTAGGATTCCGGCGAATAATCCATAGACTGAAACCTCTGCTATTATCTGGGGTAAGAGCACCACGGCTGGCATACCTGATACAGCAAAGCTAATTATAGGAGTGGATAACCCGACTATTAGCCCTGCTCTCCAACCAAACAACAATCCAGCTACTAATACGAAGAAGTGCATAGGTAGGAAAATCGGGCCAGCTAAGTGGAATTGGTGAAGAACCCAAGGTGTAGCTGTAGCCACCGAGACAAACATAAGCGTGAAAACATAGCTACGAACATCAGTGTATTTTATTACCTTGGGGAAAAATTGAGGTTTGCAGATTGCAATCGTCTTAATCATTTATACCTCCTCATATATTCGGCGCTTCAGGAAAATACTGTACTGTTGCATCTGGTATTACTGCTACTTTGGCTGTATCGCTATATGTGTTCTTGAGTTCATGGATTACCTCCGCCCATGTTTTCGCCCAATTAATCAAGTTATATGGTGCCACCCAGTCGCCGCCAACCTTGTCTGAGTAGGGTGTCATGATAGTTAGCCTCTCGGTGTTGTGGGGCAGGTCTTTGGCAAGCCCTCCTGCCGCTTGCCAGCTCCTGCCGCCAAACTTCTTACCAAAGCTTCTTTCTAAATAGTGGTTTATTTGGCCTTCTGGAGTAACTGCTATAAGTACCACGTCACCGCCATTGCGGGATAAAAGCGGCGATGCTACCGGAAGAGCGAGAGGCATCTCGTTCGCCTTGAAATAACAATTGGCGATGACGATATCAACATCGCTAACCATATCCGTTGCATAGTGCTCCCTGGCTAATTTCACTCCCTCTATATGTTGCTCGATGGGATCACCAACAAAAAGAGCTGTTATCTCTCTTTTTAGATTAAGTAGAGCATCTATCTTGACGTCAAGCCCTGCCATTCTAGCTGCTTCATCCATGTCTTCGTGTAGTATATTGCCTTCATACTTGCCTATACCGATTGTTGGGGAAAGACCCAGCCTTGTATGATTGGCATCCATGGTTTCTATAGATGCGACGCCCGGGAGAATTATCTTACTACCGCCGCCAAAGCCGCTATATAGATGTGGTACGATAGATCCAATGCCAATTTTGAGGTCACAGGACATTACCTCGCTATTGATAGATACCGGTACACCCTGACTACTTACTCCGAGGGGGGTGCAGTTCTCATAGGGATTATGATTGTAGACCAGGAATCTGCCCATCACCTCATCTCCCAGCTTCTTCCTGAAGTCTATCCCGTTCATTGAGCCATGAGCGCCAATAGCAGCGATGAAGCGTATGTTATCATCGGGAATACCAGCGGCAGCAAGTTCCTCTAAAACATGGGGTATCAACACTGCGGAGGGCGTGGCCCTTGACATGTCATCAAAGAGTATTACAACCTCCTTTTTCCCCTTGGCTAGTTCCTTTATGGCCTTGGTGCCAATAGGATTGCAGAAAGCTTGCCTGATTCCATCTTCGCTTAAGGGAGGAGTATCATGACCATGCATACGGCACACGGTGACATCCCATGAATCAGGGAAATCTATCTCAATTTCAGTATCTCCGTACCACGCCAGTTGAGGTATTTGAACAGTTTTTGACCTACTCATCTTAGATATCTTCTCTCAGCCTCCGAATACAACCGAGTTTACAACTCAATTTCTGTCTTAGAGTTTGCCATAGGGCAATTGTTTTTGCAATTCCCTGTGGGGGGGGTACAACAGGCATGTCAGGCACGTGGTATAATTGATGGAATTCAAGGGTGATAAAGTGGATTGTAACCAGGCAGAAGAATATATTCGAAGGTTTATTGATTATGAGAGATTTCCTGGAATACCCTACGCTTCACGTGGCTATGAGTTAACGCACGTAGAAGAGCTTTTGCGTTGCTTGAGTGATCCTCATTTGGCTGGCAAGACCGTCCATGTAGCTGGCACAAAGGGTAAGGGAAGCACAGCGGCCATGATTGCCCAGACTTTGAGCACCTCAGGCCACAAGACAGGATTATATACCTCACCTCACCTTCATAATTTAAGGGAACGAATTAGGGTCGACGGCAATTTAATTTCCCCATCTGAGTTTGCTGCCTTGGTGACGGAGCTCAAGCCTTATTTTGAGGCAGTAAATGCTAGCTACGAGCAAGGAGCGAAGCAACCTCTGACTTTCTTCGAAGCGTTGACCGTGCTCGCTTTTGTTTATTTTAGGAAGGAAGAAACAGACTTTCAGGTTTTGGAGGTGGGTTTAGGTGGTAGGCTGGATGCCACCAATGTGGCTAAACCCGAGGTTTGTGTTATCACCCCTATTAGCCTGGATCACACTCAAATTCTAGGTAATAGCCTGGGAAAGATAGCTTATGAGAAAGCAGGCATCATTAAACATGGCTGTTGGGTGGTGCTCTCTCCTCAGCCAGGAGGAATAGCTTCGATAATTGAAGATATCTGCCGCCAGCGAGGGGCGAGCTTAGTTCAGGTAGGCAGAGATGTTACCTGGCGCAGGGTATCTGGTGACTTCCAGAAGCAATCATTTGTAGTTCAGGGCAGGATGGGTACTCACCACCTCACTATTCCACTTTTAGGGGATTACCAGGTTGAGAATGCTGCCACTGCTGTGACTACTCTGGAGGTTTTGGCCTCTCTGGGCCTTGCGATTTCTGCTGAGGATATTGCCCGTGGGCTTTCCCGTGTTGAATGGCCTGGGCGATTTCAGATTTTAAGCCATAAACCTATAGTGCTGGTTGATAGTGCTCACAATAATGCCTCCATGATGAGGCTGGTAGAGAATATTAAAGCGTATTTCAATTATGACAAAATTTTCGTTATTATCGGGATATCTTGTGATAAAGACATACCGGGGATAGTGAAAGAATTAAAATTTCTCTCTCCTCAAGTCATCGTCACACGCTCTTCGCATCCCCGCGCTGCCTCTCCTTTAGCTTTGGCTGCTGAGTTTGCCAAATGGGGCATTAATCCAAGAGTTACTGAAGCTGTAGCTCAAGCTCTTTCTCAAACTTTATCTATGGTTGAGGAGAGGGACCTCATTTGCGTTACAGGCTCCCTCTTTGTAGTAGCAGAGGCTTTAGATTATGCGGCCGAATTTCAAATTTCTAAACCTAAGTCACTCGGGGGGGGAGTTAAGGGCTTCCTTAGGCAGCATATTGGCTAACATTTGTTGTACTGCCATGGTATGGCTACATGTCCCCCATTGAGAGAAGAAATGGCAGGAACATTGCCACTTGCCACTAGCGTAGCTTAGCTTGTAGTTGTTGTTCTCTCCACGGAAGTCAGCCGTGAGGCCTGACAAGGTAACGCGGTCTGGTTCCTGGGCATACCTTTTAGCTTTTTCAATCTTCCCAATAAGGCTGGATCTCATTCACACGCTCTCCTCATTTGTTAGCACAACAATACAACCTGTCCGCCACTGATTTTAAGGAACACTAACCAAAGTATATAATATGCCGTGGGGAAAGTCTATGATTTTACTTAGAGCTGTTCAAGGGGGCAGGTCTGTGCGTAATCAATTCACTGATGCTTTGAAAGGGCATAATGCCAGCTACATTGAGGCCCACTTTGAAGAGAGCGAGGCCACACATATTATTTACCGAAGTGGCAAGTTGGAGGAAGTAAACAAGACTGGTACCACCGGTGGCAATATTCGAGCTTTAGTTAGGGGAGGTTGGGGGTTTGTGAGTTTTAGCCACCTTGACAAGTTGCGAGATAAGGTAGCTTTAGCGGTAAGCGAGGCAAGATTGGCTGGTAGGGAAGAGTTTGAACTCTCCGCGATGGAGCCTGTGGTAGATACAGTGACTCAATTTCACCCTCATCCTTCGGTAAACTCAGGACAGGCTCTTAATCCTCTCCCATCAAGGGAGAGGAGAAACTCAGCCTCAGTGTCACTGGCAATAAAGAAAGAGCTTCTTGACGAATATAATGATATTATGTTAAGCAGCCCAAGGATTCAAAGCTCCAGGATTGATTATCATGATGTCAAGCGTAAAGTTATTTTTGTCAATTCCGAAGGTAGCTATATAGAGCAAAGTAAGCCAGACCTTAGCTTGAGGTTGACAGCCATAGCCAGGGAAAATAATGAGGTTCAGCAAGCTGGGTTGAGTTCGGGCAGTAATGGGGATTTCTCGGCTATAGAAGGTTTGCATGACCAGGTGCGGGAGATAGCCAGGCGTGCTGCTGCTCTCCTTTCTGCTCCACATGTAAAAGGAGGTGAATATACCTTAATTTTAGACCCAATCTTAGCCGGAGTTTTTGCTCACGAAGCCTTTGGACATTTATCGGAGTCAGACTTTGTTTACCAGAATAAGCAGTTACATAACATCATGGCTTTGGGGCGAAGATTTGGCGGGAAGCACCTCAACATTGTGGATGATGCTACTATTCCCGATTTGAGAGGGAGCTATAAGTATGATGATGAGGGAATGCCAGCATCAAAGACCTATCTTATTAGGGAGGGCATTTTGGTAGGAAGGCTCCATTCTCGAGAGACAGCGACTAAAATGGGAGAGAGGCCTACGGGGAATGCACGTGCTATTAATTATCTCTTTCCTCCTATAGTGCGGATGACCAACACCTTTATTGAGCCTGGCTCAGTGTCCTTTGAGGAAATGCTCAGCGAAATCAAAGAGGGTGTTTATGTAAAGGACTGGTATGGTGGAACGACTAGTTTGGAGATGTTCACTTTTTCTGCTGGAGAAGCTTATATGATACGAAATGGAAAGCTGGCGGAGTTGTTACGCCCGGTGGTGCTAAGCGGGAACGTTTTCGTTACCCTGGGCAACATAGATGCTATTGGCGATGACTTAAAGTTGAATCAAGGTGGAGGCTGTGGCAAAGCAGGACAATCTCCACTACCCGTTTCTAACGGCAGCCCGCATATCAGAATTCGCCATTGTTTGGTGGGAGGCCAAGAAAAATAAAACAGCAAAAGTAAAAGTGCAAAAGGACAAGGCAAAATTTAAAAATGAATTTAAGGGCCGCGTCTACAAATTTGCATTGGATGTAATAGTATCCATGGAGGAGAATAAAGTTTTTGCATTTTGAATTGTATTTTTGATTTTTTATCTTTGACTTTTGATATTGTTTAGGATTTAAGATGGAACATCTTTTGGAGATTTTTCGCTGCGCTCTGAAAGTGGCTGAACAAGCTGAGGTTTTTTGGGTTTCCTCTCAGGAAACTCCAGTTCATTTCGAAGCTAATAAGCTAAAGCAAGTTCAGACTAAGGAAAACACTAGTGTTGCCCTGCGAATTTTCAAGGAAGGCAAGGTTGGCCTTTCAGCGGCTAGCGGCCCTCACCCATCCCTCTCCCTGGAGGGAGAGGGTAGGAATGAGGTGGGAACCTTGCTTGATATGGCTATGGAAACATCTCAATTTGGGAATTCAGCCAATTTCACATTTCCTCCCTTAAAGAGTTACCCCGAAGTCAGCATCTTTGACCCTAAAGTGGAAAGGATAACCATGGAGCAGATGATTGAGTATGGTAATCAGCTTATAGCCAGGGTCAGGGAATATGCTCCTGAT
>Ga0114920_10000471_pt1 | contig 17563 bp, 18 predicted proteins | sample ChitaG_FD_88683 | JGI IMG/M metagenome (GOLD analysis project Ga0114920, IMG submission 88683) | Deep subsurface microbial communities from South Pacific Ocean to uncover new lineages of life (NeLLi) - Chile_00310 metaG | ecosystem: Environmental > Aquatic > Marine > Oceanic > Sediment ... | reverse complement strand
GGCTGGTAAGCAGCATCACGACCAGTGCCACGCCCATTATTCTAGATATTTTCTTTTTCATCGACCTTTAATTTATCCTCCTTATTACTTTGGCTTTATCTCTTGGAAATAAACACAGAAAACCTGTGTCCCTTCTCTTATCTGGAGACAAAGCTGTTTCAGAGTAGTCAAACTTGCGTTTCAAATCTTTCCCCCTTCTGGGCTGCTTTATGGCATCACCTCCTTTACTTGGTATACTCTACCATTTTGGCAGCGTTTTGGCAATACTATATCATAAAATCTATATTTGTCAACCCCTTTAGGTAAATTAAGTCATAAAATCTAGGTTGCTTCTCTCGCCAGGTTAGCCAGAAACTCGACATTGGTTTTCGTCTTTCTGAGGCGGTCAATGACACGCTCCGTAGTCTCGGTAAAGCTTACCGAGTCAGAGGAAATCATGGAAACCATGCGCCGCAGCAGCCACACCTGCTTTAAGGTATTCTCATCAAGAAGCAGCTCTTCTCTTCTGGTACTGCTGCGTTGGATGTCCAGCGCCGGGAAGATGCGGCGTTCGGCGAGTCTGCGGTCAAGGTGGACTTCCATGTTGCCGGTGCCTTTAAACTCTTCGTAGATAAGCTCGTCCATACGGCTGCCGGTATCAACAAGGCAGGTAGCGATGATGGTTAAGCTACCGCTCTCGGCAGTATTACGGGCAGCACCAAAGAAGCGCTTGGCGGGATGAAGGGCTGCCGGGTCAATGCCCCCGGAAAGGGTGCGCCCGCTGGGTGGCACCGCTAGGTTATAGGAGCGGGTAAGGCGGGTAATACCATCAAGCAGGATGAGCACATCCCTGCCGCTTTCTACGATTCTTTTGGCTCTCTCCAGCGCCAGTTCAGCGACTCGAATATGGTTTTCTACCGGTTCATCGAAGGTAGCAGCAATCACGTCGCCTTTGACCGAGCGTTTCATATCCGTGACCTCTTCCGGGCGCTCACCAATGAGACAAACCATGAGGTAAATATCATTATAGTTGATGGTAGCGGCGTTGGCGATGACCTTAAGCAGTATTGTCTTGCCGGCCTTAGGTGGTGACACAATTAAGCCACGTTGTCCCCGACCAATGGGTGAAATGAGGTTTAAAAGTCGGGTAGAGAGCTCACTGGGTGAGTTCTCAAGGTCAATTAGTCTGTCGGGAAAGGTGGGGGTGAGTGAGGTGAAATGGGGTTGGCTTTTTGCCAGCTCAGGGTTAATATCATTTATCGCCTCTACCCGAAGCAGGCTGTAGTATTTTTCCCCATTTTTCGGTGGTCTACCTTGACCGGCAATCATATCCCCGGTGCGCAGCCCAAAGCGGCGGATTTGGGATTGGGAGACATAGACATCAGTTGAACTGGGCAAAAGGTTATTGTGGCGCAGAAAGCCGTAGCCATCATTCATAATCTCCAGGGTACCGCTGCAGAAGATGTTGCCCTGCTGCTCAGTATAGCTCTGGAGCAGGCGCATGATAATTTCCTGTTTCTTTAAGCTGGCGTAGTTGGTGATGCTTGCCTCTTTGGCTAGTTCGACAAGCTCATTGCGGCTTTTGTTTTCTAGTTGATTAATGTTCATACTATTTATAATCATCGTCTAACCTCCCCCTTGGTTTTTAAATGGTAACCCCCCTCTTTATTAAGCCTCACGGTTAAATTACTTTGAGACCTGCTTCCAGTCGTCAAGGAAGCGTCTCACGCCAATATCAGTAAGCGGGTGGTGTATCATCTGTATTAATACACTGTAAGGAACAGTGGCAATATGGGCCCCCGCCTTGGCAGCAATTACGCAGTGCAGGGGGTGACGAATGCTGGCGGCGATAACCTGGGTGGGGAATTGGTAGTTTCTAAATAGCTCAACAATATCTTTTACCAACTGCATCCCGTCATGACCAACATCATCCAGTCTGCCGACAAAAGGACTAACATAGGTAGCACCAGCCAGTGCCCCCAGTAGCGCTTGATTTAAGGAAAAGCAGAGGGTAAAATTTACTTTTATCTTGTCTTTAGCCAAAACTGAGGTTGCCTCAATCCCTGCCACTGTGGCTGGGATTTTAATTACCACATTAGGTGCCCAGGTGGCAATTTGCCGTGCCTGTTCAATCATTGGCTCGGCTTCTTCTGCAAGCACCTCAGCGGAAACAGGCCCATCAGGGATAATAGAGCAGATTTCTTTGACCAGGGCTTCATAATCAGACATCTCTTCCTTGGATACCAGGCTTGGGTTGGTCGTCACCCCACTGATGATGCCCAACCTGGCGCCTTGCCTGATTTGGTCGATATTAGCTGTATCTAGGAAAATGCGCATTTTGCTCTCTCGTAATCTTAAGGTGAAAGCGGTAGCGGGGGTTGGTCACCTTCACGTAATACATCCTTGGCAACACTGATGAAATCACGAAATAGTGGGTTAGGCTGGTTAGGGCGGGAAGTAAACTCGGGATGGAATTGACAACTAACCATCCAGGGGTGGTCAGCTAATTCGCAGAGCTCCACCAGCTTGCTGTCTGGAGATAGCCCGCTACAAACCAGTCCTGCCTCTTCAAGCTCGGCACGGAACTTGTTGTTAAACTCAAAGCGATGCCGGTGTCGCTCGTAGATTAGGTTTTCTCCATAGGCTTTAGCAGCACGGGTACCCTCAATCAGCTTACAGGGGTAGTTACCCAGGCGCATACTGCCTCCTTTGTTTTCCATCGTCTTCTGTTCGGGTAGGAGGTCGATCACTGGATATGGGGTTGAGGTGTCAAATTCGCTAGAGTTTGGCAGGTTGGACTTAAAGACATGGCGGGCAAACTCGATCACCATAACCTGTAAGCCGAGGCATAGTCCTAGGTACGGGATTTTATTCTCTCGAGCATAAGTTGCCGCTTTTATCATCCCTTCAATACCTCGGAGGCCAAAACCACCGGGGACTACAATTCCTTGGGCTGTGTTTAGTTGTTGGTAAGCTTCGCTACCATCCCTCTCCAGGTTTTCAGAATCAACCCAGAACAGATTGAGTTCTCTATTGTGGTAAAGGGCAGCATGACGCAGAGCCTCTCTGACTGAAAAGTAAGCGTCTCTTAGCTCAACATACTTGCCGACTAGGACAACATTAATCAGTTCGGAGGGTGTTTTGAGATAGTTTACCAGTTTCTGCCACTGTCTTAAGTCTGGTTTATGTGCCTTAATTCCAAGCTTACTCACCACTATTTTCCCCAGCCCCGCCTCTTCTAATACCAATGGCACCTCATAGATGGTGGGGACGGTGGGTAGTGGTATCACCGCTTCCAAGTCAACATCACAGAAGAGGGATATTTTACTCCTTATTCCCTCCGAGATGGGGTAGTCACTACGGCAGATAATAACGTCAGGCCTGATACCGATGCGCCTGAGCTCGTTAACACTGTGTTGGGTGGGTTTAGTTTTCACCTCCTGGGTGGCGTTAAGGTAAGGGAGGAAGGTAACATGTACATAGAGCACATTCTCCTGCCCAACATCGCTATGCATCTGTCTTATGGCTTCAAGAAACGGCTGTCCCTCAATGTCACCTACGGTACCACCAATCTCAGCAATAATTACCTCAGCCTGAGATTTTTCGGCTAGCTGCTTAAAGCGCTGCTTTATCTCATTAGTAACATGGGGCACTACCTGAATGGTGCCGCCGAGGAAATCACCTCGTCTCTCCTTAGCGATAACGGCACTATAGATTTGTCCTGAGGTAACATTGGACTCGGCGGTGAGGTCAACACCGATAAAACGCTCGTAGTTGCCGAGGTCAAGGTCAGTCTCAGCTCCATCCTGGGTCACAAATACCTCGCCGTGTTGAAGCGGTGACATTGTCCCTGGATCAACATTGAGGTAGGGGTCTAGTTTCTGGGCGGCGACACTTATCTGACGGCTTTTTAGGATGGTACCTATCGAGGCGGCAGCGATGCCTTTACCCACTGAACTAACCACACCACCCGTCACAAAGATATACTTCGTCATCTGGGAAACCAAATTCAAAGGGTTTGCGTTAAAAGGTAACCCTGTTAAAGGCTAATTGAGAGGGAAAAACTAAGTGGTTTTTATTTATTATAATGGTCAAGGTTTAAGTTGTCAAGTTTTTGTAAACAATTTGTCTTAGCAATGAGAGCGATGTTATCATAAAACCTATGAATGTGAAGGAAAAACTGAAGGGAACCCTCTCCAAGAGAAGGAAGCACCGTATCACCGGTAGCAATTTGATACCGGCGGCGGTGCTGGTGCCTATCTATTTAAAAGAGGGGCGGTATCACCTCCTGTTTACCCAGCGCACAGAGAAAGTAAAGGTGCATAAGGGTCAAATATCCTTTCCCGGGGGAGCTTATCAGGAAGGGGACGGGACCTTACTTAATACTGCCTTGCGGGAGTGTGCTGAGGAGATAAACCTGAACGCTCGCAGGGTTGAGGTATTGGGGGAACTGGATGATACCACTACCTTAACTTCAAACTATGCTATCTCGCCCTTTGTGGGTATTATCCCCTGGCCATATCAGTTCAAGGTGGATGGGAAGGAAGTTGAGGAGATAATTGAAGCCCCCATCTCAGCACTTTTAGCTAAAGGGTGTGCTGGTAAGGTAACTAAGGCTGTAGATAATAAAAAGGTTACCTCATATTATTATCACTTTAAGGGGAGGGTAATCTGGGGGGCTACCGCCGCAATCTTGAATCAGTTTCTGGATATTTTCAGTCGGGTGGCTGGTAAATGAAAGGCTTTAGCCTGAGAGAGCGGCTGGCTGAAGGCACCATAATGGCAGTCCTGACAGAGGTAATCCTTTTTCTTGACCTCCTCCTTGGCTTCGGTTTCACCCTTGATGGTCAGGGTATTACCACTGATAGTGATGTTAACCTCCTCCGGCTTCACTCCAGGTAAAGCAGTCTTGACAATTACCTCATTTTCGGTTTGATACATATCAATGGGCAAGGTGCCCAGCGCCCTGACACCCCTAAATAGACTTGGGGTGACAAAGCTATCCTCAAATAGTCTGTCCATTGCCTCCCTTAAGCTCATCAACTCCTTGAATGGTTCATAGCGAATCAGGCTGTTCATCGTCTCCCTCCTTTCCCTACTATTGCCGCCCCCTCAGGCTGATGATAATATAGCATATTAATAAGATTTTATTAAGATTTTTACAAAAATTTGTTAAGTAATTTCAATAATTATTGACAAAATATTGTAAGTTAATTTATAATAATTTGAGAATTGAAGTTAGTAATTTCCGGTACCGGTGGGTTTAGATGGGCAAGGATTATTATGGTATATTAGGGATTAGCCGAGACGCCAGCGAGCGTGAGATAAAACAGGCTTACCGGCGGCTGGCGCGAAAGTATCACCCTGATGTTAATCCTGGCGACAAATCGGCAGAAGCCAGGTTTAAAGAGATAAACGAGGCTTATGAGGTTTTATCTGACCGGGAGAAACGAGGTAGGTATGACCAGTTTGGTGACCAGTGGCGGTATGCTGACCAGTTCGCCCAGGCTGGGGAGCGAGCCTCCTTCTGGGACTTTGGTAGTGCTACTGATTTTAGTGGAGCACATTTTGATAGGCTCTTTGAAGAGCTTTTTGGTGGCACCAGAGTCTTCAGCCGACGGTCTCGTCTAAGGCGTGGCCGGGATATAGAACACCCGATTGAAGTAACTCTGGAGGAAACCTATTATGGCACCAAACGCCTCATTAATCTTGCCTCTGATGAGCCTTGTTCCAGCTGCAAAGGCACCGGTCGAATTCAGAACCTTCCCTGTTCGGTATGCCGTGGCTCGGGGGTAATATCCCGGATAAAACGCCTCGAGGTTAAGATTCCGCCTGGGGTCGGGGATGGCTCCCGGGTGCGTGTTGCCGGCAAGGGACAACCGGGCTCGGATGGAGGTGAGAGTGGTGACTTTTACCTTCTGGTATCGGTTAAACCACATCGGTTATTTCAGCGTAGGGGTGACGACCTCTATGTTGAAGTTAAAGTTCCCTTGACGGTGGCGGTACTGGGTGGTGAGGCTGAGGTGCCCACCCTGAAAGGTAAACTGGTGCTAAAGGTTCCTCCCGAAACTAAGAACGGGCGCACCTTTAGACTTTCGGGGCAGGGTATGCCTCATCTGGGCAATTCCGCTTATGGTGACTTGCGCGCCAAGGTAAATGTAGTATTACCGACCAACCTTTCAGCACGGGAAAAGCAGCTTTTTGAAGAATTTAGAAAGCTTCGGCTAGGTGGCTAAGTGAGGAGGTGATTATGAATAGAGATGATAGTGAACCCCGTTATGTGATAAGTGTCGTTGCCAGGATGCTTAGTATACAGACACATACCTTGCGCTATTATGAAAGAATAGGTGTAATTGAGCCCGCTCGCTCTCAAGGTAATATTCGTTTATATTCAGAGAGGGATGTAGCCCTGCTGCGTCGGGTAAAGACCTTGATGGAAGACATGGGGGTTAATCTGGCCGGGGCGGAGGTTATTCTGCACTTAACCCAGCAGATAGCCCAGTTGCAGCAACGTCTGGAGGAGACGGAAGCAGAGCTTGAAAGATTAGGGGAGGCGAATGAGTAATGAGGCAGGAGAAATTTACTGAGCAGGCACAGGAGGCACTGGCACTGTCTCAGGAGCTAGTGCGTCAGTATCAGCATAGTCAATGGGATGTTGAGCATATCCTGCTGGCATTACTTCAACAGGAGCGAGGGCTGGTTGGTGATATCTTGGGCGAGCTGGGTGCGGATGTGGAGGCGATAAAGCAGCAGGTTGGAGCCGCTCTGGAAAAAGTACCCAAGATTACCTACCAGACGGGACAAATCTATGCTACCCCGCGAATTGCCGAGCTACTTGAAGGGGCACAAGCTGAGGCAGACAGGCTTAAGGATGAGTTTATTGGTACTGAGCACCTGTTTATTGCTGTAGCCAGAGAACAGAAGGGTGAGGCGGCTAGCATTCTCAAACGCTTTAATATTGACCAAGAGAAGGTGTATCGTGCCCTTGAGTCGGTTCGTGGTGGACACCGGGTTACCGATGCCAGGGCGGAGAGTAAGTATCGCTCGCTGGAAAAGTATGGTCGGGACTTAACTGAGCTTGCCCGTCAGGGTAGGCTTGACCCGGTTGTCGGTCGAGATGACGAAATTAAACGGGTAATGCAAATACTTACCCGCCGCACCAAGAATAATCCGGTGATTGTTGGCGAGGCTGGGGTTGGTAAGACAGCTATTGCTGAGGGGCTGGCACAGAAGATTGTAGCTGATGATGTCCCTGATTCACTTAAAGGACGCCGCATTGTGGCTCTGGATATGGGGTCGCTGGTAGCCGGCAGCAAGTTCCGGGGTGAGTTTGAGGAACGCTTAAAGGCGGTGATGGATGAGGTCAGACAAGCCCGGGGAGAGGTGATTCTATTTATTGACGAGATTCATACCATAGTTGGGGCTGGGGCGGCGGAAGGGGCAATAGATGCCGGTAACATGCTAAAGCCAGCCCTAGCTCATGGTGAACTCCAGTGTGTCGGTGCTACCACCATTGATGAATACCGTAAGCATATTGAAAAGGATAAGGCGCTGGAGCGACGCCTCCAGCCAGTCTTTATTGGTGAGCCCAGTATTGAGGCTACGGTGGAGATGCTGCGCGGACTAAGCCCGAGGTATGAGGCACACCATAAGATTAAAATCAGTGATGCGGCTCTTCAGGCAGCAGCCCGCTTAAGCCAGCGCTATATTCAAGATAGGCACCTGCCGGATAAGGCTATTGACCTTATTGATGAGGCAGCCAGCAAGTTGCGCATTGACACTGAAAGCGCACCACCTGAGGTGAAATCCCTGGAGCAGCGTCTTAAGCAATTAATCAATGAAGAGGAGGCAGCACGGCAACGCCAAGACTACGAGCAGGCTGCCCAGCTTAAGAGTGAAAGATTGCGACTGGAAGAGGAGTATAGCCAGGCGAGGAGTAACTGGCTTGAGAGGGAAAAGATTGACACCGTAGTCGATAAAGAGACTATTGCCGAGCTGGTAGCTAAGTGGACGGGTATCCCGGTATCTCAGATGCTTGAGGGTGAGGCTGAGAAGCTGCTTCATATGGAAGAGCGAATCCACGAGCGACTGGTAAATCAGGATGAGGCGGTTTCGGCTGTCTCTGAAGCCATCAGGAGAAGCCGGGCCGGGCTTAAGGACCCGAGGCGGCCCATTGGTAGCTTCATGTTCCTCGGCCCAACCGGTGTTGGCAAGACGGAACTGGCTCGAGCCCTGGCGCAGTTTCTATTTGATGATGAGGATGCCATGGTGCGTCTTGATATGTCGGAGTATCAGGAGAAGCACACTGTCTCCCGCCTTATTGGTGCCCCACCGGGTTATGTTGGTTATGAGGAAGGTGGGCAGCTCACAGAAGCAGTAAGGCGGCGTCCTTACCGGGTGATACTTCTTGATGAGATTGAAAAGGCACACCCAGAGGTTTTCAACAGTCTGCTTCAGGTGCTTGACGATGGCCGACTTACCGATGGCCAGGGACGGACAGCGGACTTTAAAAATACTGTGGTTATTATGACCAGCAACGCCGGTGTTGAATTAATTAAGCGGGAGACGGGCCTTGGCTTTGCCACCCAGAGGGGTGAGGCTAAGACCGGGAAACAGCGCTATGAGAGCATAAAAGAAAAGGTAATGGCTGAGGTGAAGAAGACCTTTCGTCCTGAGTTCATTAACCGCATTGATGAGATCATCGTCTTCCATGAGCTCACTGAAGAGCAACTTAGAGCCATTGTAGAATTGATGGTGAAGGATTTGCAAAATCGTCTTGCCGAGCGCAAGCTGGGGGTGGAACTGACTGAAAAGGCCAAATCTTGGCTGGCTAAGGAAGGCTTTGACCCGATTTATGGGGTAAGACCGCTGCGACGAGCTATCGAGCGTCAGGTGGAGAATCCTTTGTCAACCATGCTGCTTAGAGGTGATTTTGGCCCTGGTGATGTAGTTTTAGTTGACCTTGGAGAAGATGGTCTAAACTTTAAAGCGAAAGCCTCATCTGGGACTAAGCAAGGGTCTAGTAGTTAAAGTTCAGGCACTTTGGTATTGCGGTCACTTGACCAAATTCTTGATTGGTGGTAGTTTTATCCACTGATGGAAAGTGAAAGGAAAGTAGGTAAGAGAGCCTATATCTTCGGTGGCACCGGGATATTGGTAACTGTAGCTATGGCGGTGGTGGTGGTTTTATATTGGGAGGAGGTGAGGGCACTTGAAGGTTACGGCTATTTGGGTAATTTTATCATCAGTGTCCTAGGTGGGGCTACGGTTATTATCCCGGTACCGATGCTGGCGGTACAGTTTGCCCTTGGCGGGGTATTAAATCCGGTATTTGTTGGTCTGACGGCTGGTTTTGGTGAGACTGTAGCGGCACTTATTATTTACATGACCGGTTATGGCGGTGGCACACCCTTTGTTAAGGCAGAGGGCGGCAGAATTCATCGAGCCTATATGCGGCTGATGGGGTTGATGGAGCGGCGGGGTTCACTGGTGCTATTTATCCTCTCGGCAGTAGTTAACCCCTTCTTCTATCCAGCGGCTCTGGCCGCAGGGGCACTGCGTTTCGGTGTCAGGAGATATTTTCTTATCTGCCTCCTGGGGAAGACAGCCAAAGGCTTCACTGTTGCCTATGCCGGCTTCTTTGGTCTGCGAGGAATCCTCGGGCTGCTTGGTATGCCAGGCTAGTCTTCCTTGATAATTATCCCCTTGATGGTATCACCCTTGAATTTGGGATTTTGCGCCGGGTCCCTGGGAGTGAGTTTTTCCAAGATGTCCATTCCTTCTTTGAGTTGGCCGAAAACGGTGTGTTTACCATCAAGCGCGTGTTGTGGGGTATAGGTAATAAAGAACTGGCAACTGTTAGTATTGGGACCGGAATTGGCCATTGACAGAGCCCCAGCTACATGGGTGTGCTCGGTAAATTCATCATCAAAGAAGTAGCCGGCATCACCCCTGCCGGTACCGGTAGGGTGTCCGCCTTGTGCCATAAAGCCTGGTATTACCCGGTGAAAGGTGCTGCCATCATAGAACCCCTTGCGGGCAAGGTGGACAAAGTTATTGACAGTTATGGGAACATCACTGGCAAATAGCTCCAGCACTAAATTCCCCCTTTCCGTTTCAATGATGGCAGTGTAGTGTTTACTGGTATCAATAACCATCGTTGGCGGGGCAGCCTCAGTTTCAGATGGCGTCCCACCAGCGCATGATAAGGAGAAGAGTAAAACTAAGACGAAGATAGCACTGCCTGCTTGAGATAGACTTCCGAATTTCATAGCATATCTCCTACTTGTTTTGTCCATTTATTTTAATCCATTGACTGGTAATCGGCAATTGTTTTTAAGTATTTGCCTTTTGCGACATTTTTTGTATAATAGTTAGGCAAGAGCGTGGGGCTGTAGCTCAATCGGGAGAGCGTTTGACTGGCAGTCAAAAGGTAGAGGGTTCGAATCCCTCCAGCTCCACCAACGAAGCTACTAAAGCTAACACTACCTCGAAATACCTTTCGATTAGTCCCAATTCCTACACGCAATTAGCTATTCCATTAGACCGTTTGATTGAAGGATTTCTACTATCTTGTAGGGTAGAAAACAAGTCTCCTGCCACAGTATCCTTCTACAAGAATATCCTTGATAAGTTCCAATGGTTCCTTGACCTGCCCCCCAAAAAGGAGTCCAGTTATAATGTTAGTAAAATAGGGCAAACAAAGGGGGGATAAATGGTCAGGAAAACCTACACTCCGGAGCAAATCATCAATAAGCTTCTTAAGAAATGGAGCGAATCCATTTGAATTACAGATAGCATTGGGACATTCTACTCTGGAAATGACTAGGCGTTATACACAGGCGTTAGGGTTTGATGATGTTTTTAAGAGGCATGTCTTAGCTTCGCCGGTGGATAGGTTGGTAAGATAGGTCAAATCAAACAACCAAGGGCAGTTTTCCGTTGCAAAACATATCGACTAATAGATTCAGTCAAACTTTTCTTGTATCCACTTCAGCGTTCTGTATAACTGATATTTTAGCTGCTAAGTGCAAAAGGCGGATAACGGTCAGTAGTCAATAAGAAAGCATATGCAGCCACTCTTAAAGACCATCTATATACACCAACCACAAAATCAAATAAGCCTCTTGGGTAACGACCAGTGAATAAAATGACAAACCAAGCAATCACTACACACACTATTGCAGCAATATAGAGAAAGAATAGAACAATGTAGTGTGGTATAGCCAAGAACCATTTTACTAATGGTAGCCAACGATTAAGCTGGTTTTTTACATCAGGATATGGAATCTCAATGTGTACGACTTGCTCTTCATCAGTCGATGGATATTCATCCGTAAGCAGATCGATATAAGCTGCAACACGAGCGCTGAACTTAGTCAGTGCTAGATTCCAGTCAAACCACCACTTCGGATATTTCTGCCTAAAAAGTATCATTAAGACTAGTGGCAGGAATACAAGTCCCGCAGTGCCATATCTCCATCCACCATCTCCGTCCCCAATAGATCCAGCACTGGTTAATAAACCTATGACAATGGCGATTGGAATGACAGTGAAAATCCTGAAAAAAGTTGTTAGTCTGTTTAGAGTTCTATCGGGGTAGTCGACGGATAAGCTAGCTGGATACGCAGTTGTAGTTTCTGCCATAATAGTCACCTCCTAGTTATCACTTCTAGATTTAATATTATAACAGTAACTGTCAAGGATGGGGCTTTGATGATGTGTTTAAGAGGCATATAATAGCTTCACCGGTGGATAGGCTGATACGTTAGATACGATATTGTCAGGTCAGTTAGGTTTAAGGTATCACTACTATTAATCCAGCAAGTCAGTAATCCCCCATAACCAGCCAATAAATCCGATAACATAGAAAATATAGAGGCTTACTATTACTTTTCTGTCCTGCAAAGCTTTGGCCAGCCATTTATTTTTTATAATTGAGACAATTGCAACACCTATTACTAAGATTCTAAAACTCCACGTAAGAACGATTGATTGTAGAAATCCTTCAATACCTAATCTCCCAAAGAGCATCACCGCTAGGAGAAACCAACCAGCTACGGCAAGAATAAGACCTATAATTACAAGCCTAATTTTAAATGTCTTCTTGAATCCGCTTTTCCAGTCAATATCCGTATCGGCGATGTCTTGGTTCAAGTTAAATGAGTGCATATACCCTGTTTCTATCTTTAGTTGCTGTCACCCCTTAGCTTTCTTCGGGAACGACGAGTGCCATAACTATGTAGGCAATAATACCTAGCCCTGTAAAAAATATCGACACTATGGCGATTACCCTCACAATAGTAGGATCTATGTCGAAGTACTTTGCCAGACCGCCACACACCCCCCATATCTTCCGATCAGTTCGACTGCGATAGAGTTTCTTTGCCATGCTAAACTCCTGTCGGGCAAATTATGTGTATTAATCCTTACCCTCGTCTGTGTCTTCTACCTTTTCAATTTCGATGGTGCATTCTTTAACCAAAGCAGCAATTGCCGCCAGTGCAGCCAGTAACGGGGCTGCCAGTACTACCACGGCAGCTGCAGGAGCACCAACACTAAGCGGAATGTCTATTAAGGCTTTCTCCTCATGTATCAAGCGAACTCTCCTGACATTCCCCTGATGTACAAGTTCTTTCACTTTCTCAATCAGGTTGCTTCCAGATACGGTAAAGCTCTCTTTAGTAGACATATTCGACCTCCTTGATATTGACTTGTTGGATATTCTAGGTTGCAAACTACCCATTGTCAATGGGTGCTGGTGTTGACTAAGAGATAAGCAACTGCTGCATAGCCGGTACAAGCTGCTTCTTCTCAGAGAAAAGCCCTTAATCGCTCAGCATCTCTTTCAAATCAGCGATGCTGTACTTTCCTGGCGGTGCCCCTTCCTTGGTCATCTCCTTTACCACCCTCAGCAACAACGAATTTAAAGGTGCGGCTATACCCAGTTTCTTGCCCAGCTCGACAACCTCACCATTAATGAAGTCAACCTCCGTTTTGCCCCTTTTCAGGGCAATGTCCTGCCAGGTAGAAGGCCGGTGTTTCATCTCTTCGGGGATAGAGGGGTCAGGTGTAGAATCGCTCATGGCGCGTAATCTAGCCCCGCGCTCTGAGGCCGGGGGCTGGCCTGGCTCATCGGCAAACTCTATCCCCGCCGCCTGCATCACCTTCACTCCTTCATCGGTTAAATCAGCAATAAACTCTCGGCACTCTTTTGAGGCCATTCCCTCCGCTCCGGAGAGACCAGTTATGGCATTGACCGCCATACCAAGGTTTATTACCAGCTTGGACCACTTTACCGCTATAATAGACTGGTGCAAGAAGGTATGAAAACCGGCTGCCTTTAGTATTTCATGTACCCTTTGAGTGGTATCATTGATACCATAGGGATACACCCCGAGTCCCACTCTTTCACCCTGGGTGTAAGCTATCTCTCCCGGTTTGAGATATGTGCCACTGAAAAAGAGCACCCCTCCATAGACATTAGTGAAGTTTCGGCTCACCGTCTCTTCGTTCCTGACGCCGTTCTGAAAGCAGAAGAAAGGTATATCCCTGGGTGCGTGTTTTGCCATAATAGCTGCAGCTTCCTCGGTGTCTTCAGATTTTGTGGTCAGGAAGATTATATCCCCGGGTTGATATTCAATGTCGGAGGGTTTGGTCACCGCCGGCAGAGAGATAACAAAGCTACCCTCGGATTTTACTATTTTTAGTCCAGCCCTGCTTATCTGGTTTACGTGTACCTCCCGCCCTATCAGCACCATATTATTTCCCGCTCTCGCCAGATAGGCACCAAAAAGGCTGCCGATAGCACCGGCTCCATAGATGATAAGTCTCACTAGCGTCTCCTTATTATTCTTCTTTGACTCAATTGATTAAGTGTAGCATTCATACAAACTGGCTGTAAAATCACGGAGAATTAGTAACCTAACAAAGTGACCAGTTTGACGAAGCCTTTCTCAGTATTGTAAGCTAATGAGCTCAGGGATATTTGAATGAAGAAGGCTAAAGGGTTAATTCCCCCCGGACTGGTTTATATCGCCGGTAACATTACCTCCAAGCAAAACCTGCTAGGCGCCTCAAAAGCAGCCGGAGCAAGGTGGGCTAAAGACCTTAACCTACCTAAAGCGGCTGAAACCGTATTCTTCGCTGGCTGTGGCTATCAATATACCACCGGCTTGGAATCCATGATCTCCCTTATACGAAGGATGGACAAAAGCCCAATTGGTGCTGAACTGCCAATGGGGCTTTTAAGCTTTCAGAAAAAGATGGGTATCGACCTGGCTGCAGTTTACCGCAAGCTATCGGTAAAGGATAGCAATTTAGATGGTCAACCCTTAAGGGATGCGGTTAGGGTTTTAAGGCATTTCGGGATTGAGTTTGGTTACCTGGCTGATGAGGAGCCATGCTGTGGGGGACCGCTGCACTATATGGGACTGGAAGCAGAATTTAAGAGCCATATTCTGGGCATGTTTAAGAAACTGAAATCCTTCGGGGTGAAACGGATAATTAGTATCGTTCCTTCATGCACCTATACCCTGCGTAACCTTACCCCCTCTTATGCAGCTGGATTTGAACTAGAGGTTAAGCACTTTTTAGAGGTGGTGCTAGAGAATATCCAGCCCAATAAACTGCACTTCCCTAGACAGGTTAAGGTCGCCTATCATGATCCGTGTCAGTTGGCACGCTACTTGGGACTTATTATGGAACCACGCCAAATACTGAGAGCTATTGAGGGTATTGAACTTGTAAGCACTGACTGGACCGATGGTGAGTGGGCAACATGTTGTGGTGGCGGAGGGGGATTTGAGGTGGTGTTCCCTGAGTTAAGCCAGATTCTAGCGGTGAACAGGGCTAGAGAGCTGGTTGAAACCGGAGCCGAGATAATTGTGACCCACTGCCCGGGATGTGTTGTGCAGTTAAGGAGCGGGCTTGAGGAGCTTAAAACCGATAGGGTGGAAGTCCTGGACCTGGCTCAGGTTCTGGCGATGGCTATGGGGGTATAAGCCATGTCGGTTTTTAGTGATTATAAGAAAGAAATAATGCATGCCGCCCATGATGAGAGGATAAGACTGGCTCTATGGCGCGCTATTAAGAGTTACCGGGCAAATACCAATAATGCCCTGAAGAAATTTCCTCATACTATCAAGTTGGCGGAGGAAGTCAGAAAAATAAAGGAGAAGGCCATCGATAAGATGGAGAAACTTGTCCTACAGGCATCTGAAGCGATTGAAGAGAATAACGGGAAAGCCTATATTGCCAGAACCGCTGCAGATGCACTAAATATCATCGATGAAATTGTGGGGACTGGCAAGCTGATTGTCAAAGGTAAAAGCATGACCGGGGAAGAGATTGGATTAAGAGAGCACCTGGAGGAACATGGTAACGAGGTTTATGAAACTGACTTAGGGGAGTTTATCATCCAAAAATTGGGTTCAAGACCGATGCACATCCTATCGCCGGCAATCCATGTACCTAAAGAAGATGTCGCTCGGCTCTTCTCCCAGATTACGGGGCAGGTACTGCCAGCGGATGATATCGCCCTGCTGGTTAAAACCGCCAGGAACCTGCTCAGGGAGAAATTCTTTCAAGCCGACATTGGTATCAGTGGTGCCAATGTGGTTGCTGCTGAGAGCGGAACGCTATTCATAATCGAGAACGAGGGGAATATTCGTCTGGCTACCGCTGCCCCACCGGTTCATATTGCCCTGGTTGGAATGGAGAAATTAGTCCCAACCTTAGGTGATGCCTATAAAGTTGCTGAGGTAACCTGGAGGTATGGCAATTATCCCATTCCTTCTTATGTAAGTCTGGTGTCTGGCCCGAGCAAGACCGGTGATATTGAGAAGGTAACCACTTTTGGAGTCCACGGTCCAGGAGAGTTTCACGTTGTCTTCCTGGATGCGGGGAGGACCAAATTAGCCAAACACCCGATATTACGGCAGGCACTGTATTGCCTGAGGTGTGGCGGATGTCTTTATGAGTGTCCTGTCTTTGCCGTCACTGCGGGTCATTTTGGGGATAAGTATTTTGCTGGCATTGGTGCTGTCTGGGCGGCGATGATGCAGGACGATGAAGAAAAAGCAGCGGCACTGGCCTATACCTGTCTAACTTGTGGCCGGTGCAAGATAAGGTGCCCGGTGAAGATTGATACCCCGGAAATGGTAATTGCGCTGAGGAGATTAATAGTAGAAGGTTCCTAGTCTTCCCGCTTAGGGGCGGCTTGGGGTAGCCAAAAGCCGAAGGTTGAGCCTTCACCCACCTGGCTTTTCACCCATATTCTTCCGCCATGAAGCTCTACCAGTGTCTTGCATAGGGCTAGCCCTAGCCCGAGTCCACTGACGCGCTCCCTATTACGTTCCAGTCGGTAATAGGGTTCAAACAACCGCTGCTGGTCTTCCTCGGCTATTCCAGGACCCGTGTCCTCTACCTCCACTATCAGACTGCTGTCCTCCTCTTTTGCTTTTAAGGTGATTTTCCCTCCATCAGGGGTAAATTTGGAGGCATTACTGAGGAGATTGAGCACAATCTGGCGGAGGCGATCTTCATCAGCTACGACCAAGGGAAGGGAAGGGGGCAACTTTAAGGTCAGGGATTGCCCACGGCTTGAAATCATTGGGGTCATATCGTCAACCACGCCTGAAAGCAGTTGTTGTGGGTCTAGTGGTGTGGAGTTCAGTTCCAGCATGCCCGTCTCCCCCTTTGCCACGTCAGTGAGTTCTTCAATCCTATCATTCAAATTGGAGGCACCCCGGCTAATGTTTTTGGCTAAACCCAGCAGCGTTTCCTCTTCAAGTTCAGATGCCAGCAGGTCGCTTGAGACCATTATTGAGGTGAGCGGGGTCTTAAGCTCGTGTACTACTAGCCGAGTAAATCCAACCCTTTTCTCTATTTCCGCTTCCAGCTCCTGCCGCAGGTTTCTTTCTTCTTGATAAAGCTCTTGTAGCTCTTTTTCCATCTGTTTACGTTGGGTGATGTCTATCCACGCGTACATGTAATACTGAGGCTTGCCATCAGTTACTATTGCCATAGGAGTCATCTCAACCCAGAAGAACTCTCCGCTTTTCTTCTGGAACTTTTCTTCAAATCGCTGACCTTTCCTTGCCAAGGCTGCATTGCGGTCTCGGTCACTCTTTTGCTTGGGGTCCTGTTCTGTCCACCAGGGGTAGGGGGTCTTAAGTCCAACAAGCTCTGATGAGGAATAGCCGGTTAGCTGCTCTAAGGCTTTGTTTACCCGTGTTATGGTTCTATCTAAACCTACAATGATAATAGGATGAGGTGATTGCTTAATCAGGTTAAAGTTGAATTCATTGCTCTTTTTAAGCTCTTCCTCAATTTTCTTGCGCTCGGTGATGTCTGACCAGATGGCTAGCCGATAGTGCGGCTTTCCATCAATTGTTATCACATAGGGGGTTACCTCGGCCCAGAATGTCTCTCCATTCTTTTTCCTGAACCTTTCCTCAAACCGCTTCCCTCTCCTTCTGATGGCAGCTTTTGTATCCCTCTCAAATTTGTCTGATGGTGTTTCTTCCGTCCACCACGGGTGGGGCATTCTAGTTCCAACAAGCTCTGAGGAAGAATAACCTGT
>Ga0114920_10000470_pt1 | contig 17567 bp, 19 predicted proteins | sample ChitaG_FD_88683 | JGI IMG/M metagenome (GOLD analysis project Ga0114920, IMG submission 88683) | Deep subsurface microbial communities from South Pacific Ocean to uncover new lineages of life (NeLLi) - Chile_00310 metaG | ecosystem: Environmental > Aquatic > Marine > Oceanic > Sediment ... | reverse complement strand
ATTGCTATCGTATCTGACCTTACGCGAACAGAGCTTGAAGGAGCTCCAGAAAGTGTAAAGGAAGTATTGTCATCTCTTCCAGATGCTAGTATAGAGAATGTTTCCCTTACTGAGTAAGCAGAAAGCTTGGCCAAGAATTACGTTGCAGCTGGAGTTGTGATGACTAGACATATAGCAGATGCCCAGCACATAGCGATCGCCTCAGTGGAACGAGTAGATATATTGGTTAGCTGGAATTTTCAGCAGATTGTGAATCTTGATCGTATACGTGCTTTCAATTCAATAAACTTGAAGGAAGGTTATCCTATACTAGAAATAAGAAGTCCGAGGGAGGTTATTCATGATAAAGAAATTTGATTCTGTTGAATTTCAACGCGAGGTTCGAAAAGAACTGAGCGAAAAGTATTTTGCCAATCGAGAGGGATTTCTTAGAGAGCTCAAAGAAAAATATGGCAATTTGAAAAAACAGAAGGGGTCGCGTCTCAACATTTGACATTTCATTCTTAATTTCAATTTCAGAAAAGAATTAGATCTTTACTTCTATCAAAATCTTTTCAATCCAATTTAAAATCTTTGCTTTTACTGAATGAAAATTATCAGATAGCTTTTTCGTCTTTCATCCCAGACAAATCTTAACTGATGGCCAGACAGTTTAGAATAGAGTATCAGAGGGCTTTTTACCATGTGACCGCAAAAGGGGAAAGATGCGAATGTATTTTTATAAAAGGCTTGTGCTTCGAGGAACGTTCCCTTTTAATATATTACTCCAGAATGAACTATCTCTTATACAAAAAGTATTGTAAAATAAAAAGAAATTTTGGGTCAGGAGGCACATGATGAGTCCAAGCGAAGCGAAAAAAGAGATATTTTGGATAGCTTTTAAAAGTCTGCCAAAAAAAGAAAGACAATCTATTGTAGAAAGGCTGTTAAAAGATTCTGAATTTTCAGAAGACTTAATTGATATTGCTATATTAAAACAGCGTGAAAACGAACCTTCAAAACCGCTAGAAGATTATCTTGCTGAGAAAGAAAAAAGATAAAAAGTATGTCTTTTTCCGTTCATTTAAAAAGATCAGTTGAAAAAGAACTTGATCATTTGCCATCTGATACTTATAAGAAAATTATTCTACGGATCATCTCTCTTAGAGATAATCCAAGACCTCGTGGAGTGAAGAAGCTGACTGGCAAAAATGGATATCGTCTCCGAATTGGAAATTATAGAATCTTATATACAATAAACAGAGAGGACAAAATAATAGACATTTATTCTGTAGCACATAGAAAGGAAGTTTATCGATAGCACAAAAAGGGGTCGTGTCTCAACATTTGACATTTAATTTTCCAAGGATTGATTTGACTTGACACCTTAGGAAGACTGGGGTGGCACCTTGGGGCCTGCCCTCAACATTGATTGGGGGAACGTCCCCATTAATTAAAAGACAATTTTGAATTCTGTTCCCTTTTCTTTGCTGAGTTCAAAGGTCCCGTTGATCTGATCAACTAAATCTAAAACTAATTTCATCCCTAACGACTTTGTCTTGCGGAGATCCAGACCTTCCGGAATTCCTACTCCATCATCTTTTACGACAAGTATATATTTCTTTCCCTTATTCGGATGCATCTGCACAGCTATCTCTCCCTTCCTCCCATCAGGAAATGCGTGTTTGAGCGTGTTAGATACAAGTTCTGTGATTATCAATCCACAGGGAATGGCTCTTTTGACGTCAAGATGAACATCCTTGACATCCAGTTTGAGAGATATCGGCCCCAATCCTTCTCTGTACATGGATACCAGATGAGTCGTCAATCTCCTTATATATTCAGATAAATCAACCGTTGCCATATCCTTGGATTGATAGAGCATTTCATAGAGGACAGCCATCGATCTTATTCGATGATGGATTCCATTGAATATATTCTGAATCTTTTCGTCCTTTATATCTGCGGCTTGGATTCTGATCAGACTCGAGATAATCTGCATGTTGTTTTTGACCCGGTGGTAGATTTCCTTCAAAAGAACTTCTTTCTCCTCGAGTGATTTCTTGATTTATTCCGTTGCCCGCTTGCGCTCGGTGATATCGCGGACATTTCCTAACACCAGAGCTTTACCTTTTATCTTTACCGGGAATGTCCTTATTTCCGCTACAACCTGAGTGCCATCTTTCCGGTTTAAAGTAAACTCATCCGGACCGGTAGGTTGTCCCAGGGCATTTTTAGCCAAAAGGGCAGCCGCTTTTGGAATATCCTTTGGAGAGAGGAGTTTCAATTTTAAGAAGCTTTTTCCGATTAACTCATCCCTCTTGTATCCAGTTAATTTCGCTGCGGCTTTGTTGCCATCAACAAAATTTCCCTTAAAGTCGTTCAAGTAATAACCATCAGGTGCATATTCAAATATTATCCTCAACCTTTCTTCTGAGCTTTTCAGGTTCTCCTCTGCGCGCGCTCTCTCTATGAATTGCCTTAATCTCTCTGCGATAGCATTTATTAAATCCCTCTCCTCCTTTAAAAAGGGACCTTCATCTATTTCTGGCTTTTCCTCCAAATAGCAGACTTCTACAAGCCCTTCTTTTTTCTTGCCAATAATAATATCAGCACTTTGTGTCCATTTTGTTTTTTTGAAATTCCTGGTTTCATATTTTTTTCCTTCAAAAGTGATTCGACCTCCTGTGATTTCCGGATACTGCCAACTGGGCGGTATAAGTTGAGCGGTTTCTTTTAGCACTTCCTCAATTGTTATACCTTCTCTTCTACTTATCTCATCTATCCTATAAAGACAGCTTAGTTCCTTGAGCCGCTCGCCAAGGTTATGCGTCTGTATATTTAGCTCCTCATTTGTGGATATTAGTTCTTCATTTGTGGCTTCCAATTCTTCGTTTAGTGCTTTCAATTGTTCTTCTGCTTGCTTGCGCTCGATCGCCATTGCTACTTGCGTTGATACGAACGAGAGGATATCCTTATCTTTTTCACTATATCGGATGTCTTCGGAATAATTCTGGACAGTCATCACCCCAATCGTCTTCTCCAGGATTTTTAGGGGAACCCCAAGCCAGTCAACCCACGGGTCTCCTATTAATTCAACTTCACCTTTCTTTTCAAGCTCCTTAAACACTTCGAATGGAGCCAGAAGAGGCTTTCCTGTGCGAATGACATATTCTGTTAGCCCTTTGCCCTTCTTTCTGGGCGGAAGCGATTCCTCTAATTCATCAACAAAATAAGGGAAACTAATTGTTTCATCGGCAGGGTCATAGAGAGCAATATAAAGATTTTTTGCATACATCAGCTCAGCGATTATTTCATGGATTGAGCGAAAGAGACCTTCAAGATCTCTAGTCAAATTTATAGCTTCAGAGATTTTATACAGGGCTTCCTGTACTTTCTGAGTTTGCCGGCGTTCGGTAATGTCTCTAACTATTGCAGTAGCGATATATGTGTCACCAACCTTTCTGACTGAAATGGAAAGTTCAATCGGAGACTCTATCCCATTCTTCTTTAAGGCTTTAATCTCTATTATCTTCCCAATGAACGGGTCAGAGCCACTTTTTTGGAATTCAGCGAATCCCTTTTCCATCGCCATCCTGTGTCCTTCTGGAACTATCTTCATCAAGCTCTGTCCCAGCATTTCCTCCTCTGTGTACCCGAATATCTTTTCTGCCTTTGGATTCCATAAAGTAGTTCTCATCTCCTGGTCAATAGATATCACGCTATCTGCAGAAGTATTAACAAGTTCACGGTATTTTTCCTCGCTCTCTCGTATCGCCTCCTCTACCTGCTTGCGGCAGGTAATGTCAGTGATAGTACCAATATAGCCGATGACTTCTCCATTTACATTTTTCTCAACAGATGATTGGCAAAGTACCCACACTGAGATTCCCTTAGAGGGCTGAAAACGGAATTCTGATTTAAACGGTCTTTTTTCCTGACAGCTCTGATACCATTCTGTTAAGATACGCTTTTTATCATCGGGATGGAGAGCTTTTTCCCAGCCTTTTGCGTATGCCTCTTCTGGAGAAAGCCTTGCAATTTCAACCCATCGCTCATTGACATAGAGAAAATCTCCCTGAGAATCGGAATGAAAGATCCCAACAGGTGATGCTTCTGTCAAAGACTTATACCGCTCCTGGCTTTCCCGCAGCTCCTGCTCTGCCCATTTGTGCTCGGATTCTGATGCTTCCAGTTCAACATTTTTTTGGCGCAGTTTTGCCATTTCATCAAGGAGTTGTTCTTTTGTTTTGTCTTTGTCTTTCATTTTGGGCTCCTAATATACAAGGCAAACTTAAACATAAGATTTCCGAAATATATGGTAATCTGATTTTTTTAGAGATAAATTAGGTGTTTTTTTCCTGATGATCCCATCGCTTTATAGATATTGTCAGAATTATAAGAATTATTCAATACCCCTTAGGGGCGGAATGGGGGGTGATTTCATCACATCTTAAAAGGTGATTTTTTGAATCTATGCAAAAAGTGAGATGTGGGTTTGATGAATCAAACCCCTACAACAATCTCTTATTTGTTGACAAAATTTTCTGCTGTCTGAATAATACTAATAAGCAATTGAATGTAAGATGTGTGAATGGCATGGCTTTCTAATGGCAGAAGCAGAAGCTCTGCGAGCGGAAAATTGCAGAAATATATAAAAAATGATTATTCTAGCAGTGGATACAACAACTTTTGCGGGGTCGGTTGCCCTTTTAGAGAATGAAAGACTTCTGGCAGAGGTAGACATTGACTCCGCTAAAACTTACTCCGAAAGACTTCTCCCTGCTGTAGATTTTGTTTTGAAGACTAATGGATTGGATATCAAGGATATGGATGGATTTGCACTGGCCGCAGGTCCAGGTTCTTTTACGGGAATAAGGATTGGATTGAGTACCGTGAAATCTTTCTCCTATGCTTCAGGAAAACCGATAGCAGCGGTATCGACTTTGGAAGCGCTGGCGTGGAAACTGAGGCATCCACAGAGCCATCTCCTTTGTCCTCTCCTGGATGCAAAAAAGGGAGAAATCTTTGCTGCCCTTTTTGAATCGAAAGGGGGCAAATTAAAGGAAATTGTTCCACAGGGTGCTTACCTGCCAGACTGTTTTTTTTCTCTTCTTCCCTCCCATAGGGTTATTTTTTTTGTCGGGAATGGGGTGGATGCTTACAGGAATAAAATTTTCGAGTATTTCAAGGATAAAGCCCGATTTCCCTCCCGGTCACCGTTTATAGCCTATGAAGTAGGGTATCTCGGCTATGATCTTTTGAAAAAGGGAAAGGGATTGAGTTTTCAAGAAGTAAAGCCTTTCTATTTTCGTAAATCTCAGGCGGAGGAAAAAAATTAGTACAGCCGAGCTTCCTCAAAATGCATTTTACTTGAGAAGGATGAAGGAAGAGGACCTCCCCTATATTTTAGAAATTGAAAGGCAATCTTTTCCCAATCCATGGCAGGAGACGACCTTTAAAGGAGAAATCTACAATCACCCGATATCTTTTTCCTTTGTTATCGTCAACAGGCTTCTGGATAGAATCGCGGGCTATCTTGTTTTCTGGCGTATAGAGAATGAGGTTCAGGTCAACAATATTGCCATCCATCCTGATTTTAGAAGAATGGGTATTGCAGAGGCTGTTTTAAAGCAGGTATTGTATCAACTCGAAAAGGAGGGAGTGAAGTTTGTTTCCCTGGAGGTCAGGCCCTCCAATTTCGCGGCTCGCTCATTATATCGTAAGCTAGGATTTGAGTTTTTAGGAATTAGGAAAAATTATTATCATACCCCCCGTGAACATGCCTTTGTGATGGGCAAGCCATTGGGTTAGTAATTCACTTTAATCAAACAAAGCCCCTTAGCGGGTGCGGTTGGGCTCGCCAAAGTGCGCTTTTTTCCCCTGAAGATTTCTTCAATCTCTTCTGGGGGGATCTTGCCTCTTCCGATTTCGAGGAGAGTGCCGAAGATTGTCCGTACCATGTATCTCAGGAAACCGTTGGCTTCAACCGTGTAGATGATTTCATCGCCTTTTTTTACTATTCGGGATAGCCGGATTTTCCTCACTGGATTGAGTAGGCGGTTTGAAGAGAAAGGAGTAAAGTCCGCTTCTCTTCTAAAGAGAGGCGCAGCCTTTTTCATTAAATTCACGTTAAGCGGAGATGACCACTGAAGGACATACCTGTGGAGAAAGGGACTGATGTTTGGAGAGTTGAATATCCTGTACTGGTATATTTTTGATTTGGCCATATTTCTTGCATGAAAATCCAAGTCGGCCTTTTCTACGGATATAACCCTGACATCTTGGGGAAGAAGAGAGTTTAGCGCTTTGCTGAGTTCCTCTCTGTTTATGCTGAGCGAGGCCTTAAAATTAGCCACCTGTTCTTGAGCATGAACCCCGGCGTCTGTTCGCCCAGCCCCGATGATGTTGATTTTCTTTTGAGTGATTTTGGCGAGGGAATCTTCAAGCAGCCCCTGGACTGTTTTTTTATCAGGTTGGCGCTGCCAGCCGTGATAGTCAGTCCCGTCATAACTGATGAGGAGCTTGTAATTTTGTATCATTATTTATTCCCTTTTCATAATTATTGACACCTGCAATATTAATGTCCTCTGTCTTCTGTATTTGTCATTCCGCACTTGCCTGTCCTCACGAAAGTGGGGAATGTGGAATCCAGTATTTTGTATGTCTCTGGATTCCCGTTACCCGCCTACGCGGGCACAAGCTTCACGGGAATGACGAAACATAGGACATTTGTTATGCAGTTTTCAATAAATACCGTGAAGTTATCGGTTCGGGGACTTTCTAATTATGGGAATAGGGGTTCATCAATCAAGCCTCTAGATGCCAGCTCTACCGCATCCTCTGCTGTTTCAGCCTTGATCACGCCTTCAATGTCCCATGTTCCAATGCCGATAATTTTTTTCCCGTATATACAGCCGTAAGCTATCTCTGTCAAAGTCCCGTATTGACCATCGATGGCTATTAGAACATCCGCATTCATCGCGACGAGAGAATTTCGGCTGTATCCCAGACCTGTGGCAATGGCAATATCGATATAAGGATTTGCATCTTGGGGAGAGTTCCCGGGAAGGATTCCGATTGTCAGCCCTTCGGTTTGCTTTGCTCCTCTGGCTGCAGCTTCCATAATTCCACTGAGCCCTCCACAGACAAGTATTGCGCCTTTCTCTCCGATTAGTTGGCCAACTTTGAAAGCGATCTTGCGGAATTCTGGATCAGGGTTTGCGCCTCCAATAACTCCAATTCTGACTCTTTTTTTAAAGTCCATCTTAAATTTTTCCTTCATTCTCAAGATATCGAACTATAATTTAATTAACACAGAGGGATTATATTTTCAAACAAAACTGTGGGGTCAGGCTTTCATAACTTTTATAACTTTTGTTTTTTCCTTTGAGACAACCTTTTATCTCACTGAGCGGAATATATATCAGAATAATAAAAAGTTATGAAAACCTAATCCCAATGATTCTATTGAATATGTGCTGTAAATTCATTAAAATGCCTTAATCAGAATGAAAAAAATAGAAAAGGGGACAGGCTACTTTTTTAAAATGGATTATCCATATCTCGCAACGCCCGTTTTAATAGAGAAAATCCATGAAAATATAATTTACAAGCAGGTGGGCTTGATAAATCAAGCCCCTGCATACCTGATTGTGGTTAGATGAATCAAGCCCCTGCAAATAGGAGAGGGAAATGAGCAATTTCTTAGAAATAAAGTGCCTTGAAAAGAAAGAACAGGATAAGGTTCTAAAGGAGATTGATAAAAGAATTTCTGAGAAAAAAAAAGAAGGCCTCCTCACTGAGAGAGAAATTCAGGAAATCGAAGAAATGAGGCTTCACCCTTTGCCAGACATACTGGATGTTCAGAGTGTTTATGAGGATATCCTGTTCAAAAAGAAAACCAAAGGAAAGAAATAATAAGGGGATATGTTTATCTTCTGGAGAGGAGTATTCCAATGACTGAAAGGGAAAAAGAAAAGAAAAATAAGAAAAAAGAAGAGGATATCAAGATTAATTATGATCACATAGATGTGGCTGATATCATGGACCAGATAAAAAGCAACGTTGCCAAGGAATCGAAAGAGCAGTCGAAACAAGAAATTCCAAAGGAAGAATTCTATCCTGCTCATGTTCCTTTTGAACCAGGAGTGGAAGAGCCTGCTCCGGGCCCAAAAGGAAAAATAAAAAAAATTCTTCTAAAGATCATGAAGCCCGTTTCCCCTCTAATCAAACTTCTTGTTTTGCCTGTCCATGAACAGATAGTGCAGACAGATCGGAAGCTTCATCAGACGAACATGAGATTAGATCAGGAACTCGACAAGCTCAATGCGGCAATAAATGATGTCGGCGTGATACCAGCCCAGGTAATGGAATACACAAAACTTCTCCACAATCTATCTCATAATATTGTCGTAGAGCTCAGTAAGTTGAAGATAGAAGAAGAAAATTTGAAGAGCAAAATTCGGATCATGGAAAAAGATTTCGAATCTCTGGGCAGGAGAGAAAAGGCTTTGGAGAAAAAGATCTTTAAATGAAGATAGCCTTTTGAAAAGAGGAAATAGTGGAAATCCATCAGTTTGCCACCTCCTTGACCTATGGCGATGCCATATCCGATGAGATAATGGAGATCCAGAAAGTTCTCAGGGAGAAAGGGTATGCCTCTGAGATATTTACCAAGTTTTACGATCCCCGAATGGCCATGTTTGCTAGGGATTTCAGGGAGTACAAAAAATTCAGTTCACCTCAGAATGTTGTCATATTTCATTTTTCTATCGGCTCACCTGTATCCAAGATGTTTTCCCGGATTCCAGACAAAAAGATCATGATTTATCATAACATCACACCTCATAAATTCTTTGTGGATTATCATCGGATTCTAAGCAAGGAATGCTATAAAGGGAGGCTTGAAATCAGGCTCTTTGTGGATAAAGTTGATTTAAGCTTGGGAGATTCAGAGTTCAATCGAGAAGAGCTGGAGGAGGTGGGCTTTCCAAAAACAGGTGTAATGCCTCTTCTAATGAATTTTTCAAAATTTGATGAAGATGGGGATCCTGTCACACGGGATGTTTTTTCTAACGGGAAAACGACAATTCTTTTTGTCGGACGCGTCATCCCCAACAAGAAGTTTGAGGATGTCATCAAGGTTTTTTATTTTTATAAGAAATGTTTTAATCCAGACTCTCAGCTCCTCCTTGTTGGAGATTATAGAGGGATGGAGCGGTATCTTGATGTTTTGCAGAATCTGGTAGGCAGGCTCAAACTGACCGATGTCCATTTCACAGGGCATATTGGATTTTCAGAACTCGTCTCGTTCTACAGGCTCGCTCACATCTATTTGAGTATGAGTGAACACGAAGGATTTGGTGTTCCTCTTTTGGAATCTTTTTATATGCGAGTGCCTGTTGTTGCTTATGCCGCAGGGGCAGTCGAGGAGACCATGAATGGGGGAGGCGTGGTTCTTTTCAAGAAGGGTTTTCTAAAGGCAGCCGCTCTTCTGGATATGATTCATAGGGACAGTAAAATAAAAGAAAAAATAGTTGCCTCTCAACTCGAGGCTTTAAGGAAATACAAGAAGGAGAGAGCGAGTCAGATCTTATTGAATCATATAGAAAGGGTAGTTGCGGCATGAGAATTGATCAGCTGATTCCTGCCTTTCATCGGGGGGATGCTATAGGAGATACTGCTTTCCATATGAAGAAATTTTTTCTATCTCAAGGATTGTCTTCGCAGATTTACTGTTTAGAATCTGATAAAGGGCTGGAAAAAGAGTCAGCGCCTTTTGCCTCTTTTCCAAAACCGGCTTCTTCAGACATAACCATCCTTCATTTTGCCCTGCCCTCTCTTTTGAGCCAGGCATTGTTGAACCTCCAAAGCCGAAAAGTCATCATCTACCACAACATCACTCCTCCGGAATTCTTCGCTGATTTCAGCCCGGAGATGGAGCATATTTCTCGCCTCGGTCGAGAAGAACTTGAATCATTGATTCCTCATGTCAATCTGGCTTTAGCGGATTCTGAGTATAATCGCCAAGAGCTTCTTGAGTTGGGTTTTAAGAATGCTGGTGTTTTTCCCCTTTTTATCGATTTTGAAAAATATGAAAAGCCTTTAAGCAGTTTTACGTACGATCTTTTCGATGACGAACGAATAAATGTTCTCTTTGTGGGCCGGATAGTACCGAATAAAAAGATAGAAGACCTAATAAAAGTCATATTCTATTATAAAAAATATATCTCTCCATTAGTGAGACTGATTGTTGTCGGCAAAACCTCCTCCCTGCCGAAATATTATCAGAGTCTGGTTCGCCTCGCAGATGAGTTCTACTTAAATCCAGAAGAGATGTTTTTTGCTGGGCATATTCCGGATGAAGAATTGTTTGCCGTTTATAAAGCTTCTGATGTGTTTCTTTCCATGAGTGAACATGAAGGATTTGGATTGCCTTTCATCGAGAGCATGATTTTTGATCTTCCGATTATCGCCTATGATTGCACTGCGGTTCCCTATACTTTGAGGGGGGCGGGAGTACTCGTGAGGAATAAGAGAGTGGATCACCTCGGAGAACTGGTAAATATTGTGGCTAATCAAAAGATATTAAATGAAGATATTATAAAGGGGCAGCGCCGGCGGCTGGAAGAATTTAAGAAAGAGGAGAGGGAAAAGTTCCTTCTTCAGGTTTTACAGTAATATCAGGGTAATTTCCTGATATTGCTGTAATAATAAGAAGTATCGGCATTTTTTATGAATAATTCAGGAGAACATGTATTATTCAGAAGAGCAAGCTTAGAATGAAGATTGCCTTTATCGTCCAGAGATACGGAAAAGAAGTCACGGGAGGTTCAGAGCTGCACTGCCGCCAGATAGCCGAGAGACTTACAGACTCTGGCTATGACTGCACTGTGTATACGACAACCGCTAAGGATTATATCACCTGGAAAAACGAATATTCCCCTGGAGAGACTCTTTTCAATAGCGTTCGTATCAAACGTTTCGAGGTCGAAAAAGAGAGGGATATTGAATCGTTCAATAAATATTCTGAATGGATATTTTTCAATGAACACAGCCAGGAAGATGAAATCCAATGGATGGAGAGACAAGGTCCTTGCTGTCCGGGTCTTATTGAAGCACTGGAGAAAGAAGAGAAGGACCACGATATTTTTATTTTTTTTACTTATCTATACTATAATACCTACTGGGGATTGAAAAAGATTAAGGAAAGAAAGACTCTCGTGCCGACTGCGCATGATGAGCCAGCTTTGCGCCTGGATGTCATGAAAGAAGTATTCTCCTCTCCTCAGGCTTTTATGTTCAACACAGAATCAGAAAAGAAGATGCTGGCGGGACTTTTTTCTTTTGAAAATAAATATCAAGACATTGTGGGAGTAGGGGTAGATGTGCCCCACATCGTCGAGAGTTCACACTTTGGGCAGAAACACGGAGTCTATTCCCCATTCATACTTTATGCGGGCCGGATAGAAGCAGGCAAAGGTTGCCAGGAACTCGTTGAATATTTCCTCAGATATAATCGCAAAAGTCCTGACCTAACCCTGGTTCTCATTGGAAAGCTTTTGATGGATATCCCCTCACATCCGAAGATTAAATATCTCGGGTTTCTTTCCCCTGAGGAAAAAGATGAAGCGATGGCCTCTTCTATGGCGACAGTTCATCCTTCCCATTTTGAGAGTTTGTGCATGGCGGCTCTGGAATCCATGGCAGCTCAGACGCCGCTTTTGGTTCAAGAGAGAACCGACCCCCTCAAACAGCATTGTCTCAAAGGAAAGAGCGGACTGTATTATTCCAATTATAAAGAGTATGAAGCGGTACTGGATATTATCTTGAGAGATTCAGAATTGAGGAAAATTCTGGGAGCCAACGGTCTATATTATGTTCGCGATAATTACTCCTGGCCCAAAGTGATCGAGAAATACGCCATGCTCCTCAACCACTTTGGGGTCAGGCTTTCATAACTTTCATAACTTTGATGTTTTAGCGCAACATGGTATAGCTTGTGATCAGGTCCTGTCTTTGAACAGAGGTATTTTTCTATTCTTTGTTATCAAGGCTTCATCAGGATAAGACTTTACGCCGATGGACTGGTGAGGAAGAGACAAATGAGAATTCAATTTATAAATGTTATGAAAGTTATGAAAGCCTGACCCCAATGAAGTTGACACTATTAGTGTTTATGCTTAAAATTGGATTTAAGGAAGCTGGAGGCTGGAAAGAACATGGCATTCATAAATCACGCTACAAAAAATCTCGCTATTAAAATTGTATATTATGGACCTGGCTTAAGTGGAAAGACAACAAACCTCCGCTATCTTTATTTTAAGCTAGACCCTTCTTCGCGCGGAGACCTAATTTGTTTGGAAACTGAGACTGAAAGAACATTTTTCTTCGATTTGCTTCCCATAAAAGCTGGACTGATAGGGGACTTTAGGATTCATATCCAGCTCTTAACTGTGCCTGGTCAGGTTTTTTATGAGGCTTCAAGGAAGAGTGTGCTTAAAGGGGCAGATGGACTTGTTTTTGTCGCCGATTCCCAGATTCCCCTGCTCGACGCAAATTTAGAAAGCTTTGATGGCATGAGGAAGAATTTGCTGGATTATGATATGGATTTAAACCTTATGCCATTGGTTTTCCAATACAATAAACGGGATTTAGACAGCCTTATTCCTGTGGAGACTTTCAACAACCTCCTCAATCCCAATGGGCTTCCCTACCTTGAGGCTTCCGCTATAAATGGTGTAGGAGTTATTGAAACGCTGAGAGAGATTATCAAATTAACGATTCCCCCTGTAAGCAAAAAAGTTTTTGAGAAAGGAGAGGAGAGGAAAGAGGACGTCGAAAAAAAGGAGGAACCTAAAAAGAAGAAAGAAGTCAAATTTGTGTTTTCCGGGAAAGTCACCCCTGTAACTCTGAAAAAGATAAAAATTGAATCTAAAGAGGACATTGAAAAAGAGATAGAAAAATTAACCAAGGAATTTACAGAGGAGTCCAAAGAGTAACCACCTTTTTATCCTAATCATATTTTTCACACATAATCTTATCTTACCGGCATTCTCTTTTTGCTTTTTCCGTTTGTCTAAATGGATGTGATTATATGTCATTGTGGGCCCTAAAGGGCGAAACAATCCGCCGTTGTGAGTGAGCAAAGGAAGCGTGCCAACCTCAAAATGTAGGGGTTTGATTCATCAAACCCACATTTTTATTTAGAAAATATGAAATAAGGTGGGCTTGATAAATCAAGCCCCTACACCTCGTAATAATCCCTAACCTAAGACCCATAAGATGACCAATAATCCCATAACTTTAGGACAAACTTACCTTTTAATTCGGCTTTTTTGATATATTCCCCTTAATTTTCTCGTCCTTATCTGTTGAAGGGTAATGTTGTAAAAAATATCGAGCGCCTCTTTGATCGGAATCGATGCCTATATTGTAGATGTGGAAGTCGATATTTCTTTGGGGATCCCCGGCTTTATCACTGTGGGTTTGCCTGATGCATCAGTCAGGGAAAGTAACGTAAGAGTGAGAGCCGCATTGAAGAACTGTGGCTATGAGTTTCCTTCGCGAAAGATTACTATAAATCTAGCTCCGGGCGATAGGAGGAAGGAAGGACCCGCCTTTGACCTTCCCATTTCTTTAGGCATTCTCGCGTATCTGGATATTTTTCCCCAGGAAAAATTAAAAGATTATTTGTTTCTAGGAGAACTTGCTTTGGATGGAAGACTAAAGCCGGGAAAGGGAATTCTCTCCTCTGCAGTTCTTGCTAGAAAAAAAGGTTTGAAGGGAATAGTCATTCCCAAGGAGAACGAGAAGGAAGCTGCTTTGGTTGAGGGTATAAATATTTATGGTTTGGAGAATTTAATTCAGGTAGTCGAGCTATTAAGGCACCCTGAGAATTTCACTCCATGCAGATATTCCTTACAAGAACTCTTGCCTCAACCCAACTATGATGTAGATTTTCGGGAAGTGAAGGGTCAGCAGCATGTCAAACGTGCATTGGAAGTTGCTGCCGCAGGCTCTCACAACGTTCTTTTAATCGGCCCTCCAGGATCGGGAAAAACCATGCTCGCCAGAAGGTTGCCGTCTATAATACCGATGATGAATTTTGAAGAAATGATAGAAGTTACCCAGGTCTACAGCGCAGCAGGTCTTTTAAAAGATGAAGGAGCTGTTGGAGTGAGGCCGTTTCGGGCTCCCCATCACACAATTTCAGATGCAGGTTTAATCGGGGGCGGGATTATTCCTAAGCCAGGAGAAGTCAGCCTGGCGCACCGCGGTGTATTGTTTCTGGATGAGCTGCCCGAATTCAAAAGGAGAGTGCTTGAAGATTTAAGACAGCCGCTTGAAGATGGGATCGTGATTGTTTCCCGTGCTTCTATGACTGTTGCTTTTCCTTCTTCCTTTATGCTTGTGGCTGCTATGAATCCATGTGCAGATGCCTATCATGGCTTTTCCTCTTCAGGTAGGGACTGTACAGATAGTGAAAGGAGCCGCTACTATTCCAAAATATCAGGCCCTCTCTTGGACCGGATAGATTTACAGGTTGAGGTCCCGAGATTGAAGTTTGGAGAGATCATTGCAAGGGATGAAGGGGAGACCTCAGCAGAAATAAGAGAAAGGATTGCGGCGGCAAGAGAGATACAACTTCAGAGATTCCGGGGGAAAAAGATGTTCTGCAACGCTCAGATGGGAACGCAAGAAGTGAAAAGATATTGCCATGTTGATGATGAAAGCAAGGAACTTTTGGAAATGGCTGTTAATCGTCTAGGATTTTCTGCTAGGGCTTACTCCAGAGTTTTAAAGGTGGCGCGCACGATTGCTGACTTAAACAAGGAAGATAGAGTGAGCCCTGTTCACATTGCCGAAGCAATCCAGTATCGCATCATGGACAAGTATTTTTAGACTTTTTTTTGATTAAAATTGTAGGGGCTTGATTCATCAAACCCACATTTTTAAACCATAATTAAAGAGAAAAACCCCAATTTAGCTTTTTTTATGATAAAATATAAGTACAGTTAGAAAAGCAAGAAGAAAGAGCGATGATTCTCAAGAAGAAGCACAAAATATTAATTGTAGATGATGATGAGGATATGCTTCTTTTAATTGAGAAAATTTTATCGGGAGCTAAATATAAAGTTTTTAAGGCTCGGAACGGAAAGAAAGGTATTGAGGAGGCAAAAAAAATTCAACCAGCTATCGTTGTCATGGACATTATGATGCCAGAGCTAGACGGTATAGCTGCAGTTTTGAAGTTAAAGAGCATCGAAGAGACGAGATCTATCCCGGTAATCATGTGTACTGCGGTTAAGGAGGAAGAGGATGAGATCGTGGCGCGGAATTTAGGAGTTGTTGATTATATAAGAAAGACTCCACAAATGGAGGGTTTAGTAGCGAAGATAAGAAGGATTTTAGGCAAATGAATGCAGAGGGGTATTATTCGTATTGGAGATCGTCCAGATATAATTCAAATTCTTCTAGCAAACGATCTATTTTTTCGAGGTTTTTATCCAAAAAACAGGCTGTCCCCTTTTTCCTTTTTCTTGACATAATCTCGAAATTTTGTAAATATTTGATTAGCCATAAGTCAGAGGGACGAAAATCAGCATGTAATCGGAGGATTCGCCATGAGTGAAGAGAAAAAAGAATCTGAGGACTATAAGAAGCAGGACCGGCGAGGCGGATTTGATCGCCGGAGCGGGTATGATCGCCGGAGTAAACAAAAGCGAAGGAGTGGAGAAGATCGCCGCAAAAAGTAGAGATGAAGGTCGGCCCTTTATTCTCTATGTGATTGTGTGACCTGTTTCGAGCGAGAAAGACCCTCCTTAATTCGTTATGATGACAATGTGGACTCGATAAATCAAATTTCTGCAATATCAACATGTGGGCTTGATAAATCAAGCCCCTACATCCGAAAAACTAAAATGTGGACTCGATGAATCAAATCCCGCAATATCAACATGTGGGCTTGATAAATCAAGCCCCTACATCCGAAAAACTAAAATGTGGATTTGGTGAATCAAATCCCTGCAATCTAAACCTTTTGCCCGTCTTTGACCACGAGCTTTCCATTCTTTATGACATGTTTTATAGGGTTGATTCCCAAGTGATAGACAAGGGAGGGGTAATTTGGAGCATCACAGAGGATGAGGTCCATTTTCTTTCCTATTTCCAGGCTTCCCACTTCTTTATGCCTGTCCAGTGCATAGGCTGCATTTGCTGTCGCAGCATTAATGGCCTCTTCTATGGTCATTTTCATTGTGAAGACAGCAAGCTGAAGCACAAAGAGCATGGATTCTGTCATGGAGCTTCCGGGATTGAAATCTGTCGCCAGTGCGACTGTAGCTCCAGCTTCGATGAGTTTACGTGCAGGCGCTTTCCTATCTTGCATGAGGAAGAAGGGTACTGCGGGCAGAAGTGTAGCCACTGTCGAACTTTCTGAAAGTTTTTTTACTCCCTCTTCTGTGATTGCCAGGAGGTGGTCAGCAGACCTTGCTCCCTCCTCTGCGGCAAGTTGTGCTGCGCCGAGGGGGGTGAACTCATCAGCATGGATTTTGATTCTGAAACCGGCTTCTTTGGCGGCCCTAACTAATTCTCTTGTCTCATCTAAGGAGAAAACACCTTCTTCACAGAATACGTCAAAGAATTCTGCTAATCTTTTTTCTTTAACAAGGGGGAGCATTTCATGGATCAGGAGACTGATATAGTCTTTCTTCCGGGACTTGTATTCCGCTGGAATCTCATGAGCTCCCATAAATGTCGATACTATATCAATCGGATGAACTTTATTTAGCTTATGGAGCGTCTCAAGCTGCTTTATCTCATCCTTCAGGTTTAATCCATACCCACTCTTGGCTTCAATCGTGGTAGTGCCAAGAAGGAGCATCTGGTCAAGCCTGCGAAGGCAAAGATTGTGCAGCTCTTCTTGAGAGGCATTACGCGTTGCTTTGACTGTTGTTTGAATCCCCATCCCTTTTTCTGCCAGTTGCTGGTAGGTGTGTCCTTTAAGCCGGAGGACAAATTCTTCCTCCCTTGTACCGGCAAAAGGCAGATGAGTGTGGGAGTCTACAAATCCTGGGAGCCCTGTAAGTCCGCTTCCGTCAATAGTTTCAGGATTTTCATTTAATCGAACTTCTTCCTTGAATCTATTTTCATCCCCCACAAAAACAATTCTTCCATCCAGAGAAGCGATGTATCCTTTTTCCAGAAGTCCCACACCGTGGAGATTATTCTTTCTTTTAGGGATTTCTCCCCGGCAAGTGAGAAGATGGTTACAGTCTGTAACTACAAGATCAGCTGATTTCACTGGGCGTTTTTCTTAAGGGCGTTTGTTTGTTTTTCCTGATGAAAGAGGGCGTTTCATACGGTTCCCACTGTTTTTCCCAGGCAGGCTTGTTCCAGAGAATTTCGCTTCCCTTTGGCTCGAATAGATAGGGAGGTGTCTCATTCTGAACTTTGAAGGGAGGAGGAGTTTCCCTTCGGGCAGGAGAGATATCTTCGGGAGTGACCATTTCCTCTTGTTGTAACTGTTCGAATCCTGTGGCGATCACTGTTACCTTCACCATTTCCTTCAAGTTCTCATCAAT